>Ga0075362_10000009_pt1 | contig 111748 bp, 108 predicted proteins | sample EndMetdeltDD1762_FD_71397 | JGI IMG/M metagenome (GOLD analysis project Ga0075362, IMG submission 71397) | Populus endosphere microbial communities from Tennessee, USA - Endosphere MetaG P. deltoides DD176-2 | ecosystem: Host-associated > Plants > Roots > Endosphere | place: USA: Tennessee...
ATGCTACAAACCGCATGGGGATCTTTGTTTTCAGCGTTGAAGCTTCAGGCGGGTGAGCGCTTGCTCGTCCGTGGCGGGACGACGTCCGTCGGCATGGCGGCTATCGGTCTGGCCAGACGCGCCGGTGCCCATGTGAGTGCGACGACGCGAAGCGAGGATCGCGCCGGTCTTCTTCTGGATCGCGGCGCGCAACGGGTCATTGTGGATGATGGCAACATTCATGCCGGGCCTCACAAGTTTGACAAGGTACTTGAGTTGGTAGGCGCGACGACCTTGGAAGATTCGCTGAAGGTGACGGATCGTGACGGAATCGTCTGCATGGCTGGTATGGTAGGAAACCAGTGGGTTTTGAAAGATTTTGCACCCATGGATTCGATTCCGAATAGGGTTGCGTTGACAATCTACAGCGGTGAGCCCGACCATTTCATGGAGATGCCATTCCAGCAGCTGGTGGACGAGGTGGCGTCGAATAGAATTGCGGTCAAGATTGGAAAAGTTTTCACCCTTGATCAGATTATCGAGGCGCACGCTTGCATGGAAGCCAACGCCGCGGGCGGCAAGATTGTGATCATTACGGAGTAGACATGGATCTCTTCAACGAAACCCGGGAAATATCCCTTGAGGGTGCACATGTCGTTTATAACCCAACACCTGATTTGGGCATCTTGCCTGACGAACTATTCGATCGTTTGCGCAGTGAAATTGTCTGGGAGCAGCACTCCATCCAGATCGAGAACCGCATCATCGCGCAACCTCGGCTAAGCAGTTGGTATGGCGATGTTGTGCATACTTATTCGACACTTGCGCATGTGCTGACTCCGCACCCCTTCACCCCGCTGCTGGAGACGATACGACAACATGTCGAAGGAATCAGCGCCTCAAAGTTCAATTCGATGCTGGCGAACCTTTATCGAAGTGGCGACGATGCGATCGGTTGGCATTCCGACAACGAACCCGAACTCGGACCCGAGCCTCTTATCGCGTCGATTAGTCTCGGGGCTGAGCGCCGCTTTGACATGCGACGCCGAGACGACCATTCAAAGACCGTCAGTCTCATTCTGGAACACGGTAGCTTACTCATCATGTCAGGCGCAACGCAACGCAATTGGCAACATGGTGTGGCCCGTACCAGAAAGGTGGTGGGAGAAAGGATCAACCTGACTTTCCGTCTGACGGCTCCACGCGGCACGAAGCTTAGATCCGTTACGGCTTCTAGGCAGTGATCGGGCACGAGGCGGATCGTACGTGTGAGCTGGTTCAGCGGCAAGGATGCCAAAGCAAAAAAGGCTGTGGCTGCTGAGATTACCGAAAGCATAGTAAAGAATACCGGGACCGACCCGAACTACATTTACGTAATTTTCGAAGCTGTAGAGCCGTCAGACTGGTCCGGGGCAGGTAAAATTTTCGGTGAGGAGAGCGCGTAAGCGTCGTCTGTTCCAATCGCAGGGCAGCTCATCGTTTCGGGCTGCCCTGAGCCTATGGTCGCCATGCCATCATGGGCCCGCGCCTTGCGGCGCGTAAATTCTCGCCGGTTGATGTCGCCCCGCAACTCGACCCGTCCGAACGATCTGTCTTTGCGGCTTCAGCGCAGTTTCACATCCCGAACACTCAGTCGTTTACATCGCGTGATACATGCCTGTAGACAACGACAACGCATTTACGTCTGTCAGTTGAGGGATACGACATGCCGCGAGCCGAGAAAAATGCCGAAAAGGGCGAGCAAACGCGGGCCGCGATTCTCAAGGCTGCCGTCGAGCTCTTTGGTGAAGCGGGCTATCGCGCCACCTCTCTTAGTCAGATTGCCAAAAGAGCAGGCGTAGTCCAATCGGCGCTTCACCATCATTATGGTGGCAAGGAACAACTCCTGGATGCCGTATTGCGCCGTTATTACCCGGCCGACGCAGGTCGTCCTGATATAGAGGCGGTTGCGTCGGGAGAACGGCATTTCGTCGATGAGGTTCTCACTGCAGCCCATCGCAACGCGCAGGATCGCGATCTCGTACGCTTCTTTTCGGTTATGACAGGTGAATCGCTGACGCAAGGCCATCCCGCGCACGCGTTCTTCGTCGGCCGATACGATCTGCTTCGCCATGGTTTCGCTGGCGCGATCGCAAAAGCTGCCGGGATCGAAGACAAGGAAATACAGGAGGTCATCCTGCGCATTGTGACACTGCTGTTTGCAACGTCGGACGGACTGCAGATGCAATGGTTGCGCGAGCCATCTTTTGACTTCATTGGCGCGATGGCGCTGGCCGCAGAGATGACGCGGGAACGCCTTAACGCGATTATTTGATCTAGATCCTTGTGGAAGGTGACACAGTCCGTTAGAAAGAGGCAGGTCAACCGACCTGTATGTTGCCGGCGGTTGAACAAGTTGCACATTATCACCTTGGAGGAGGGGTAGATGCTACAGTCCGTCAATACGGCCGATTCCACCATCGAAAGCACGCCAGATCGCCATGTGAGAGAGACAGGGCAGCAGATCGATGGGCTATTCGTATTTCGTTACATCGCTGCGATCATAGGAATTTACGTTGCACTCATTACGCCGGCGTCGGTGACGCTGGCGCTCCGGGTCGGTCAGATCGATCCTGACGGCAAGGCTGCGTCATTCGCGCTTGTTTCCAGTCTGGGGGCCGCCGCAGCGCTCATCGCCAATCCCATCTTTGGAATGCTGAGCGATCGCTCGACCTCCCGTTGGGGGCAGCGCAAACCATTCCTATTTGGCGGCTTCATCGCCGGATCGCTGGCCATCTACCTGATCTCCGTCTCCACCACGATACCGATGATCGCGCTTGGGTGGTTCCTTGCTCAGGCGGGATTCAATGCGGCGACCTCGTCCGTGTTTGCAATACTCCCGGAAAGAATCCCGGCGAAACTGCGCGGTCGCGTATCTGGTCTCATGGGGATGACGGGGCAGGTCGCCGTCGTCGGTGGCGTTTTTCTGATCCAGCTTTTTGGAACGGAAGGCGTCGGCATGTTCATGTGGCCAGTTCTGCTTGGCGCAATCCTTGCTTTGCCATTTCTTCTTACTTTAAAGGAAACACAAAGTGTCAGGGACGATACCGGTATCTCGCTTGCGAGTGTCTTTGGAGCTCTCTGGATCAATCCTTTCGCCAATCGCGATTTCGGATTGGTGTGGTTGGGGCGCCTGCTTGCCTGGACATCGCTTTACCTGCTGACGACGTACAAGACCTATTTTCTGATCGACCATCTTGGTTACACCACAAAGACGGTCGCCCCCATCCTGACGATCGCAATGTTCGTGCTGGCTGTGGCGATTGCGATATCTAGCATCGGCGGTGGCTGGCTGTCGGACTATTTTGGCCAGCGTAAGCCGTTCATTCTCCTGGCTTCTGTTCTGTTCGTCATCGCCATGGTGGTCGTCGCATTCTCGCAGAGCGCGGAGATGTTCCTGGTCGGCATTGTGATCGCCGGACTTGGGAATGGCCTGTATCTTGGCGTCGATTATGCTCTGGTGGCAGAAGTTCTGCCTGATCGTGACCGGTCTGCCGGGAAGGGCATGGGCGTGTTCAATCTTTCAAGCACAATCCCTCAGACACTGGCGCCGATACTTGCGCCACTCCTGCTTATGGTCGGGTCGGAAGGTGGAAAAGGAAACTACACCTCACTCTATCTCTTCGCAGCCGGCCTCGCGATGGTCAGCGCAATCTTCATCCAAATGATCAAAGGTGCAAAATGAATAGCAATGTCGGACCCAGGAACGAGGTCACCGTGTCACTGGATGAGGCGATCAGGCTTACAACCGGCGCAAATTACTGGACGACGGTCGAGGCGAAAGAGAACGGCATTCGTTCGATCAGGCTCGCCGACGGTCCGCACGGGCTACGCGTCCAGGACGACGAGAACCCTGACCATCTCGGTTTGGAACGGAGTGCGCCTGCAACCTGCTTTCCGCCGGCCGTGACCCTGGCGTCTTCCTGGGACGAGAAGCTTGTCGAAACAATTGGTGAGGCGCTTGGACGCGAGGCGCGCGCGGCCGGTGTGGACATGTTGCTTGGGCCCGGACTGAACATCAAGAGAAGTCCGCTTTGCGGCCGCAATTTCGAATACTTCTCCGAGGACCCTTTCCTTGCGGGTAAACTCGCGGGGGCTTCGGCTCGGGGAATTCAAAACAAAGGTGTGGCAGCCTGCCTCAAGCATTATGTCGCCAACAATCAGGAGACCGACCGTCTTCGCGTCAGCGTCAATATTGATGAACGCTCGTTGCGTGAGATCTATTTGCGTGCGTTCCAGATCGCGTTGCGGGAATCCACGGCCTGGTCGGTTATGTCTTCCTACAACCGCATCAATGGATTGCATGTTTCCGAAAACCCATGGATTTTGACCGAAATCCTGCGCGGTGAATGGGGATTTGACGGGATCGTCGTTTCGGACTGGGGTGCGGTACGTGATCCGGTCGCTGCCTTGGCGGCTGGCCTGGATCTTCGCATGCCCGGCCAGCAGAAGGACGGGCGCATCCGTGAAGCCTTCGAGAAAGGCCAGTTGAGCCACGACACGCTTTTGACGACACTGGAGCGGATGCGTCTGCTTGCCGAACGGACGGCGCATGAAGACTCCGCAGAAGCAGCCGACTACGAAGCACACCATGCTCTCGCGCGGAGGGCAGCAGCAGAATCCGCGGTGCTTTTGACAAACGATGGCGCTCTCCCGCTTTCCCTTTCGAAGGGGCTGCGTATCGGCGTTATCGGCGCGCTCGCCAAGGCGCCCCGTTATCAGGGTGCCGGGAGCTCGCACGTCAACCCTTACAAGCTTGTCAGTGGTCTTTCCGCATTGTCCGACCGGGCAGCCGCCGCAGGAGCGACGGTCGAATTTGCTGCCGGTTATGCGCTTTCCAAGGGGACTGATACCGTAGCAATGATTGCCGATGCCGTTGCTCTTGCCAAAAAATCGGATGTTGTCATCCTGTTCCTTGGACTTCCCGGTGAATACGAAGCCGAAGGTGCGGACCGCAGCAATATTGATCTGCCTCCGGACCAGATCGCGTTGCTCGATGCGCTCAAGGACAATGGAACGACGACGGTCGTCGCCATGAACAACGGCTCCGCAGTCACGACGGCATCCTGGCGCGACAGCATTTCTGCGATCGTCGAGTTCTGGCTTACCGGGCAGGCTCATGGCGAGGCAATCGCGGACGTTTTGTTCGGCGACGTCAACCCGAGCGGCAAGCTGGCTGAAACCATTCCGCTGCGGCTTCAGGATACGCCTTCCTATCTCAACTTCCCCGGTGAGCTTGGGAACGTCACCTATGGTGAAGGCATCCATGTCGGATATCGTTACTATGACGCACGCGAAGTCGCTGTCGACTATCCGTTTGGCCATGGCTTGTCCTACACGACCTTCTCGTATTTCGACCTTAAGGTCGCCGTGCGTCCACTCTCGGACGACATCGCATTCGAGGCATCGGTCACGGTCAGAAATACGGGCGCCCGTGCCGGCAGCGAGGTAGTGCAGCTTTACGTCCAGGATCACGCCGGCATGCTTGTCACGGCGCCGAGAGAATTGCGAGGCTGGTCGAAGCTTCGCCTTGCACCGGATGAAGCCGCAACGGTGACCATTGCCGTATCACGCGAGCAGTTGCAGCACTGGCACCCGGTAACTCGCTCCTGGCTGTATTGCGGCGGCGAGATCACCGTGAACGTCGGATCTTCGTCGCGAGACTTGCGGCTGGCGAGTAGGGTGGAGATTCCAGGGGAACCTCTGGTCATCACCTTGAATGCGTGGTCGACACTTGGCGAATGGCTCGATCATCCTGAACTCGGCCCGAAGCTGCGTGCCATTTTCGATGAGCGTGGCGGCGTCAAGGGACGTATCGGTGACCTGCTTTCGGACCAAGGGACGAGCGGCTCCGTCCGCGGCATCCCGCTGGGGACGGTTGCCGATTTCCCCGGCGTGCCGATCGAACTGAGCGATATCGAAAAGCTTTGCGCCGAGGCGTAACCAACTGACCAAAACGCACCCGCCGGGGAACCGCGGGTGCCTGTACGACTGGAGTCGAAAAATGAATGAGAATGCAATAACGCTCGAAGGTCTCGCGGCAGAACAGACAAAGCTCGAGATCACCCGCTTCGACTATGCTTGGGCATGGGAGCTTGGCACGCGGCTGCACGCCTTGGCCATATCGGAAAATGCTCCGGTGGCGATCCAGATCCGACACGGCGACGATGTGGTTTTCTCGACATTATGCCCCGGTGCAACCATCGACAATTTCGACTGGACCCGGCGCAAGGCCGCTGTCGCGCATCGTTTCCATCGCAGCTCGCTTTCGATGCGTCTCGAAGCAGAGAAAAAGGGCTATGACTTCAATACACGTTTCCGGCTCGCGCCCCAGGACTACGTGGCGAGCGGCGGCGGTGTCCCCCTCATCCTGAAAGGCGGTACGCTTGCAGGATCGGTTGCCGTGAGTGGCCTGCCTGATGTCGAAGATCACAGGCTCATCACCCGCTGCCTTCTGGCGCAACAGCAGATCTGAAAACCGAAGGGCGCTTGCCTCTCCCGCTAACAAACATTGCAAGGACACTTTAATGGAACCTGTGATCATCGGCATTATCGGCTGTGGCGTCATAAGCGATGCTTATCTAAAGGGAGCAGCGCGCTCACGCCTTATCAAAGTCAAGGCGGTCGCCGATCTGCGTCACGAGGCGGCGCAGGAAAAGGCGAGCGCTTACGGCTGCGAGGCTGTAACCATCGACCAGCTTCTGGCCGACCGCGATATCGAGATCGTCGTGAACCTGACCATCCCGGCCGTGCATGCCAAGGTCGATCTCGATATCCTCGACGCGCGCAAGCATGCCTATTCCGAAAAGCCGTTGGCGGCGTCACTGAAAGAAGCCGATGCCGTGATAGCCAAGGCCCATGAAAAGGGGCTGAGGGTCGGTTGTGCGCCAGACACCTTCTTTGGCGCATCCCATCAGGCGGCCCGACTTGCGATCGACAGTGGTCTGATCGGGGCCGTGGTCGGGGGAAGCGTGACCATCGCATCGCGTGGTATGGAGCATTGGCATCCGGATCCCCGCTTCTTCTACCAGCCTGGCGGCGGCCCCCACGCCGATGTCGGACCGTATTATCTGACGCAGCTCGTCAATCTGCTAGGTCCGGTCGAAGCCGTCTCGGCCATCACCACCACGCCCTTTGAAAAACGGACGATCACCAGCGAAAAACTTAATGGCACAGTCTTCGACGTCGCCGTCCCAACGACGATTAACGGTAGCCTGCTGTTTGCATCAGGCGCCAATGTTGCACTGACGATGTCCTGGGACATATGGGCGTCGAAGCGACCGAAGTTCGAGATCTACGGGAGCGAAGGTAGCCTTCAGAACCCGGATCCGAACTATTTCGGGGGAACGCCGGAATTTACGAACAAGGGAGGAGCGTGGGAGCCGGTATCGATTTCGGAGTTCGCCTTCGGGGAGACAAACCGTACGACGATATTCGGGCTCGACGTTGCGGACTACCGTGCCGCCGGTCTTGCCGACATGGCTGTTGCGTTGCGTACCGGTCGTGCCCACCGCGCCAGCGGAGAGCTTGCCTATCACGTTCTGGAAATTCTCGAATCTCTGGAGAAATCGGCAAAGACCAAGCAACACGTGCTGTTGAAAAGTTCCTGCGCACGTCCCGAAGCCTTGCCGAAAGGCCGAGACGAAAACGTGTTGGTGTGAGCACCACGCATAGTCGCTGACACGCCACCTTCATTGCCGCGCGCCGCCCCGTTGCAGCGCGTGGTTTGCCAGCAATGATCCTTGGAAGAAGTCATTCATTCCTGGCGACCTAGGAGATCTGACGACATGAATAATATGGGACAAATGTCCGGCTTCAATGTTCGGAATTACGGCAGAAAGTTGCTCGAGGGCCAAAGATCGGTCCTGACGATTTTCGATGTGGATAGCGGCGAGAGACGTGAGATATTCAGCAGCGAGCACCTCTTCGAGGCACCGAACTGGACGCCTGACGGAAAACACCTGATCATCAATGCCGGTGGCCAGTTATGGAAAGTGGGTGTCGATGGCGTTCTCGTCGGTCTCGTAGTGACGGGCGAACTGGCCGATCTAAACAATGATCACGTTCTTTCTCCCGATGGACAATCCATCTACGTCAGTTCCAATGACGGCCACCTTTATAAGGTGCCGATGTCGGGAGGTGAGCCGCTCAGGGTCTCCAACCAGCACGATACGCCCTTCCTCTACTTCCTGCACGGCGTTGCGCCGGACGAGACGATGCTCGCCTATGTTGCCATCGAGGGGACGGGCGCGCAGGCACGCCGCAATATTTTCACGATCCCGGCAAGTGGCGGCGCTGACATACGGCTCACCGATGTCGCGGCACCGAATGACGGTCCGGAATATTCTCCGGACGGTCGATGGATCTACTTCAACTCCGAGATGGCAGCATCCGTACCGGGGCATGCCCAGGTGTTTCGAATGCTGACAGATGGGACAGGCTTGCAGCAATTGACGTTTGACGAGCGCGTGAACTGGTTTCCGCATATCTCGCCAGATGGAGCAAAGATCGTCTATCTCAGCTACCCTGTCGGCACGCTCGGCCACCCGGCAAACAAGGACGTCATTTTGCGTTTCATGACACCAGAGGGTGGCGCCATGCGTGATCTGGCAGCGTTCCTCGGAGGGCAGGGCACAATCAATGTCAACAGCTGGGCGCCTGACAGTCGCCAATTCGCCTACGTTGAGTATCCGCTCGAAGTTTCGTCTGGCGAGTGACATGATCACTTACTTCCGACCGCCATGACGTAGCGAGATTTACGAAGGCACTTGGTTCGTTACCCCGATTTTTTCTCGTTGCAGCAGTGTCAACACGAGATGTTCGTGAGCGGCGTTCGTGCTACCTTCGAAGGACAGATGACGGCAAGGTACTGACATTCCGGCTGCACTGCATGGCGGCAAAAGTGAAGGTCGCAGAGCTCGCTATCTATCTTTCATTTGAAAACCGTGCTCCCGCAAAATCGAGAAAACTCCTAAGCTTGGGCGTGAGACGGCGATCAGGTGCATATAGGATATGCATCGGGCGAGGCGGAACCGTGTAATTGCTCAAGAGTGCGAGCAATCGCCCGTCGGACAGGTGCTCGCGCACAATTTCCAGGGGCTGTAACATGATGCCGAGCCCGGCGAGCGCGGCGAACAGCAAGGGCTCGCCATGATCGACCACCAGTCGTCCTGATACAGGTACGGATTCAAGACCATTCGGGCCATAAAAGGTCCAATGTGTGCGAAGCGCCGTGTGTGAAAAGCCGAGGCATTCGTGCTGCGTCAGATCCGATGGGCAGGTGACCGGCGGATGTTCCCGCAGGTACGATGGTGCCGCGCAAAGAATGAGCCTGTAAGGCGCCAGGCGCTTTGCGATCAAGCCGGTATCGGAAAGATCACCGACACGAAAAACGGCGTCGTATCCTTCATTGATGAGATCGACCGAACGGTTGGACAAGGTCAGTTCCACCGATACTTCCGGATGCAATTTCATGTAGTCGGGTAGACAGGGTGACAAAGTGTGCATGCCGAAGCTGACCGGGGCATTGATCTTGAGGCGTCCGCTCGGCACGACCCGCGTTTCGGCTGCCATGCTTTAGGCAATCTCGACCTCCGTGAGGATGATCTTATTCCGCAACGCGTCGGTCGGGTTCGAACGCCAGCCTCGCTTCCTGCGTCCCCTCATTTCCGGTGCCTTGATGGCCGCTCCTGCAATTGTCGCCATCGCCCTTGCGGTCATCGCACAAGCTTGAACCTGCTTCCATCCGGTCTTCCGGGAAACCGCCCGAAATGGGTAATCTGAAAAGGAGAGAAGAATGAAACGCTTTACCTTCATCACCGCCGCAACCGTCGCCGGTTTCTTTATGGCCGGATCTGCGCTGGTAGCCGATAGCTACGAAATCGATCCGACCCACGCATGGGTTGGTTTCAAGACCAATCACGCCGGCTGGGCAAAGGCTCATGGTTCTTTCAAGGCCGTCTCGGGAACGATCTCCTTCGATAAGGACGACGTCACCAAAAGCAGCGTGAAGATTATTCTCGAAGCTGCAAGCGTCGACACCAACGATGAAAAGCGCAACACGCATCTCAAGAGCCCCGATTTCTTTAACGCCGAGGAGTTCCCGCAGATCACGTTCGAAAGCACTGCCATCGAGAAGACTGGCGAAAAGACTGCCAAGGTGACCGGCGATCTGACAATGGTCGGCACCACCAAGCCGGTTGTTCTGGATGTGACATGGAACTCTGACTCACCGCTTCCCTGGGATGCAAACACGATCAAGACCGGTTTTTCCGCGTCGGGCTCGCTGAAGGGCACGGACTTCGGCATCGCCAAAATGACCGATTTCGGTATCGGCCCGGATATCGCGATCGACATCGATCTGGAAGCCGTCAAGAAGTAACACTGGAAGTATTATGGCCGGCAGTACGCCGACCGCGAGCGCGCATCACCACGAAGGCAAGTGTGCCGAGGGAGACAGTCAAACAAGCCTCACTTTACGGAAAAATGTTGCATAACATAAAATAGATTGCATTATGCGCAAAACGTCATTGACGAGGCTGCTCGGTTCAAGGAGGAACGACCATGCAGGAAGGCGCAAAAAGCAATATGATGGTGCCGGATGACACGGAGGAACTGCGGCAGCTCTACGCTGACTTCGAAGCGGAACATCTGAAGCCCCTGTGGACACAGATCGACGATCTGATGCCTGTTATCCCGAACCCCAAGGCCGAGCCGCATGTCTGGAAGTGGTCAAGGCTCTATCCGCTAGCCAAACGCTCGGGTGATCTCGTGCCGGTTGGACGCGGCGGCGAGCGACGGGCGATCGGGCTGGCCAATCCGGGACTTGGTGGCCGAGCCTATGTAAGTCCGACCCTGTGGGCGGCCATACAATATTTGGGTCCGCGGGAAACGGCGCCAGAGCACCGTCACGCGCAAAATGCCTTCCGCTTCGTCGTTGAAGGCGAGGGGGTGTGGACGGTGGTTAATGGAGATCCGGTGCGCATGAGCCGCGGCGATTTTCTTTTGACGCCCGGTTGGCATTTTCACGGACACCACAACAGCACTGACTCACCCATGGCTTGGATCGACGGACTAGACATTCCGTTTTCCTATCAGAACGACGTCGGGTTTTTCGAGTTCGGGTCAGAAAGGGTTACCGACTACGCGACGCCCAGGTTTTCGCGCGGTGAGCGCCTCTGGTCCCATCCCGGATTGCGCCCTCTATCTGGTTTGGCCGCGACGGTTTCGTCTCCGATCGGAGCTTATCGATGGGAGCATACGGACCGCGCGTTGACGGAACAACTGCTTCTCGAGGAGGAGGGGCAACCGGCAACCGTTGCTCAGGGACATGCCGCTGTCCGCTATGTCAATCCCACCACCGGTGGTGACGTCATGCCGACGATACGGGCCGAGTTCCACAGGCTGCGCGCCGGGACCGTAACGCCGGGCCGACGGGAAGTTGGGTCTTCGGTATTCCAGGTTTTCGAAGGCTCGGGAGCGGTGCTGTTGAACGGCAAGGAGCACAGGCTGGAAAAGGGCGACATGTTTGTCGTTCCCTCGTGGGTGCAGTGGATATTGCAGGCCGAGAGCGAGTTCGATCTGTTCCGGTTTTCCGACGCGCCAATCATGGAGCGCCTTCATTTCGCGCGAACCCAGATAGACGAACGGCAAGCTTAAGAACCGGGGGTGTCGCTATGAGTATTTCAATCGACCAAGCGGCGAGGCAGGCATTGCGCGAAAGACAGGGATCCGGGGCGCGATATGATTCTCCATTCGCTCCCGCCAGTGATCTGGCCCTCGCTCGGCTGGGAACAGCCTATTTCGCGCGAAGGCTCAATGAAATGAATGCCGACGACCTTTCAGGAACTTCGATGGTTCCCGGCTGGACGAGGCGACATGTCGTTGCTTACGTCGGCTACCATGCACGGTTCCTGGCTCGCATCGTAGACGCGGCGAGGCGTGGGCTGCATCAAGAGGAACTTGTGGAGCCCGAGGCGCAAAACGAGGATCTGGATTTCGGGGCCACCTTGCCAGACCACGCCCTGCGTTACCTTTTCAAGCATTCTGCAATACATCTTGACGTTGAGTGGCGCGATGCGAACGAGACGCATTGGGCGCAACGTGTCGAAGCGCTTTCCGGGGACGAAGTGGCGGTCTCGGACACGCCCTGGCTCAGGGCCAGGGAGATATGGCTGCGGGCGATGGATTTGGGCGCCGGCGCTTCGGTTTACGATGTTCCGATACCGATGGCTTGGCGCCTGCTTCAAGAGAACGCTGGCGATCTCGCGCAAGGGGCGGGGTATTCAATCAAGCTGCGGCCGACCGACCACGAGGGTGAAATCGTCGTTGGCGCGGGTCAGTTTGAAGTCCGTGGCCGCCTTCACGATCTGCTACGTTGGGCAAGCGGGAGAGGCGCTGCCGGCGTGATCGTCGACCCGACAGTTCCTGTTCCGCATTTGTGGTAAGTGGCATCAACCCAGCGCTCTCGCCGGGAGCTTGGGCTATAACTGCGCGGCCGTATCGACTTTCGCCGCGCTCGATACGGCTGTAACAAACGACAGCAGCGCCTTTACGGCTGGATTGTCGGCCTCGAAAATCTGATTAGAGGTGCTGATCAGCGTCACGGCCGCCTCGGCCTCGCCCTGCCAGTTCAATATCGGCGCGGCCACCGCCCTGAGGCCCGGCACGTATTTGCCATCAACATATGCAAATCCGTCTTTTCGGATCGAAACGATCAGTCGATCGATGCTTGCCTCCGTAAGATCCAGATCGGGCCATGAGAGGCCGGCTTCCATGGCCCGCTCGATCTCCAGCCGCAGGCGCGGCGCGATCACAGTGCGTGGAAGATAAGCGAGAAAGGCACGCCCGCTCGATGATGTTAGCAACGGAAGAGTGCTTCCAAGCCCGAACGACGTCACCATCGGGCTGGGTGCCCTGCACCACCTGATGACCGTCGCGCCCTGGTTGCCCCAAACGGTCAAAAGGACGGTCATGCCGGTCTGCTCGGCGAGGTCGGAAAGGCGCTCCGATGCCTGATTGACGATGTCGATACGCCCGAGAGCTGCAATTCCGAGTGTCGCTGAAATCGGGCCAAGTTCGTAGCGCCCGGAGCGTTCTGCCTGCCGAACGAAACCTGCATGGATGAAGCTTGCCAGATACCGGTGCACCTTGCTCGGAGGCATGGATACCGTTCGGGCAATATCTACCAGAGCGACAGGGCCATCGAAACCCGCGAGACTTTTCAAAACTACGAGCGCGGCATCCAGTGCCTGGATACCACCCCGCGCATTGCCGGCGCCACCCATGTCCTGATCGTCCGAATTGCTCATTCCATCCGCCTCCTGAAGTCCTCGGGTATGGCCGCACCTTTGAGAATCCCGTCGACCATTATCGCCCAAGCCCGCTGCTCGTGACCTTCCGCCACCAACGTCTCTGCGTTGAAGATCCTATAGCAGATTCGAAATTTGCGCTCTCCCCATTCGTCGATTTCGGCGAGGATACGAATGGCCTGATCGTATCGAACGGGAGACCGGAATTTCAGGCCGACGTCAACGAGAGGTGTGACCGCACCGTACTGCGCCATAAGCTGTCTCTGGCCCAGTTCGCGGGCGCGCAAGAATTTCTGGAAGGTGCTGTCGAGCCAATAAAAATAGTTCGGATAAAAGACGATGCCTGCCTCGTCGCAGTCGCCCCATTCGACCTCGTAACCTGCTTCGAAAGAACTCATTTTGTTGCGCCTCATAAAATGTGTTGCGTAATATGCAATATTGAGTAAGTTGGCAAAAAGCAATGTAGGAGGAGGATCCTATGAGGAAGATTGCTGTTCTGGGCGGTGGACCCGGTGGGCTTTACTTTGCATATTTGTGGAAGAGCCGGCATCCGGAAGACGCGGTCACGCTGTTCGAGCAAAATCCGGAGGGAGCGACATTCGGCTTCGGTGTCGTGTTCTCCGCAAAAGCGATGGATTTCTTGCGTGCGGATGATCCGCTGACCGCCGATCTCATCACCGAGCGCATGGAGACCTGGTCGGACATCACACTTGTTCACCGCAACGAAACCGTTGCGCTTGACGGAGTGGGGTTTTCCGCCATCGGTCGCCTAGAACTCATCTTGCTGCTCACGCAGCAAGCGCGCAGCGCTGGTGTCGATCTGCGGTTTTCCGAATTCGTGCAGTCGGCAGACGCCGTGTTGGGCTACGATCTTGTCGTTGCCGCCGATGGCGTAAATTCTCTGGTCCGGCGGGCATTCGAAGGAGATTTCCAGACATCGACCTCGTACCTTGACGAAAAATTCGTCTGGTTCGGAACAACCAAGCGGTTCGAGACGCTGACGCAGACATTTATCGAAAACGAAAAGGGCACGTTCAACGCTCATCATTATCGCTATTCTCCAACGATGAGCACTTTCATCGTGGAGTGTGATCGCAACAGCTGGCTCAAGGCCGGTTTCGACCGCTGTTCGGCGGATGAGACGAAGCTTCGTTGCGAAGAAATGTTTGCAGACGTGCTCGACGGGCATGCTCTTGTTGCCAACAAGTCGACATGGCGCAATTTTCCCTGGATCTGGAACGGCCGATGGTCGCACCGTAACATGGTGTTGCTGGGAGATGCCCTTCACACAGCACATTACTCCATCGGTTCGGGAACGCGTCTTGCGCTCGAAGATGTGCTGGCGCTGGTCAAGTCGCTGGAGGCGCATTCGGGCGACCTGAGCAAGGCCTTGCAGGCCTACGAGGCGGATCGCCGCCCGATTGTCGAGAAGCTGGTTCGCGCAGCCCGCGACAGTGCTGCGTGGTACGCCGATTTTCCCACGCATATGAAGCTCGATCCCGTTGAATTTGCCTACAGCTACATAACGAGATCCGGTCGTATCGATGACGACAGGCTGTGGAAAATGTCTCCGCTTTTTATGGAACGTTACGAGGCAACGCGTCCTCGCCCGGCGGCCTGAGGGAGGATTAAATGAACATGCAGGTACCCCCCAGATCAGGGATGGACGATAACATCGCCGATCGCGTTCCCCGCAATGCCGCCGGAAGCGACGAAATCGGTTTTGCATTGCCTGAATTGTACAATGCGAGCTCCATACTTTTCGACAATCTTGATCGTGGTCGTGGCGATCATCCGGCCGTCATCGGGCCTATGGGATCGCGCACCTATGCAGAGCTCTGTGCCGATGCCGCACAGTATGGTAACGCGCTTGTCACTGCCGGTTTCGAGCCAGGCGAACGTATCCTGCTGTTTCTGGATGATACGCCCAGCTATCCGGCGATCCTTTTCGGCGCCATCCGCGCGGGCTTCGTGCCGCTATTGATCAACACACTGACACCGCCGGACATCCTGAATTTCTATCTTCAAGATTCCAGCGCGCGCATTGCCTTCGTGGATGCCGGTTTCGCCGACAAATTCGATGGAACGGCCTGCAACGGCACCAGCCTTGAGCGGCTGGTCGTCGTGAACGGCGCCCCGCCTTCATTTTGTCCGGTGGCGGTGAGCGATGCGGAATTCTTCCTTGCGAATGCCGCAATTGAACTGGCGGCGTTTCCCACGAAACGCGACGATATGGCGTTCTGGCAATATTCGTCCGGATCGACCGGGCGGCCGAAGGGTATCGTGCACCTGCAGCACGACATGGCATATACCGCCGCGTCATTCTCGAAGCATGTCCTGGAACTGGGGCCGGACGATATCTGCTTTTCCGTGCCGAAGATTTTCTTCGCCTACGGTCTTGGCAACTCGCTGACGTTTCCGTTCTCTGTCGGGGCGACCAGCGTTCTGGTTGCTCGCCAGCCGAAACCGAAGGTCGTTTTCGATGCGATACGTGACTATCGCCCGACGCATTTCTTTGGGCTGCCGACCTTGTACACCGCGCTGACCAATTCGCCGGAAGCGGGGACTGCTGACCTCACAAGCCTGAAATTGTGCCTGTCGGCAGCCGAGGTTCTCTCAAACGAGGTCGCTGAAGAATGGCGCTCCCTTTCTGGGCTCGACATCATCGAGGGACTGGGTTCCACGGAAGTCCTTCATATTTACCTCTCCAACACGAAGCATTCGCGTCGCAGTGGAGCAGCGGGTCTGAAAGTGCCTGGCTACGAGATCTCCCTGCGTGATCCCGACGGCAATGAGGTGGCCGATGACGAGAGTGGCATCCTGTGGGTTCGAGGTGATTCAAACGCGCCCACCTATTGGAACCGGCCTGACAAGACGGCTGAAACGATGCGCGCCGATGGCTGGATCTACACGTCCGATCGTATGAAGCGTGACGCCGACGGATTTTATTACTTCCTCGGAAGGGCGGATGAATTCGTCAAGGTTTCGGGACAATGGGTTTATCCACTTGAGGTAGAGCTCTGCCTTGCAGATCATGCGGATGTCCGCGAGTGCGCAGTTCTTGCAGTGGAGATGGCCGACAGGCGCATGACGCTCCAGGCGTTCGTCGTCATCGACGGCGAGAACGAAGACAGAGCCGGCCTTGCGGAGACCCTCAAGCAGCACGTCAAGAAAACTCTTCTTCCCTACAAGTATCCGCGCACCGTCATTTTTCTCGATGAGCTGCCGAAAACCGGCACGGGAAAGATCGACCGACAGGCGCTGCGGCAACGCGATCTTTCGCAGATTGAAACGCACTGAATGGCAGCCGCCGCTGCCATGCGCCGCTCCTCGGCCAGTGACCCTTGATTTGCAAGATGAACAGAATGGAACACTCGATGTCTACTTTCGAATTCGAACCACAGGTACCTGCATCCATCGCGATCAGCGACAGCCAGAACCGCTTTCCCGTACGCCGGATCTTCTGCGTCGGTCGAAATTACGCCGCCCATGCTCGCGAAATGGGGAAGGATCCCGACCGTGAACCGCCGTTCTTCTTCACCAAACCAGCCGACGCGGTCGCGGACAGCGGCAGCGCGATCCCCTATCCGCCGGAGACCAGTGATTTCCATTATGAAATAGAACTTGTCATCGCGATCGGAAAGGATTGCGTCTCAGTGTCGAAGGAAGAAGCGCTGGATACCGTGTGGGGTTACGGCGTCGGAATCGATCTGACGCGGCGCGATCTGCAACTCTCCGCCCGTGACAAGGGCAGGCCGTGGGACTGGGGCAAGGCGTTCGACCTTTCCGCACCCTGCGCACCGCTGAAGCGTGTCTCAGAGGTCGGCCATGTCGATAAGGGCCGGATCTGGCTTGCCGTCAACGGGACCATCCGCCAGGACGCCGACGTGGCTGAACTGATCTGGGACGTTCCCGAAATCATTTCGATCCTCTCGCAATCGATGTCCCTGAAACGCGGCGACCTCATCATGACGGGGACGCCGGCGGGTGTTGGGGCAATTGTTGCCGGAGACAAGGTGACCGGCGGAATCGACGGCCTTGGCGAGATTGAAATCAATATCCTCGAAGCGGCATCACCCGCGAACCGCCGGGAGAATGCGGCATGAGCCGACCGGTTCTGCACAATTACTATCGCAGTTCGACATCCTACCGGGTGCGGATCGCGCTGGCGATGAAAGGTGTCGACTACGACTACGAGGCATTTCATCTGCGCAAGGGCGACCAGCGCTCGGAGCGGTTCCTGAAGCTCAATCCGCAGGGGCTCGTTCCGGCGCTTACCTGGAGCGACGGGGAGATCATAACCCAGTCGCTGGCGATCATCGAATATCTTGACGAGATCATTCCGGAGCCGCCGCTTCTGCCCGCCGATCCGGCCGGGCGGCAGCGCGTCCGCAGCCTGTCGCAGATCGTTGCCCTGGATATTCATCCAATCAACAATCTACGGGTCCTCGGCTATCTGAAAGAACACTTCGGAGCTGGCGAGGAGGCTCAGGCCACATGGTTCAGGCATTGGGTGACGGAGGCATTCGACGCAATGGAGCAGCGGCTTGCGAACGAGCCGGGCACTGGCCGCTTCTGCCATGGCGATACAGTTTCGCTTGCCGATATCTGCCTTGCTGCACAATTGACCAACAACAAGCGGTTCGGTGTCGATATGACACCCTATCCACAGATCACGAGAATAGGAGAGGAACTGGAACGGCTTGACGCCTTCCAGACGGCTGCGCCCGCGCGTCAGCCGGACAACGAATGACATTTTGATCGTTTCTCTAGGGAGGAGACTATGAGACGAACGATGACCGCAGCCGGTTTCGCATTGCTTGCGAGCGGAGCGTCGGCTTTTGCCGCAGACGAGCCCGTCAAGATTGGGTTCATCACCACCTTGACGACACCCGCGGCCAGCATCGGCAACGATATGGTCGATGCCGTCAACCTCGCCGTCGAGCATGTTGGCGGAACCATTGGTGGGCGACCCATCAAGGTAATTTTCGAGGACGATGGCCTCAAGCCGGAGCTCGGTCGACAGAAGGCCGAGAAACTCTTGCGGCAGGACGAGGTTGATGTCGTCTCGGGCTTTATCTGGTCGAACGTCCTGATGGCGGCTCGAAAGTCGGTTCTGGATTCAGGCAAGTTTCTCATCAGTACGAATGCGGGGCCGTCTGAACTGGCAGGCAAGTTGTGTAGCCCGAATTTCTTCTCGTTGCGCGGCCAGAACGACATGGTGCCGATCGCCCTTGGAAAGGTGATGAACGAGCGCAAGGTCAAGAAACTCTATGTCATGGCTCCCAACTACGCGGCGGGCAAGGATATGGCGGCCGGCGTTGAGCGCAGCTTTTCGGGCGAGGTTGTCGGTCGCGATTTCACCAAATGGGGTGACGATCCGCAGCTCGATTTTTCGGCGGAATTCGCGAAGGTCTCGGCATCCGGAGCGGATGCACTGTTCGCATTCTACCCAGGCCGTGCATCGATCTTCGCACGCCAGTTCGAGCAATCCGGGCTGGCAGACAAGGTCAAGCTCTACAGCGTCTTCACGATGGACCAGATCGCACTTCCGCAACTGCAGAAAGCCAATATCGATGTGGTGCTCGGAACACGTTCGGCCGATTACTGGTCCCCGGACCTGGACACGGAAGCCAACAAGCGTTTCGTTGCTGACTTCAAGACCAAATATAACCGCGTGCCATCCAACTATGCTGCGGCAGCCTATGATCTCATCCCTTATCTCAAGGCTGCGGTCGAGCAGAGTGGCGGCGACATTTCCAACACCGATGCCGTGCGTGAAGCCCTGATCAAGGCAAACTACGCTTCCGTGCGAGGCAGCTACAAGCTTGGCCGCAATCATTACCCGATAGACCATTACCATGGCCTTGAGGTCGCAGCGGACGCTAACGGCGCCTGGAGCTTGCGCTCTGACGGGATGAAAATGGACAGCCTCGTTGATCCTTACATCGAGGATTGCAAGAACACGCAATAACACGACCTACGGGTCGCCGCGCATGGGAGGGCACGGTGGATCTTGTTCTTTTCGCAAATCAGTTGATCAATGGAATCCAGCTTGGGCTGATCCTTTTCCTGCTTGCCGCCGGCTTGTCTCTTGTCTTCGGCATCATGGATTTCATCAATCTCGCCCATGGTGTCTTCTACATGGCGGGCGCCTATATCTGTGCAACTGTCGCAGTTCTCACCGGCTCGTTCATGCTGGGTATACTGGTTGCCATACCGCTGACCCTTGTACTTGGGCTCCTGATTGAATGGGTGATCGCGCGTCATTTCTACAAGCGCGATCACCTGGATCAGGTTCTGGCAACCTTCGGTCTGGTCCTGTGCGCGGACACGGCGGTGAAGTATTTGTGGGGGCCGGAAGGCTTGTCGGTACCGCTGCCATCCTGGCTCGGCGGGCAGGTCTCGCTTGGTGGCGTGACGCTTCCCACCTACCGGCTGTTCATCATCGCGGTGGCGGGCCTTGTTGCCTTCGCATTATGGCAGGTCATCAGCCGTACGCGTGTCGGCATGATGATCAGGGCATCATCTTCCAATGAGGAAATGGCGCGCGCCCTCGGCATCGAAACGCGCATGGTGTTCGCTTTCGTGTTCGCAATCGGGGCCGTGTTGGCGGGGATCGGGGGCATCATGGTTGCACCGATCACCGGCGCTTCGATCGGAATGGGTAACCAGGTGGTGATCCTGGCGCTTGTCGTCATCATCATCGGGGGCATCGGTTCGATATTCGGCGCATTCGTCGCCGCGATCGGCGTCGGTCTGATCGATACACTGGGGCGAGCCTACCTGCCGTCTATTCTGAACCTTGTGTTTAGCCCGGACGTTGCGTCCTCGGCCGGGCCATCGCTCGCCTCCATTCTTATCTATCTGACGATGGCGCTTGTTCTCGTCTTCAGACCGGCAGGTCTTTTCCCTCCGGCCAATAGGTGAACCATGACACGTATCTATTCTAGCGCCGACGTAACGCACACCAGCGATATCCCGGTCGGAAAGCCGACGGAACGGGGCATTTCAAGAGATGCAGCGGCCGCCGTCGTCATCCTTTTGCTGCTTGCTGCCGCGCCACCACTTCTCGGTGCCTTGTCCCAGAGTTTCTGGGTCGATGTCCTGTTGCGTGCGATGATCCTCGCCATCGCCGCCGTGTCGCTGAACTTCATCATCGGGCTTGGCGGAATGATCAGTCTCGGCCATGCGGCCTTTCTGGGGATTGGCGGCTATTCAGTCGGAATTCTGTCTGACGTGGATGTCGATAACGGGTTCATTCAGCTTGCCGTCACGCTTGCGGTAGCAGCCCTTTTCGCGCTTCTATCGGGCCTCATCGCACTCAGAACGCGCGCTGTTCACTTCATCATGATCACGCTCGCGTTCGCGCAGATGCTGTATTTCACGATGGTCGGCCTGAGACAGTTCGGCGGGGATGACGGGCTGACGGTAAATTACGCGAGCGCATTCGGTAGTGCGTTTGACCTGGGAAGCAAGTCAACGCTCTTTTACGTGGTCCTGGTGGTTCTCGCGCTGACGACATTCGGCGTTTCCCGCATTCGGCACTCCGCCTTCGGGCTGGTCCTGATGGCTGCCAAGGGCAATGAAAGGCGCGTCAATGCCATCGGTTACGATCCGTATCGGTATCGCATCACCGCCTATGTCCTGGCAGGCATGGTCTGCGCCATTGCCGGGTTCCTCGATGCCAATTTTACCAGCTTCGTAACCCCGGAAGCGATGAGCTGGACGAGTTCCGCCGAGCTTATCTTCATGGTTATCGTCGGTGGGGTCTCCACCACGGCGGGACCAATCGTGGGAGCGTTGGTATTTCTGCTCCTGGAGGAATTTCTCGGCGGTCTGACCATCTACTGGCACTTCTGGTTCGGCCTGTTCCTCATCGCCGTGGTGCTGTTTGCAAAAGGTGGGCTGGTTGGTCTGATTGCGAAGAGGAAACGCACATGAACCCCGCCCTGGAAGTCCGCAATCTTCAAAAGCACTTTGGTGGACTGCATGTGACGCGCGATGTTTCGCTGTCACTGGCGCATGGAGAACTGCACGCAGTCATTGGCCCCAACGGCGCGGGAAAGACCACGCTGATCAGCCAGCTGTTCGGTGACCTTGTGCCGTCGGCCGGAACGATCCTGGTCGATGGACGCGATGTCACGGGGCGGCCGCCGCATCAGCGCGCCGGCTTCGGAATGGCGCGTTCCTTCCAGATCACGACCCTTGTTCGTGAACTCACCATAGGCGACAACGCCAGCCTCGCGATACTCGCAAGCCGGGGACATGCGTTTCGGTTCTGGAAGCGCGTCGATCGCGATGCTCATCTTCTTGAAACCGCGCGGCACGCGTTGAGCGCGGTCGGCTTTGTCGGCATGGACCTTCAGCGCCGTGTCGCCGACCTCAGCCACGGTGAGCAAAGGCTTCTGGAACTCGCGATTGCGCTCATAGGCAAGCCCAAGCTTCTGCTGCTCGATGAGCCGATGGCGGGTCTCGGCTCGGAAGAAAGCAAGGCAATGACCCGGTTGCTGCTTGGGTTGAAAGGGCGCGTCACCATCCTCTTGGTCGAGCACGACATGGATGCCGTATTCGAGCTTGCCGACCGCATCACGGTGCTCGTTCGCGGTGAAGTGGTGGCCATTGGGACACCCGCGGAGATCCGGGCCGATGGCCGCGTGCGAACTGCTTACCTGGGGGAGGATGCCTGATGCTCAGCGTGCAGGGTTTGAAAAGCGGATATGAACGGACGCCCGTGCTGTTCGATATGTCTTTCGAGGTCAATGCCGGCGAGGCGATCTGCCTGATGGGCAGAAACGGCATGGGAAAGACCACCACTGTGCGAGCGCTCATGGGGCTGCTCCCCGTCTGGGACGGATCCATCGATTTCGACGGTCACCGTCTGGACGGCATGTCCGCTGCCCGTGTTGCGCGGCGCGGCCTTGGTCTTGTTCCCGAGGGGCGCCAGATATTTCCCAACCTCACCGTCATCGAAAACCTCAAGGTCGCGGCGGCCAATCGGGCCGGCAATCCCTCACCCTGGACGACCGACGAAATATTCGATTTCTTCCCTGCATTGCATGAACGTGCTGCTTCCTACGGCAATCTCTTGTCGGGAGGCGAGCAGCAGATGCTTGCGATCGGCCGCGCGCTGATGACAAATCCACGTCTGCTCATTCTTGATGAGGCGACCGAGGGGCTGGCGCCCGTCATCCGCGACCAGATTTGGAGCTGCATCGGCAAGTTGCGCTCGAAAGGGCAGGCGATCATCGTCATCGACAAGCACATCAAGCGGCTCATGCAGGTCGTTGACCGCTTCTATGTCGTGGAAAAAGGGCGCGTCGTCTGGTCGGGCGATCCGGGAGGGGTGCTTCGCGAGGAGGCAAGGATCAAGGCATATCTGAGCGTCTGATTGTAGACACGAGCGTGGCGGCCACCTGGCGCTGGCGTTCAGCATAGCGCAGATCAGTCGTTTTAGAGGGCGTAAACAAGGAGGAGCGAGAACCATGGATACCTATATCCACATTGATAACGAAGAGCGTCAGGCAGAAACTCGAGCAACATTCGAACGGCGCAATCCTGCATCCGATGCGATTGTAACAAGAGGCGCGGCCGGCGGTGTCGCCGATGCGATCAAGGCGGTCGAAAGCGCCCAGACTGCATTTCTTGAATGGAAGAAGTCGGGTCCGACGCAACGGCGAGCCCTGCTTTTGAAGGCGGCGGATGAGATCGAGGCAAGGGCGGATGACTTCGTCAAGGCGATGGCGCTTGAAGTTGGCGCCAACGAATTGTGGGCGCGCTTCAACGTCATGCTGGCGGCCAATCTTTTCCGTGAAGCCGCAGGTCTTTCGACACAGCTTCAGGGGGAAACCATTCCCACCGACAAGCCGGGAGCACTCTCGATGACGATCCGCCAGCCGGTTGGTGTCATTTTGAGCATCGTGCCATGGAACGGTCCGGTTGTTCTTGCCGCACGCGCGATCGCATATCCGCTGGTTTGTGGAAATTCCGTCGTGTTTCGCGCGTCGGAGACTAGTCCGCGCACCCATGAGATCATCGTGCAGGCCGTTCGCGCGGCGGGCTTCCCGGCTGGCGTTCTCAACTTCCTGACTAATGATCCGAAGGACGCACCCGACGTCGTTGATGCTTTGATCGCCCATCCAGCCGTCCGGCGCATCAACTTCACCGGCTCGACCCATGTGGGCCGCATCATCGCTGAAAAGGCAGGACGTCACCTCAAACGTTGCATCCTGGAACTCGGAGACAAATCGCCGCTCGTCGTTCTCGACGATGCCGATATCGACGGGGCCGTCTCAGCCGGCATTTTCGGCGCGTTTCTCTACCAGGGGCAGATCTGCATGTCGACCGAGCGGATCATCGTCGATGAGAAGATCGCCGGTGATTATGTGGCAAAATTTGCTCAGAGAGCGAAGACGCTTCCGGCAGGCGATCCGGCGCAGGGCGCCTGTATTCTCGGCCCGGTGATCAGCAAAGGCGCCGCCGATCGCTTGCGAGAATTGCTCGACGATGCCGTTTCGAAAGGGGCCAGACTGGTTGCGGGTGGCGCACCGAAAGGAACGGTTTTTCAGGCCACGGTTCTTGATGGCGTTACACCCGGAATGCGGATCTACTCGGAAGAGACATTCGGCCCCATTGTTTCGATCATCCATGCCAAGGATACGGATGACGCGGTCCGCATCGCCAATGACACAGATTACGGCCTGTCGGCTGGGGTCTTCGGGGGGGATATCGCGCGTGCGATCGACGTTGCGCAGCGCATCGACACCGGGTCTGTTCACATCAATGGCGCGACGGTCGCCAACGAAGCCCAGGCGCCATATGGCGGCACAAAGGCGAGCGGATTTGGCCGCTTCGATGGAAGGGCAGTGATTGATGAGTTCACCGAGCTGAAATGGCTCACGATCGAAAGCAGCCAGCAGGGTTATCCGTTCTGAAAGACGTCCCGTGGGCCATCCAATCCGGATGGCCCACGCGGATTTCAAAGCAGTAGAGTGAGGTTTTTCGTGCGGGTCCGGAGGCACGCGAAATATTCCGGACGCAATCTCGGGGAGGAGACGGAAAATGGGCAGGGACGGCAGCAGACTCGACAAGCTCGAGCACCGCTTGATTTCGGGCGCGATCACACGCAGACATTTTATTCAGGCCACGTTGGCAGCGGGACTGGTCGGTATCAGCGGGATCGATGCTCTCGCTGACGAACTCGACGCAATCCGCGCCAACCAGGAAAAGCGCCGCGCCTCTCTTGCAAAGACCTACGACTATATTGTCGTCGGTGCCGGAAGCGCCGGCTGCTCGCTTGTCGGAGCTCTGGCCAAAGACAAGGCAGCGCGCATCCTTGTGCTTGAAGCGGGAGAGTGGGACACTCCGCCGGAAGTACAGGACCCACGACTCTGGTTCACCAACCTGGGAACACCGCGCGACTGGGGCGACAATTCGATCCCGAGCAAAGGCGTCAACGATCGTGCCATCGCCGAGCATACCGGCCGCATCGTTGGCGGCGGCAGCAGTATCAATGCGACGATCTGGTCGCGGCCATTCAAGGCGGATCTTGACCACTGGGCAGAGGTTTCCGGCGACCCGCACTGGGGTTACAGCCATGGGCTTGACGTGTTCAAGCGGGTTGAGAACTGGCAAGGCGAGCCCAATGCGAAATATCGCGGCAAGGGCGGGCCTGTCTGGGTGCAGCCGGCCCATGATCCGTTGCCGCTTGCGCTGGGGGCGCTCGAGGGGTGCCGCGAAGTCGGCCTGCCGGTGGTCGGCGACCTCAATGGCGAACGAGAGGAAACAGGCAGTGGCTTCGGCCTGATGAACCAGATCATCAAGGATGGCCGGCGATTCAGCATGGCCAAGGCGTTTCTTTATCCTGTTCTTTCGCAGGAGAATGTCACGCTTCTGGTTGGTGCGCAGGTCAGCAAGGTCGTTATCGAAGGAGACCGGGCGACCGCGGTGGAGTTCCTGCAGGGTGGCAAAAAGGTGACCGTGGCTGCTGACAAGGAGATCATTCTCAGCGCCGGCGGTTTCAATACGCCCCATATTCTGATGCTGAGCGGTATCGGGAACGAAAGCGATCTAAAGGCGGTCGATATCAAGACGATCGTCAACGCGCCTGAAGTCGGCCGCAATGTGCAGGACCATATTCTGCATGGCGGATGCCTTTTCGAAGCGCCGGCCGCGTTCGAATATCGTAACAGTGCGGCCAATGTTTCGGGCTATTACAAGACCCGTTCGGATCTCGAATTACCCGATGTCAGTATCGTCCAGATTGAAATCCCATATGCAAGCGATGTGATCGCCAAGGAATACGCGCCTCCTGCAACGAGCTGGGCGCTGTGTGCCGGGCTGGTGACGCCGAAGAGCCGGGGTACGGTCAAACTGAAATCGAGTGACACCTCCGTACGGCCTGTCGTAGACATGCAGTTTCTCAGTGAGCCGGACGATGTCGCCACGCTTTCCGAAAGTATCGAGATCGCCCGTTCTATCGGCAATTCCAAAGCGATGAGGGAATTCGTCGTGAAGGAAGTCTCTCCCGGCAAGAAGTTGGAAGGTGATGCGCTGGTGAACTTCGTGCGCAACGGCGCCACGACATATTTCCACGCGTCGGGTGCGTGCCGGATGGGCAAGGACGACAAGGCAGTTGTCGATTCCAAATTGCGGGTCAACGGTATCCGAAATCTGCGGATTGCCGACTCGACCATCATGCCTCGCATCGTGGCGGTTCCGACCATGCCGGCCTGCGTTCTGATCGGCCAGCGCATGGCCGAGATACTTGCGACTTGATGGTTATGTGAGGGGTGTGATTAGGCTGCTATGGATGGCAAATGCGGACCGGGAGGCATTTCGAGCACTCCCGGTATTCGTGCCGCATCCCTTGGACCGCCGGACGTGACGGTCTGCTGCTCATCTTGCGAGGCGTTCGATGTCCCCGACGATCCGATCGCTCAGGGCTTCGATCGCAGGGTCTTTTTGTATGCCGGCTTCAAGGCGTTTCTTCAGGAAGCGGATGGGGGCGGCCAGCACCTTTTCGAGGTCTGATTCGCATGCGAAGTCACCGGCGAGCATCTTGATTTTGGTGTTGTCGAACAAGGTGGTCAATGTCTTGTCGCCAAACAATGGACCCTGCCACTCGGGATGATAACGAACCAGTACATCGCTTGGCACATGCACGATTTTGATATCCACGCCCAATGCGCGAGCGATCACGCTATAGATTGCATCCCAGGTGTAGCCATTGTCCGAGGTGATATGGAAATCTTCACCCAGGGCGCCAGGATTGCCGAAAAGCCTGACGAATGGACGCGCGATATCCTCGGAACGCGTGAGCGTCCACAGGGAGGTGCCGTCGCCTGCGACGATCACCGGCTTGTCTGCCAGCATGCGAAGCGCCACGCTGTCCCCTTCGTTGAGCATCGTCGGCATGGCGGTCCGCACGGTATGGCTTGGTCGCACGATCGTGTAGGGAAGATCCACGGCGGACCGGATCATTTCCTCACTTCTGATTTTCGCCTGGCTGTAGGACCAGAACGGATTGCCTATTCTTGTGGTTTCGGCCAGGCGTCCGTCGAACGGCGTCTTATGATAGACCGAGGCCGATGAAATGAACACGTATTGGCCTGTCCTTCCGGCGAATAGGCTGATATCGCGTTCGACCAGATCCGTTGTGCGGGCGAGAAACTGGTTGACTACATGCCAGTCCCGATTTGCGAGCTTTGCATAGGCATGAATGTCATCCGTGTCTCCGGTGATCAATTCGACGCCCTTCGGCAATGGTTCGCCTCTGATGCCGCGGTTGAAGACCGTGACCTGATGTCCGGCTTCGATTGCGGCTCTGACGCAGGGAAGCGAAATCTGGCCCGTTCCGCCTATGAACAATACTTTCAGGGTCATGCACTCCTCGCAAATTACATAATTACGCCGAAGACTGTCACGCGAGGCGCAGCAGCTTACGGCAGTTTTCAAGGTCAGTTCGCAATTTCTGTAGCCCGTAGGGCAAGGCACTTCCGTTACGAACATGTCCAAGAGCGATGCGCCATGAAATTCGGGCGCTGCTTTCGTATTGCAGCGCTGGCTCGATCAACGATGTCGGTGTGGTTGTGCGAATGATCGCCGGCTGAGCAGATGGGGCACCGGTAATATCGACCTCGAGCCTTCGCGTCATGCCGACCACATGTGCGTCAATAAACATTGTCTTGGCGTTATATGTGCCCGAAAAGACCGTTGCACCCGATTGCACTGTGTAGGAATGGTTTCGCGAGACGAAACTCTCCCGGCCATCGAACAGCGCTCCCATGAGACCCAGCATGGCTAACTGCTCCAAAAGAATTTCGCGGATATCGGTCCCGGTAATGCTGGCACTGCATTCTGCGTACACAGGCGACTCTACCGGCAATGTCCCACTCGGGAAAAGCTTCGGAAGAAAGGACAGAAGCGGCATGACCGGAATTTCCAGCTCTGCTAGGGTCTCTATGTCCCGTTCTTGCGCAAGCCATGGTTTTGCCAGCAGGATCAGATGCGCATTGGTGCAGGCTAGGCGACCCGGCTCCAGTGCGTCGGCCTGTGCGATTGCAATCCCTGCGGTTTCGTTGTCGGACCATGCCATGCTCAAGGGAAGTGAATTCAGGGTGTCCCGGTAGGCCGGATCCAGTTCGCCATTTGTCAGATCGATAACACTGACTGGAGATGTCATAGCCTCTCCTCCAGAATGCGGTCCGCAGCGCCGGCAAGTCCAAGCGCGAAATCGAGATCAGCGATCGCGATGTCCGGCGGCACTGTCTGCTCACTCCGTCCGGTTACCACATCGAGGATTTCCTGCCACAGCACCTCGTACCCGTTGAGATCGCTATGGAATGTGGTCTGGACGCCGTTCCGGACAATGTGCGCTTTCGACGAGCCACCGAGCACATATGACGGTGTGAACTCGATGTGGAGATCGGTTCGTTTTCCCGTGGCTTTGAGCATCCATCTGGCCGGCCACTCTCCGGGCGTAATGGCCGTCATCATGGTGCGTGTGAGGTCATTGGCCATGTTCAATGCGTAACCGTATGGCAGGATGCCGGCGACATTGTGCAAGGTCCCCGGATCCGCGCAAAGCTCGCGGACAAGAGGGATGTCATGAATGCCAAGCCCAAGCAGGGCTGATCTCAACATTGCCCGGCGATATTGTTGCGAGTCTGCAGGACGTGATGGGGCCGGTGCGGCGTGAGCGAAGATTTCGGTCGATTGCGCGATGAAAACCGAGTTCGCAGGAATGCATATCGAGGATTGAATAAGCGAAGCCTGTTCTTCGTGATCTTTCCAGTCCTGGATCGCTCGCCGACAGGCGGGATCGTAGACATGCATCGTTCCCACGAAGAGCGCGGTTTTGAAGGGCCGGATGGCGTCATCGATCAGGCGGGCTTCCTCTTGCGACCAGGCAAGAGGTTTTTCGCAAAGAATGGCTTTCTTTGACGCCGCGCAGGCCGCAAGAATCTGCTCGCAATGCAAACTGTTGGGGCTGCATATGACGATGACATCTACCTTGGGGTCTTCGAGTATTGGCTCAATCGACGTCGTCGCGCGGGCTTCTACCCGCCCGGCGACATTCTTTGCGACATCCGCGTGTATGTCCATGATCCAACGGATTTCACAGCGGTCATTCACAGTGGCAATGGCCGGCAGGTGGATGGACTGTGTCACCTGTCCCGCGCCGATGATCCCTATGCCGACCGTCTGCCTCATGTTGTTTGCCGCAGGTTCAGGTTCCGTCGCATCCACTGACCTGCCAGCCTCGCGCTTTCCGCCACGGTTGGTTGATCGGCTATGTCGACCTCGACCACAAACCAGCCGTCAAAGCTCGACAGCGCAGCCATCACACCATCAAGTTCAATCGAACCGCGGCCCGGTTCAGTCCATATGCCTGCAGCGCCGGCGTCGAAATAGGTCTTGCCTTCAGTCTTGATGCTTTCAGCGACCGAGTGCCGGTAATCCTTCATGTGTACGGCGCCGATGCGACCCGCATGTGTTTTCAGGAATGGCAGGAGGTCGAATTCCGCCCAACTGAGGTGGCCTGTGTCAGGCCCCAGCATGAGAACATTTTTTGCAACGTTCTCAAGCACGAACTCGGTTTCTGACTGGGTTTCTATGCGTGTGCCGACATGGGGATGTAGGCAAGGGATGACGCCTTCCGCTACCATGGCCGCGGCGGTCTGCGCGATCCCCTCAGTGATTGCCTCAAGCACCCGGTCGTCACGCTTGGCACCCTGGGCAGGGATTTCGTTGCGCTCGGGCAAGATCCCTCGCACCTCGGCCAGAAAGATCCGGTCAAGGCCAAGCAGGGCATGGTCGCCGGCGATCTTGCGCGCAGTTTCGATCGTCCCCGCGAGTGCATCGTGATTGCTGAAATCGGCTGAAAAGTAACCCGGTGCGGGCAGGAGCTGGTAGCCGGTGAGTAGCTCCTGATAGGCTGCCGGTGTGCTACCGGCTGGGATGTCGGCATGAATGCCATCATAGCCTGCATCACGTACCATTTCGAGGATCACCGGGAGTGGCGGTGCCTGATCCGGTCTGAACCCCTCCCGCGTCAAAATGTAGGGGAGGGGGTTATAGGCCATTTTCCTGGACATACGTATTCCTCGGTCTTTCTGGATGTCTGAACTGAACCTCCGGTAAGCAGCGGTCTCAGTTGAGGCGTGTACCTGTCTCGGCGTCGAACAGATGGGCCCGATTTGCGAAAGGGCTGAGATGAATGGTTTCGCCCGGGGCGACCGTCAGGCGCTCGTGAAACATTCCGACGATCTCGTCACCGTTCATCCGCAACTTGACCAGGGTTTCGGATCCGGTCGGTTCCGTTACGGTGACTTCAGCCGCAAACGAACCAGGTGCACCGGCTTCAACGATGGCAAGATGTTCAGGGCGAATGCCGAGGGTAACGGGCCGGTTTGGGGTGCTGGACAGGTGCGGAACGACGATCTGGGTCCCAGATGGGCTTTTGAATACGCCATCGGACGACACCGTGCCGTTGATCAGGTTCATTCCGGGCGATCCGATAAATGTTGCGACGAAGAGATTGGCCGGGTTGTCATAGAGAGCAAGCGGCGGGCCGACTTGTTCGACACGGCCGCCATTCATGACGACGATCCTGTCGGCCATCGTCATCGCCTCCACCTGGTCATGCGTCACATACACAATGGTCGTGCCGAGCCGTTGATGCAGTTCCTTGATCTCGCTGCGCATCTGCACGCGCAGCTTCGCATCGAGATTGCTGAGGGGTTCGTCAAAGAGAAAAACCGCGGGATTTCTGACAATTGCCCGCCCCATCGCAACGCGCTGTCTCTGGCCGCCCGACAGCTGCTTTGGCGTCCTCTCGAGAAGGTCGTTCAAGGCGAGAATTTCAGCTGCCTTCCTGACGGCGGTATCGATCTCCGGCTTTGGCTTGCGCTTCAGCTTGAGTGAAAAGGCCATATTTTCGGCAACGGTCATGTGCGGGTACAAGGCATAGGACTGAAACACCATGGCGATGTCACGGTCTTTCGGAGCCAGCCGATTGACCACCTTGTCGCCGATCTTCATCGTCCCGCCGCTGATCGATTCCAGGCCTGCGATCATTCGCAGCAAGGTCGACTTTCCACATCCCGACGGTCCGACGAGAATGACGAACTCGCCATCTCGGACATCGACATCGACGCCGTGCAGAACCTGCAAGGCCCCGTATTTCTTGGTGACGGACTGAATTGTAAGAGAGGCCATGTGTTTAACCTTTCACGCCGCCGGCGACTGCGCCGTGCGCGATGAATTTCTGAACGAACAGGAAAAGGATCAGTGTCGGCAGCATCATAAGGGTGGCTGCCGCCATCAGGCTGCCCCAGTCGGTGGAGAACTGGTCCATGAACATCCGGATACCGACGGGAAGCGTCATGGCTTCCGTTGTCCTCAGGAACACGTTCGCGACAAAGAACTCGTTGTAGGAGAAGAGGAAGGCGAAGATCGACGTTGCCGCAATGCCCGGTCCGGAAAGCGGTAGCACGATGCGCAGAAACGCTTCGATCGGTCCGCATCCATCGATCAGGGCGGCCTCTTCCAGTTCGCGCGGGATGGTGTCGAAATAGCTGCGCGCCATCCAGGTGATGAAAGGAAGGTTGACCATCGCATAAACGATGATGACCGACAGAGGGCTGTTGATCAGGCCCATGGGCTGGAAGATCAAGAATAGCGGGATCAACGCGAGGATGATCGGGAACATCTGTACGGCAAAGAGCGTTGTCGAATAGCCCTGCAGCAGCTTGTTGCGATATCGCGAGAGAGCATATCCGCCCAGCACCGCTGCAGACACGCTCAAGGCAGTCGCACCGATTGAAACGATCAGCGAGTTCCGAAAGTATAGGAAGAACGGCGTCTGCGTCAGGCCGCGATAGTTTTCCAGTGTGAAGACTTCAGGGATCACGCTGCGCGACAGCAGCATCTGCTCGGTCGTCTGGAACGAATTCAGGACCATCAGGATGATCGGCATATTGAGGATCGTGACGATCACGAGCATCAGTGCTGCCAGAGACCAGCGTTCAAGTGTTGTGGTGTCGTTCATGGCGTCAGTTCCGGCGCTGAAGACGGAGCAGGAAGGAAACCAGCACCATCAAGATAAACAGGGTGACGAAGGATGTCGCTGCACCCATGCCGACGTCGTTGCGCGCAAAGGTGTAACGGTAGGCGAGGACGATAAGGTTTTCTGTCGCGTTTGCCGGCCCGCCCTGCGTCAGAAGCCATGGCGTATCGAAATCGTTGACAGACCAGATCGTCATCAGTAGGCACAGTATGATCGAGATATTCTTGATCTGCGGCATCGTCACGTTCCAGAAGGACTGCAACTTCGTTGCGCCATCGATGGCTGCCGCCTCGTAGAGACTGCGGTCGATGCTCTGGAGAGCAGCAAGCAGTGATAGCATCATGAACGGGAAGCTTCGCCAGATCTTGATGACGATCACCAGCGTTGTTGCCCATGTGCTGTCCGATAGAAAATAGATCGGGCTCGAGCCGAACATTCCAAGCAACTGATTGAACAGAGCCTTGTCGTCGGCAACCATCCATCGCCATGCGACGATCGACACGAGCGACGGTACGATCCACGGCAGAAGAAGCATGACGCGAAACAGTGCGCGACCAGGCATGTCCTTCTGCATGAGAAGCGCCAGTCCCAGACCCAGCAGGTAACAGCCGACGATGTTGAAGAATGCAAAAACGAGGCTGAACTGCAGGGAGTGATAGAAAGCCGGCGATGACAGCAGCTTCACGTAGTTGTCGAAACCGACGAGACGTCCTGCCTTCATCAGCGACCCGTTGGTAAAGCTGAAATAAAATCCCTGGACCATCGGATATGCGATGACAAGCATCAGCAGAACGATGGAGGGTGTCAGCAGAATGGCTGGCGTTACGAATTCGGGTGCGGCCATCTGCCTGGCGCGATCGCGCCAGGTCCCGGCTTCAACATGATGTGTTGCCACGGAGTTACTTCTCCAAGACTTCTTCAAGATGGGATTGAGCATTGCCAAGAGGCCCGTCGAGCGGCTGGCCCTGCCAGATCGACTGCGCGAGGCTCAAGAGGAAACCATCGCCGTCGATAGTGTTGAGCACAGGGAAAGTTCCGCCCTTCGCCTGCGACAGCGTTCGTGCGCCGGGCACGTAATTATCAAAGACGAACTTGATATCCGGATCCTTGGTGAAGTGTGGATCCTCGGCGATCGATTGACGCGCCGGGAGATTGTTCACATGCCCCTCGCTCCACAGGGTGATCGCATTGTCAGACCACCATTTCATGAACGCGAGCGTTTCTTTCGGGTGTTGGCTCTGCTGGTAGGCCATAATGTTGTTGACGAAATACAGGCCGAGCTGATCGCCATGCGGGCCTTTAAGCGGCGGCAGTATGCCGATTTTCGAACGGGCATCGCCCGCCTGGGTCGCGGCCGTAGCGCCGGCAAGCACAAACGTTGCTTCGCCACGGAAGAACGCGCCGAGCGCGTCGTTATTCGTGTATCCCGCGCTGGCTGGATTGACCGAGCCGTCCTTCACGAGATCGGCGAGGAATTGAATTCCTTCCTTGCTGCGCTCCGATGTCAATCCGGCCTTGCCGTCAGGCGTGAAAAGCCCACCGCCGTTGCCGATTGCCATATGGGAAATCCAATGCGCGCCAGAAGCGTCACCCGAGGCCACGATCCCGAATTTCCCGCCGCCGGTTGTTGCCTTCGCAGCCTGGCGGAGTTCCTCGAACGTGGTCGGCGGCTTGATCCCGGCCGCTTCCAGGATGTCCTTGCGGTAGAGGATGACCTTGACGTTCAACGCCCATGGCAGGCCGACATAATGGTCGTCGAATTTCATGGCGTTGAGCGCCGATCCCGAAAATTGCGCTTCGCCGATCTCCTTGACGACTTCATCGACAGGAAGGATCGCCCCCTGGTCATAAAACTGCACAGCCTGGAAGCCGCCGCCCGTCGAAATGTCAGGCGCGCTGCCGGATGCGATCGCAGTGACGTATGTCTCGTACCAGTTCGACCATGGCACGGATCGATAAACCACCTTAACGCCGGGGTTTTCCTTGTTGTAGCGGTCGACCAGAGCCTGCGCCGTTCCGGGATAGGCCTTGTCACCCCATATCATGTCCCAGAAATTCAGCGTGACCGGCGACTGTGCTGCAGCAGGGCAGATGCCGGTCATAAGCAATCCGGCGGCAAGAGTTAGCTTGAGTGTTGTGCGCCGAGTTGCGTCGGCGCAAGAGAGACCGAAAATCATTATTTCCTCCCGAAAGCACGAAGGCATCATGTCCACCTTCGGCACAGATCCCGATTGTCATGCAATTTCTCACCGATCGACGAAGAAGTTTTCCTCTCGAGCGAGCAAGGCCTCAATCGCGTCAGGCATTGCTCGAACCGCCTCCCGTCGGTTGATGTGGTTACGTCACCATAGTTCCTTGCTAAATGCAACAAGATTCCGTAAGGTGAAACAAATTGCATGGAGCGCAATGAAAATGATGGCGAGTTATGCTTCCTTACCCGCCGTGAAGTGTTAGGGATCGCGGTGGTTAGCTGGTAACAAGGACGTCGATGGAGAAGGCCGCCCGGTCCGCCTAGTGAGGAGCCGCGGTGTCTAAATCGGAAAGCACGCGTGTACTGAAAATGAAAAAAGCCAGAGTGTCCGATGTCGCGTCGCTTGCGGGTGTATCGCCAAGTACGGTGACGCGTGTCCTTCATAAAAATGGATATGTGTCTGAAGCAAATCGGACAAAAGTCGAGAAGGCGGTTTCCGAGCTTGGTTATTTACCCAATATTCAGGCCCGATCCCTTCGAAACCGACGCAGTTATGCTGTCGGGCTTCTTTTGTCGTCCGAAAGGGCAAACCCTTATTATACCAAGGTTGCGGATGCCATCAGGGCGGAAGCGGCCACCAGGGACTATTTCATTTTGTCTGCGAACCATAACTTCTCACCATCACTGGAGGCGATGGCGGTTCGGCAATTCATGCAGCAGGACGTTGAGGCCGTCATCGTGTGTAATGCCCTCGATCCTGACAATTTCCAACCTCTCAAAGACTCCGGAATAGCCATCATCCAAGTCGAGCGGCAGAGGCTCCAGGGAACTCATCAGATCGACGTCGAACTTGCAAAAGGTTTTGATGTCGCCCTCGAAACTCTTCGAACTCTTGGTCACAGCAGGATAGCGTTCCTGGGCTGGCAGGCGCATCGATGGAAAGCGGACGCAGGCATCGCGCTGACTGAACATCGTCGATCGGAAGGGTTTAGGCAGGCGGCAGATCGATACGCTTTTCATGCGGAGGACAGTCCGATACTACTCGGAAAATTCGATATCGGCCTCGATCCAACCGAGGTCGGCAGAGTGCTGACACGGGAACTGCTGGATCGGCGCGAACGGCTGCCGACCGCGATACTGACCGGCTCGGACGTCCTTGCCGCTGGCGTCCTGCAGGAGTTGCATGCGCACGGTCTTTCTGTCCCAGGTGATCTTTCCGTTATAGGTTATGACGACAGTATTGCCTCATATCTTTCTCCGCCGCTGACGACCATATCGCAGCCATACGCGTCAATAGCCAGTTCAGCCTTCTCCATCCTTGATGCCTTTGCTTCGGACCCGCACAAGCGTGATCCAATCAGGCTGGTCATCGAGAATGATCTAACTCCAAGAGCCTCGATTGGGCCGGCTACCGTCTGTCGGAAGCGATAGCCCAGGACGTGTCCTTCCCCGGAATTCAATAGTGCCGCCCTGCTAAGCGTTTACACCCAAAACAATCCAGGCGCCCGCGGTCCTACTTAGTAATGCTATCGATCAGGTGAATTTGGGCCTCGTGACCTTAAAATGTAGTTGGTAAAATTCGATTTGCAGGAGTTCACTGTGTTTAAAGTGCTAGCAATAGCCGCCGGACATCGCGACATTGCGCATGTGGCTGGTCTTCTTCCCGGGGCGATCGTCAGCGATCGTCTGGATGGATGCAGTCAGCCGCTCTGCGATGCTGGCACCGAACTGCACCACGAGACGGTCGTGCGTTGTGACTACAACATTGACGCGGAACGTGCAGCCATCCGCCAACTGGTGGAGACAAATGCTCCGTTCTCCGCAGCCCCACGGGGTCAATATTCGGGTCTGACTCATATTTGATGATTTCCTGGTCGAAGCTGGTGCTGTCATCAATGAGGAATCAGTACCATGGCGACCAAATTTCGTCTGTCGTCCCTGATCCCGGCCGGATTGATTGTTGAGCGTTCCGACGAGAGCAACGGGGTTATCATTGTTTCAGCGCGTGCTGCCGCGAACCGACGTGCCTGCCCCTTATGCAATCGAATGTCAGATCGTGTTCATAGCCGCTACGTTCGAATAATCGCTGATTTGCCTTGTGCCGGCACCAAGGTCCAACTGCGGTTATCGGCCAGGCGCTTTGTGTGTAAGATGACATTCTGCCGCCGCCGGATTTTTGTCGAAAGGTTTGGCGAGCTTGTCGTTCCGGAGCGCAGCCGTCGAACTGCTCGGCTTGACACCATCGTACATCATCTCGGATTGGCTTTGGGAGGGCGGCCTGCAGCAGCCTTTGCCAAACGCTTGATGATCCCGGTTAGCAATGACGCGCTCATCCGCGCGGTAAGAAGAAAATCCACTGCGCCGGATGATACGCTCAGCGTCGTCGGGGTTGACGACTGGGCTTTCCGCCGCAATCACCGCTATGGCACCGTCGTATGTGATCTTGAGAGGCGAAGGATTATCAAGCTTCTGCCTGACCGGGAGATCGCAACAGTTTCGACGTTTCTCGCTCAGCACCCCGAAATAACTATCATTTCCCGCGATCGAGGTGGCGGCTATCGTGAAGCTGCCGCAAGGGCCTTACCCCATGCAGCTCAGGTCGCAGATCGTTGGCATTTAATGGAGAACGCCAGCGCGGCGTTCCTTGACGTCGTGCGCAAATCCATGCGAGCAATCCGTACTGCAATTGGCGCTACGACGATCGACCCTAAACTACTCACCTGCGCTGAACGGCTGCAATATGACAGTTATCTGAGGCGCGAGGACGTGAATACGACGATCAGCAAGCTCGCCGCCGCCGGCGTTCCGATAAAGGAAATCGTTCGACGAACCGGCTACAGCCGTGGAACCGTGCGCCAGATTGTCCGCGGCCACAGATCCGATGTGTTCCGTGTCAGACAAAGTTCCCTTGAGGCTCATCTTCCCCTGTTAGATCAACTCTGGACGTCTGGGCAGCGCAACGGCGCTGAACTTTGGCGGCAGCTAAAATGCAGAGGCTTTCGTGGTTGTTCTCGTGTGGTCGCAGAGTGGGCGGCAAGGCGACGGCGGTCCGAGCAGATCTGCGATCGGCAACTTCAAAAGGTGCCATCCGCGAGAACGATTGCCCGATTGATGACAACTGCTCGCGATCAATTGAGCAAAGCGGATACAATTATCATCGCGGCCATAGAAGCGGGTGTTCCCGCCCTAGTCGAAGCCCGCAATCTAGTTGATCGGTTCCAAACAATGATCCGAAGGAAGGCCAAGACAGAACTCGATCCGTGGATCGCTGATGCAAGCGACAGTGTGTTCGCCTCCTTTGCTAACGGGATCGTGAAAGACAAGGCAGCAGTGTCTGCCGCAATCACCGAACCTTGGTCGAACGGCCAGGTTGAAGGACAAATCAACAAGCTAAAACTCGTTAAAAGGCAGATGTATGGGCGCGCCAAACTGGATCTTCTCCAGGCTCGATTGATCGGCGTAATGTGAAGGAAGCCGTCATCAAATATGCGTCAGACCCAATATTCCATGCCGATTGACAATCAACGGGATGCCGCGGAACTTCGCCCTGAAGACCTGCTTTGTAAATCTCGAGCTGTGAACTCTCCGTACTGTGCTTTTATCATCGTATCCTCCCACATGTGCTTGTTGATATCACTGCAATTGATCCGACAGGACTATCTGCCGCGACTGGAGATCTTATGGTTCGTTTGCGTGGCTACATGCTCAGTTCTGGCTTCGATCGCTGTGATTACCGACATCATGTCCAAGCGGCCATTCCCTGATTCGACGCTCTCGGCGTAGAGTTGCCGGCTAAGATCAAGAAGTGGCGAGGCGATTCCAGCTGCCCGTGCGGCGTAGGCAACGAGTGTAGTGCTGTTATAGGCATCGGAGGTTGCGGCCTGAACCGTCAGGTCGCGGGAAATCAATTTCGGAATCTTGATGCGGGTTAGATCACACGCCATTGGCCCCGACGCGATGGCTTCTTCGAACGTGCGCAGATCGAGATTGTTCCGCTCGGCAAAATGCACTGCTTCTGCTAGACCAGCGAGCATCGTGCAAAGATAATGGTTAACCGTGAGTTTCATGAGCGCACCGTTGCCTACGGCGCCACACACTATGGTTTCACGACACATGGGTGCTAAGAGTGGACGTATCTCGGCGAGACTTTCGGGGTCTCCGCCCAGCAAAGACACCAATTGGCCTTTTTCTGCCGGTATTCGCGAGCCGGAAACAGGGGCCTCGACATAGCGTCCGCCCGCGGCGGAAATCTCGGCCGCCAGCGTGCGTGAATATTCCGCAGGGTTCGAGCCCATCGATACGATCAGGTGATCAGTAACAAGGGCCTTAAATGCAGGTGTCCCGCGTTGGAGAACGGCGTCCAGCGCTGCTTCATTGACCAGCATGCAAATGACTATCCGCGTTTTCTGAAAAAGCTCTGCGACAGTCTCAGCTACCTCCGCACCGGCGTGACGCAGGGGTTCGGTCGCAGCAGGCGAACGATTCCAAACTACGAGCTTTGCCCCGGCTTTTGCAAGGTTCAGAGCCATGGGCTGTCCCATGACTCCAAGCCCGATAAAACCAATTTCTAGTTCCGTAGTGCTGGCTTGGTTTTCAATCATACGCGCCATAATCAGAGCTCCGTCATTCAAAATATCGAAATCGTCAAAGTGGCTTAGAAAAGGCGGTCAAGCCAACCATGAGGGTCGAGCGCATGCCCGAACTGGATCAGTCAAGGCAGCCTTCAAACGCGTCACAACGGCTGCCGTGCCGCAAGCAAACGCTTCATGGAGGCGCCCGCTTTCTACATCCTTCTGCCATTGATCTACGGCATATGGCTCCTCCTTGACGGTAAGCCCATGTCGCGGCCGATTTGGATCAACGAGTTGCGTGTAATGTCGGGCAGGATAGTCCCGGTCAGCGGCGGGGTCTGCAACGACCCATCTTCAAAGACGAAGAAGATGTTCATTCCACCCAGTTCCTCAACCCAGCGACGCTCGATCACATCAAGGAAACTACCTGATCGCAGCCTTCGCGAAGACCTTCCGTCTGCGCCGCAAGGCTGGCCGCATAGTTGCCACCGCACTTGGCAGCGCCTGTTCCACCTGGTGCAGCTCTCGTATAGTTTTCCGATACCCAGAGTGTCACCGCTGCGGATCCGTTCTTGAAATAAGACGCCACCGGAGATGCAATCACGTAGAACACGTATTCTGAAGCCGGCTTCTCACCGAGCGCCGCTTCCGAACCAATCAAGAAGGGACGCAGATAAAGGGAGCCGCCTTCGGCCGAAGGAATCCAATCACGATCAAGCCTCATCAACGCGCGGCAAGATTCGATAAACACGTCTTCCGGCAACCTTCCCATCGCGAGACGTTCTGCAAAATCACGGAAGCGGCATGCGTTTGCATCGGGACGAAAGAGAGTCGCACCGCCATCCGGAAGATGGTAAGCTTTCATGCCTTCGAAAATATCGAGGGCGTAGCGAAGAACCATCGTCGCAAGGTCGAGGTCAAGTGCCTTGCCGAACCCAGGATTTTTTAGCAGAGTTTCGCGATGGGGCGCGGAAACGGGTTCTGGATTCTTCTTTACATCGAATGTGAGCGTGACATGTCCATCCATTGTTATCCTCAAAACTTGGCAAAAGATGTGATGAAGATCTTGTATATGAAAAGCTTTGGCATTTGCGTGCGTGTATGCTGTTTTTAGCGTCCATTTTGGCAGAAAACCGGCTAAAATTGGGGAAGGGTGAAATCCACTGCTACGAGAGTTTTGGGGTGCCTAATTGATCAAGCTGGATGACATAGACCGACGCATACTACGGGCCCTCCAAAAGAACGGACGGCGGCAAAACGCAGAACTGGCCGATGAGGTCGGGTTATCCCCGTCACCTTGTCTTCGACGCATCAAGCTACTCGAAGAATCAGGCGTCATCGAACGATATGTCGCATTGCTTGATGCTACGAAAATTGGAATGGGACTAACTGTGTTTGCACGGATATGGCTTACCGGCCAAGACGTGGAGACTGTTGATCACTTCACGAATGAGGTGAAGAAGTTGCCACAGATCGTTGAATGCCATCTTATGGCGGGAGACTGCGATTTTCTGCTGCGAGTCGTCGCAACTGACCTGGACGACTATCGCAGGTTCCAGATCAATCATCTCACACGGATCAAGGGCGTCCAAAGTGTCAAGACGGAGATCCCAATGCAAAAGGTCAAACTGACTACCGAGTTGCCGATCTAAAGCGCCGGTCTTGTCTCCGGCACCAAGTAGGTGAGCCGCGCAACAAGGTGGGGAACTTCTGCGGATCCTTCGTCACCGAGATCCGGTTTGGAAGACGGCTCAGTTCCGCGTGGAAACGTATGGCCCGCCCTTTTTGCAAGTAGTTTTTTAGATCCCCTGTGCAATCGGCTTCAGCGTATTCGGTCTTACGGTCACGCCGTAGCCAAGATGGATATCCGCACGTCCAGAGCCACGATAAGAAACACGGTTTCAATGAACCATTTCCACGCCTGGGCTTTCTGAATGGCCGATTGACTGTCAGGCCATCTATATTCCTTTTCGCAAACATCATGGACTGCGTGTAAGCGCAGCCAACCTTGATATGATGGCGCTACGCCGAAATTTTTCTTACGTAAAGCAAAATAGGTGGGGGGGATATGCCAGGCCACTGCTCTCAGTAGGTTTGGACAAAGTGTTTCGGCCCGAAATCGCGCGTCAAACTCACAGTCTTCATCCGGCAACAGTGATGGAAGTCAAAATTTTGTAAGCATGTCAGCTGCGCGGTCACCACCAAGTTGGGTTCTCAGCGTACATGGTCTCAATGAGTTGTTTAACAAGCGTGATGTAGCCCGAATTATCGCTTACCCTATGATACAAAATAACCGGTGAGGTGGCACGCTCATTGTCTATCATTCGGTAATGAACGTCTGAACGCATTTGCCTGGCAGAGAGCGGCACTATACATATTCCTGCTTCTGCCGCCACAAGCCCTAGTGCTGTTTGGATTTCCCGAACTTCCTCAACTTCTGACGGTCTCACATCTGCCGCGTGAAGGATCTCAAGCACCTGATCGGCGTACCCGGGACGCGGTTCCTTTGGATATACGATGATCTTCTGCCCTGACAACCTCTTCAAGGGAATCGGCGTCGTGTCGTCAGCCAGTAGCGAGCTTTTCGGCACTGCGACGGCGAGCCTCTCTTCGCATAGAACCGTGCTAGAGACGTTTGGATCGGTGGGCCTCAGACGGCCAAACCCGATGTCGATCCGTCCCTCCTTCAATGCGGGGATCTGCTGAACCGAAACAAGTTCGAGAAGTCGGATATCAAGCTCTGGCGCATGATAACGCAACTTGCGTACTAGAGTGGGTAGACCGCCGTATAATGTCGATGCCACAAAGCCGATCGAAAGGACGCTGTTCTGATTGAGTCCGACGCGACGGGTCGATTCCCGCATTTGCTCAACACGGCCGAGAACCTGCAAGGACTGCTCGTAGAAAAGCCGGCCGGCATCTGTCAGTTTTATTGGGCGGCTCTTGCGAATGATGAGCGGTACACCCAACTCGTCCTCAAGAATTTGAATCTGCCGGCTGAGCGGTGGTTGGGCGATGTTCAAGACCTGTGCGGCGCGAGTGAAGTTGCGTTCGCGGGCAACTGCCACGAAATATCGAAGTTGCCGGAGGTCCATTCCGCTTCTCCAGGCTAGGGTGAAATTGCTTCACGAAAGGTATGTTGCTAGGCAGCAACCGGCTCAAATCGTTACGAACTCTGGATATCATACCTTCTAGGTATAATATAGAACCTAAAAGGTGTTGGACGATAAAATCGCCTAAGACGTAACGTTATGTCCATGAGCGAGATAGTCACCAAGCTAAACCCAAAATCTTCCGGCTTCCCCGCGGTCGAACGGATCGAAACATTGATTGTCGATCTGCCCACAATTCGACCGCACAAATTATCGGTCACGACTATGACCGGCCAGACGCTTATGCTGGTGAAGGTTTACTGCAGCGACGGCGTCTGTGGGATTGGCGAAGGAACAACCATTGGCGGACTAGCCTATGGGGGAGAGAGTCCAGAGAGCATGAAGCTTGCCATTGATAGCTATTTTGCGCCGGTTATGATTGGCCAAGATGCAACGCGCGTCCAGCTCCTGATGGCTCGCATCGGGAAAATGGTGAAGGAAAACCGTTTCGCGAAAAGTGCTGTGGAGACGGCACTTCTTGATGCTCATGGCAAGCGCGTCGGTTTGCCTGTCAGTGAACTGCTGGGCGGGCGTCAGCGAGACCGGCTCCCGGTTGCATGGACACTTGCGTCCGGTGACACAGAGCGGGACATTGCTGAAGCCGAGATGATGCTCGATCTTCGCCGCCACCGAGTTTTCAAACTGAAGATCGGGGCGAAAGGATTACACGAGGATGTCGCCCATGTTGCCGCGATCAAGCGCGTACTTGGTGACCGGGGTTCGGTGCGTGTTGATCTAAACATGGCTTGGAGCGAGACCGAAGCGACATACGGTATTGCGGCATTGGCCGATGCGGGTTGCGAGCTCGTGGAGCAGCCAGTGGCGTCCGCAAATGCTCTTTTTCGTCTTATGCGTCGGTTCCCAGTGGCGCTCATGGCCGATGAAATACTCACGGGACCTGCTTCAGCTCACGACATCGCGCGTGTGAACGGTGCGGATGTGTTCGCGGTCAAGATCGAACAGAGCGGAGGCCTTTTCAATGCGCAACGAGTCGCGGCTATCGCCGATTCGGCCGGGATCGAGCTCTATGGTGGCACTATGCTTGAGGGTGCGGTTAGCACGATAGCCTCGGCACAGGTCTTTGCCACGTTCGCCAATCTGCAATGGGGAACGGAGCTCTTCGGTCCCTTGCTCTTGACTGAGGAAATACTGGTGGAGCCACTGGATTACAGTGAATTTTCGCTGTCGATTCCCACGGGTCCGGGACTTGGGATCGAGCTCGATAATGAGCGTGTCGCCTTCTTCGCCCGCGACGGTTTGCGCAAAACCATCAGTATCGCTGGATAGGAGATTAGCATGCTTTTTCATGTCCGAATGGATGTCAATATTCCCCGGGACGTCACGGCGAATGAAGCAAACGAGATCATTGCCAAGGAAAAGGCCTATTCGCAGGCCTTGCAGCAAAGTGGGAAATGGCGACACATTTGGCGAATTGCGGGCGAATACGCAAATTTTAGCATCTTCGATGTTCAGGACAACGCGGAGCTACATGAGGTTCTCTCTGGCTTACCGCTTTTCCGCTTCATGAAGATCGAAGTGACACCATTGTTGCGGCATCCCTCCTCGGTCCGTGAAGACGATTCCTGACGACCAGTCGTGACGCTGCCTGGAGGACGCAATCCCGCCCGTTTCAAGATCAATCACATGGAGGAGTAGCAATGAGCGTAAAAATTTTTAATCGCCCCGACATTCAGGAATTCCTGGCAACTGTCAGCGGTCTTGATAAACACGACGGTAACACGCGCATAAAGCAGATCACCAATCGGATTGTGTCCGATTTGTTCGAGGCAATTGATGACCTGAACATCACACCAGATGAATATTGGGCCGGGATCGCTTGGTTGAACGAAATCGGTGCGGCTGGACAGGCGGGTCTCATCTCGCCGGGCCTAGGCCTCGACCATTTCCTCGATGAACGACTTGACGCAATCGACGCGGAACTCGGGATCGAAAATCCGACCCCTCGAACGATCGAAGGACCGCTCTATATCGCAGGAGCACCGGTTTCTACCGGTTACGCTCGTCTCGATGACGGCAGTGACGAGAATGGCCATACACTTATTATGCACGGCACGGTGTTCGGCTTCGACGGTAATCCGTTGCCCGGCGCCAAGGTGGAAGTTTGGCATTGCGACACCCGTGGGTTCTACTCACATTTCGATCCGACCGGAAAGCAGGCGCCATTCAACATGCGCCGTACAATAATTAGCGACGACAAGGGGCGTTACAAGTTCCAGAGTATCCTGCCGAGTGGTTACGGCGTTCCTCCGGGAAGTCCGACAGAAAAGCTACTATCAAGCTTGGGACGTCATGGTCAGCGTCCAGCACATATCCACTTTTTCGTCAGTGCAGATGGTCACCGCAAGCTTACGACGCAAATTAATATTGAGGGGGATCCGTTAATCCATGATGATTTTGCCTACGCAACGCGTGAGGGCCTGATCCCTTCGGTGATCGAGCGAACCGATGAGGCGAGTATTCATGCCAACAACTTAAATGCTCCGTTTGCCGAAATCGTTTTCGACATCCGCCTCACGGCTCTCGTCGACGGTGTTGACAATCAGATCAACGAACAGCGTAAGCGGGCTGCCGCCTGATCGCGCGCATCCGCGGCCCCTTTCAAAAGGGGCCGCTTGGTTTTGAGAATGGCGGACTCGTATGCCGGTGCGGAGCGAGATTTTTCTTGAATCTCGATGATTACCGATACAGGCAATATTCTCCGGACCAAACGTTGGTGACATCGTACTCGAGGTAATCGACGCGGTTCTGTTTGTGCCGTCACTTGGACGTCAACTATCGTTTTGGGCGTTGGCGCCAATTATCTCGGCTCTGTTGCCTCCTATCATTAGAAAGATAAACGCTTTGCAAAGTCTCGATCTTGCCAGCCACACAATTCATTATCGTGTCGATGGTGATAATGGGAAAAAGCCCTGGCTGTTATTTTGCAACTCGCTTGGAACCGATCTTCGCATGTGGGACCCACAGGTAGACATCCTCTCAAGCGATTTTCGAATCCTGCGCTACGATCGCCGCGGTCATGGACGGTCGACCACTCCATCCACACCGTTTACCATCGCGGACCTTGGGAACGACGTGGTTGCGCTCCTTGACGCGCTCAATATCGAAAAAACGAATTTCTGTGGCCTGTCGATCGGCGGATTAACCGGCCAATGGTTGGCGATTCACGCTAGCCAGCGACTCCATAGGATTGTTGTCTGTGCGACGGCTGCAAAGATTGGTACGATGGAAAGCTGGACCGCCCGCATCGAGGAGGTCTGCAACGACGGTCTCCAACCATTAGCATCTGCCACTGCGGAACGATGGTTCTCGCCTGCATTTCGTGTTTCGAACCCGGCTATCGTGGATGCGGTATTAAAGTCTTTTGGTGACACGTCTGAGGACGGCTACGTGGGATGTTGTGCCGCACTTGCAACTGCCGATCTGCGAGCAGATCTTGCCCATATCAGGCATCCACTACTTGCCATTTCAGGTGACCGCGACCCTGTATGCCCCCCAGCGGATCTTCAAGCACTTGCTGTGGGAGCCTCGTTTGGGCGTCACGTTTCGCTCCCCGGGAGGCATATTATTAATATCGAAGCGGCCAACAGTTTCAACAAAGTCGTACGGTCGTTCCTTTTAGAGTAGAGGCAAGCGCCATAAACGAAGTACTCAGGGGTGGATATCTTTTCGCGCTTCCAGAAACCTGCGCTTGGGTACAACCGTATGTGATCGCCTATAGTTCTATCGGATCAAGACCTGGATGTATGCCGCATTATCTCACATGTCGTGGAGCCATCGAGTGATGGGAGCTGCGCGCCGCCGGGGCAGCTGCAGCGTTGAGTGCCTTCGGAATCACTTTCACCGTCCGGTTTAGAACCACCGCGACGCTTTGATGATTGCCGGGAGCAGGGCGAGCAACCCAATCCGGACGGCGCTTTCTGCCTATCGCGACGCGAATATGGACGGGTGGCCGGACAGGTCGTGGGCGGCCAGTTCCAGCAGCCATTGCAGCCTGCTGGGCTGGTCCGGATCTGGCTCACCAGCACCCGTGATCACCGCATCGAGTCCGGCCGCATAGCCGCGCAACGTTTCTCCCGTCCGCACCGGATCGTCGAGCGATGAGCTCATCAGACGAATTGTTTCCTGAAGAGCGCGGTGGCTGGCGTCCGTGAGTGCTGCGGAGTCTCGCATTTCACCCAGGCGCAGGAGCACATGCCCGAGCGACAGTGCGGCGAGAGCATCCTCGACGTCCTCGACCCGTCCCCACGATCGGACGGCGAGGCTAAAGACGAGATATCGCAATCGCGCAAGATGCCGTGCGGCCCAAGGGGTGCTGGCGCGGATCGAAATCGCGGTAATCTCCCTGCGGATCGAAGCTCTCAGATGCTGACGGCGACGCTGCGCATCCATCGGGAGAAGCCAGCGATAGAAGGCGTAGCTCACCGCGATTCCGGCAAGCAACGCCACCTCGATGGCCACAAGGCCCACCGGATCTACCGGGTGAATGTCGACCGGGCGCGCCAGGATCGCAAACAACATGTTGAAGGCGAGCCCAAAAACGATGGTTCCCTGCTTCGCCTGCAGCAGCGAGGCTGCGAATATAAGAGGAACGGCAAGCGCTAGGGAAAGCCAACCGTTCGCCACCGCCGGCAGAATGGCAGCGCGCCATAACAGGGCGGCAAACGAGGCAAAGAGACCGCCGAGGAATATCTGACGAACGGCCGGAGCGGGTTCGTCCACCATGGAGAACAGGACCGTGAAGATGCAGGTTCCGAGCATCAGGTATCGCAGCGGTTCCCAGCCGATGAGCAGCCAAATCGCGCCGACGACAGTGGAAGCAATGGCACCCCGGAGCACGGCCAGTTGAAGGGCCGCCAGATCCGGATGTGGCGTCGAGCGGTGCAGGTCCGGCTCGCCCGAAGCTGTGCGGATCTGTTCATAGCTCCCGGCGGCGCGCGTCAGCAGCGTTCTCATTTCGTCGAGAACCGGCGCCAGCAGGACATCTTCCCGCTCCAGCTGTAGGGCGGCCGCATGGATTTCCTGCATATCGAGGTCGCGACCGGCTCCCAATTCTTCAGCTGCCCGGCTGAAGGCCTGGCTGAGGGCCAGCATTCCCGAATGACCGGGGGCCAGGTGCAAAGCTTCGCGCGAACGGATGGCCCGAGCCACGACGATGAGATCGAGATGGCTCGCAAACAGGGAATTCAGCTCCCGCAGCTGACGACGCGCCGCGAGCGACCCGGCTGCGGCATCCTCCGCCGAAGCTTCGACACCGGCGAGCGAGAGCAGGAATGCGCGCTCCCGCGCAAGCGATCGTTCGCCTGGTTCAGACAGGGCATCGGCGATCAGGGCCAACGCCTGCGACGCGACGCTGCGGGACCGGATGTCTACGCTCGATCCGGCTGCCCGCGGGCCAAAGACGAGCGCAACAAGGATCGCCGATCCGATCCCTATCACATTGTCGACGGCACGAGCTACCGCAAAAGCCAATGGATCAATAGGTGTCATCAGCGTCAGCGAAACGATGACGGCACACGTCAGCCCGCACAGAGCCGCACCATAGGCGCGCTGGTGTCGCATCGCGTTGGCACCGCCGCAACAAAGGGCGATCCAGGCGGCAAGGCCGAACACGGCAATCGTGGGATCGGCGGGCCAGACAAGCACCAGCCCGGCTCCGGCCGCTGCGCCCAGCAGGGTGCCGAAGAACTGGGCCAAACTTCGTTCGAACAGGAGCCCGCGGGGAGGTTGCCCGACCATCCAGACCGTCATGGCGGCCCACCACGGGTAGTCGAGGGAGAGCGCCGTCGCGACGGCCATCGCAAGCGTCGACGCGCCGGTCAGTCGTATGGCGACATTGGAGATCGCCGGGTCGCGCACGGCAGCAATGAAAGAACGCACCACACCCCCATCGGTCGAGAACATCGACCGCGTCGGCACGCTCAGATCATTGCGCCGACCGTATCAGGCCATAATCGAAAGGAACGTCTTGCCGGTCCGGAGCCAGACCAGCAGGACAAAGCTTTACCCGTCCGTCAAAACGGATAGGCTTGGGTCGGGTCTTCCAGTGTCACCCACTTGATCTCGGTGAATTCCTCGATGACAGCCCGACCGTCGAAGCGGCCATAACCGCTGTTCTTCATGCCGCCATAGGGGGCCTGCGCCTCGTTCTGGACAGTCGCACCATTTACATGCACGCAACCGGCCTGGATGCGCGTGGCGACCGAGATTGCCCGGTTGATGTTGTTGCTGAACACAGCGGCCGACAGGCCATAGTCCGTGTCGTTCGCAACACGCACGGCCTCTTCGATGTCGCGCACGCGCACGACCGTGGTGATGGGACCGAAGGTCTCCTCACCGTAGATGGTCATGCCGGGCTTGACGTGATCGACGATCGTCGCATCCATCATCGCGCCGTTGGCCTCGCCTCCGGCCGCGATCACCGCACCTTTGTCCACGGCGTCCTGCAACATGGCGTTGATCCGCTCGCCCGAAGCCGCATTCAGGATCGGGCCGACGACGCTGTCGCTCGCCTGCATCGGGTCTTTCGCCACAAGCGCCTTGGCGCGCTCGGCGAAACGCGCCACGAAGGCGTCGGCAATCTTCTCGTCGACGACGAAGCGTTCCGTCGACATACAAATCTGGCCCTGGTAGAGGAACGCGCCGAATACGGCGGCATTCACAGCGCCATCGAGGTCGGCATCGTCGAGGACGACGAACGGCGCTTTGCCGCCAAGTTCGAGCAGGCAGCGCTTCAGATAGCGGGCGGAGGTCTCGGCGATGACGCGTCCGACCCGGGTCGAGCCGGTGAAGTTGACGCGGCGCACGGCGGGATGGGCGATCAGGACCTCGGTCACCGGACCGGAATCCTTGGGCGCGATCGTGATGAAGTTCAGAACGCCGGCCGGCAGGCCTGCCTCATAGAGCGACGACGCCAGCAGGGCGTGCGTGCGCGGGCTGTTCTCTGACGCCTTGAAGATTACCGGGTTTCCGCAAACGATCGGATAGGCCATGGCGCGGGCGCCAAGCAAGATCGGTCCGTTCCAGGGGGCAATGCTCAAAACCACACCGGCAGCCTGGCGGATCGTCAGCGAGAGCGTGCCGGGCTTGTCGGTCGGGAGGGTCTCGCCCTGAATCTGGGTCGCCAGACCAGCGGCCTCTCGAAACAGCGCGGCCGAGCCCAACACATTGAAACGCGCCCACAGCTCCGAGGAGCCAACCTCGGCAGCCATGACCTCACAGAACTCGGGCAACTTCTGCTCGAGGATATCGGCCGCCTTGAGCAGGATGGCACGCCGGGTCGAGGGACCGGTGACCGACCAGGAGGCGAAAGCCCGCGCAGCTGATTCGGCGGCTGCAATGGCGTCGTTCACCGATGCCGCGGCGCCTGTGGTCACCACCTCCTGGCTGACGGGATGACGCCGCTCAAACGTGGCGCCATTTTCTGCCGGGCGGGGAATATTGTCGATGATGAGTTCGGTCTTCATTTCTTGTCCTTCTTGGGGTGTCCACGCCTGTGGTTCTGCTGCCAGAGAGTGTCAGGCGGCTTCGTCGAAACGCAGGATCGGTTTGATGGTGATGCCGCTTTCACTGTCGGCCATGGCCTGGTTCAGCTCGTCAAAACGGTAGAACTTGACCAGACGGTCGAACGGGAACCGGCCTTGCCGGTAGAGTTCGATCAGTTCCGGGATGAAGGTGCGCGAGACCACGTCACCCTGCACGATCCCCATGATGCGGCGGCCGGGGATCATCACCTCATTGACGTTGAAGCTGGCCTCGGTGCCTTCGCGCGTGGCGCCGACGATGCCGCAGGTCCCAAGCGTTGCGAGACTGTCGATCGCCTGGCGTAGCAACTCGGCGCGGCCGCTGCATTCCAGGGTGAAGTCGGCGCCACCCGATGTGATGCGGCGGATTTCCTCGACGGGATTCATCTCGCGGCTGTTGATCGCGTGGGTCGCGCCAAGTTCCAGCGCAAGCGCGAGACGATCGGGGTTGACGTCGACCGCGATGATCGTCGTCGCCCCGGCCACACGGGCGGCCATCAGGGCCGCAAGACCCACCGCACCGGTTCCGAAGGCCGCGAAGGCGGAGCCGGCATGAACCTTCAGCGCATTGAGCACAGCGCCCGAGCCGGTCTGGATGCCGCAGCCGAGGGGCCCGAGTAGTTCCAGCGGGACATCCTTGCGAACCTTCACCACATTGCGTTCGCTGGCGATCGCATGGGTGGCGAAGGAGGATTGTCCGAAGAAGTGATCGTGCAACTCCCCGCCATGGGCGTCGCAGGACGAGCAGGTCCCATCCATGCGCGCGCCGCCGAAGTTGAGAAGGGTCATATGCTCGCAATGTGCCGGATGGCCCGTAGCGCAGGGAGCACAAAGGCCGCAGGACATATAGGTCAGCACCACATGATCGCCCGGCACTACGGTGGTCACGTCGCTGCCGACCCGCTCGACCACGCCCGACCCTTCATGGCCGAGGATCATAGGCATGGGCGTTGTGAAGTATTGATCGCGCACGACCATGTCTGTGTGGCAAACGCCGCTGGCGACAAGTCGAACCAGGACCTCGTTTGCCCGGGGCTCTTCCAGCGAGGCGGTTTCGATCTGCAGCAGTTGTCCCGGTTGCCGGAGAACTGCTGCCTGTATTTGCAGGCGATGAGATATATCTTGGGACAAGGGTGCCCTCCTGGCAAACGTTGGTAGGTCGATCTGGAGTTTTGACCCAACCCGTTAGCGCATCGCTTTCTGCAGCGGAAACACCGTTTTGGTATTGAGCATATCGATACGATATGTAATTCTTCTATTTTGTCAGAGATATCGGCTTTTTCTGCCCATCGTCATTCGTGAATCGATATGTCAATCGACCTGAAACGCCTTCGCTATTTCGTAACAGTCGCCCGCCTCGGAAGCTTTACCCGCGCGGCCGAAGTCCTGGGCATGGCGCAACCACCGTTGAGCCAGCGCATCCAGGAACTCGAGGCGGAGGTCGGCTCGCTTCTGCTGGACCGCGCCGCCCGGCCGCTGGAACTGACGACCGCTGGGCGTCTGCTTTACGAGCAGTCATCCCAGATCCTGCAGCGTACCGAGGCAATGATGGCGTCGATGCGCCGCTTGCAGAGCGATCAGCGTCCGGTGTTTCGCCTTGGTATGGTGCCAACAAACTTCCACGGCAATCTGGCCGGCATCATCCGGGATTATCGGCGGGCGCTTCCAGGCGTCGAGGTACGCATCGCAGAGATGAACAGCATCGAGCAGGCTGAAGCGCTGCGCGAGGGACGCATCGATGCCGGGATCAGCCGCGTCGAAATCGCCGCGCCCGGTGTTCACCGGATCGTGCTCCGCAACGAACCGATGGTCGCCGCACTACCGGTCGATCATCCGCTGGCGACGATCGAGGAAGCGATGCCACTGGCCTCACTGAAGGACGAACCCTTCATTGTCTACACTAGCAATCCGCGCCCCAGCCTCGCCGACCATGTGCTCGCGCAATTTGCCGAGCGCGACATCGCGCTTTCGCGGATCGTCGAGGTCGGTCAGTACGACACCGCACTTATCATGATCGCCGCGGGCGAGGGGGTGTCAATCGTCCCGGCCTCCGCTCGCCTTGTCGGCTCCGTGGGCGTGGCCTATCGGCCGCTCGCGGAGCATATCACCACGCCCATCGTTCTTTGCTATCGCGAGGACGACACAACGCTCGAGCTCCAGGCGTTTCATCTTGTCGTGTCGGAATTTTTTGCGGAACGCGGGCTCCCTATCCCCGCCTTGATGGAGCCGGTGTCAGCGGGACCCTGAACGAACGGGCGCCAGCAGCGCGCATCGGGCCGCCTTACGAAGAGATTATTCCTTCCAAAGTGGAAGGAATAATCTGCAAATCGACGCGCTAATCACGATTTCGAAATGGATGCATGTTGAGGGCCCAACAACCTTGAACCTCGGTGGGCCTCGTTATGATCGACAATCGTACTGCTCCTTATGCTGCTCTCGTCCTGCGTATTGCGCTCGGCATCCTGTTCCTCGCCCATGCGGGCCTCAAGATCTTCGTGTTCACGCCAGCCGGTACGGAGGGCTTCTTCGGCTCGCTCGGCCTGCCGGGCTGGCTCGCCTATGTCACCATCCTGTGGGAAGTTCTGGGTGCGCTGGCCCTGATCCTCGGCGTGTGGCCGCGCCTCGTCGCCATCGTCATGATCCCGGTCCTGCTCGGCGCCATCTTCACCGTCCACGCCGCCGCCGGCTTCTTCTTCAACAACCCGAATGGCGGCTGGGAATTCCCCGCCTTCTGGATCGTCGGCCTTGTCGTGCTCGCCCTCATCGGCGACGGCCCCTTTGCGCTCAAGCCCACGGCGGCTGGCGCCAAAAAGGCTTGAACCGATGGCCGATCAGGACTCTGCCGCTGCGACCCGCCTGTCGATGGGACGGGTCGCCCTGACGGTCAACGACCTCGACCGCGTATCGGACTTCTACCAGCGCTCGGTCGGCCTCCATCTCCTTCGCCGGGATGGGGCCACCGCCGAGCTCGGAGCCGGCGATGAGACGCTGCTGGAACTTCGGCACGATGCCTCGGCGCGGCGCCGGTCTCCACGCGATGCCGGTCTTTTCCATACCGCCTTCTTGCTGCCGTCGCGGCCCGACCTTGCACGCTGGACGAGAAACGCGATGGAAACGCGCTCACCTGTCGTGGGTGCGTCGGACCACAGTGTCAGCGAGGCGATCTACCTGTCCGATCCAGAAGGCAACGGCGTCGAGATATATGCCGATCGTCCCGCCTCCGCCTGGAAATGGCAGGGCGGCCTGGTCGACATGCCGAGCGATCCGCTGGACGTCGAAAATCTTCTGGCCGATGCCAACGATGAAACCTGGAACGGATTCCCGGTCGGCTCGAAGATCGGCCACGTGCATCTTCAGGTTGGCGCCATCGCGCCAGCCGAAGAGTTTTATGCCGCCGTCCTCGGCCTCGATATCACCTCCCGTTATCCGGGCGGCACCTTCTACGCCGCCGACGGCTATCACCACCACATCGCAACCAACATATGGAACAGCCGGGGTGCCCCGGTGCGCTCCGAGCCGGCAACAGGTCTCGCCGAGATCCGGATCGAACTCGGCCTGGAACGTCTCGCGGCAGCGAAAGCCCGATCAACCCAAAGCGCCGCGAACGACGATGAGGGCTTTCTCATCCGCGATCCCTGGGGCACCGCCATCGTGTTGGTGCCTGTCTCGTCCCACAACAACCAAGGAGAACCAGCATGACTGACACCCGCCCCGCCGATATCGTCAGCCCGATCAGCGACAGCGTGTTGCCAAATCGTGTTTCCGCAGCCGAGGCTCGCGCTGCAGGCCGCTATGGCCATGACAAGCCGACGGCCGAAAACAGCATCCTGCTGCTGGTCGATCACCAGATCGGACTGATGGCCGGCATGCGCGATACCACCTCGCTTGCCGAACTCAAGAGCAATGTCGTCGGTCTCGCCCGCACGGCGAAGGCTCTCGGTATCCCGACGCTTATCACGTCATCCAATGCGCAGTGGCAGAACGGAGACAACCTGCCCGAGATCAAGGAGCTGTTTTCCGACCAGCCGATCTATCGCCGCACCGGCATCATCAACTGCTACGAGGACCCGACCTTCCGCAAGGCGCTGGAGGATCTGGTCGAGAAGACCGGCCGCCGCCACATCATCGTCGCGGGCGTGACCATCGGCACATGCTGCGCACTACCGACTCTGTCGATGCTCAACGATGGCTACGCCGTCTTTCCGGTCGTAGATGCCTCCGGTGCCTGGAACCGCTATGAGGCCGATGCTGCAATGTCGCGCATGGCGAATGCCGGTGCGGAACTGGTATCCACCTTCGCGCTTGCCTGCGAACTGCAGGCCGACTGGAAGAGCCCGACCGCCAACGCGATGCTCGAGCCCTTCGTCCAGAACCTCTCGGAATACGGTTTCGTACTCCAGAATTTCTGGAACAACGCCAATGGCCACACCGTCTCCGACCCGTTCGGAATGGTGAAGTAAGCACGAAATGTGTGGCCCGTTCCCTTCGGGGAGCGGGCGGAAGGGATTTGAGGAATGCTTGTCGAAGGAAAATGGGTCGAGAATTGGCAGCCGGTACAGGCCAAGGATGAAAAGGGCGGCTTTGTCCGCCAGATCTCCGGCTTTCGCAGCTGGGTGACGCCCGACGGCAGCGCCGGGCCGACCGGCGAGGTGGGCTTCAAGGCCGAAGCCGGGCGCTACCACCTCTACGTCGCGCTGATTTGCCCCTGGGCATCGCGGACGCTGATCGCTCGCAAGCTCAAGGGCCTTGAGGATGTCGTCTCGGTCTCTGTCGTCGAGCCGGCACTGACCGATCAGGGCTGGCGTTTCGGGGACTATCCCGGTTCATCCCGTGACGACGTCAACGGCGCCACATACCTGCACGAACTCTACACGCGCGCCGATCCGCACTACACCGGCCGCGCTACCGTGCCCGTCCTGTGGGACAGGAAGCGCGCAACGATCGTCAGCAACGAATCCGCCGAGATCGTGCGCATGTTCAACTCCGGCTTCGGGGACCTGGCGACGGACGCGTTCGAGCTCTATCCCGAGCATCTGCGCGCTGCCATCGACGGGCTGAACGATCGCATCTATCCGAGCCTCAACAACGGCGTCTACCGCGCCGGTTTCGCGACGACACAGATCGCCTACGAGGAAGCCTTCGCCGAGGTGTTCGGCATGCTCGACGAGCTCGAAACCCGGCTGGAGCGAACCGGCCCCTTCCTGTTCGGCGACGCGTTTACGGAAGCTGATATCCGTCTTTTCGTGACGCTGGTGCGCTTCGATGCGGCCTATCATGGCCTGTTCAAATGCAACCTGCGCCGCATTGCCGACTATGATCGGTTAAGCGCCTATCTCGCCCGCGTTCTCGCTGTTCCCGGCATCCGAGAGACCGTCAATATCGATCATATCAAGCGCGGCTACTATTCGATCAAGGCACTTAACCCGACCGGCATCGTCCCGCTTGGTCCCGATCTTCCGGGGCTGGCTCCCGTCAACCTGTCTCCGCGTGAAGCGGTTCTTTCAAAGGAAGTCCGCTCATGAGCGCACTCGTTATTTTTCTCCATGGAGTAGGTAGCCGCGGCGCGGATCTAGCTGGGCTCGGCGGTATGTGGGGGCCGCAACTGTCGGATACGGCCTTCGCCGCTCCGGACGCCCCCTTCGCATTCGATCAGGGTGGGCCTGGCCGGCAATGGTTCAGCGTACGTGGCGTGACCGAGGCCGATCGCCCGCAACGGGTGGCCGATGCGCGCGAGGCCTTCGATCAGACCATCCGAGCGATTATAGAGACGCATGGCCTTGCCGGACGTCTCGAGCGCGTCGCGCTTGTGGGATTCTCGCAAGGGTCGATCATGGCGCTGGACGCCGTCGCCTCCGGTCGCTGGCCGGTTGGAGCGGTGGTTGCCTTTTCCGGACGCCTGGCCTCGCCCGAGCCTTTGGCGCCCGCGACCGGCACGAAAGTGTTGCTTGTCCACGGTGACGCCGATCCGGTGATCCCGGCGCAGGAATCCGCTCAGGCGGAGGCAACCCTTCAGACCGCCGGTGTCGATGCCCGCCATCAAAGACTTCGGGGACTCGGCCACACGATCTCTGCCGAGGGGGCCGCAATCGCCGGCAAATTCCTCGACGATGTTTTCGGTGCAGTTGCAGTCTCGGAGTGAAATGCAACGCGTGCGGGACGATAGTTTCCACGCGTTTATTCCTGAGAAGAGCATCGCCAAGAAACCGAGAAAGTGATGAAGTGCCACCGATTGCTCCAACGGTCGTACACGGAATAGTATAATCCCATCATCATTGCATTGTGCAGGCTTGAATGGACCTCAACTATGGATCGTCTCGATTGTGAACGCATGTTCGTCACCGTGCTTGACACGGGGAGTTTCGCGGCGGCCGCGCAACGGCTCGGCACGAGCAGCGGACAAGCCTCGAAGCTGGTTTCGAAACTGGAGGCTGATATCGGGGTCCAGCTCATCAAGCGCACTACCCGCGCGCTATCGGTGACGGAGGTCGGGCAGGCCTATTATGAGCGGATGAAGGTCCTGCTCGAGGAATTCGACAGCCTAGACGCCTCTGTCCGCAACGCCTCCGGCGCTCCCGCCGGGCGCCTTCGGCTGACGGCCCCTATGACTTTCGGGACGACCTGCCTTACCCCCGTGCTGATCGACTTCGCCAATGCCTTTCCGCAAATCCAGCTCGATGTCAGCTTCTCCGATCGGGTCGTAAATCTCGTCGACGAAGGGTTCGATGTCGCCATCCGGATAGGCAAGCCGCAGGACAGCGCCATGATCGCCCGAAAGATCTGCGACGCCCGCGTCGTTGTCGTCGCGGCTCCTTCCTATCTCGCCAGCAGGGGGCTGCCGGGAACACCGGAAGATCTGGACGGACACGACTGCATCATCGACACCAATTTCCGCGATCCGTTCCATTGGACATTCAAGTCAACCGCTTCACCGGAATCGTTGACGGTGACAGTATCGGGACGGTTGAGCTTTTCGAACGGCGAGACATGCCTCGCCGCAGCTACGGCCGGTCTCGGTATCGCCCGCGTGCCGAGCTTCATTGCGGGGCCTCTTGTTCGCGCTGGACGCGTGCAGCCGTTGTTCACTGATCGCGAGGATGCGCCGCTCGCCATTCATGCGCTTTACCCGCCCGCACGGCATCTGGCTCTCAAGGTTCGGGCGGTCGTCGACTTTCTCGCGAGTTGCTATCGCGGGCAACCGGAATGGGATCGTGGCTGGTGACCATTGCCGTTCGTCCGGAAGAACGGCCCCATATCTTCATGTCATGCTGTTGCAACGTTCGGCTTCGCACACTCATCACATAGCAACCGATGAGGGCCTGATGGTGGCAGGAAAGTTCAGTAGTCGAACTCAAGAAACCTTGCAATTCAAACAAGCCCGGAAAGATGCGGCTGAAATTTGCTGGAATCAGTCGGGGGATACGGAACTTTGGCGACGCTGTCGTTCCCTGCCGCAATAATTATCGTCGACGACTAAGATGCTACAGCCATGGATCCGATCTCAACCATCTAAAAAAGGGAGCGATGCAAGTTATCCGTCACTATTTTCTCTTTTGGTTTCGGCCAGGTATGTGTCCATAGTTCGGGATGCACTCGACCAATGCGCCGTGCAGGAGAATTCTTGTTGTGTTTTTATTGTTCTTTTCAAATCCTGAACTGTGTTTCCATCACCAGGCCAAACGCAGCTCAGGTCAGAACGACGATCGGATTGATCGTAAAGACGCGCGCGATTCTGACCGGGAGCGCACCGGAGGCGACGTCATAAACCAATGACTGAAAAGGTATCTCGACGAGGTCCAAGACGTGCCTGCCATAGCTTGTCAGCGAACCCGGGCACGGGATCGCTCATTTGGCCCCGACAATGCCCGCCGTGAAGACGAGGCCACCGCGATCCGCGCAGAGCAGCGAATCTTCCAGTGTCGTCGTGCCAAGGAGTTCGAGAACCTTGTCGAAGCGCAAACCGATGGAGGCGATCGCGCCATCGTCGATGATGACCCGGTGGGCGCCGAGCTGTTTTAGGGCTGTAATCCGGCTTTCCCGGCGCGTGGTGGCGAACACGTTCGCGCCGGCCCGACGCGCGAGTGCGACGCTGCCATTCCGACTGAAGTCGTGACACACGCAGGAGGCGTTGTCTTTGCTGAAGATCAAGCGACGAGAACAGGGATCCCCATGCCGTCTGGAGCATATCCGGGAGCGTGGCGAGGACGCCCCAGGGAAGATTTGTCTCGATCTTGACCACATTCTTGGTCGGCACGCAGTTGAACTGCGCATGGCCGCGTTGAACTGCGTGCCATGCCGCCCATCACCGTCGCCACGACATAGCAACGGGCGAAGTCGCCCCCGGTGCCTCCTCAATGGCGCCTACCGCCTCAATCCCGAGGATCCGCGGAAGACTTACCGTGGCAGACCCTGCCTGGTAAAAAGCTCGGACCGGTTAAAGCCAAATGCCTTTACACCGATCCGAGCCCATCCCGAGGTTGCTTTCAGCTGCTAGTTGAAAACCATGCCTCCATCTATGATGACAGCCTGCCCCGTCATGTAGTCGGAATCCGGTCCCGCGAGAAACGCTACGCATGCAGCCACGTCGCCGGGCTCCGATATCCGCTTCAGTGCGATGTTTTTCGCGAACTGCTCCATGCCCCACTCAAACGTTTCGCTGGCATTGTCGGCCAGATCCTGCGCGACCTTCTGCATCATTGGCGTGTTGACGATGCCAGGGCAGTAGGCATTCACGGTGATTCCATGGGCTGCTAGGTCGCGCGCCGCCGTTTGTGTGATGCCTCTAACGGCGAACTTGGTCCCGCTATAGACAGCGAGCTCGGGATTTCCCACCTGACCAGCCTGGGAGCAGGCATTAATGATCTTGCCGCCGTGACCCAAGGACTTGAACGTCTTGACTGCGGCCTGGATCCCCCACAAAACACCGCCCACATTGATGTCGAATGCGCGGCGGTAAATCTCGGGTGTTATATCTTCGATCGGTGTGATCGGTGCAACGCCTGCATTGTTGATAACGACATCGAGCCCGCCGAGCTGCCTGGCGGCCTCCTCGACAGCAGCGAATACGGAGTCGCGATCGCTCACGTTGACCTCGACGACGCAGGCCGTTCCCCCGGTAGCCTCTATCTTTTTGACCACGGCATCCGCCGACGACACATTCATGTCCGCGCAGGCTACGGCAAAGCCGTCCTTCGCGAGACGAAGCGCAATGGCTTCACCTATGCCCTGACCAGCACCGGTAATAAACGCGACTTTTCCAAAGTTTCTTTCCATTGTTTTGATCCTCTTGGGTGGCGTACGTTAGTTGATCTCCATGACTGGCGGCTCAAGCGGCCATCTGATCAGCGATCCAGAAACGCACACAGGTCGTTGGTAAAACTTCACGGGATTCTTGAAGGCAAAGATGTGGTCGCCTTCCTCCTCGGCTGAGTAGACAACAGGCTCCGATCCATTGATCTGCGCCTGCATCCATCGCTGGCTCAGGACATTGTTGCTGTTGTCGCTGGTGAAGATCGCGGTCGGAACGTCGATCTTGCGGCTGATCACGTCACGCTCTTGACCGATTGCTGGCGATCCATTTTCCGAAGGCCGTCATCAACGCCGTGAGGAACTTTTCGGTGTTCTCGTTCACAAGGTTTCCGCTTTCGTCGAGCAGGTTCCCGACGCCGCCGATATAGGCTTCTGGCTGCTGCAAAGTCGGCACGTCTAGAAAGACCAGCGACTGGCGCAGATGATGGTTGGCTCCGAACCCGCCGATCCCTCCTGGCGAGACGCTGACGACCGCACCGGGCTTGCCGCTCCACACGCTCTTGCCGTACGGCCGGGACCCGACGTCGAGTGCGTTCTTGAGAACGGCCGGCACCGAGCGGTTATATTCCGGCGTGACGAACAGGACGGCATCGAAAGGTCTCACCTTGTCTCTGAATGCGGCCCAGGCGGCAGGCGGAGTCTCTAGTTCAAGATCCTCGTTATAGAGCGGCAGATCACCGATCTCGACGATTTCAAAGTTCAGGTCCTTCGGTGCAAGGCCCATGAGCACATGCGCCATTTTGCGGTTGAGTGAGGCCTTGCGCAGACTGCCGACAAGAACGGCGACGGATGTGGTCATGGCGTTTTTCCTTGCGAGGTTGATTGTGATGCAGGTTGACGGGTGGTTGATTGAGCGATTCCTCGCCTGTCCATGCCGGTGCCCGCCCTGGACTTGATCTCAGCTTGAAGTAAGCCAACCATTCTCACGAATGACCAGCCAGGTCTTCGCGGCTACGCCCTCGCATCCTGAGAACAAGCGCTAGGAAGAAAAGAAACACTACGACCAGGCCGGAGATCATGGCCGGCACGATGTAAGGCTGCATCCGGGCGAGCAGCGGCTGCGGTCCACCGGCGCGGGAGACAGCCACGTCGGCCAGCGACACACGTGCCTGCGGATTGCCATAGCTGGACAGCAGATAATTGGAGATATCCGCCACCTGTTGATCGGAGAGCGCGCCGACGAAGGAGCCCGTGCCGAAGTGGGGCATCAGGACCTCCTTACCGCCCGCATTGCGCTCGATGCCGTAGAGTACGGTAGCGACGAGATTTGCCGGCTCGATGGCTCCAGTAGCGGTATTGTGGAACAGCGACGGATAGGCCTGGTTCTCGCTGCCGGCACCGGTAGGTTGGTGACAGCTGGCGCAATTGCCGCTGTAGAGTTCCGCGCCGGTGCGCAGGCTGTCATGGGCATTGGAGGGGAAGATTCCGCGGATCTCGGCCTCGCTGCTGACCGAAGCACCGAAGTCATGCGCTGGCTTCGTTTCGCGCGGATCACGAATAGCGGGAACCGACTTCAGATAGATAGCAAGTGCCCGAAGATCGGCCTCGGGAAGATGCTGCAGACTGTTCTCCACCGCCTCCGCCATGCCGCCACCGGCCTGGTTCTTCCCGTCAGCGTGACCGGTACGGAAATAGGTCACCAATTCGTCGGTGCTCCAGCCGCCGATACCGCTCACCGGGTCGGACGTGATGTTGGGAGCGAACCAGGGGCCGACAAAGCCGCCGGCCAGATAAGCGCTTGAATCCTCACCCATCAGCACACCGCGAGGTGTGTGGCAGGAACTGCAATGACCGAGTGCGCCAACCAGGTAGGCTCCTCGGTTCTGCTCCTCGCTTTTTATCGGGTTCGGCTGGAAAGGTGTCTTGCGCGCATAGATGAGGTTCCAGGCAGCCATGGAGAAGCGGATGTTGAAGGGGAAGGGCAGTGCGGTCTGGACCTGAGGCGCTTCGTCAACTGGCTGCACACCGAGCATGAAATACGCGTAGAGGGCACTGATGTCGGCGTCGGTCAGCTCGGCATAGGCGTCATAAGGCATGGCGGGATACAGATGGACGCCGTCCTTGCGCACGCCGTTGCGCACGGCGCGCCCGAATTCGGCCTCTGAATAGGTGCCGATGCCCGTCGTCTTTGACGGAGTGATGTTGGTGGAGACGATCGCGCCGAGCGGGGACTCGATGGCGTAGCCGCCAGCGAATGGCTTGCCGCCTCGCGGAGCGGTGTGGCAGGCCATGCAGTCGGCGCCGGTGGCGACCATGCGGCCCTGCTGCACGAGTGCAACATCCTGGGCCTGCGCCCCAAGGGGTGCGAGTGCGACTAACAGCGTGGCGCACAGGAGAGCGCCGGAGAGGGCATGTTCTACCTTCATCGTCATGCCCTCAGCGCGCCGGAGATGTCGTCCGCAGCCTTGATGCCGAGGGCAGCCATGGTTAGGGTCGAGTTGACCACGCTTGCAGAGGGCATGGCGCCGCCACCGGGAATCCAGAGGTTGGCGTGGTCATGGGCGCGGCAATTGCCGTCCACAACGGAGGTCGTTGGGTTAGCACCCATGATGGTGCCCCCCATGATGTGGTTGTTGGCGTTGAGCGCCGTCGTGATGTTCAGCTCAGTGGCGTTGAACAGGCCCGCGATCTGCTTCAACTGCGACACGGAGGCCTCGTAGCCATTCCGGACATAGTCACCCACGTCGTAATAGACGTCGGGGCAGGCAATGCCATGCGGGTCGCGGCGGGTCTTGCTGAGTGTCACGCGGTTCTTCGGATCCGGCAGCGGTTCGAGGCTGATCGACAGATCGACGCCATGGATGGTGCGCTTGCGAATCTCCGCGTCGAGCTCCGCGCCAACGAGGCCCGCCTTCAGCGCCGCATTGGTGGCGGAGGTGACCTGCGTGATGTTGTTGAGGATCATCTTGTTGGCGGAATAGTCGGAGCGGAATGCACCGTCGCGGGGGCCGACGAGGCAGCTGCTCTGCGCCGGACCACGGCCGACCCAGAGCGGCTCCTCTGACTGGAAAAAGCAGTGAAAGCCGGAATGATCCATCATGTTGCGCCCGACCTGGTCGGACGAATTGGCGATGCCCGCCGGGTTAAGCTCGTTGGCAGCAGCCAGCAGAAGGCGCGGCGATTCCAAAGAGTTGCAGGCGATGACAAAAGCTTGTCCCGTCGCCTTATGGGATCGATGCTCGTTGTCGTACCAGTGGACCGCCGTGACGCGGTTGTTGGCGTCGGTGTCGATCCGGTAGACGACGGATTCGGCCAGTACCAGCGCCCCCTTGGCCTCGGCGGCCTCGACGGTGTGGATGCCGTTGTACATGGCGCCGATCGGACAAATGGGCTGACAATTGTTGTTGCCGCAGCAGGTGGGTCGACCATTCCAGGGCCGGGTGCTGCGTCCCTGCGGGATGGGCACCGAGCGGAAGCCGTGGGCGTTTACCACCTCGGCGAAGCGCTTGTCGCCATAGCTCCACGGAACCATGTCCATCGGATAGGGGCGGGAGCGTTCAGCGGGCGACTGCAGGGCGGGATCGTTCGGCCCTGCGACCCCCATGGCGTCTTCGGCGCGACAGTAATATGGCTCAAGCTCGTCATAGGAGATGGGCCAGTCGAGCCCGACGCCGTAGGTGGAGTGCATCTTCAGGTCGACTGGCAGATGCCGCCAGCTGGAGGCGGCCCAGTGCCAGGTCGTACCGCCCACAGTCTTCAGATAACCCTGCTTGAAGCCCTTGCCGTCGGGGCCGGAAAGCTCGACGAAATTGTTCTCGGGCCAATAGAGCGGGGCCGGCGCCCATTTGGACTGCGGGAAGAGGCCCTGGAAATCTGAGCCGGCTCGATTCTGGAATGGCATGTTGCGCCAGTTCTCAACCGCCTGGGCGCGCTCGATGCGCAGACCGGCATCCAGCACCAGAACGGCCTTCCCTTCTGCCGCAAGTTGGTCGGCGATCAACGCGCCGACCACGCCTGAGCCAACAATCACGACATCAGCGACCGCGTCGCCATTTGAAAATACGGGGCGTTTCACGATCAGAGAACCTCGGGGCTGTTCACGGGCATGCGGCTGATGCCGGGTGGCAGCGCGCTCCACCACATGGGGCCCTTGTTGCAATAGGTTGGGACCGTCAGGCCATCAGCGACGGGCGCGTACATAAGCGCGTCCTTGTAGGCGACGACGACCGGGCCCTTCTGGGTGTCCACGGTACCTTTGTACCAGGCTGCGATGATGCGCATCAGCGCGCCGTCGAGGCCTGCCTCAACAGCCGCGTCCTTTAGCCCCCGTGGGCTCAGGCCGAGAGTGGCGAAGCCGACGAGGCGGGTGATCTCTTCACCCATCCCGTCGCCGGAAAGAGCCTCGAACATGCGCTGGGCAGTGTCGGGCGATAGCTCGGCCCGCCCTGTTGCGATCCGAGATAGGTTGAGAAAGTCCCTGGCATCGTCAGCCGGATCCGCGATAGCCTGTGGCGCTGGTAGCGCGGCGAAGCCGAAAAGGAAGAAAGCGGCGCTGGTGAGCAGGGTGCGGCGGGAAACTGGCCTGGCTGTAAACGGCGCGGAGCGGGGCAGGGCTCCGCTGACGCCAGAATGTCCTCTAGCGATCAAATTTGATCCCTCTTATAGACCGAAACGATATGTGTCGGCATGGAAAATCCTAACGTTCTTAGAATAGATCCAGAAGCGGTGGCGATATAGTGCGTGTTCAGTCTACTGACTGTAGACCTCGCGGATATCCGGCGCGTCGGGGGCAACTGCAGTAAGCGACCGAGATCGGATCGCGGGTGACGGCGACCGCTTTGGCGAGCGCATGGCAGGCAGGCAACGCCTTGAATCCGAAGATGGTGAGAACGATGGTCTGTCATGTCGGAGGACGGGATAGGGCTCCGTGTGTGCGGCATTCACTGATCGGACCCAATTAAACCCGGAGTGAGCGAGGGGACAGGTTGTTTGATACTATGGGGATTTAGCCTAAGTAGTGGATCGCATTTTGCATGGTTGAGCCTTGCCGGAGCCAATGAACAGGTCTGACAGAAGATTTTTGTTGGCTGGCTGGCAGACCGCCTGGATCGGGTCCGCATACCCGTGATGTAATGGCGTCGCAGCAACCGGGGCACTGGTGCGTCAAAGGTGGTGGCTTTGGTCCAGCTTCAGTTGTTGACGGCCATCGGCAAGCAGGGCGCAACAACGAATGCGATTAAATCCGTCGGGAAGCGTGTGAAGCAGGATGCGACGGATGAACTCGTGGGCATCGAGCGCCATTACCTCCTGCCTCCCGGCCGTTCGATATTATAAGCCTCCGGTCGGTCGGGGCATTCAAGCATTGGTGCGAACCTGAATGCCAATGCCAACAAGAGTGAGAATCGGCGGCAGAACGAAACACCACATTCCAAACTGGATGTACGTGAGCGCCGCCAAGGCGCAGCCCAACGCAAAGGTTGCAACGGCAATAGCGAGTCGGACAATGCCTGACTTGATCGGAGCAGGGTCCACCCCAGCGTTTGGACTAAGCAACGCTGCGACATCCAACATGATCTGGGTGGTCGTTCCCGTCATTAGCGTCGTGGGAGGAGCACCGTTTAGGCGCACGCGATGAAACCCATTTTGGATAGCCATTGCCGCAACAATCAGCATGCCAGTTGTGATCAGAGGCATGCCGTCCGGATTGTCGAATTTGCCATAGTGGATCGCCAGCGCCGCCGCTGCAGACAGCAGCAGGAACTGAACGCAGAGCATAGTCACCACCGTTCGCTTGCCTGACATCGAAATTCTGAGCGACGCCGTGCGCGCGATGAGGATTGCCACGCAGAAGACTGGCAACGCCAACAATTTGCTGAGAATGCCTGTACTACCGTGAGCGATAGCGGCACCGATCATTACAAAATTACCAGTTACGTGAGCAGTAAAAAGGCCATTCAGAGCAAGAAAACCTGCAGTGTCGACATACCCACCGATGAAGCTAAGGAGTGTCGCAAGGGGATTTTTCATTCAGCGCTCCAGATAATACTTGGTCCCCGATATCGCCATATGGCGGTCATTAGCATGATGCCCGGACTGGGTGGGGTTATAGACGACGGGAAGCAGGCGGCGTCAGCGGCCGCCTGCTCTTGACGCCTTGCTTACACACGTCCCATGAACGCTAGCCGCCTCGATGGCCGGTTTGTGTCCAGACACGTCGTCCTATCTGTCAGGCCTCGGCGGCGATCAGCTCCGCTGCCCGATATCCGATGAAGACGGTCGGGGCGATGGTGTGCCCGCGGATGAGGCTCGGCATCACCGACGCGTCTGCCACGCGCAGACCAGCCACTCCCTTCACCTTGAGGTCCGGCCCCACGACCGCGGCGTCGTCGTCGGCCGCCCCCATTCGGACCGTCCCAACCGGATGGAAAACAGTGCCGATGTCCTTGCGCACAAAGGCGGCAAGTTCCTCGTCACTGGCGTCCTTTGGAGGAAACACGGCTTCCGCCCATGGTGCCAGCACAGAGGCCTGGGCTACGCGCTGCGCAATGCGCAGCCCGCTGACAAGCGTGCCGATATCTGCCGGATCGCTCAGATAGCGAGGATCGATGACAGGCTTGGCATACGGGTCGGCCGAAGCCAGACGCACTGTGCCTCGGCTCTTGGGCTGTAGCAGCACCGCTCCAATGGTAACTCCCGAGCGGCTTTCTGCATCGCTCACGTTTCCGAACTCGCCCGGCGACGTATTGTACGACAATAGAAGTTCGATGTCGGGAACCTTGGCGTCTCCGAGCGTCGCCCAACCTACTCCGTTTTCAGGGAAGTAGTTCGCCCGGCCCGTGTGATCGTTCAGCCATTGATTTGCATCAGTGTCGGACAAGCCCATTGGGACGGAGCCATCAACACCCGATTTGGCCAACGTGTAGGCGTGCGAATAGATGTGATCCTGCAAATTTGCACCGACTGCCGGTGAATCGACAAGGGTCGTGATGCCCAGAGTTTCTAGATGCGCATGCGGACCGACGCCGGACAGCATGAGGATTTGCGGTGTGTTGAACGCGCCAGCTGAAAGGATGACCTCGCGACGCGCGCTCAGGGTGCGAACGCCGTCGCCATCGCGGATCTCGACCCCCGTGGCTCGCCCTTCCTCGATCACCACCCGCAGGACATGGGCGTCCGTCATGATGGTGAAGTTGTCGCGCGCACGAACCTCTAGCGTCAGGAAGTCGTCGGCGACCGTGCTGCGAACGCCGTTGCGGAACAGCGTCTGGTAACGATCTGCCACAAACGGATCGGCCCCAGCAGAATCACCGAGCGTACCCAAACCGATCTCGACGAAGGCATCGCGAAGTTTGTCCGAGAGATCAGTCGGCGTGGAAATGTCCTCCATGTGGATGGGACCATTCTGGCCTCGCAGCGTATCAGGTCCGCGGTCTGTACTCTCGACCTTGCGGAAGGTTTCGACCGCCGCCGCACCGGTCCATCCCGAGGCGCCGGCCGCTTCCCATGCGTCGTAGTCTTCAGGCCGACCGCGCAACCATGCCCCGATGTTGAGGACGTTCGAACCACCCACTGCCCGACCGCGTGGGTGGGCAATGCTGCGCCCCCCGAGTCCCTCTTGCGGAACAGTCGCATAGGCCCAGTTCTTGTCGGAATTCCACGTTCGGACGAAGCCCCCCTGACTGCGGCCAATGTCATTTGGGTTCTCGTCTCCCGCCTCCACGAGGGCTACCGTCACCTTGAGATTTTCGCTCAGCCTTGCGGCCAGTACTGATCCGGCAACGCCTGCGCCTACAACGATATAGTCAAACTCGTCCATTGGGGTTCCAATCTGCTACAGAGGTCAGAAAGAGCGCCGTCCTCGGCGCGTTTGTCAGTCACCGCTCGCATGTAGGCGGTGGCCAAACGGCAAATGTTCTTTAAAGGGAGATGTGTGGCCGGGTCGACGATTGCCGCCTCTGCCTCCACGGGCCTTGCAAACCTAACGATAACGTTCAGGTCTGATGATGTATTGCAGCGAGGCGCTGTGTTCTAACGGAGAAGCTGCGGAATCTCCGTTGGCAAGCAAGCCGCCTTTATTTTTTTCGGGATCAGCCCTTGGGATCCGTCGGCGGCTCACCGAACAGCTTTCCTGCGCCAGCCCAGTCACTGGGAGCAACATCCTCGAAAATGACGTAGATATAACTCGCGTCGGTTCCCGTGTTTCGAACAATGCTTTCAGTGATTTCTGCTGCGACTTTCTTCTTCTGTTCGTGGTTCTTGCCTTCGAACCAACTCACTTTGACGACCGGCATAATACATTCTCCTTCATCTCTGTGCCCGACCGCGTCTCGATCAGGGCAAATGACATTGTGATAATTTTATTGTATCTGCATCGCCATTAAAGGGGCATCGACAGCGACTCTGTGTAGACTTATGTTCGTCAATCGGCCGACGGACGCGCTTCGCGGCCACCTCGTCGCGAAGCGGGAAGGCGAGCCTCGGGGGGGTGAGCCTTTCGGAGAATGACCAATCAAGGTGTCTGGGCCAAGAGCTTCCTGGAGTGGCGCAGCAGCAGAAAGGATTTAAATGGGGCAAATAGATCATCTCGCCGGCGTTCAGGCCTTCGTCGAGGCAGCGGAATACCTGAACTTCACCGAGGCCGCGCACGCGCTGGGTGTAACCAAATCTGCAGTTGGCAAGAGCGTGAGTCGCCTCGAGGCCCGGCTTGGCGTCGAACTCATTCACCGCAGTACACGCCGTCTTGTGCTGACCGCCGACGGAGAAGCTTATCTCGCCGTCGCACGCCGGGCACTTGAGGAGATCAGTGCGGCTGAAACCTTCCTATCGAGCGGGAACAGCGTCATTGCGGGAAGGTTGCGCGTCGACGGGCCCGCGGCTTGGGGCCGCGAGGTCCTTTTGCCGATCCTGACCGAGATTGTACGGGAACATCCCGGCCTGCATCTTTCCATGACCTTCACGGATCGCATCATCGATCCAGTCGAAGAGCGTGTCGATCTTGTCCTACGGTTCGGCGAAACCGCGGACACTACCGGCCTCATCACGCGAAAGCTGGCTGAGCAGCGCGCGCCGCTGGTCGCGGCACCGTCATATCTCGCGCGAAAAGGAACCCCCAGCAGGCCGGAAGACCTTAACCGCCACGATTGTATCACGGGGGTTATGCGAGATGTGCCGATCGGCTACAGGATCGCACGTGGATCTAGCCCGATGGAACGTCTTCCGGTCGTCCCGACGCACGAAATCGGCGACGGCTCGGCAGTGGTGGAGGCAGCCATAGCCGGACTCGGGATCGCACAAATGCCCTGGTCGCTGGTTGCAAAGGAACTGGCTGACGGGCGATTGGTCGAAGTCCTGCCCGAATATGGAACCGTGCATGTCGGAATATATGCATTATGGCCCAAGACCCGCCATCTGCTGGCACGCGTGCGCCACGTCGTGGATGTTTTGTCGGAGAAGGGACAGCGAGGCGCGCTTTAAGCCGCCAGCGCATTCTGATCATTAACAATTCTTGTGAAAGTGCCGAATACGTGCCCGGGCAGATGCCGCCCACAGGAGAATGGCTGCGACCCGAAAGCCGTGGTGAAGGCGGGGGTATTGCTGGAATAGCGAGGAAAACGCGAAGCCCCGGTCTTGGTATCTGGATATTGCCGATGCTGCAAAGGATGCAGAAATAGCTTAACTTAATACATCGATGCGAAGCAGACATTCATTCTGTCCGGGTCACTGCATGTTATTGGTTCTCTGCCAGAATGTGAGATTCGTGCATTCAAGATTTCATATTAATCTTTTCTGCCACCAAGTGATGGTCGCCCGGAGAGGCGTGACCTGCGCGTTTCCGCCTTTCCTTATCGCGACAGTTCCTTTTTCAAGGCGTCGATGAACAGTTGAGTTCGCAGCGGCAGCAGCCTGCGTCCAGGGATGATCGCCCAGATCGGTATCTCTGCCTGCTGCCAGTCTTTGATTACGCGAACCAGAGCGCCGGAACGCATGCTTTCAGCCGCGAGGTGATTTGCCAGCGGTGCGATCCCCGCGCCATTCAACGCCATATGCATCAGAATGCCCGGTGAGTTGGCCGTCACCCGCGCCTGCAGGTTCCCCTCCCAGGTTTTATCCTCCGAAACGAGTCTGAGACGCATCGGCTCCCCGATGCGCTGCGTCAAATGCAGGACTTCATGCGAACCGAGATCGTCGGGCGAGTCTGGGATACTGTGTCCAGTCAGATATCCCGGCGAAGCATAAAGGCCCATATGGATGGTGCCGACACGCCGGGCGGCCAGGGTGGCATCATCCTGGAGATCACCGATCCGTACGGCCAGATCGAAATTCTCGGCAATCAGGTCGACCCGGCGGCGGGAGACATCGACATCCACCAAAATCTTCGGATGCGCCACCATGAAGCGGGTGATCAGAGCCCCCAGCATGTCGCTGGTGAAATCGGTGGGCATCGAAAGGCGTAGGTGTCCGCTGGGCTCCAATGTGCGACCCTGTATCAGATCGGCAGTCGCCTCGACCTCCGCCGCCACATGTTCTGCATGTACGAGAACGGTTGCTCCAAAGTCAGTCAGAGTCAGTGTTCTAGTGGTCCTTTGAAGGAGCTTTTCGCCAAGCTGGTTTTCCAGCATCATGACCCGACGGGAGATGGTCGAATGTGGGACGCCAAGTTGCTCTCCGGCTTTCTTGAAACTGCCTTGACGCACAACTGTCGCGAACATGACAAGGTCATTCGGATCGGGTCGGCCCATTTTTTATATCCATTTTGACGCGTTCTATTATCTCATTTATGGGATTTCGAAACCCATTTCCATGACTTTATCTTATCTGCGGGTTTGATAGTTTCTCCCCATCGGCGGCGGAAAGCAGCCGCCAACCAGATGGAGAAAGCTCATGTTCAAGATTGCTCACCGTAAATTTCTCGTCGGCGCACTGGCACTTGCAACCGGCCTGTCGGCTGTGACTGTTGCCGCAGTTTCACCAGCATCTGCGCAGACGGCTGGCACCGAAGCCCAGTCTGCCGCATCGCTTGCAGTTGTCATGGACTTCCTGTCGAACACTGCCCCTGATAAGGTCGAAGCCGCTGCAAAGCGTCTGGTGGCCGAAGATGCGACATATGTTTCGCTGAACTTCGACAACCCTGAACTGAAGAAGATCGAACCATGGACCGGCACCGCGAAGGGACCCTCTGCCTATAGCAGCACCTTCATGCGCGTCGCCAACTATTGGAAAATTGAAGACTTCAGCGTCACCGATAAGATCGCATCTGGCGAAGACGTCGCCATCTTCGGTAGATTCACCTACCGCTCTGTTGTGGTTGGCACGGTGTTCACATCGCCCTTCTCGATCCATGCTAAGGTCAAGAACGGCAAGATGACATACTTCCAGTTCATGGAAGATACCTACGCCTCGGCAAGCTCGTTCCGCCAGTCCGGTTCCTGGACTGTCCAGACCACCGAGGGCTCCGCACCGTTCACGGTCGGCGGCAAGTAATCGGCTCTCACCAAATCTCATTATCTTCGAAAATCGTCAGTGCTCATAGTGCTGGCGGCGAAAATTCCAGCAGGCCCTGACCTTCATGGTTTTTCGGTCTGCCGCTCGGGAGACAATCGATGGACCTTCAGCTCACAGGCTTTCACCACCTGACAGCAATCACGGCAAACGCAGCCGAGAACGCGCGGTTCTACACGCAGACGCTCGGCATGCGGCTGGTCAAAAAAACCGTCAATCAGGACGATACGACTGCCTATCATCTGTTCTATGCGGACGGCGTTGCCACACCTGGCACCGATCTCACATTCTTTGACTGGCCAGTTGACCGCGAACGTCGCGGCACCCACAGCGTCTCCAGAACTGGGCTTAGGGTCACAGGACCGGACACCCTGACTTATTGGGAGTCCAGGTTTAAAGAGTTGAAGGTGATGTCTGGAGACGTAGTCCAGATCGATGGCCGTGCGTCGCTTGATTTCGAGGACGGCGAAGGCCAGCGCTTCCGGCTGGTCGACGATGGAGGGCCAGCGCCCGCGAATCCTTGGGACCGCAGTCCGGTACCTGCGGAATATCAGATCAAAGGCCTTGGGCCGATCATCATGAGCGTTCCCGATATTACAAACACCGAGCTGGTTCTGACACGCGTGATGAACATGAAGGAAGTCCGCTCGTACGGCTCTCCTGACGGAAATGGGGATGTTCATGTGTTTGAAATGGGCGAAGGCGGCCCGTCGGCAGAACTACACGTCGCCGTCCAGGCTGGGTTGCCAGCCGCTGGACAAGGTGCTGGCGCCGTCCACCACGTAGCATTCCGAACGCCAGATGAGACGCAACTGAAAGCTTGGACGGAGCGGCTGAACTCCGTTCGGCTGCCATCGTCTGGGGAAGTCGAGCGGTTTTATTTTAAGTCGCTATATTTTCGTGAACCGAACGGCGTGCTGTTCGAGATCGCAACAGACGGCCCCGGCTTTGCGGTCGATGAACCACTTGAGACCCTTGGCGAAAGTCTGTCTCTTCCACCATTCCTCGAACACAAGCGCCAGCAGATCGAAGCAAGACTGAAGTCGCTTATCTGAGCGGCCTCGGGATAATTCCAGACTTCCAGAGGGAACCAATGAAATGTCCAAGATCCTCGTCCTCTGTTTCGTCCCACGGCCAAATCGAAACCACGGCTTATGCCGCCGCAGAAGGTGCGAAGTCGGAACGCGCCGATGTTATCGTCAAGCGCGTTCCCGAGCTAGTTCCGGATGATGTTGCCAATTCCTCTTACTTCAAGATGGACCAGCTAGCTTCCATCGCGACTGCAGAAAAGCTTGCGGAGTACAATGCGATCATCGTCGGCGCGGGTACGCGGTTCGGTACTGTCGCCGCGCAGATGCGCAACTACCATAATTAATGGCGATGAATCACGCCAGCCATCGGAAGTCGAACTCGAAGGTGCTCGGTTCCAAGGCGCGCATGTCGCGAGGATCACGGCCAATCTCCCGGTGGCCTTAATCATGGCGAACTCTTTCTCTCGGAGAACACAATGGAGCAGCAGATCGCCTTCTACAGACCCTTTGCCCTATCCGCGATGCGGATTTCGCTCGGGCTGGTTATCTTTTCGTTTGGAACAGCGAAGATTTTCAGCTTCCATTCTGGTCAGTTTACGCCTCCGCCGGGATCACTCCCTTGGCTCGCGGGACTGATCGAGCTGATAGTCGGGTTCTTTTTTGTGATCGGTTTTCAAACCCGGATCAAAGTATTTGTCCTCAGCGGTCAAATGCCGGTTGCCTACAGCATGGCCCATCTTCCGATGAGCTTTTTCCCAACGGAAAACGCTGGATATGCTGCGGCAGTTTTTGCCTTTGTATTCTTCTATTTTGTGTTTGCCGGTGCGCCGAAGTTTTCAACCACGAAATCAAGGAAGCTTCTCAATTTCGGCGTCAACCGCCGATCCGGCGCATAGAGGACATGCAAAGGCCGTGTCGGCACATGGTAATCTCGCAGGAGCGCAACCAACTGGCCGTTGTCGAGATAGTCGCGCACAAGTTCCAGTGGCTGCAACATAATTCCCAGGCCTTCCAAAGCCGCGCAAAGGAGAGGCTCCCCATGATCTGCCACAAGCCGACTTGTGACGGGGATGATTTGTCGTCCATCTGGGCCATCAAAAGTCCAGTGGGTGCGCAGTTCCGTGTGGGAAAAGCCAAGGCATTCGTGCTGCGCCAGATCCTGCGGCGACGCCAAGGGTGGTGCTTTTTCCAGATATTTGGGCGATGCGCAAAGAGCGAGCTGATAGGGAGAAAGCCGTCGGGCAATCAACCCGCTGTCCGAAAGCTCTCCCACCCGAAACACGGCATCATAGCCCTCGTCGATTAGGTCCACTGCGCGATTGGCCAGTGTCAGCTCAACCGACAATTCGGGGAACATTTTCATGAATTTGGGGAGGAGTGGGGAAAGGGTGCGCATGCCGAAGCTGACAGGGGCGTTGATGCGCAGGCGTCCTGCAGGCACTGCGCGTGTTTCTTCCGCCATGCTTTCCGCCGTCTCGACCTCTGCCAGGATGATTTTCACGCGCTCATAGAAGACCCGGCCGAAATCGGTCAGACTCTGTCTACGCGTCGAGCGATGGAGAAGCTGGACACCCAGGTGCTGCTCAAGCTTCTGGACATGTTTGCCGACAAGCTGAGATGACATCTGCAATGCTTCGGCCGCGGCGCTGAATGAGCCGCAGTCCACGGCTCTGACAAACACTTCCATTCCCGTAAGACGATCCATTCAAAACATTCCGTTTCAAGTGATGCGATGATCGTGCGATTTATCTGTCTTTGTTTCAGAGGCAAAGTGTCTTTAGTCGAAAAGAGAGGATATGGAAATGAAAGTCGCAGTCATTGGAACAGGGAACATGGGCTCTGGATTTGCCCGGGCATTTGCTGCTCGAGGCGTTGATGTCGTCATGGGTCACCGGGATCCGGCCAAGGCCGCATCACTTGCCGCCGAAATCGGCTCGCATGTTGAAGGCGGGGGTATTGCCGCTGCTATAAAGCTTGCGGATGTTGTTTTGTTGGCCCTGCCGTACCAGGCCGTCGCTCCAGTTCTGGCAGAAGCCGGGGACCTGAAGGGCAAAATCCTGATCGACATCACCAACCCGATCACTGCCGACTACAAGGAATTGCTCTTGGGTCACACAACTTCCGCTTCCGAGGAAATTCAGAAGCTCGCAGGTGGTGCCCATGTCGTGAAAGCATTTAACACGATATTTGCGGGCCTGATTTCGCCGGAGGCCCGGACGGGCAAGACGCTGCAAGTGTTTGTGGCCGGCGATGATGAGGACGCAACGGCGAAGGTGCGCAAATTGGCTGAGACGTTGTCGTTCGAGCCTATTAATGCCGGCCCGTTGAGCAACAGCCGCTTTCTAGAACCGATAGGAGAGATGAACATCCACTTCGGCTTTTTCCTCGGTATGGGCCCGACGGTAGCGCCTGCCTGGGTTCGCGTTTGACAGAAGATGCCTGATGGAAAGCAATTTTGCGGTCCATCAGGCATCCAGCCTAAGCAAATTATCGTGGAACTGCGCTTAACTTACGTCGTGGCTGCGATACGCAACTGGAGGAACACAATGAATTTCGTACGTACAGTGCCACTCGCCATCGGAATGCTTTTTGCGGCCGAAGGCCACTCAGCAGGAACTTCTGCATCACCCGCCGTTGGCGACTTCACTCTTTCGGGTGTTTCGCTCGAACAGTCGAGCTACAAGGGTGAACCAGCCTTCAGGATGGCGATGCCATCTGAGGCTATCCAAGACCCGCAGAAGGAAAAGCTTTCGGACCGGGACTTCATGGCATGGCTGCCTCAAGATTTTGGTGATGGCGTCATCGAGATCGAAGTGGCAAGTGAACTGGTTGAGAATGCTCCAGCATACGCACGTGGGTTTATCGGCCTTACTTTCCGTATCGACAAGGACGGCCGCTTTGAAAGCATCTACCTGCGCCCGACGAACAGTACCGCGGACGATCAGGTGCGGCGCAACCACAGTGTGCAGTATGTAGCATACCCAGACTATCGTTTCGACAGGCTGAGGCAGGAATCACCTGAAAAATACGAGAGCTACGCGGAGCTTGACCTAGAACGATGGATCCATATGAAGATCCTCGTATCCGGAGAAAGGGCAGAACTCTATCTCGACGGTAGTGAACGACCTGCTTTGATTGTCAGCGATCTAAAACTGGGAGCTGGTCAACGAGGCGGTGTGGGCGTCTGGCTGGAATCCGGCACGCTGGCCTATTTCCGAAACCTGAAGGTAACCCCTGCTCCTTGAAAAAAATTGGACGGGCCAAGGGCCCGTCATGTTACGGCAATGCGGAAAGCTCAGCCTACACCTGATGATCTCTATCAGGTGTAGGCCTATGAAGTTCGCAAGCAACATTTTCCGTCTTTTTCTACGATATCTCTATCCGATCATCGTTCTTGCCATTCTAGTGGCTGGGCCTTTAAGTATTTTGCTGCTCAGGTGACATGCGGGATGCGGACGAAAACTTGGACCACCAGGAGGTAGTTCATGTATTCCCATACAGACAGAATTCGCGCGGTCGAGCTGTACATTAAGCTCGACAAGCGGGTTTAGGATCGGCGACACGATCAAACGCTTCATAGCATGGCGCAAAGCCACGGGCCTGAATCCGAAGACCAGTTTGACTTTCAACATCTTCCATTCCAATCCACGTGTGACGTCTCCGGACGAGTATCGGCTGGACCTTTGTGTCAGCACTGATCAGCCGATCAAGACGAACGAAGAGCATATTGAGGCGGGCATGATCCCCGGCGGCCGTTGCGCCGTGCTGAAAGTCGCCGACAATACTGATGATCTGGAGCCTGCCGCGCTTTACCTCTGTCGCGATTGGCTGCCGGCCAGTGGCGAGGAAGCGAGGGATTTCCCCCTGTATTGCCAGTACCTCATCTTTTTTCCGGAAGCACCTGAACATGCGGCAGTGGCAGAGCTCTTCCTGCACCAGAAATAGCGAACCTCTGTGGCGGCTTGTCCGTTTCCGTCCACGGCGGCGGACAAGCAGCTTTCAACCCAAATCTCCCGATCCGGCTCAACAGCGCGTTCGCTGAGCGTGGGCATTCCATCAGGCGATATTATAGCGGCCTTCACCGGATGGCTACTCCGCAACAACAGAAAATGATGGTGTGGAACGGCCCTTCGCACCGCATCGAGGATGGCCGCGTAAATCAAACCAAACGGTCTCCGATAAACCCGGGGCGGTTCAGTTCAATTGAAATGATTTTATTCGAATTGATGCAGCAGAAAAGGCCGGACAATGTCCGACCTTACGCGGTTTTAGATTCTGCCGGAAGTTCCTAGAGGGTTTTCCCGGTCTTACGTCCGATCAAGCCAATGATGCCATCTCTGAACATCAACACACATACGACAAATACGACACCCTGAATTACGGTCACCCAAGCGCCGAATGGGGCGAGGTAGTTTGCCATTGCGGTGATTATAAATGATCCAACAATTGGCCCAAAGATCGTCCCCATGCCACCAACCAGTGTCATCAGTACGACTTCACCTGACATGGACCAGTGTACGTCTGTTAGGGACGCCAGTTGGAACACGATGGCTTTGGTAGCGCCTGCAACACCAGTTAACGTTGCCGAGAGCACAAACACCGCGAGTTTGTACCTGTTGATGTCATAACCCAGCGAGGTAGCGCGCACCTCGTTTTCCCGAATTGCCTTGAGAGCTTGTCCGAAAGGCGAGTGGATAATTCTGTAGATCAGTGCGAGCGTCGACAAAAAGATCAGCGCTACGACAACGTAGAGCGTGCTGTCACTCGCGAGATCGATAAAGCCGAACATCTTGCCTCGTGGTACAGCTTGGATTCCGTCTTCGCCGCCAGTGAAGGGGGCCTGTACACACACAAAATACACAAGTTGCGCCAATGCGAGGGTGATCATGGCGAAGTAGATACCTTGCCGTCTGATCGCCAGGGATCCTGCTACGAAGCCTAATATCGCTGAAACAATAGCACCGAAGAGAATAGCGAGCTCCGGCGGGAAGCCCCATATCTTGGCAGCATGCGCGCAAGCGTAGCTGGCCATGCCGAAATAAGCAGCGTGACCGAAAGAGAGTAGGCCTCCGTACCCAAGGAGGAGATTGAAAGCCAACGCATAGATGGAGAAACACAGCACCTTCATGACGAAGACCGGGTACAAAAACATCGGCATGACTATCAACGCTAACGTGATGAGCCCGAAGACGATCAGGTGATCTTTGGCGCTACGATCATGTTCCGCGGGCAGGAGAGCACTTACGGTATTTTGCTCGAATTCAGTTTGAACAGTTTGTTTCATTGGAACACCTATCAATCCATATCAGACCGCGCGACCGAAGAGGCCCGCTGGCTTAATGAGCAAGACAATCATCATCACGACGAAAATGACCGTAGAGGATGCCTCGGGGTAGAAAACCTTCGTTAGTCCCTCAAGGAGCCCAAGTGAAAAGCCTGTAATGACCGAACCTAGGATTGATCCCATTCCCCCAATTACCACCACGGCAAACACGACGATGATAAGATCAGCGCCCATATTTGGATTGACGGAGTAGAGCGGGGCTGCAAGCACGCCCGCAAATGCTGCAAGCGCTACACCAAACCCATATGTTATTGTCAGGAGAAGCGGGACATTCACTCCGAAGGCTTGGACAAGCGATGGGTTCTCTGTTGCTGCTCTCAGATAGGATCCGAGCTTCGTTTTCTCGATCACGAGCCAGGTTGCGATACATACCACCAGTGATACGACGATGACCCAACCTCTATAGATTGGAAGGTACATGAACGGCAGGCGGTATCCGCCAGCAAGTTCAGGTGGAACCGCGTAAGGTATACCCGATACGCCATACTCGTTGCGAAACAGTCCCTGAATTATGAGAGAGATCCCAAACGTCAAAAGCAGACCGTACAAGTGATCGAGGTGATACAATCTGGAAATGAACAGCCGTTCGAACAGCACGCCGGTGGCACCAACAATGATCGGTGCCAGAAGGAGAGCCCACCAATATCCCAAGCCCAGGTAATTGAGCAGCATCCATGCGATGAAAGCGCCCATCATGTATTGGGCACCGTGGGTAAAATTGATGATGTTCAGCAATCCAAAAATAATCGCCAAGCCAAGTGAGAGAAGCGCGTAAAATGATCCGTTGATCAACCCTATCAAGAGCTGCCCGAACAACGCGTTCGCAGATATGTCGAAAAATGCGGTCATGTCAGACACCTAGATACGAGTGCAGTTTCTGGATGTTGTTATCCAGTTCAACGTTGAGGATCATGTCGATGACTTTGCCGTGGTCGACGATGAAGTGCCGATCAGCAACAGATTGTGCAAACCGGAAATTCTGCTCCACGAGTATTATCGTGTAACCTTCGAGCTTTAGCTTTTGTAGCATCGCGCCGATCTGTTGAACGATAACGGGAGCCAGCCCCTCGGTCGGCTCATCGAGCACGATCACTTTTGCGCCGGTTCGAAGTACACGTGCGATGGCAAGCATCTGTTGCTCGCCGCCCGACAACTTCGTGCCCTGGCTTTTTGATCTCTCTTTGAGGTTGGGAAACAACTCGTAGATTTGCTCAATCGACATCCCGCCAGCATTGATGCGCGGCGGAAGCATCAAGTTCTCCAGCACCGATAAGCTAGCGAAAATACCGCGCTCCTCGGGGACATATGCCAAACCCATCCTGGCTATATGCCGAGAAGGCGCTTGGACAATCTGCTTGCCGTGAAACTCAATTGAGCCGCGACGCTTGGAGAGAATGCCCATGATCGCTCGGAGCGTGGTTGTTTTTCCTGCTCCGTTTCGTCCCAGCAGTGTGACGACTTCTCCGCGTTTGACGTCAAAGGAAATACCATGCAAAACATGGCTCTCTCCATACCACGCTTCCAGCGCATCGACTTTCAAGCACACTTCGTCAGACTGCGCTTTAGCATTTCTGGAATGCTGCAATAACTCAGACATGACCGGCTCCAATGTAAGCTTCAATCACCTGCGGATCCTGGGAAACGCTTTTGTAGTCGCCTTCGGCCAAGACCTGACCACGTGCCAGCACGGTTATGCGATCTGACAGGTTCGCCACTACAGACAGATTGTGTTCGACCATAAGGATGGTTCGGTTCTTCGAGACTTGTTTGATGAGCGCAGCTGTGCGGTCAACGTCCTCGTGGCTCATTCCAGCCATAGGTTCATCAAGCAGCATCATTTCGGGATCCAGAGCGAGCGTTGTTGCGATCTCAAGCGCTCTCTTGCGGCCGTAGGAAAGCTCTTTTGCTTCTTTGTGAGCGAAGGCGGACAAACCAACGGATGCGACCAATTGATCTGCCTCATCGTTGAGGACGGCAAGAGTTTTATCCGACCGCCAAAAGTCAAAGGAGTCACCGCGTACGCGTCGCTGGAGGGCTACTCTGACATTCTCCCTCGCGGTCAAATTAGGGAATACTGCCGATATTTGGAACGACCTTACTAGGCCGAGCCGCGCGACACGCGAGGGATTGAGCTTCGTAATGTCGTGACCGTTGTATGAAATCCTGCCACTGGTCGGCGTCAGGAATTTTGTAAGCATGTTAAAACAGGTTGTCTTTCCCGCTCCGTTGGGACCGATGAGTGCGTGTATGGTCCCGCGGCGGATGCTGAGATTTACGCCGTTCACGGCGTGAAACCCGCGAAATTGCATGCCAAGGTTCTCAGCGACCAGGATATGATCCGTGCCAGATGTCGTCATGATTGATGCTCGCAAAAAAGAAAGAGCTCAAGCGCCGCCAACTGATCGCTGGCGGGGCTAATGAGGAGATCAATTACCCGTTGATCTTGCAGCTTTCCAACCGTGGGGGCGCTGCGTCTTCGGCATTCACCTTCGCGATGAAGGAGTAGTAGTCCCAAGGTGCTTTCGACTCGTCAGGAGTTTTCACGCGGAAGAGATACAGATCGCGCATTACCCAACCGTCATCTCGAATTTTGGCGTCGTGAGTCATCATGTCGTTGACAGGCAACTCACGCATCGCCTTGGCGACTGCGCTGGACTCTGTCGTGCCCGCCTTCTCAACGCCCTTGATGTAATGACGCACGGCACTATAGACGCCCGCCTGAGCCATCGTTGGCATACGGCCATTCATTTTCTCGCCAAATCGCTTGGACCAAGCTTTGGTCTCGTCGTCGAGGTCGTGGTAGAATGCAGAGGTCAATGTGAGGTTCTGCGCGATTGGCAGACCAATGCTGTGTACGTCCGAGAGGAACGTCTGCATTGAGACAATCTTCTGTCCACCGTCTGCAATGCCGAACTCGGTGGATTGTTTGACGACGTTGATGAAGTCGGAACCGCCACTTACAAAGGCGACTACCTTCGCGCCAGAGCTTTGTGCCTGGAGCAAGTATGACGCAAAGTCGGTCGTACCGAGCGGATGCCAGACCGTCCCGACTACTTTTCCGCCACCTTTGGTGATAACGTCAGTAGCGTCTCGTACCATGGCATGGCCGAAGGCGTAGTCCGCAGCTACGAAATACCAGGAATCGCCACCGTCTTTAAGAACAGCCGTCGCGGTGCTTCGAGCGGAAGATGCCGTATTGAAGGTGAACTGGAAGCTGGTCGGGGAGCACGATTTTCCGAGCAAATCCGAGCTGCTCGCACTAGAAAAAGCAACGATCTTATTCTTCTCGTTCGCGACCTGCTGTACCGCCAAGGCGATGGAAGACACTGGGAGGTCGAAAATCGCAGTTACACCGTCGGCATCGTACCATTTCCGAGCGATGTTCGCCCCAATATCTGGTTTGCCCTGATGGTCGGCGACAAGAACTTCAATAGGCTGTCCCAGTACTTTACCGCCCGCGTCTTCTACAGCAAGCTCTGCGGCTACTACGGATCCAGGTCCAGCCAAATCGGCGTAAATGCCGCTTTGGTCATTCAGAATGCCGATTTTTACGGGGGTATCACTCTGTGCGAAAGCACAAGCAGCTGTCCCCAACAACGTCAAAATAGTCAAAGCCGATTTAATCACAGGTTTCTCCTCCAGTACCTGATGACACGCCCCTACGGGCGCACTCCCCCCACTGTCGAACGCATTGGCGACCGACATTGGCGATTTCTCTGAACTGTAATTTTCGCTCCAGCATCATCGGCCTCCCAGCCGTAAAACGATGCGGTTATGCGCAAAATACTCCCAAGATCGAAAGAACAAGATTTTAAGTATCAAGTCAAGATATTATATATGAAACCTTATGGCTGTTTGCGATTATTCCAACTTTGGTGGCGGTGCAAATTTGTTTGGAAAGAGTTATAGGTCAACTCAGACTCGTCGGGGGGAAAACGGACTAGGCCATGGCAAGAGTAAAAATCGAGAAGGAAGTGGAAGATGAGCTTGAGGGAGGAAGTGCAGCGCCTGCTTATGCTGCACCTGCCTTGGAGAAGGGGCTCGATATCCTTGAGACTTTGTCGGCAAGCAACGTAGCATTATCTCAAATTGAGATTGCTGAGCGGATTGGCCGTAGTGTTAGCCAAATGTACCGTATGCTGACATGCCTAGTCTCGCGTAACTATGTTGCGAACGTCGGAGAATCATACTCAATAACGACGAAGTTGTTCGAGCTGGCTCACAACAATCCACCTACGAACCATCTCCTGTCAGAAGCCACACCAATCATGCAGGAATTGGCATCTGAGATCGAACAAGCCTGCCACCTAACGGTGTTCAGTGCAGGACGTCAGGTCGTCATCGCAAAGGTCGACAGCCCGAGCTGGGTTGGATTCAGTATTCGTGTAGGGGCACTCCTGGACTTACTCGTATCCGCATCAGGACGGGTGTTGCTGGCCTTTCAAGATCCAACCACACGAGATTTGCGGATTAAGGAAGCGCTGAGACACAGACCGCAGGACGCAGAGATCGAGATCGGTAAAATACTGGAAAGTATCCAGGATCGCGGGTTCGAGTCGATGGTAAGCATGCAAGTGAAAGGCCTTCACGCGATCAGTTTCCCAATTCTGGATACTCGCAACCGAGCCATGGCTGCCCTGACCGTTCCTTATGCTGACCGCCTTGAGCAATCAGGAAGCAAATCCATCGCAGACGCAGAGGTAGCTTTAGGGCGTGCGGCCAAGACGTTGTCTGAACGAATGGGTTGGCGCGAAGGTGTTAGTAACGTTGAGATATTAGGGCTGGGCGAGGCGGGGGCTGATGATACACCGCGCCGTCGGCGACGTGCAAAGTTGGGTAACGTCTCCGATACCGTTAGACAGCGGTCATAACGGCGTGCGGTGGATGAAAAGCTATGGAGAGAGTATTTGCCCAGAGCGGTAAGCAACGTACGTCAAGGTGAGCCTCCGGCAAACCCGGCGCGGTTCATATTAAAGGTCGATGGTTGAACAGAAAACAAAACCTGATCGCCAGTGTATGGAATTTCCAGTGTAACCTTCATACCAGGTACGGACTGGCTTCGACCACGTTCAAGGCCGTACATAAAGCCCGATACCTTCACCTGAGCCTCCGACTGGTCTACAGCCGCATTGTGAACGTCCAACTCGGGTACGCTTATGACGAACTTATCAAAGATGTAGTTCACCAAATCTTCTATGGAGGCATTCAATATGCGCCCCTCAGGAATCGTAGCGATTTCCGTGGTGACCAACTTACTTTGGGCTTCTCGAACCTGATATGAACTAACTTTGCAAAATAGGGGTTCTGGTTCGGTGTAACGCGCCATGCCTGCCATTCCTCATCGAGATTTACGATTCAGTCACAGGGCCACCTCACTCGATTTGCAACAAGCTTGCAAGTTTAGGGCGAGTATATTGGAATGGAGTTTTGAAAAAAGGCTTTGCGAAGCGCACGACTGTAGGGTTTCGCTCGACCTGACAGATAGAAGGAGAATTCATAGATTTGTGTAGCGAAACTAGGATGCCCCGCTACACGAGATCTCGTTAGGCTGGCAAACCGCCGTCGATCATGAACGTTGCCGAAGTGACATATGAGGCCTCCTCAGAAGCCAGCCACAGCATCGGATTTGCAAGCTCTGCCGGTTCCGCCCATCTCTTGAGTGCGCAAGGTGGCACGAGATCATCAACTGCTTTCTCTCCCATCCTTTTGAGATGGAAAATGGTCCGAGTAAATCCGGGGCAAATTGAGTTCACGCGGATGTTGTGTTCGGCTTCTTCGAACGCGAGTGTTCGCGTCAAAGCAAGGACACCAGCCTTTGTGGCATCATACGCCCCCATACCTTTGCGGCCGTACATGGCATAAGTAGACGATACGTTGACAATGCTGCCGTTTTTGGCTTCGCGCATATGTGGAATGACTGCACGGGACATCGACACAAAGCTGAGAAGATTGACGCGAACGATCTCGTCCCAAAGCTCCCAGGGTGCGTCCGCTACGGCTTCGTAGCGTCTGATTCCAACATTGTTCACGAGCACGGTTGTGGGCCCGAGTTTTTCCGTGACCAGCGCGACGGATCTTTCGGCCTCTGTCTCGACGCCGAGGTCTGCCCCAATTCCGATAATCTCTGCGCCGGGAACTTGAGTGCGAATATCTTCAGCTGCCTTCTCGGCTGCTTCAGCACTGATATCGACGAGCGCTACTTTTGCGCCTTCCGCACAAAAAATCTTTCCAGCAGCAGAGCCTATGCCGCCGCCACCGCCGGTGATGACAGCTACCTTGTTCTCTAATCGATTGCCCATTGTGTTCCTCCATGATTGAGCTGATGTTGAGAGCACCGCCAGGACTTTCCGCCTCCTGCGAGAAAGCCGACGTTGTCGGTTATGAAGCGCTAACAGCGGCTCCTGTTTCCTCGAAATCCCTTGCCTCAGCGATGCTGAAGCCAAGTTCTCCGAGAATGTCCTGAGTGTTCCACCCAAGAGGTTGGGCGAAGATCCCAGTCGACGGATATTCGTCGTCGCAACGAATTGTCGAACGAATCACTGTGGTACTGCCTTCCTTGGGGTGAACCTCTTGCGAGAGAAGTCCGACTGCCTGGATGTGTGGATCAGCCACGAGTGTCTCTGTCGTGTGGCAAGGCATGGCCGCAATGTCGGCATCCTGGAAGATCTGTAGCCATTGAGCTGTCGTTTTATCGGAGAGTGCAGCTCCGCGGACTTCAAACCACGCATCGACGTTCAACGCGCGAGCTGAGACGGTTGCGAATCTTTCATCATCAAGAAGCTGATCGCGGCCTACAGCTTTCAGGAAAGCCTTGACCTGCGGGTCGGTATTGATGGTCACCGATATCCATCCGTCTGCAGTTTTAAGCGGATGGTTGTTCGGGTTCAGAAGGCGACGATCTCCAACTGGTCCCACTGGAGGATCAAACGTCGCCTGAGCCAAGTGCTCCTGGAGAACAAATGCCGCCATTGTTTCGAACATAGGTATCTCAATGGAAGATCCACCGTTTCCAGCGTTTCGCTTGAGGACCGCAGCGAGAATTGCACCGGCAGCGATCTCGCCAACAATATGGTCGCAAACAACCAATGGCACATAGGATGGACTACCGTCGCGTGCCTGGAAAAGTCCAGCAATCCCGGATGCGCCTTGGATAACGCTGTCGTATGTTGGCCTGCCAGAGTAGGGGCCATCCGTTCCATAGCCTGTGATGAGGCAATGTATCTTATTTGGATAGGTATCTCTTATTGAAGCCGCGTCTAGGCCCAGCCGTTGAAGCGCCTGTGGGCGCATGTTGGCAACGACCACGTCGGACCACTCAATGAGCTTCTTTATAATCTTATCTGCGCCTGGCTTTTTAAGATTAAGGCCGATGTTACGCTTACCTCGGTTGAGATGAAGGTAAGTTCCCGAATGCTTCCCGGTGGGCGACATGCCTCCCAACCCGCGCATTAGATCGCCTTCGGGCGACTCGACCTTGATAACCTCGGCTCCATACTGCGCAAGACGCCAGGTGCATGTTGGACCAACAACAACGCTCGTGAAATCGAGTATGCGCAGACCGTTCAAAAGGGAATTATTCACTTGTAACCTCCGCCCGGGCGATGTCGGGCAACGCGCTCCAATCGCCACCTGAAGTACAGGCGTCGATGTCACCGCTTAATTTGTGATCCTCCGGAGCCGCTCTTTGACCGCTCCCACGTTGATGTTCTCCTCGTCAACGTCCTCGGATACTGTTTAATATCATATTTGATGTCAAGCAATCAGATGTGAAATTTAATTTGCATCTAGATTCCGTAGGTGAACTATTGACATCATATGTGAAATGATAATGATCGCTGCGAGGCGAGGAATGGAGGACTACATGTTGATGAGAGACAAGGTTTGCGCGATCACAGGCGCAGCATCTCCTCATGGAATTGGGCGCGCGACTGCTCAACTGGTTGCACAAAATGGAGGAAAGCTGGTCATCCTAGATGTCAGCGACAGCATTCATAAAGCTTGTGCTGATCTCCAGAAGGAATTCCCGAATTCCGAAATCGTTGCTGTACAGACGGACATCTCGTCCCGAAGCGACTGTAAGCTTGCAATTGAAGTTGTTCTTGAGAGATTTGGGCGAGTCGACGCACTCATTCACTGTGCTGGCGTCATGCGCGCCGCAAAATTCGAAGAGATATCCGAACAGGATTTGACAGATGTGCTGTCGGTGAACTTGGCAGGGACATTTAATATCGTCGGTGCGTTTTCACCGTCGATGATCGCTCAGGGTAGCGGTTCTATTGTCAATGTATCATCGGTCGCGGCACAGCGGGGAGGCGGGCTTTTCGGGGGATCACATTACGCGGCCTCTAAAGGCGGTGTCTTGAGCTTCACTCGGACGCTTGCAAGGGAGTTTGGTGCGTCTGGTGTACGCGTCAACGCAGTTTGCCCCTCCCTAATCGAGACTGACTTCGTCGCGTCAGCCATCACACCTGAACGACTTCGCGAGCTTTCAACGGCAATTCCATTGGGACGTCCTGGGCGTCCTTCCGAAGTGGCGGGAGCATGCATGTTCCTTGCCTCTGATTTGTCGACGTACATCACCGGGGCAACCATCGATGTGAACGGTGGCATTCACATCCACTGATTACCAAAGCCAAAGCACGAGAAGTGCGCAAGCCTATATATGGAGGAAACCATGGCAACTCATTTTCACCACGTAAACTTCACCGCGAAAGATGTTTCGGATCTCGAAAACTTCTACAAAGACGTTCTAGAGCTGCAGCAGACATATTACGGCGGTCACGACGCTGACGACCAGATTAAGGACCGCGGATATGGTGGTCACGTGACCTTCCTCACCGACGGTTCCACTGAAATGCACCTGGCCACGCGTGACCTCAACGTTGCTTTCAAGACCGGCAAGGGTGTGAACCCACTTGACCGTGGACATATTGCATTCCGTACAGACGACATTGAAGGCATTAAGGCGCGCTTGACCGAGCGCGGCATTCCTTATGCTGACTATGGCCAGTGGGCTATCAAGGGATGGCAGCAGATTTTTTTCCAGGATCCTGAAGGCAACATCGTGGAAGTCCACGAAGTTGAAGGCGGCGAGGCTGCCTAAGGCCGAACTTGAGGGGGTGGCGTAAAGGCACCCCCTCTCGACCCGAGAAACCAAATCTCGATGTGGTTCCGACCAATCTCAGGTCTTTCGGAGGAGAAAGCCCGCATGAACGACGCATATATTTGCGATTATGTTCGTACCCCCATTGGACGATACGCTGGAGGCCTTAAAGACGTCAGAGCTGACGACTTAGCCGCTCACGTCCTGCGAAACTTGGTAGAGCGAAATACAAGTGTCGACTGGGAAGCTGTAACTGATACCTATTTTGGCTGTGCCAATCAGGCTGGTGAAGACAACCGAAACGTTGCGCGAATGGCGCTTCTGTTGGCTGGACTTCCGGTCTCAATCCCGGGTTCAACGATAAATCGTCTTTGTGGATCCGGTCTCGACGCCGTGGGTACCGCAGCGCGAGCGATCCGTTCCGGCGATGCCTCCCTCATGATCGCCGGTGGCGTGGAAAGCATGACGCGCGCGCCATTTGTTGTGCCGAAGGCAACGGATGCTTTCTCACGGCAAGCGCAGATGGAAGACACCACAATTGGTTGGCGCTTTGTAAATCCGCAGATGAAAGCACTGCACGGCGTGGACTCGATGCCCGAGACTGCAGAAAATGTAGCGGAATCTTATTCTATCAGCCGAGAAGATCAGGATTCCTTCGCTCTACGGTCGCAGCAGAAAACCAAAGCCGCCCAGGACAGTGGATTCTTCTCCGGTGAGATTGCTCCTGTCACGGTGAGCACGAAACGTGGCCAAACGGTTGTTGCCCAGGACGAACACCCTCGGGCTGAAACAACTCTTGATGGCTTGAGCAAACTGAAAGCACCTTTTCGTGCCTCCGGTGGCACAGTTACGGCTGGCAATGCATCTGGCGTGAACGACGGTGCAGCAGCGCTCATTTTGGCGTCAGAGGCAGCGGTAAAGCGCTTCGGCCTTACTCCTCGTGCCAGAGTCGTAAGCGTAGCGACCGCCGGGGTTGAACCCCGTCTGATGGGTGTCGGTCCGTTACCCGCAACACAGAAATTGTTGGCGATGAATGGGCTGAAAACCTCTGACATAGACATTTTCGAGTTGAATGAAGCCTTTGCGTCTCAAAGTCTCGCTGTCCTTCGAGGGTTGGGTCTTCCAGATGACGCAGACCACGTCAACCCCCATGGCGGAGCGATAGCCCTTGGGCATCCATTGGGCATGTCGGGTGCAAGAATAGCTGGAACGGCTGTGAGAGCGCTGGAATTGACGAGTTCGAAGAGGGCCATCGCGACAATGTGCATTGGCGTTGGCCAAGGCATAGCAGCCCTGATTGAACGGGTTTGAGGAACCGAGATGAGTAAGCAGTTCGGCGTCGTTCAGACCAGAATTCAGGATAACATCGGTATAATCTCTGTAGAAGAAAGCGCTACAGGGCTTACTGAGGAACTGGCGACGAAGCTCGCTTGCGCACTTTTTGATGTCGACATCGAAGGTGTCGACGTAGTTTTGTTGTGTGGTGGCACCGCGTCCTTTTTGGTGAACCCAGATGATGCGCCAAGATGGCATGTTGTTGCAGGGCTCTGTACTCATATTGAACGCTCGTCGAGACCTGTGATTGCCTTCACAGAGGGCCGTGTAGAAGATGCGGGTTTGGCAATCGTTCTTGCCTGTGACCATCGAATTGCCACTGATAGTTCCTTCTTCGGTTTTCCTGCGTCGAAGTATGGTCTCTCCTTTGTTGGAGGAGCTGGCCGACGTTTGGTGCGAGCTGTGGGGAAGTCGGCCGCCATTGAATTACTTTGTACAGAAAACATCGATGCCAAATCTGCGAAAGATATTGGGCTTGTCGATGAGGTGCTGGCCGATGTTGATGTGGTTGCGCACGTAATTTCCAACGCAACGAACTATCGGAAGATGCCAGAGACGTCGGCTATTGTTGACGCGGATCCGGCCAAGGTAATTATCGCCTCAAAGGATGCTATCAAGCGGTCCAAGAAGCTTGGATCCGTGGCCTCGGCCATTGAGCTGATAGACAAGATCGGGGTGGTCTCAGATGCTGATGCGGACGATCTAGAGAGGTCAAACTACATTATCTCTGCGTCATCGGACGATTTTAGGGCGCTTCAGCATCTTCAGTGGGCTGAAAAGCAGGCGTCTGTTTCCGGCCATCCGTCGACTGCGCACCATCCGATCAAAACGGTTGCTGTTATTGGTGCCGGTACTATGGGATCGGCGATAGCCGTAGCCGTTTCAGCAGTTGGTCTTCCCGTCACGTTGATCGAACAGACAGAAGAAGCCGCTCGCGCTGGTATCGAGCGCGTCCGCGGCATCTACGGCAAACAGGTGGAGACCGGGCGATTATCGCAATCACAGTCCGAGACCGCTCTGATAGGTGTTTCTGCGACGCATGACTGGGAAGTTCTCAGCGATGTCGACTTGATAATCGAAGCGGCGTTCGAGGATATGGATGTGAAACGATCCATATTTGAGCGACTGGATTCCCTTGCAAAGAAAGACGCGGTACTGGCGACGAATACCTCCTATCTCGACATAAACGAGATAGGAAAATTCACGAAACGGCCCGAAAGCGTTCTTGGTCTCCATTTCTTTTCACCTGCGCACATTATGCGCCTGTTGGAGGTCGTCAAAACCGAGGCGACGAATGAAAGCACACTGGCCGTAGGTGTAGAATTCGGGCGACGGATTGGGAAACTTCCCATCGTCGCTGGTGTGTGTGACGGCTTTATAGGAAATCGGATCTTCTCGATTTATCGTAGGCACGCGGAGTACCTTCTTGAGGACGGTGCCAGTCCAAAACAGATTGATGACGCTGCCCAGGATTTCGGGTTTGCTATGGGACCATTCGCGGTCGCGGACATGTCTGGACTGGATATCGCTTGGGCAATGCGGAAACGACGGGCAAAGACGAGAAACCCTTTGGAACGTTATGTCTCAATTCCGGATCGCCTTTGTGAAGCAGGGCGCATTGGGCGGAAAGTTGGGAAGGGGTGGTACGACTACCAGGATGGGCGCGCCGCTCCATCTCCTGAAGTCCAGAACATGGTTGAGCTTGGACGATTGAGCCAGGGTGTCATGGAACGAGATTTCACTCCGTCAGATATCCAACGAAGGCTGCTGGCAGTGATGGCAAACGAAGGTGCGAAAGTGCTTGAAGAAGGGATCAGCTCGCGGCCGTCTGACATCGATCTCGTTTTTGTAAATGGTTATGGATTTCCACGTCTGAAGGGTGGGCCAATGTATGCGGCGGACCAGATAGGTCTGAGTGCCATTTTGAACGAAGTTCTTAGCGCGGCCCATATCGGTGGCGCAGGATCGGAACCATCACGCCTGCTCGTGGAACTAGTACGAACTAACCGTACGTTCGGCGAATGGCAGAAAGATAACACCACACAATTCTAGAAATTTATGCTGCTTTTCGAGGAGGACGCAAATGTCGGCTAATACCCAAAACGCGACGCTATCCCAAGTAGACGTCGAGAGTGAAACAGTGACGCCTATGGCGAAGAAAGCTGCATTTAGCAGCGCGGTTGGATCAGCACTGGAGTGGCTCGATTTTACCGCTTATGGCGCTATCTCCGCGACTGTACTTCCTGCGCTATTTTTCCCCACAATGGAGCCAAGTGCTGCATTGTTGGCATCATTTGCTACGTTTGGCGTCGGATTTTTCGCTCGCCCGGCGGGTGGTGTTATCATGGGCATTTTGGGTGACCGGATAGGACGCAAAAATATCCTGTTGTTCACATTCATTATCATGGGATTTGCTTCATTCTTGATCGGCTTGATGCCGACTTACGAGACAATTGGTATATGGGCACCAATACTGATCGTGATGCTGAGGTTTATCCAAGGTTTTGCGCTTGGTGGTGAATCAACGGGCGCGCAACTGTTCACAATGGAGCACGCACCACAAAGCAAGCGTGGATTGTTTGGTGCGTTCACAAACATGGCAGCTCCTATTAGCCAGGTCTTGGCGAACGGGCTTCTGTTTGTAATTGCGGCGCTGATGACCACTGAGCAATTCACGAGCTACGGATGGAGAATTCCATTCTTGATGAGTGTACTGTTGGTGCTTTTGGGCGTGTACATCCGCTTCCGCGTTGAAGAAACACCCGCATTCCAGCAACTCAAGCAACGTCAGGAGCTTGCTGAGGCTAAGGACATCGAGCTGGAGCCCAAACGCTCAGTGTTTAAAACGCACCCTAAAACGATTATCCGGCTGATCCTTTTTTGGGCAGCGCCAGCCAGCTGTTACTACGTGATTACGGTGTTCTCGATCAACTACCTCACCAAATCTGTTGGGGTCGCCAACCAGACCGCTTTTGCATGCCTGATGGCAGCAAATGTGGTCGCAATTTTCACGACATGCATTGGTGGTGCCTTGAGCGACAAGTACGGCCGTAAGCCACCTCTGATCGTCACAACTTTGTTGATGTTCGTAATTGCGTTCTTCTACTTCCCCATGATGAACACAGGCAGCACGGTTTTGATTTTCCTTGCCATGGGCGCTTTCGCTGGCTGCATCCAGGCGCAGAGCGGTATTTTGCCATCCTTCTTTGCTGAGCATTTTCCAACGTCGCAGCGGTATGCGGGATCCGCAATCGCGTACACCGGTGCAAACCTGCTCTTCGCTGGCCCGACGCCGTTTGTCGCTGCTTGGTTGATGCAATCGTTCGGTGGTCAAGTCTGGATCATTACAGCTATGTGCCTGATCTTGCTGTCCGTCTCATTCGTGGCGCTTCTGATAAGCCCAGAGACGAGAAACGTCGATATCACGAAGTAGTCGAAGCATGGTGAATCCAAATCTGCGATAATGACGTACAGGACTAACACAATGACAAACGACCCTTCCGCTCCCGATGTAAATGAGATTGTTCGTAAGGAGACTTGCTCTGTTTCGGCGGTGCGTCGTATCGCTGCAATGTTGGACGTTGACCCCGACGAGTACAAAGAAGGGGGCGTGCTTCCCTTAGGATGGCATTTTATCTTGCTGGCGGGAGATACTCGGCGCTCCGAGGTCAGAGGCGATGGATTTCCGGGTCTGGGTGTTCCGATCCCAGACTTGGGCTTACCTCGTCTTTTGCTCGGCAGCAGGACTGTCGATGCACGTGAAGATCTGATTATCGGAAGCAATTATGATCGCCACAGCTGGGTTGATAGCATTGTCCAGAAGGAGGGAAAAGCTGGCCCAATGGCAATTGTATCCATCGCCCACGACTTGGTAGATCCTCTATCAGCTCGGGTCGTGTTGCACGAGGTTCAGACCTACATTTTGCTTGGGGCGGCACCTTACACGTCTCGTGAAACAGCTCAGTTAGAGTTGCCTGAAAATGTCACGACAATCGTTCCCGATGACATCCTTCTCTTTCAGTATTCTGCTTTAGGATTCAACTCTCATAAGATCCATATCGACCGCGCCTATGCGAGGGATGTTGAGGGTTATCCAGACATAGTGGTGAACGGGGGCTTATCTAGCCTATTGCTATTGGAGCATCTCCGAAACCGTGATGCGAGACAAGCGGTCAAGATTGTAGCGAAGCATCACCTTCCGCTTTTCAGCGGAAAGCCGATCCACATTCACACTGAAGATGTCGAAGGTGGTTTGAAACTGAAAGCACTTGACCATTCTGGAGCACTTTCTGTCGAAATCCACGTTGAGTTTTAGGTCGGCGGCTGAGCACTATGTTTATCCCCACGCCGTGGAGACATATCGGAAGCGGATGTCCGAGAAGATGAATGTTCCGCTTCACGACGGCGTCGCGTCGTAGAATTCCTGAATAGATGAGGTGATCGTTGCCGCGCTTCACTGATGAGGATCAAGTCGCCTTCGGCACTATGAGGCGGCGATGGGGAGTGGCGCTCTTTCCTTGGAGAGGAAATCGTTGAGCGCCTTGCCGATTGCTCCGCTGACGTCGGGATAGGCGGCATTGGTAAAGACTCCGAGGCCAAAGACTGCTGAGTTCAAACTAAAAAGCTCGCAGTACAAGCTGCAGTCATCATTGAGAAAATGCGCCAGCAAAACGCGCCTTCGAGTTTTCGATATGCCGTGCCATAGCCTGTTGGGCACCCTCGACATTTCCAGCCTCCATTTCCCCGATCAGTTCCTCATGCTCGCTATTGGCGTCGGTCGTCGCCCTTGCGTGGTAGAAAAGGCGAAACAGGTGCACATGGGTATGCAGCCTAGTGAGGCTGTCATAGACGAGGGCATTGCCGCTGCATCTAGCGATGTAATTGTGGAATGCGGCATCGCGTTTGGCAAATTCACCGTAGGCAGCGCGAGATTCGGATCGTTCGACTTTCCGCATCTCGGCATCCAGGTTCTTTAAGTCTGCAATGATTTCGGGATCACGTTGCGCGGCAATGCGGCCTGCCGCAAACGGCTCCAGAAGCAGGCGCAGCTCGTAAAGCTGGTCAAGCTGAATGCGATCCATCTGGTCAGCAGCGCTGTAGCCGATCAGATGGGTCTTGATCACCAGCCCTTGCGCCTCCAGCCGTGAAAGCGCTTCGCGGATTGGGGTTTGTGACACGCCAAGGGTTCTAACCAGATTATCGACGGAGATCCGACCGCCGGGAGGGATCTTGAGCGACATCAACTGAGCGTAAAGCGCGTCGTAAACTTCGTCTCCCAGTCGCGCAGGCCTCCTCAGAAGGACCGTTTCAATAGCTTCGGAATGTTTCACCTTATCCCTCATCACAAAATTTCTCCTTGACGCGCTCAGTTTAGCAGACTAGCTTTTCTTTATCAATCATATATCCGATCGGATTTTATATCGTGACCATAGTGGTAGCCTCGCAACTGAGGGACATGGCCGAAATCGCATTGGCCAAGGCGGGTGTACCCGCCGGGCATAGATCACTTCAGGTCGATGTGTTGATGGAGGCCGAGCTGAGGGCGGTTCCGTCACACGGGCTTCTGCGGCTCGCCCGAATCGTCGCGCGGATCGCCAGTGGCGCCATCGACCCCAAGGCGACCGGTGCCCATGATTGGATTTCTGAGGCGTTTCTCAGTGTCGATGGTAAAACGGGGCTTGGTCCCGTGGTGGCTAACTGTGCGCTCGATGCACTTATGGAGCGTGCTCGCCGAACCGGAATTGCTGCCGCCGCGATCAGAAACTCCAATCATATCGGCATGCTGGCCTGGTATGCCGAACGGGTGGCCGAACATGGGTTTTCTGTCATCGCCTTGTCCACCAGCGAGGCGCTGGTACATCCATGGGGTGCGCGCAAGGCTATGATCGGCACAAATCCGATCGCCATCGGCGTGCCGACCGACGGGGCGCCTTTCGTCATGGATACGGCTACCAGCGTCGTTTCCATGGGGGAGATCTACGATCACGCCCATCGCAAGGCGAGCCTGCCTTCCCACTGGGCGCTCGATCAGGACGGAAATCCGACGACGGACGCCGAGGCTGCCAAGAAGGGTGCGATCGCGCCGTTCGGTCAGGCCAAAGGATATGCGCTCGGACTGGCCTTCGAGCTTCTGGTCAGCGGGCTTGCGGCTTCGGCCATCGGACGCGACGTGCACGGTACGCTCGACGACACCAGCATCTGCAACAAGGGTGACCTTTTCATTGTCATGCCCGGCCCGAGACGAGATCTGCAAGCCTATTTGCAGGCCATCCGGGACATGGAGCCGGCAAGCGGGTTCGACGCTGTATTTATTCCCGGAGAGCGGGGCAGGGCTTGCCGTGCCGTCCTGCTGCGCGACGGCGTGCCCGTTGCCGATGAAGTTTACGAAACGCTGTCTCGCCTCGCAGGCGTGTCGGCAGTTGCCTGAATCGGATCAATGGAGGATTGACCGTGACACTATTCGGTACTTTACGTTCACCCAGAAATATCGTCTTTGGTGCCGGCCAGAGGAAAGCGCTGCCGCAATTCGCGGCCAAGGCCGGGCGGCGTGCATTGGTGATCACGGACGAACGGCTGGCTGCCGACCCCGTATTCGCGGAGTTGATGGCTGCTGTTTCGGCCGTTGGAGTTGAGACCAGGATCTTCGCCGGCGTGACCGCCGAACTGCCGGTCGAATGCATCGCAGCGGGAGTCGAGGTCGGCAAAGCGTTCGAAGCCGATTTCGTCATCGGCATCGGTGGTGGGAGCTGCCTTGATGCGGCCAAGGTAATTGCCCTGCTTCTCACCCATGGCGGCAAGGCGTCCGACTATTACGGAGAATTCAAGATCCCGGGACCGATCCTGCCATTGATCTCGCTTCCGACCACCTCCGGAACGGGTTCGGAAGTGACGCCCGTCGCGGTCCTGACCGATCCTGACCGTGCGGTGAAAATCGGTATTGCCAGTCCTTATCTGATTTCCGAGACTGCGATCTGCGACCCGGAGCTAACCTATAGCTGCCCGCCGTCGCTGACGGCAATCTCCGGCGCCGATGCCCTCACCCATGCGATCGAAGCATTCACGACGGCGCGGCGCGAACCCTACGATTCCCTCGTCCATGACCACGTTTTCCTCGGCAAGAACGCTTTCAGCGACAATTATGCGTTGATGGCTATCGGACATATCGGCGCAAGCCTCGAGGCGGCAGTCGATAATGGCAACGATCATGTGGCCCGGGAACGCCTGATGCTGGGCGCGATGACGGCAGGCCTCGCCTTCGGTACGGCAGGTACGGCTGCGGCTCATGCGGTGCAATATCCGGTCGGTGCAATGACCCATACGGCGCATGGCACGGGCGTCGCCCTGATGATGCCCTATGTCATGCAGTTGAACCGTGACTGGTGCGTCGAAGAACTGATCGAGATCGGTACGGCACTTGGCGTGAATATGGTGGATGGACCGCGCGAGCGGATGGCCGACGCCACGATCGATAGGGTCGCTGATCTCTTCGCGTCAGTGGGTATCCCGAAGACGCTTGCAGATCTCGGCATCACCCGGGACCAGCTTCCGACGGTGGTCGAACAGGCGCTGGGCAGCGCCCGCCTGATCAAGAACAATCCCCGGCCCCTGGATGTCTCTTCCATGACACTGCTGGTGGAGGCCGCCTTTACGGGTGACCGTGCCGCCCTGCGAAGCCAGCCAGAACAAAGAAAGGCAAGCTGAGATGAACGTGATTGCAAAACCTTCGGCGATGTTGAGTTTCGATGTCGCTTCGATCCCGACGGACCTGTTTATCGGCGGCCAGTGGCGTGCCGGACGCGGCGGGGACAAGCTGGATGTGTTCGATCCTTCCACCGGCCAGGTGATCGCGCAGATCGCCAATGCCAGTCTCGATGACGCCATGGATGCGGTCGCCGCCGCCCATGCAGCCGGCAAGGGATGGGCTACCACCGCCCCGCGTAAACGCTCGGAAATCCTGCGCCGCTGCTTCGACCTGATGATCGAGCGCAGGGACATGCTGGCGGAACTGATCAGCCTCGAGAATGGCAAATCGCTGGTCGACGCCCAGGGTGAAGTAGGTTACGCGGCCGAATTCTTCCGCTGGTTTTCGGAAGAGGCCGTGCGCCTGAATGGCGAGATTTCCACCGCACCGGGCGGTGCCAACAAGATTCTGGTCGAACATCAGCCGATCGGCGTCGCCGTGCTCGTCACGCCGTGGAATTTCCCGGCCGCGATGGCGACACGCAAGATCGCTCCGGCGCTTGCCGCCGGCTGCACCTGCGTTCTCAAGCCCGCGACGGAAACGCCTCTCACCGCGTTTGCTCTGGCCGAAATCTACAGGGAAGCCGGTGTTCCGGATGGTGTCGTCAATGTCATCACCACCTCGCGCTCCGGGCCGACCGTCAGCGCCATGCTGAATGATCCGCGGGTTCGCAAGCTGTCCTTCACCGGTTCGACCGAAGTCGGTCGTGTACTGTTGCGCGAAGCTGCCAACACCGTCGTCTCCTGCTCAATGGAACTTGGCGGCAATGCCCCATTCATCGTGTTCGACGATGCCGATCTCGATGCGGCGATCGAAGGCGCGATGGTGGCCAAGATGCGCAATGGCGGAGAGGCATGCACGGCCGCTAACCGCTTTTACGTGCAGCGCGGTATCGCCAAGGCGTTTTCCGACAAGCTCGCCGAGCGCATGGGTTCGATGACCGTCGGCATCGCCTACGACAAGAGTGTCCAGTGCGGTCCGTTGATTAATGTCAAGGCAGTTAACCGCATCAGTGGTCTGGTCGAAGACGCCAAGGCGCGTGGTGCGACCGTGCTTGCCGGTGGCAAATCGCTGGATCGCAGCGGCTACTTCTACGCGCCGACGGTTCTGGCAGATGTTTCCCCGGATTCGGAAATCGCTGCCGAAGAGATTTTCGGGCCGATCGCCGCGATTACCACGTTCGATGACGAGGAAGCGGTGATCGACCTGGCGAACGGCACGGAATACGGCTTGATCTCCTATGTCTACACACGCGATTTGGCACGCGGACTGCGTGTGTCCGAGCGGATGGACAGCGGCATGGTCGGCCTCAATCGCGGCCTCGTCTCCGACCCCGCGGCGCCGTTCGGTGGCACCAAGCAGAGCGGCCTTGGTCGCGAAGGCGCCCATCACGGCATCCTCGAATTTTGCGAAACAAAATACATCGCTGTCAGCTGGTAAGCTGAAGCGGGCCAGGGAGGGCTCGTTTTGAATATCAAGTCTATCGACGCTTTTCAGCTTTCCATGGGAGACGGAAAGAGCTGGATGCCCAAAAGTGCTTTCGTCCGGATTGAAACGGAGAATGGCACATTCGGGCTTGGTGAAGCCTCGCCGATGCAAGGTGGTTATTCCTCGCTTGTGGTGATCGCCCGTGATATGGCGCCGTTCCTGATCGGAAAGGACGTGTTCGATCATGCGATCCTGCTCGACACGCTTTTGCACAAATGCATCAAGCTCGGCCCTGACGGTATCGTCACCGGTGCCTTGGCGGCGCTTGACATCGCCATGTGGGATCTGAGAGGAAAGCTGCTCGGCCAGCCGGTCTACAAGCTTCTCGGCGGCGCCTGGACGAAGCGCCTGGCGTGCTACAGCTCGGTTGGTGGGAATGCCGCGCGCTCGGTCGATGACGTGGTGCGCGCCGTTGCCGCCCGTGTCGAGAATGAAAACCCGGCTGCGGTCAAAATCCGCTGGGATGGTGATCGCACCCGCCAGGACGTCGATATCGCCGGTGACATCGCCAAGGCAAAGGCTGTTCGCAAACTGCTTGGCGACGGTTTCTCGATCGGCTTCGATGCCAATAATGGTTATTCGATCGGTGGCGCCATGCGGGTTGGCCGGGCGCTGGAAGACCTCGGTTATGATTGGTTCGAGGAGCCGGTCCAGCACTACAATGTTAATGCTATGGGTGAAGTGGCACAACGTCTTGATATCACCGTTTCGGCCGGGGAGCAGACCTATACGCTTCAAGGCCTGAAGGATCTGATCGAGGCAGGCGTTCGGATGGTCCAGCCCGACATCGTCAAGATGGGCGGTATCACCGGCATGATGCAATGCGCGGCACTTGCGCGGGCGCACGGTGTCGAACTCGTGCCGCATCAGACCCAGCCGACCGTCGGGCATCTCGCCAATATTCATGTGATGAGCACGATCATGCACAATGCCAAGCCAGTGGAACTGGCTGATCAGTGGGAGCGTGGCTCGCCCGTATTCGTCAATCCATCGGAGACGAGTGATGGTTATTTCACGTTGCCGGACGCGCCGGGCCTCGGGATCGAATTCGACCGGAAAGAAATGGATGCTCGGCGCATCGATATTTTGGCTTGACCCCATGGCTTTACGGCCACTTTTGACCCGCCTACTGGCCGCTCCGCGTAGCTACGGTCAGGCAGCCGTAGACCATGTTCTGATGACTGGAGCTTCGCAAAAACCACAGTAACCCGCAATGTTAGGGGAATCCCCGAAAAAGCTCTTGGAGGAGTGGCGGCATTGCATCTCGGAAACACAAAGGGAGGAACCTCATGACCATTACACGTAGACAGATGATGCTTTCGGGTGCCGCCGGGACAATGCTTGCCGCAGGCCTTGGCGGGCTACCATCGCCCGCCGGCGCCCAGGCAAAACGGGACACGATCCGGGCAGCGTTCGCCGCCCGCTCGTCGACCGGCATGAACCCGCAGCTGATTTCCACGACCGGTGCCGATAACTGGGTGATGGCCCAGATTTTCCACGCCTTGGTCAAGCGCCCGGATGGTGCCTGGGCGGTCAAGCCGGAAGAGTTCCAGCCCGCTTTGGCCGAAAGCTGGGCGATGTCGCCGGATGGCAAGACCTGGACCTACAAACTCCGCAGCGGCGTCAAATTCCATAAGAACTACGGCGAGGTGACCGCCGACGACGTGGTCTTCACCTACGGCCGTCATCTGGACCCCAAGATCAATACCAAATACAAATCCTATTACCGCAATATCGAGAGCGTGACCGCATCCGATCCGCTGACGGTGGTATTCAAGCTTAGCCAACCAGACCCGCTTCTGAATGCGACTTGCATTTCGGACATCAGCGCGGTGATTATATCGAAAAAAGCCTTTGAAGAAAAAGGCGCCGATGGCTTCAACACCGATCCGATCGGTACCGGCCCCTATCAGTTCACGAGCGCCGATACAGAAAAGGGCGTAACGCTGTCTGCGTTTCCCGAGTGCTTCGACGGACCGCCGGCGACGCCGAAACTTCAGATCCGCTTCATTGCCGATACGACGGCACGCACCCTGGCCTTCGCATCCGGCGATGTTGACATGATCGAGGGCGTGCGCGCACCCGGTTGGATCGAGACGATGCGGCAGCAGAACGCCAAAACGGTGTTCGACGCGACGGCGCCGGGCAGCTTCAACATCCTGAATATCAACCTGACCAGAGGACCGCTCGCGGAGATCAAGGTTCGACAGGCCATCCGTTATGCGATCGATTCCAGCGCGATTGCCGGCGCGTTTGGCGGTATTTCAACCCCGATGGTTGGCCTTGTTCCCTCGCAGTTTCCCGGTTCGGTGACACTAAACGAACTGCCGGGCGAACTGCAGTACAAATACGACCCTGAAAAAGCGAAAGCGCTTCTTGCCGAAGCCGGCCATGCCGGTGGGCTAACGATCCCCTGCTACATCAGCCAGCGCGAGGATTATGCTTCGATCATGCTGATGATTCAGGAACAGTTGCGCACGGTCGGCATCAATCTCGATCTCAAGATCATCGACCATGCCACCTACCATGCCGATAACCGCAAGGATAAGAACGCCTTGGTTCTCTATTCGGTCAGTTATCCGCCCGTACCCACGGCACCGATCGGCGACCTGTTGCTGAAGTCCGGTGACGTCAAAGCCGACAGCAGCGGTCTTGCCAACTACAGCCATTATGGCGTCGCCATGCCAGGCATCGACGACATGATGAGCAAGACTATAGCCGAGGCTGATTTCCAAAAGCGCGTGGCTTTGGTCAAGGACATGGAAAAGCAGGTCCTGAAAGACCTGCCGGCGCTCGGTATCGTGACTCTGTCCTATCTCGTGGCGCGCAATCCCCGCCTCGATCTCGGATTCAAAGTCACTTCCGGAACACCTCTTTGGCCGCTGAAGCACGCCAAACTGGTTTGAAGTGGAGCACTACTGATGTTGGGTATGATCGCCTACAAACTGCTCGATGCAATCCCGACTCTATGGTTGGTGTTGACACTCGTGTTCGTCGCATTGCGCATTCTGCCAGGCGATCCCGCTCTTGTGGCGCTCGGTGACTATGCGACCCCGGAGCAGCTTGCGTTGTTCCGGGCCCAGACCGGTCTCGATGCGCCGCTCTGGCAGCAATATTTCTCCTTCCTATGGGATGTGGTACGGTTGGATTTCGGCGCTTCGCTGATCTCCAAGGAAAGTGTTGTCGGGCTTATTTCCTATAACCTTCCTTACACGATTGCCTTGACGCTCGGTGCGACCGGCCTCGGCGTCATCCTCGGCGTGCCATTCGGCGTGCTGGCGGCGGTTCGCAAGAACAAGCTGCCGGATTCGGCGATGCGTGTGTTCTCGCTGGTCGGTTATGCAATCCCGGACTTCTATCTCGGCGCCATCCTGCTGATCACCTTTGCACTGCATCTGCAGTTCTTTCCGATCAACGGCGGCGGCGAGGGCTTTTTTGACCAGCTTCACCATCTGATTTTACCGGCCGTCACACTGGCAATCCTCAAGATCGCTTTTCTCGGCCGCCTGACGCGCACCTCGCTTCTTGAGGTGCTGTCCAAGGATTACATCCGCACGGCGCGGGCCAAGGGCGCGCCTGAAAAGCGGGTGATCTACAAACATGCCCTGCGCAACGCGCTTCTGCCTATCGTGACCGGCCTCGGCCTTAGCCTTCTGGCCACGCTTTCGGGGTCCGTCGCCGTTGAACTCGTCTTCAACCGTCCGGGTCTCGGATCGACGCTGATCAAGGCGATTGCCGAGCGTGACTATCCGCTAATCCAGGGGACGATCGTCGTTTTCGCGCTCATGGTGGTGGTCGTCAATCTTCTCGTAGACATGCTTTACAGCGTCATCGACCCGCGTATCAGGAGCTGAATATGGCCGCGATAGAATTCAACGAAACCGTTGCGCCGGAAGTTAAACCGAAGCTGCTCAAGCGGATACTTTTCCGCAAGGTCTCGACCACGATCGCCTTCGTGGTGATACTCGCCTTCGCGATGATCGCTGTCTTTGCGCCGTGGATCGCGCCTTACGATCCACTCAAACAGAGCTTCCTGTCGATCAACAAATATCCGTCCGCGGCCAACTGGCTCGGTACGGATCAGTTCGGCCGCGACGTGCTGTCCCGGCTCATCTACGGTTCGCGCACCTCGCTGACCTTCGGCCTGATCGCACCGGTCAGCGCCGCTGTCATCGGCACGACGCTCGGCGTGCTTGCCGGATATTTCGGCGGTGTCACGGACCGGATCATCTCCAAGCTCATCGACATCCTGATGGCATTTCCGGAACTGCTTCTCGCCATCATTGTTTCGGCGGCGCTTGGCGGTGGTTTCTGGAACGTCGTCATCGTTCTGACGATCGCCTTTGTGCCGGGTTTTGCCCGTGTGGCTCGCGCTGCGACACTTTCGGTGCGCCAGGAGCCCTATATCGAGGCATCGATGGCGATTGGGGTGAAAACGCCGATCATCATTTTCCGGCACGTCATTCCAAACATGTCCGCATCGATCGTGCTGCTCGGAACGCTGTGGATCGCATCGGCCATCAGACTGGAAGCTGCGCTGAGCTTTCTCGGTATCGGCACACCACCGCCAAACCCGAGCTGGGGCAATATCATCCGGGAAGGTCTCGGCAATGTTTTCGGTTCGCCATGGCCAATCATCGGCGCAGGTTTTGCCATCACCATCATCGTGCTGTGCATCAATCTGATCGGGGATTCCGCCCGCGACGTGCTTGATCCCAATTCATCTGAATGCTGAAACAGGCTGCGAGATATGAAACTGCTTCGATACGGTCCGCCGGGCGCCGAAAGGCCGGCTATGCTGGATGATGACGGCACGATCCGCGATCTCTCCGCGCATGTGGCAGATTTGGGTGGCGATGTTCTCTCGCCGGCTTGGCTTGCCGCGATAGCAATGATTGATCCGCGCAGCCTGCCGGCGGTTGCTTCCGATGTCAGGATCGGCGCCTGCATTGCACGGCCGGGCAAGTTCATCTGCCTGGGGCTGAACTACCATTGCAATGCGGCCGCCCTGAAACAGGACCTGCCGCCCGAGCCGGTGATTGCGATGAAACCGCTTTCTGCCATTTGCGGCGCCCATGATGGCATTGAACTACCTCGCGGTTCCGAAAGCACGGACTGGGAAGTCGAGTTAGGCGTCGTGATCGGCACAAGGGCGAAATATATCGATCAGGCCAAGGCCATGGACCATGTTGCCGGATATTGCCTGATCAACGATCTGGCTGACCGCGAACTGCAGTCGAAACGCGGCGGCGATACGAGCAAGGGCAGGGGGCATGACAGTTTCGGCCCGATAGGCCCCTATTTCGTGCCTGCCGCATCGATCCCGGATCCGCATAACCTTCGCCTCTGGCTCGATGTCGATGGCGAGCGGCTTCAGGATGGGACGACGGCGGACATGGCTTATGGGGTCGCATTTCTGGTCGCGTACCTTTCGCAATTCATGACGCTTTTGCCGGGCGATATCATTTCGACCGGCACACCCGCCGGCATCGGGGTCGGGATGAACCCGCCGCGCTTCCTGAAAGCGGGGCAGACAGTCAGGCTTGGGGCCGAAGGGCTCGGCGAACAATATCACAGGGTCAGGACTTCGCTCGACGCTGCGGCGTGAACGAGTGCTTGCGCCAGCCCAAGGAGGAGAACAACATGCAGACGGCGATCGCCAAGGCACCGGATCTCTCGAAGGTCAGTGAACTCCAGCAAAACCGCATTCTGTCGGTGCGTGATCTTCGCACGGCTTTCCGCGAGAACGGCCGCTGGAAAGAAGTCGTCAAAGGCATTTCCTTCGACGTGAAGGCGGGGGAGACGCTTGCCATCGTCGGCGAATCCGGCTCCGGCAAAAGCGTGACCGGGTATTCGATCATGCGGCTGCTATCGCCGGACACGGCACGCATCAATGGCGAGGTTTTCCTTGGGTCCCGCAATCTCCTGTCGCTGAGCGAAGACGAGATGCGCGCCGTACGCGGCAACCATGTCTCGATGATTTTCCAGGAGGCGATGACAAGCCTCAATCCGGTATTTCCGATCGGCCAGCAGATCTCCGAAAGCCTGATGCTGCACAATCCGATGACCGCAGCGGCAGCCAAGGCAGAAGCGCTTCGGCTGATGGACCGAGTGAGGATACCCGCGGCCAAGACCCGTTATGACGAATATCCGCACAATTTTTCCGGCGGCATGCGTCAGCGCTCGATGATCGCCATGGCGCTGGCCTGCCGGCCGCAATTGCTGATCGCGGATGAACCGACGACTGCGCTCGATGTGACGATCCAGGCGCAGATCCTTAACCTGATCAAGGAGATCCAGGAGGAGGAGAAAATGTCGGTGATCTTCATCACTCACGACATGGGCGTGGTGGCGGAGGTGGCCGAGCGGATGGTAGTGATGTTGAAAGGTGACGTCGTCGAGACGGGAACCACGGAAGCGATATTCGATCGGGCGGAACATCCCTATACGCGGGCGCTGCTCAGTGCGGTGCCGCAGCTTGGTTCGATGCAGGGCATTCCCTATCCTCTCAAGTTTCCGATCGTCAATCCTAAGACTGGAGAGACCAGTCCCGCCGACGAACCGGTCGCAACCGTAAAGACATCGGACGCCCCGGTGTTAGAGGTCAAGAACCTTTCCGTCCGTTTCGATATCAGGGGCGGCTGGTTCCGCCGCGTCATCAGCCGTATCCACGCGGCCGAGGATGTCTCGTTCGACCTACGCCCCGGCGAGACCCTGTCGATCGTCGGTGAATCCGGCTGCGGCAAGTCGACGACGGGCAGGGGCCTGATGCGGCTGGTCGAACCTGCGGGCGGGAGTGTCCGGCTGGCAGGCCGTGAGATCATGTCTCTGGCGCATGACGACCTGCGCGATGCCCGGCGGGACATCCAGATGGTCTTCCAGGATCCGTATGCAAGCCTGAGTCCGCGCCGCACGGTTGGTCAGGCAATCGCAGAACCGTATCTTACCCATAAGCTTGGAACGGCGGCTCAGGCCCGCAAACTGGTCGGCCAGATCCTGGAGCGCGTCGGACTTAGCCCGGATATGGCTGAACGTCTGCCGCATCAGTTTTCCGGTGGCCAGAGGCAACGCATCTGTATCGCACGGGCGCTCGTGCTGTCACCGAAGGTCATCGTGGCCGACGAGTCGGTTTCCGCACTGGATGTCTCGGTCAAGGCGCAGGTGATCAATCTGCTTCTCGATCTGCAACGCGAACTGCGACTGGCCTTCGTGTTCATCTCCCACGACATGGCGGTGGTGGAGCGCATCAGCCACCGGGTTGCCGTCATGTATCTCGGGGAGATCGTGGAGATCGGGCCGCGCCAGAGCATTTTTGAAAATGCGCAGCATCCCTATACGAAGAAGTTGCTGTCGGCGGTTCCCTTGCCCGATCCGTCGCGCCGCCTGGCGAAGCGTGTCATCGATGTGGAAGAGTTGCCGAGTGCATTACGTGCGATCGGCTACGAGCGCAAAGGCAGGGTATTACGGGAAGTGTCGCCCGGTCACTTTGTTCAGGTGACCTAGGTCGACGGCTGCGATCATAAAAGGAATCGTGCGGCTATCGGTACTATGATCGCCGTCGCCACCGCATTGAGCGCCATGGAAATCCCGGCAAAGACGCCGGCCGTCTGGTCGACATTGTAAGCTCTGGCGGTACCAATGCCGTGAGATGTCAAGCCGATGGCGAAACCGCGTGCTGCATAGTCCCGGATATTGTCGACCATGCTGATCACCAGAGCGCCGACGACCATGAGCGCGATTGCCTTCAGGTAGATTCCGGTTGCAAGAAGATAGACGGCCGCCGGAAACCAGACCAACGCAGCACCGATGGCTGGAAGAAGCGACAACAGCGCCATCAACGCGCCCCACAACAAAGCAGCCTCGATGCCGATCAGCCAGAAGGTCAATCCTCCGATGCTACCCTGTATCGACGCAATGATCAGGTTCCCCTTAACGGTCGCTTTCATGACGGATGCGAACTTCGGCAGGATCTGGTCCTTTTAGCGCCGACTAAGTGGGCTTGCCTCGCTGATGGTCGTGACAAGTCTAGGCCCATCCCGAAACAGGAAGAACAGCAGATAGAGCATGATCCCGAGGCTGATAGTCAACTCCATCGTGCCTTGTCCGATCGTTATCGCGCGCGATGCGATCGCCTGCACGGGCCTGTCCCAGCGATGTGGCAATGCGAGACTGGACCGGCTCCACGTCGCCGATTTGAAGAGCGCTCAGAGCATGGACGACGGGGGAGGGCAAGGCATCGCGGATGCGCTGCAGAATCTGGACGGCGTCAAACTCGCGCTCGCTGATGCGACCGTAGAGTCGCGTGGCTTCATCGGCCAGCGACCCGAGAACGATCGATCCGGGGATGAGCACGATGCAGACGAAGCAGATGACGCTGGCGGCCGCGGCTAGGTTGCGACGGCCGCCGAACCAGCGGCAGAGCCTTTCGTGCAGAGGGTAGAACAGGATTACAACGATCGTGACCCACAGCACGGTTCCGTAATAGGGCAGAAGCAAGAAGACGAAGGCCGTGGTCACCAGAACGACCACGGCCATGAAGGTTACACCCTCGATCGACGTTTGTCCCATACATTGCCGCCTTTATGTTGCTCCCGGCAGGGTCAGGATGATGCCGTTCCCGGCTGCTGTTCGGTATAACCGCCCAGGGTGCCGGCGTATATTGTTTGATCGTCATGATCGTCGGGCGCTTTCGGCATGAAGCGGGCCAGGCGCCGCGTGATGCTGTCGATATAGGAAAGGATCATCGGCACTACGATCAGGGTCAGGACGGTGGAACTGATCAGCCCACCGATCACGGCATGGGCCATGGGAGCGCGCTGCGCACCGCCGCCAGCCACCGCCATCCCGAGCGGGATCATGCCGAAGATCATAGCCAGCGTTGTCATGACGATCGGGCGGAAGCGGATGGCGCCAGCGCTGATCAGGGCGTCGTTGAGCGAAAGACCGCGTCGGCGCTCCTGATTGGCGAAGTCGACCAGCAGGATGCCGTTCTTGGTGACGAGGCCCATCAGCATGATGAAGCCGATCAGCGAGAACATGTTGATCGTGCTTCCGGCGATCAGGAGTCCGAGAAGCACGCCGACGAGCGAGAGGGGCAGGGCTGCCATGATGGCAAGCGGTTGCAGGAAACTACTGAACTGCGAGGCCAATACCAGATAGATGAAGATCACCGCCATCGCGAGTGCCGTCACCATATGCCCCATTGTTTCCTGCATGTTCTCCGATTCCCCGCCAAAGCGGATGAGGTAGCCATCGGGCAAATCTCGGTTGGCGATCAGCGTCTGCAATTCGCTGGTCACGTCGCCGAGCGTGCGGCCCGATACATCGGCGGACACCAGCACCTCCCGGCGATTGTCGAGGCGGCGGATTTCGGAAGCCGCCGGGACGGCCTTGATATCGGCAACCTGATCGACCTGGACCAGGATTGGCGCTCCATTTGCATCCAGTCGCCCGGTTGTTAGCATCAACTCGCCAATCATCGCACCGTCTGCGCGTTGCTCGCTCGGCAGGCGAACAACGATATCGTGGGTTTCGCCGGTGGCATCTGTCCAGTTCGAGACCTCCTCGCCGCCGACCAGCGGAGAGAGCGAGGCGGCAAGATCGGATCTCGTCATGCCGAGATCACTCGCCGCCTCGCGCTTCAGGCGCACCGAAAGGATGGAGGTCACTTCCCTGGCACTCGAATTCACATCGACCATACCTGATATCTTGCGCATGTCGTCGGCAAGATCCGAGGCGATTTTCTCAATGATCGCGCGGTCGTCTCCAAGCACGCTGAGCTGGATCGGGCTGTCGCCGCCGCCCAGCCCTTCCTGTACGATGGCGATCTCGATGCCCGGAATGACGGACAGTCGCTCGCGGATCGGGTTTGCCAGCATGAGCGGGGTCCGTTTCCGTTGTTCCAAAGGCACAAGGCGCACCAGCACTGCGGCGCGGTGCTTGCCGACGGTCCCCCCAGTGTTGATCGTCGAATAGATCGTCTCGATCTCGGGAAACTCCCTGAGCGCATTTTCGACCTGCCGCACTTTCGTTGCGGTGTAGTCAAGGGAGGAGCCAACCGGCGCTGTCACGTTGATCTGGAACCGGCCCTCGTCGGCGCCGGGCGCAAACTCCGCGCCGACCAGCGGCACCATGAACAGGCTGCCGATGAAGATGCCGACGGTTGCCAAGAGCGTCACGAAACGATGGCGCAACGTCCAGCCGATCACGTTCCGATACTTGCTGGCCAGCCATTCGAAGCCGTGATCGAAGCGCGCGATCAGCCGCCCGATAGGTCCGCGTTTTGCATCCGGCTGCGCATCGGGATCGTACCAGACGCTCGACAGCATCGGATCGAGCGTGAAGGCGACGAAGAGCGATATTAACACTGCGGCAGAAACCGTTACGCCGAATTCGTAGAAGAAGCGCCCGACGATCCCGTCCATAAAAGCGACCGGCAGGAAAACCGCGACGATGCTCAAGGTTGTGGCGATGACCGCAAGTCCGATTTCGTTGGTGCCGTCCAGTGCCGCGCGAAAGTGTGACTTGCCCATGTGAAGATGGCGCGTAATGTTCTCACGCACGACGATAGCATCGTCCACCAGAATGCCGATCGACAGCGTCAATGCCAGCAGGCTGAGCGTGTTGAGGGTGAACCCCAGAAAGCTGATGACCGCCAAGGTTCCAAGCATAGCGATGGGAAGCGTCAGGCCGGTAATGACGGTGCTGCGCCAAGAGTTAAGGAACAGGAAAACGATCGTAACGGCGAGTGCTGCGCCCTCGATTAGCGTCGCCTGTACCTGGGTCACCGATTCTTCGATCGCCGTCGAGGCATCCGTCACGACGCGGAGCTGGACGTTATGCGTGGCGAGTTCTGTGTTGAGTTGATCGAGACGCGCCCGGACATCATTGACAATCTGCACGGTGTTGGCGTCCTGCACCTTGATGATATCGATCGCGAGCGCCGTTTCGCCATTATAGAGCGCCCGGCTCTCGGCGTCGGCCGCACCATCCGAGATGGTCGCGACGTCACGCAGGTAGACCGGGCCCCCGCCGTGACGGGCGACGACCATGTCGAGCAGGTCTTGCGGCTGCTCGATCCGGCCCTGTACCTGCATCGTGCGCTCGGAGAAGGTGCTGATGACGCTTCCGGCCGGGCTGTTCTGGTTGCCCGATTTAAGAGTATTGATCACATCGTTGATGCCAACGCCCAGCGCCCGCATTCGGGTATCGTCGATGGAAACGTCGATCTGGCGCTTTTGTCCACCCACCAGCGTTGCCTGACCGACGCCTGAAATTGTCGTCAATTGGCGAACGACGCGCTGGTCGGCGATCATCGTCAGGGCCGGGACGTCCAGCGACGTCGAGCTGATGGCGATGGAGAGGATGGGCTGGTCGGACGGATTGAACCGAGAGACGATTGGCTTGTCGACGTCGTCGGGAAACTCCGCTTCGAGCGCTGCCACCTTGTCGCGCACATCCTGCGCGGCCGCCGCGCCCTGCACTTCAAGTTTGAACTTGGCCGTGACGACAGAGCGCCCCTCGTAGGACGTCGAGGTAATCTCATCGAGCCCGCCAATGGCGTTCAGCGCGTCCTCGACCGGGCGGGTGATCTCCGTCTCGACGGTTTCCGGTGTGGCGCCGGGATAGGTCGTCATCACGACGACTATCGGAACGTCGACATTGGGATACTGGTCGAGCCCCAGCCGCTGAAACGAGAAGACGCCCATCACCAGTAGGGCTACCATCATCATGGTGGTGAAGACGGGATGAGTGACGGAGATGCGGGTCAGGAACATGTCAGCCGGCCCTGTCGAGGGTCACGGCCACATCCGGTCGCAACTCGGGCAGAGGTACGGTCACGATCGTGTCTCCATCGACCAGGCCATCGGCGATCTCGATCAGGCTGCCGCCGTTCCAGGTCTGTCCAACTGTTACGGACTGGCGCTGAAGATGGCCGTTGTGCAGCTTGAGCAAGTAGTCACCGGTTTCGTCCTTGCGCAGGGATATCGCCGGGACAACGAGCGCATCTGTCTTTTCCCGAACGAGGATCGAACCGGTGGAGAACATTCCGCCCCAGAGCCGTCCGTCGTGATTGGAAAGTCGCAGATAGACAGGCACAAACCGCGTGCCGTTGTCCGCGACCGGATTGATCCGGGCGACCCTGCCTTCAAGCGTCTGGCCTTCCATGCCGTCGATTTGAAGTTGGACGGTCTGGCCTGCCGCCACGCGTACAATGTCACGGGTGGAAACCAGAACCTTCGCTTCCAGAATGCTGGTATCGACGATGGTCAGCAGTTCAGCGTCGGCGCTGACCCGCGAGCCCGCCTCGACAACACGGCTCGCAACAACGCCGTCGAAGGGGGCGGTGATGTCCGCATCGCGAAGAGCGACGCGGGCGATATCGACCTGTGCGGAAAGGCTCCGGACTTTAGAGGTATTGGACGAGACCTCACTCTTCGCCTTTTCGTGCTGCTCTTTCGAGACGACGTTTCCCGCCGCAAGTTGCTCCATCCTGTTCAGCGCCTGCATCGCCAGTGTCAATTCGGCCGCAGCCGCGTCGCGATCACTCTCACGTTGCAGCAGCGTCGATTGCAGATCGTCCGTCTCGAACTTGAGAATGATGTCACCAGCCCTGACGCGCTCACCTTCACGAACGGCGAGGTCGAGGATATTGCCTCCCGTCTTAGCCCGCATCACCACCCGGGTGACCGGCTGAAGCTCGCCGCTGACGCGTAGCCGCTCGACCATTGAGGCGCGTTCGATTTTCGCCACCTCGGTCTGTGTGAGTTCGAGAGGTTTGGCGACTTGGCTCACGGACGCTACGACATACTCCAGCCGCTCGTTCGCATCGACTGTTCCGCCTGCGGAAGCAAGATACATGACAGTGAGACTGCAGCCGACGAGTAGAAGGCTCGCCTTGACCATACGCGTTGTCCACCTGAATGCCATCGTTCATATCCTTTCGACCGGACGCGAAATGACCACTGAAAGATCCCCTCGCTTACTGTGAGTTCACGGTTTTAGGCTCCGACAATTGCAGCAGCATTACCGGTCGCGATCCGGGTTACGTAATCCTGCCGCAACATTCAGGGTAGAAAAGAGGACTTTGAAAGGGCGGTGAACAGAATGAGACTTCTATTGGTAGAGGATGAGAAGGATCTGGCGGATGCCTTGACGGCGGCGCTTGAGAAACAGGGTGTGGTCATCGACCATGCAATGTTGCTTGCGGATGCTCACGAGCTTGCGCGACAGAACACTTACGATGCAATCCTTCTGGACCGTCGTTTGCCCGATGGCGAGGGATTGACATTCATTCCCCAGCTCAGGCGGGAAGGGGTGGTCACACCGGTGATCGTCCTCACCGCCCGAAACGATCCCAAGGAGCGGATCGAAGGCCTTGACGGCGGAGCGGATGACTATCTCGGCAAGCCCTTTCTCGTCGACGAACTGATGGCACGTGTACGCGCCGTGCTTCGCCGTCCAGCTTCCGTGGTGGAACAGAAGATCGTCGTCGGGCGCATGACGATCGATCCGCTCAATCTCACGGTGACGATGGACAACAGTCCGTTTGATTTACCGCGCCGTGAACTTCTGGTGCTGATTGCGCTCGCCAAACGACAGGGCAAGACTGTGCTGCGATCCGTCCTTGAGGCGGCCGTCTACAATTACGAGGAAGAGATCCAGTCGAACGCACTCGATGCCCATATCTCGCGGCTGCGCAAGCGCCTGTCCGATTCTTCCGCCGGCGTATCCGTTCATAATATCCGGGGTGTCGGGTATCTGCTGAAGGATGAGGTCTGATGGAGATGACCCGACCAAACTCCTCGCTCTGGTGGAAGCTCAGCTGGCAACTCAGCCTCGTTTTTGTCGCTGTCGTGGCAGCCGTCATTGTGGGGCTATGCGTCTACGGCGCAATGATCCTCTCGCCCAACGTCGGACTGAAGGACAGGCTGACGCATGCGCTCGAAGACTCTCTCACGCGCGATCAACAAGGACGGCTCGTCATCGAGGAGAGCGCCCAACTTCGCTCGTTCAAGGCCGAGAACGACCGCCTATGGTTTGTAGCTGCCACTCAGGACGGGCAATTGGTGAGCTTCGGCACCACACCCGATTATTATCAGGGTCTCGCGCCCTATATTCGTTTGATAAGAGATGGCGACATTCGAGGAGCGAGCGGAACGCAGGAAAAAGCCTCGATCGACGCCATCGAAACCCCGCTCGGTGAAGTCCGCGTCATGTACGGCGGCAATACCAGCACGACCGACAATATCCTGACGATGCTGACCAGCTTGGCGCCGATCTATGTCCCACTGCTGGTAATCGCCCTGCCGGCATTGTTTTTGACGATCCCGCGCATCGTCGGTCGAGGGCTCGCAGGCTTGAAAGACGTCGCTAAAATGGCGCCGGAAATCGATCCCCGTCGCCCGGGGACGCGGCTTCCGGTCCGCAAGGTGCCCAAAGAGGTTGCGCCACTGATCGTTGCCTTCAACAGCATGCTGGAACGACTTGAAGAGCAGTTCCTGGCCAGGCAGCGATTCCTGATTGATGCCGCGCATGAGTTGAGGACACCGATCACCATCATGCAGACCCGCATAGAAGGGATGGATGGGGGTAAGGAGCGACAGCGCCTCCTCGACGATGTCGCCCGCCTTGCCGATACGGCCGAACAGCTTCTGGCCTTCGAGCGCAACGATCAGACCGATGACCTGCAGGAAACTATGGATCTCGTCGACATAGCGCGGACAGTGGTCGCAGATCTCGCCCCGGTCGCAATCGCGGCCGGCTATGACATCTCGTTCGAAGGTGACATCGAGACCCTAAAGCGGAAAGGCAGCCCATCAGCGCTCACGCGAGCGATCACCAACCTCGTTCGCAACGCGATCGATCACGGAGGTAATACCGGCGCTATCGTCGTCTCCGTCTCTCCTGACGCAGTGATTGCTGTCTCTGACGAGGGGGTGGGTATCCCGAAAGACCAGCAGGATCTGATATTCGAGCCCTTCTACCGGGTTACTCCCAGGAGCAAGGGAGCAGGCCTCGGTCTGGCGCTTGTCAGGCAGATCGTTTCACGCCATGGCGGAAAAGTGACGATCGACAGTTCTTCTGCTGGGACGACGTTTGCAATCTGCTTGTAGCACGTCAACGGACCGACCGCTGCAAACGATTGGCTAGTATGGAAGTGTTTCCGTTTCAGTTCCTGTAATGTTGCCGCAATTCTTGTCGCGCATCCTCCGCCCATTGCGATCAGCAAGGGGACAGTATTGTGAACAACAGACACGGTCCGGAAGCGACGGTTTCCGGAGCAGACAAAATGAGCAGGCATCGCTTGCGGTTGGCGTGGCTTGTCCTGCCAACGGCAGCTCTTCTCGCCGGCTGCACGTCCGTTCCTCTAAAGGAGGGCGGGACGTTGACGTCTTATAGCCAGCTCAGCCCGCCGAAGGGCAAGTTTACCAAATCGCGCACCTTTGTTGATGCACAGGGCCTATCTGGCGTGAGAACAGTCTCGATCGTACCGACGACTTTCTCCTTTGATGCCACCTCGCGAATTAAGTCACCGCAAGACAGGGCACTGGTCTCCAACGCCCTTGACCGTGCCGTTTGCGTTTCGCTCAGCGATAAGTACCAG
>Ga0075362_10000010_pt1 | contig 109823 bp, 115 predicted proteins | sample EndMetdeltDD1762_FD_71397 | JGI IMG/M metagenome (GOLD analysis project Ga0075362, IMG submission 71397) | Populus endosphere microbial communities from Tennessee, USA - Endosphere MetaG P. deltoides DD176-2 | ecosystem: Host-associated > Plants > Roots > Endosphere | place: USA: Tennessee...
CGCACCGGATGGGTCTTTCGGCTCTTTTTGCGATCTTTTGCAGGTCTTCCTCTTGTCTATGGCTTCAGCGTATGCCAAGATGAAGACCCTCAAAATCTCATCAAAAATAGCTCAAAATCCCCATTTCCTCCCGGTTTTAAGACAGCTTCTTAACCAGCGCTATTGTAGTCCCGGAGAGTCCCTAGATCTTGCTCAAGGGCTGAAAGAGAGTCAGGACTTCCATCGGACATGTATTGCTTGTAATCGCTTTCGACTTTGATTTCCTGGTTGTAAATCCCTTTGTTCTTGAGCTCGGAGACGGAGGCTCGGATGAGCGCAAGCTGTTGGTCCATGATGGCTTTGAGTTGACTCTTTTGCTCTGTATCGCCGGTGATGTCATAACTTTCCAACGCATTGAGAAATTTCGCTGCGCTGGTATCGAGATCTTTGCGGTATTGTTCTTCTGTCGGCACTTTCGGCGGTTGGTTTCCTTCCCCGATTTTTGTCATAGTTCCCTCGTTTCCTGTTCTAGCCGCAAGGCATGTTTCCGCATGATGGACGCAAAAGAGGAGTTCTCGGGATTCTTCAGATAATTGGCTAAATCGGCATCCAATTGCTTTGCTTCATTGAAGATCTGCCCCCCGATTTTGGAAGCCGCGGCCAGAACTTTTTTCATATGCCGATGCACCTTTTCTGAATCGGCAGGATGAAGATCTTGAAACAGAGCGCGCAACTCGTTTCCCAATTGAAAATACAAATCTCGTCCCATATCCTTCTCTTTGCAGAAACAGATTTTTTTTACAAGCCAAGGGATAGGTTCAGAGCGTCAAAGGTTTTCTCGAAGGATTGGAAATGGGATGAAAAAAGGATCAGCTGTTCTTGTTCAAGCAGTTGTGCTTCTGGATATTTTTTGAAATGCAAAGCTTTTTGGACCCAATGGCAAAGAGATTCGTTAAAAGAGAATTCCTGAATGAGCATCTGGTTGAATTGTTTAAATCCCCCAATTATCCCCGGATCTTGAAGAGCCTCTCCCATCTCTAAGGCAATTTGCACCCAATCCCCTTTTTCTTGAAAATGGGTCTCATCCACCCATTCCCCTTCTGAATCGGGAAGATGATGTAGAAAAGTTTTCCCCATTGCTCGGAACACAGCGAGGGCTCCCCGATGCGAGGAGATCCGATTTTCTGCCAATGCGACCAGGTCCTTCACAAAGTAGCGGGCGTGCTCTCTCCCGTCATAAAAGAAGACTTTATTCGCTGAAACCGCTTCAGAAAATGATTGATCCCCTCTCACTGCGACAAATTCGCCGCTTAAGAAAAGGAGTTTTCGAAAATCGTCCTGAGAAAGAGATCCCGGACAAAAAATCCGCATTGTTTTTCCCTGCGGCCGTAGGTCGGTCGCATGGACTTTTTCTTCGAACCAGACTTCCAGGCGGGCAACGGAAAAATCTCCTTCAAGGACAGGTGCGCCCAACCGGTTCTGAGTTTCGGCATGTTGGACGAACCATCCTAGGTCAGGAACACAAAGGTCGATCCCTTTAGGATCGCACTCTAAAGATTTTAAAAGAGCATGGAGATAGACGGCCCCCCCGGTTTCAGAAGTAAGGTAAGCGAGGTAAAATCGGTTTTCAGACAGATATTGACCAATTTGATTCGGCGTCGGGCGATCCGTCTGAAAGAGCCATTGGAGAAGGCGTTCATTTTTCACTTCCGCAAAGCTCGCTTTACAAACTTTACGGACTAAAATTCCCGTCTCGAGAAAATGGAGTCCCATGGAATGGTTGCCGCTTTGAGGATGAAACCAGCTCGATTCGATGAATCCATATTCTCCAATCAATTCGATTTTGGGCATCGGCAAGAGATCACTCATTTTTTTTAAAAGGTCGATCAAAGCTGAGGTGTGGGGATAAAAAGTGGGAAGGAAAAGAATCAGATCGGAGATCCTCATTTCAACTAAAGTCTGATGGGGAATCCTGTCGGGCGGGAGATCCGTTTCATAAGGGAGTAAGAGACAACCCTCGGGGAGAGACAAAAGGCGACTCGACAATCTCTCAGGAATGAGAACGATCATTTGAATATCGAGATGAGGGAAACGGCCTCTCAAAAGCTGAGCTGCTTCGACAGCTGCTATGTAATCCCCAAAACCATCTCCAATAACCCAGGTAAAAAGAGAAATTTTAGAGTCCTTCTCCACTTCGCACTGACCATAGAGTCTTAAAACGGCTTTTTCCGCGATCAGCCTTTTTAATGAAGAGAGATCTGAGAAGTGCTTTTTGATTTTCCATTTCGACGGATCGGCCACATGATGAAGGCGGGGCAATCCTCGATAAATGCGGAAATCAAAATCTAGTTTTTCAGACGAAAAAGCATCGATGAGCTTTCTTTCAACAAGGAAAAGATCATCTTTCATATCGCGCATGATTACGCAATGGTCATTTCTGAACGGTGGTACGTTTCCCAAAGTACGCGGAAAGGTAGACAAGACTCAAGGAGTTCGTGAAGAGAACCCTCTCCTAACTTCCTGCCTCGATCGAAAAAGATGATTTTATCGGCATGTTCGATTGTGGAAAGACGATGGGCAATCAAAATCTGGGTTACATCGCCTTGCAGCTCTCTCATCGCTTTTTTAATTCGGTTTTCAGAAATTGCATCGAGCGAGGAGGTCGCTTCATCCATCACGAGGATAGGGGCTTTTTTCACCAGAGCGCGTGCAATCGCAAGCCTCTGCTGCTGACCTCCGGAGAGGGTTTTTCCCATTTCCGCAAGAAGCGTATCGTATTGTTTTGGCAGTTCAGCGATGAATTCATGGGCATAAGCTTTTTTTGCCGCCTCTTCGATCTCATCCCGCGAGAAGCTGCGGCCAAAAGCGATATTTTCCGCTACCGTGTCAAAAAAGAGAAAAGGTCTTTGAGGAACGAACGCAATCTGTTCCCTCAGCGATTTCTGGGTGATCGCATTGAGAGGAATCCCGTCGAGCCGGATTTCCCCTTTTTGGACCTCGTAGAGGCGGGGCAGTAATTGAACGAGCGTTGATTTGCCCGCGCCCGTGGCGCCCACAAAAGCGACGACCTCTCCTCGCTTGATTGAGAAACTGACATCTCGGATGACCCATTCATCGCGGTACTTAAACCACACGTGGTCGAATTCGATGAGATTTTTAAACCCTTGCAGGTCAATCGCCCCATCCCGGTCCGCGATTTGCGGTTTCAGATGTAGAACTTCGAACATTCTCTCTGCCGCCACAACCCCTTTTTGGATATTGGCATTCTCTTCGGCAAACTTTTTAACAGGCTCGTAAAAAAGGTGGAGCAGTCCGCAAAACATGAGGAGCTGGCCCACAGTCATGTGCAAAGAATAGAGCCCGAAAAGGACGACAATAGCCAGGCAGGCGGTGGCGATGAGATGAAGAACAGGCCGCGTCAAAAGGCCGTATTTGGCGCTTTTGCTCTCCAAAATGGCCATCTGGTCGTTCTGTTCTTTGTACTTCCTCAGGGAAAACGCTTCCATCGCAAAAATTTTGACGGTTTGGATACCGGCCAAAAAATCGAGGAGGACAGAGGAAAATGTCTCCTGGTTTTTTTGGAGCTGGCGCGTGATTTTTTTTACCTGCCGGGTCAGAAATACAACAGGGAAAATGATCAAAGGGAGCCCGAGAAAAATAATTAAAGAAAGCTGCCAGGAAAGATAGAAGCAGGCGCACAACGTGGAAACGAGCGTGAACGGTGTTTGAAGATAATTTGTGAGGCAGGAATTGAGGGAAGAGGCGATCTGTCCCGCATCCCCGACGGCCCGGGAAGAGAGGCTGCCTAGATTCTGTTCTTGGTAAAAACTGAGAGGCAAGGATTGGATGTGCTCAAAATATTGTTGTCTTAAGTCGCGAGTGACCCGGATGGAAAGAAGCTGCGTCACATAGCGGGAGGCAAAAAGAGTCAAAGCTTTGAAGAGGGCGACTGCAACCAAAATCTCGATTAAGAGGGAAAAATTCTGCTCGAAATCAAAACGGGAGGCGACTTTATGCATCACCCATCCGAGAGGATTTGTATCTTTTCTTTGGGCAATGCTGAAAGCGGCTTCTTGTTTTGTGATGACCCCATCGCCGTTTGCATCAATCGAATCCCAGCGGTGGACAACATCGGCTAAACTCACCTTTTCCTTCACCTTTTTTCCATCCGGAGTAAAAAGCGTGAAAAAATCGGCCCCTGTATTGGCCATCAAGCCTACTGAGAACATTTCACATTGGTTGGAGATGGTCAAAAAGAGAAGAGTGACGAACGTTAATATCGCTAAAGTGAGATGGCGGCTATTGCGGAGGGCTGCTTGAAGAAGGAGTTTCATGAGTCTTTATTTGTGAATGAGACTCAAATTTGCCCATTTTCCGGAATTTTTGGTAGCGATTTTCTAAAAGATCCTCAATCGATACCGTTTTCAGCGCCCTTGTTTGTTCTTGAATGAAACTTTTCACGTTTGCGTAGGCTGTTTTCGGATCGAGATGAGCCCCGCCGAGAGGCTCTTCAATCATTCGATCTACAATTTCAAGCTTAAGGAGATCTTCGACATGCATCTTAAGAGCGGACGCAGCCACGGAATTTTTGCTAGGATCTTTCCAAAGAATGGAGGCGCAACCTTCTGGAGAGATGACCGAATAATAGGAATGTTCCAGCATTCCAATCGCATCCCCAACGCCAATCCCTAAAGCGCCACCGGAACATCCTTCGCCGATCAAGACAACGACAATCGGGGTTTCAAGACGGGCCATTTCCCATAAATTTTGCGCAATCGCCCACCCCTGTCCCCTCTCTTCCGCAGCAAGTCCCGGATAGGCGCCAGGAGTGTCGAGCAAGGCGACCACAGGAATCTTGAATTTTGCAGCCAGCCGCATGCAACGCATCGCTTTTCTGTATCCTTCTGGATGAGGCATCCCAAAATTCCGGTAGATCCGGCTTTCGGTATCCTTCCCCTTTTCCTGGCCGATGACCATGTATTTTTCGCCATCGATTTTAGCAAGGCCCGCTACAATGGCATGGTCATCTTGAAAGGTTCTGTCCCCAAAGAGCTCTACGAATTCCTCGCATACGTTTTGGATGTAGTCTAAAGCATGAGGTCTTTGCGGATGGCGGCAGATAGAGACTCGGTCCCAAGGCTTGAGTTTCGAATAAACGCTGTTCCTCAGTTGGTCCAGTTTCTTTTCCATTTTGAACAGCTCTTCTTGAGTCCAAAGAGGGTTGTTCTTATTTTGCTCTTTGAGCTGGTGAATGGTCTGCTGGACCTCTAAAATCTGTTTTTCGTGAGGAAGCACGGTCGCTGTCATGGAGCGCTCCGGGAAGAAATTTCAGTTTCGCGGCCCGGCGGCTGAGCCTGGTGAAAGTCTGTGACAATCTCGACAACGGTAGGCTTTGTAATCAAAATAGAAAAGAGCTCTTCCAAGTCCTCTACGGAGAGAAGAATCCCCCCATCTGTCTCATTTTTCCCAATCTTGCTCCGATCTTCGCTGCAGGCTCCCGTCTCAGCATCAAAGCTGCAAGGCGCTCCATGAAAGCCAAGCCCTTTTGGAGATTCGGAAGATCCGTCAACCGCTTTTTCAAGCGGGATCCAACGGGTTCCGAAGACCTGGACCATTTCAATTTTTTTATCGTGGTAAAAGCCCATTGTCCCGGGTTTATAGACTGCGACCTTATCGCCGATTGTATATTTTCCCAGCGGAGTCGCGTAGCCAGAGGCCTTTTGCGAATCTAAACGCCCTGCCCCAATGCGGTAGTTCTTCAAAAGAACCCGTTCGTTCGTCCCCTTATCGACATAATAAAACCACATCTTGCAGCGGGACAGGTCCACGATGAGATGAAAGGCTAAATCGAGATCTTTTTTAAATACATTGAAGCGATCTCCAGGAGAGACCTTTTGAGTGAAATAATCGAGCTTGCGGTTCAAGCTCCGCGCGATAAAATGGCGCGAGGTTTCAAAATGGGATGCGTAATCGGCAATCCAAGCGGGCCGCCCTTTCAACCAAGGCACCCGGCTTGTAAAAGAAACCGTCTCTACGATCGGGAGCCGGGAATCGTCGAGCGCAAAAAGCCCCCCAATCAGGTTGACCTCGGGCAAGGAATCATCTTCAATAGACGGGGACTTTTTATGAGGAGTTAAATCGATCACGGGAGCGGCAGCAGTCTGAGCTTGAGGAACCGGTTTCGAAAGAGGAATTTCTTGGACAATCTCTTCCTGGGCTCTCTTCGGTTCGCGTTTAAGCCAACCGAAAATTCCGAGAAGGGAAAAAAGCGCTACTGTCGCAAAGATAAAATATTTCACTGGAAATGCCCTAAATCAAAAACTTTACTATCGCCTCACCATTATCGAAAAGAAGGGACTATTTTGCAACAAGATCGATGATGAATCTCATTGTAATACATAAAAATAAATTAAAACTAAAAAATAATATCGAATACACACAAAAAAATAAAATAAAAACAAACGAACAATGAGCTTAAAATCAGATCTTTAAAAAATATTGATAAAAAATGAAGCGCCGATTTAACCTCCTAGGTTCTTAAAAAAAGGAGTTTACTTTATGCTCATCCCTTCCATCCAGCCCTTTATTTCAATCGAGACGAGCCTTCGCCCCCTTTATCTTAATTTGAACCAAATTTCCCCTTTTTCCCCCATGGGTTGGATGCCTTCAACCTATCCATTCCACCGCCCGCGCTCTTTTACTATCATCCCCTCCTGGATGACGCTGGCAGAATATAAAGAAATTCGCGCCCTCAAAAATGAACCTTTCTCGCATTTGATTGAAAAATACGGACTTGAACGTCTGTCTTTTGCTTTCTCCAAAGAGAGATTGAATCAAAAATTTGAAGCCGAATATGGGACGCTCCCCTTAGACGATCTCATTCAAAAACACGCGTTTTCGACCCTCCTTTCTTGGAATCGGGCCGGAATCGTATCAAACGAAAAAATGGAAACGGTTAAAAGCGCCCTTAAATTTTCCGATCTTTACCCTCGCAACCCTCTGTCTCAGCTCCAATCCGTCTTCGGCAAGGAAGGCTTAAAAACAAAATTCGCGCAAGAATTCGACGCCCTCTCCGATTTAGACCTTCAAGCAAAATTTGATGAAGAAACTCTGCAGCATTTTTCAGAAAACGGGGTGATCGGTTCAGAGAGAATGGAAAAGTTGCAAAACGCCCGGAAAGAAGCAATCCGCTCCGATACCTCTCCCTTTTCTCAATTATTAAAAACCCATGGCCAATCCCGTCTAGCCGACGCTTTTTCCGTTGAAGAACTCACTGAAAAATTCAACGCCGAAGCGACAGGGAAAAGCGAAAAGGACATTCTTGCCGACATCGACCTAGACTTCTTGACGAGCGATCTTGGAAGGGCCGTCATCGGCGACCGCTTTGAAAAATTCTTTGAAAAAGAAGGGGTCATAAAAATAGAAAAAGATGGAATAGCAAGGGAATTTTATATTTCCAAAAACTTTCTCAGTACAAAAGAATATACTGCTTTCGGCTGAAAGCCCTTAGGTTTTACAAGGAGGCGCCCTGAATTTGAGTCAGCGCTAGTGGCGCCGAAGCAGCTAAACTTAAAAAGTTTAGCGATGCAGGCGGGCTCGAATTCAGTGGCTGTCCGACACCGTAAAAACAAGGGGTTTCAACCGGAAGCGTATATACCTCCATCTAATTCTTCAGGTTGTTTCGATATAACCTGCGACAGGATGGACAGGATTAACGGATAAGCAGGATAAAAAAATTTGATTTTCATCCTATTCATCCGTTAATCCTGTCCATCCTGTCCCTGGCTCTGTCACGAGGACTTTCCAAACCCAGACTCTTATAATTTTTTAAACCGAGAGGTCCAACCGAGTGGAGGGCATGAGCGGATGCATTTCAAAAGTAATGAGGAAATCGGCATTCCAAAAACACCCCTCCCCCGCTAAGGGAACAACTTGAATTTTATGAGAAATAGAAGTTTCCATTTTCAATTCTCCCTCATTACCCACTAAGGAAAGCGTTTTTCCCTCTCCTGAGTAACGGTGAAGCGTTTTGGGTTTCAAATTTTGGCCTCCGATCTGACACCGGCTCGCTTTCACATAAAAAGCGACTGCAAAGGGTTTTTCCTGTTTTAGTCCTGCAAACTTAAGATCGATGCTGCATCCCTCTTCACGCGCTTCCGTCTTCATTTGAACCCACAATTCTGGGTCTCCCTGACAGCAGGTCCATTCAGGAGGGCGTACTTCTGAAGGGGTGGAATTCACGCCAAATTGTCCCGCGCCATTGAAGGGAAGCGGCTGAGGTCCAAAGGCGCGGATTTCCACATCGCCTGCGCAAATGACTCCGAGGGAAGAATTCAATCCCGTCAAAGTGAAGGCAGAGGTCATCTTATTGGTTTTTTTCAGGGTTAACCCAAAAACAGGATCTGTCATCGAAAGACAAATATCAGGAATTGAAATCTGAGGAGCCTGTCTGGCAAGCGCTAAAAAAAAGGGAGGAATCGGGTTTTTGACTTTTTTCAGAAACTCTAAAGATGCATTTTTATTTCCAATCGCACGAAATAAAAGCGAAAAGGTAAGAAACCACTCTTCTTCATTATAGCCCGCTTCTGCCGACCAGATTGAAGAAAGAGAGGCAAACGGGATTAACCAACGAATCAGCCTTGTCCCTGCTTCCGCCTCATCTGCAATCAGCCAAAGAAGAGCGATTTGGCCAAGCTGAGGAAGAGATCCCATTTGCGATTGGGAAGGCCCAAAAGAAAGGAGGGTTCCTCCATTGAGGAAAAGTCGAGGAACCAGAGGGGGCCTTGGACAATTCCATTTTCTCCCTAAAAGAAACGCGATCGTTTCTCCAAGTTGACTGGCTTCGTTCAGTGGATGCCTAAGGATTTCCGGGCAGGGAACCGCGTCATCGACGGCCCAGAGAAGGGCTAATCGTTGAATCTGAAGTTCGGCCAAGTCCTCCGGTTCATCGAGAGGCCGGACCGGGCCGGCCCCTACACAGCCTGGCTGAAGCAGCTCATCCCAAAGATCTTCTTTTTTAAAACACGCGGATTGGGAACAAGAGAGGACGTCGAGCTGCTTTTCCATAGGACCTGAGGTTCAGGCACTATTCAATAAGTTTGCGCATTTTCTTTCCAGGAGTAAATTTCACCGCTTTACGCGCTGGAATCACAATGGGCACCGCCGCATTTTTTGGGTTGCGTCCTATTTTTTGCTTTCTTTCGACGACTTCGAAAACTCCGAAATCGCGGAATTCAAGACGATCCCCTTGAGATAAGGTATCGGTCATTTCGTCGAGGAACGATTGGATTACGTTTCTGACGTCATTCGGATGCAATCCCTTCTTAGACGAAATTGATTGGATCAGCTTTTTTTTGGTGACCGTAGCCATATCCAGGCTCCTATTTTGATTTAGCGTCGTTGACTTTCTTTCATTCTCTTTTTCAGACAAGCTGTTGTCTCCTTCTTTGGGCGTCGCCGAATCTTATTGCTCGGTCGATGAACCGATCCCAAGTTTTAACCTTCCAACGTGCCGTAGAAACTGAACGTGAAAGGGTTCACGAGTTCAAAATAGCGATTATCGAATATTTTTCAAATCAATTTTCGATTTGCGGCTGAACTCTCACTAAAAGCCGTTTTTTCTTTCCTGCGCTAAACAGAAGATAAGTCCCATCGATCAAATCGGCTGTTGAAATAGAAAAAGAGGGATCGGAAATGCGCTCGTTATTCAGATAAGCGCCTCCGCCCTTTACCAAACGGGTCCCTTCCGATTTGCTAGATACAAGACCTGCACGGGCGGCAATATCGACATATTTTTGACCCACAACCTCTTCGTAGGCAAGAGATGCGTTCGGCATGTCGGCAGCCAGTTGTTCTAAAAGCGCTCCGCTCAATTTTGCCTCTATACCCGAAAGGCCTGGAGAAATCCCCTCGGTAACGCGAAGCGCCGTTTCCAACCCCTCTTCGCCATGGACAAATCGAGTGACCTCTTCCGCAAGCCGTTTCTGGGCCGTGTTGGCGACATATCCATCTGCTTTCATCGAGTTCTCGATCGCATGGATCTCTGCGAGATCAAGGAATGTGAGCATTTTCAACAAGCGGATCACATCGGCATCAGGAACGCGGACGAGATATTGGTAAAACTGATACGGAGAAAGGCGGTCTTCAGCAAGCCAAACGGCCCCTTCTTCCGATTTGCCGAATTTTTTGCCATCGCTTCGAGTCAAAAGCGGGAACGTAAGCCCGTAAAGGGGACGGCCTCCCATCTTTCGATTAAATTCAATTCCCGCAGTGATATTGCCCCACTGGTCGCTGCCGCCCAATTCCAGGCTGACCTGATGCTTTTGAGAGAGATAATAGAAATCATAGCCTTGCATCAGTTGGTAGCTGAACTCTGTAAAACTCATCCCCTCTTCACTTTCAAAGCGGGAACGAACCATCTCTTTTGCAAGCATTGGGCCAATCCGGAAATGTTTTCCTACATCGCGCAAAAAATCCACCAAAGAGAATGCGCCAATCCAATCGTTGTTGTTCAAAATCAAAGGACGAGGCCCTGTTTTGAAAGGGAGAATTTTATGAAAAAAAGCATTGAGGCGGCGGACATTTCTCTCGAGAACTTCATCGCTTAAGAGAGGCCGTTCTGAACTTTTACCCGAAGGGTCGCCGATCCGTCCTGTAGCTCCGCCTAAAATCACAACAGGAGTATGACCGTATTTCTGAAACCAGGCCAAAGCAATGATTCCGACTAAATTGCCTAAATGAAGACTATCTGCCGTCGGGTCGAATCCGACATAGAGATGAATGGGCTTCTTGACCCAATCCCGCAGTTCTGGATGGGTCATCTGGTCGATGAATCCCCTCTCCTCTAGCGCTTCGATGACAGTTTTCATTGCAAATCAACAGGTTAAAAGAAAAAAAGGTAGCGGAGAGGAGGGATTTAATCAATCGATATTTTGCGGGTGTTCAAAGAACCTAAAAATCGACTGAAACTTTTTATTCGGATAGGTTCAAGGCCTTTCCGATCTGTTGCATATCCAATTTCAATTTTTCTGAAATCTGCTGCACTTTTCGGCTCAAAGCGGCTGCATTTCGGTTTTGATTGAACAGCTCAAGTTTTTCCTTAATAGGAACCCGATCCGCTGCATTATGCGCAATCCATTCGCGCATTTTGTCAGTCGCTTCCGCAAGCGCTTCAGGAGTGATTTGTCGGTTTTCATCTTCCCACTGCTTAAGCAATTTGTCCCTGGCTCTTTTCGTTTTTAAACTTTCCGGGGCAAGCGGCCTTTCTTCTTCATTCCTCATTTGCCGGTCATCGTAAGCGATCATAAAACCTCTCCTTTTTAGCTCTCCCCTTTCCGATTTTGGAGGCCAAGCAGGTTCAACCCTACAAAAAAATCTTATAAAGATCCAGTGGAAAAGTTTTTTAGCCTAGAGTATTCTAAGATCTATGGCACATCAAGAAGCGAAAATGGCTGCGGGACGAAAAGCGGCTGAATGGATCGAGAACGGGATGATCGTAGGGCTTGGATCGGGATCGACTGCCGAGTGTTTCATCGAAAGTTTGATCGAACGGTGCCGCCGCGGCCTGCGCATTCGCGCCGTCTCCAGCTCGCGCGCCTCTGCTGAAAAAGCAAAAAAGGGAGGCATTGAAGTAGAAGATCTCAACTCTGTCCCTCGAATTGACCTGACTGTCGATGGAGCTGATGAGATCGATCCTCAAAAAAGGATGATCAAGGGCGGCGGCGGAGCGCATGTCCGGGAAAAAATCCTCGCTGCAGCCAGCAATGAGATGGTCGTGATCGTAGACGAATCGAAACTCGTCGATGTCTTAGGGAAATCCAAACTCCCTGTCGAAGTTCTTTTTTTCGGTTCTCCAACGACCCGGATGCGCATCGAAACCCTCGGCTACGAAGGGAAATGGCGACTGAATCCCGACGGGACTCTCTTTCTCACTGAAAATGGGAATTTGCTTTTTGATATTTTCTTTGAGTTCCCTCTTTTCCATCCGGAAAAAGACCACGAAAAACTCATCCACATTCCAGGGGTGGTCGACACAGGCTTCTTTTTCAATCTTGCAGGAAGGGTCATCGTTGGTTATTCCGATGGCCGGACTGAACTGCGCTAGCAGAACCTATACCGAAACAATTTGAAGAATCGGTTTTTGACTGCGTCAGCTTTGCAGCAAATTTTTGGTCTTCACTCGCGCCTTGCCTATCGGCAATGGTCGCTCGCTCCAGACGCAAAAATTTGCGCAGTCTGCTCCGCACTGCGAAGGTCCCCCGGACCTTCTCGTGTTTCCGCAGTGCCAAATTCCCGATTCTTCAAATTGTTTCGGTATATACTGCTTCCAGTTGAAACCTCTTGTTTTTACGGCGTCGGACAGCCACTGAATTCGAGTCCGCCTGCATCGCTAAACTTTTTAAGTTTAGCTACTTCGGCGCCGCTAGCGCTGACTCAAATTCAGGGCGCCTCCTTGTAAAACCTGAGAGCTTTCAACCGGAAGCAGTATATCCATGAACCTACGCCGCTTTTTTTCTACGCCGTACTTTTATTTGCAGGCTTTGTTTTAGAAGGGGTAAAATATCTTGCGCTTTAGAGGATCTTATGGACTTCTTTTTTACTGATATTTTTTGCCCCTTTGCTTTCTTCCGCATCATGACTTTCAGCTCTTCTGCATAAGCATCGCGATAGGCTTCTGGATGAAAGGGCTGGCTCAATTCTTCGATTAATCGAAGGGCCATTTTCAATTCAATTTTGGAAATGGCCGCGTGAGGCGGCTTGATTTCCTGAAAATCTCTTAGCTCCGTTTGATAACGCAATGTTTGCAATACTAAAATGTCTTTATAAACTCGAATTACGCCGAGATGCTCATGGCTATGAAATACAAAACGGCCAACAGCGACCTTTCCCGTTTGTTTAAGCGCCTCAAAAAAAAGCCGATACGCTTTATGCGCTTCTTTTTGCGGTTCTAAAAAGTAAGGCGTATCGTAATAGATTGTAGGAATTTGATTTTCTTCTGTAAAATCCAAGATTTCAATCGATCTCGATTTTTTTAAATTCGCCTTCTGAAAATCTTCCTCTGTCATGACCACGTATTTGCCGTCTATCTCATAGCCCTTGACGATTTCCTGCCAGGGAATTTCTTTTCCATCTTCCTTACAAATCCGCGCATAACGCACTTCTGACAAATCTTTCTTATGCAATAACTTAAATTTCAGTTCCCGCGCCTCGCTTGCGCTGTACATATTTACAGGAATATTCACCAACCCAAAACTGACAGATCCTTTCCAAATTACATGCATCTCTTTTCCCTGTGTTCTCAATACATATATAATTTTTCTTTTGATTTCGATCAATTTTTGTTATGGATCAAATAAAAAGGAATCCTCATGAAACTGTCCTCTTATAAATCTAAAAGAAAACTAAAAGAATCAAATGAGCCTAGAGCGCTTGTTAAAAGAACCAAATCCGCCGCGCTTGCTTTTGTAGTTCAGGAACATCACGCCTCTCATCTCCATTACGACTTTCGTTTAGAGGCGGAAGGGGTTTTGAAAAGCTGGGCCATTCCAAAAGAACCTTCTACAGATTCATCCATTAAACGGCTTGCCATTCATGTGGAAGACCATCCCTATTCCTACAAAGATTTTGAAGGAACAATCGCCTCAGGTTATGGCGCTGGCACCGTTTCTATTTGGGATAAGGGTACCTACGATGTCGATGGTTTAGATTCTTCTCAATCTGAAAAACAAATCCTCGCGGGGTTGAAAAAAGGCTCTCTTCACTTCACATTGCACGGAAAAAAACTAAAGGGCATTTTTCATCTCATCCGATTGAAAAACAAAAAACAGTGGCTCCTCATCAAGAAAAAAACCGAGGCCTCAACTACAAAATCCCCGCTCACAAATCTTGAAAAACTTTACTGGCCGAAAGAAAAGATCTCAAAAGGAGATCTCCTTCGCTATTATTCTTCAATTGCCCCTTTTCTTTTACCTCATTTAAAAGACCGTCCTCAATCGCTCCGCCGCTATCCTGAAGGAATCAATGGGCCGACTTTTTTTCAAAAAAATCTCTCTTCCCATCCTTCTTATATTAAAACAATCCCTATCCATCATGTATCAAAAATAGTGAATTATCTTTTGATTAATAATGAAGAAAGCCTTCTCTATGCAGTAAATCTTGGCTGCATCGAACTTCATCCTTTTTTTTCTCGCAAAACCTCACTTGAAAAACCTGACTACCTCATCTTAGATCTTGATCCCAAAGGGGCTCCCTTTTCTGATGTAGTGCGCATTGCCCAAGAAATCCATAAACTTCTCGATGCTATTGAAGTCCCTTCCTATCCAAAAACATCGGGCGCTACAGGCATGCATATCGCCATTCCTCTTGGCGCTAAATACACTTATGAGCAATCCCATCAATTTGCAGAAATTATCGCAAGCCTCATCCATCGCAAGCTACCCCAAATCACAACTCTCAAACGGTCTCTTTCCCAACGAGAAGGCAAAGTTTATATCGATTACAATCAAAATCACTTAGGGCAAACGCTCGCAGCTCCTTATTCGGTCCGCGCCAGGCCAAACGCCACTGTGTCAGCCCCTCTCAAATGGGCTGAAGTAAATCAACGGCTCACTCCAAAAAAATTTACGATTAAAAACATGTTGAAGCGTCTGAATAAACTAGGCGATCTCTATACTCCCACTCTTGGCAAGGGAATCGATCTTCGGGCGGCCCTTCATAATCTCAATCTTTTAATAGATCGTGAGTAATATGAAACCTATGCTTGCGACCCTCATTAAGGAACCTTTTAACTCAACAGAATGGATTTTCGAAAAAAAATTCGACGGGTATCGTTCTTTGGCCCATAAAAATAAAACCGTTCAGCTTTTATCTCGAAACAATCTTTCTTTCAATTCTCATTTTCCCGAACTGGCTGAGGAAGTGAAATCTCTGCCCGGATCTTTCATTCTTGATGGAGAAATCGTGATCCTAGATAAAAAAGGGAAGGCTAGTTTTCAACTGCTGCAAAATTACAAAACAGAAAAAATAGGAACACCTTATTACTATATTTTCGACATTATTTCCTATAAAGGCCGCGATCTAACACAACTTCCCCTCACACAAAGACGCGATATCCTTCAAGCGCTTCTTAAAAAAAAATCCTCCGAACACCTTTGTTTCAGCGAATCTATCGATACGAAAGGAAAAATTCTTTTCCAAAAAGCACAAAAAGAAGGATGGGAAGGGATTATCGCCAAAAAGAAAGAAAGCAAGTATCAGCAATCTCGAAGCCGGGACTGGCTAAAAATCAAGACCCATTTGCGCCAGGAATTTGTGATCGGAGGCTACACCGCGCCCCGCGGCAGCCGTAAAAAGTTCGGCTCGCTACTTGTGGGTGTTTACCAGAAAGGAAAATTGCTCTTTTCCGGTCATGTAGGCGGCGGCTTTAACCGAGGAAGTCTCACGGCTATCTACAAAGAACTTCAGAAATACATCTCTTCCATCTGTCCTTTTTCTACGATTCCTAAACCAAATGCTCCCGTTGTTTGGCTTAAACCAAAACTTGTCTGTGAAGTCACTTTTGCTGAATGGACAGAGTCAGGGAGTCTGCGCCAACCTATTTTTCAAGGACTGCGAACAGACAAACCTGCCAAAAAAGTCATCAGAGAAGGTCTCTCTTAATTTCCCGAAATCAATATTTAATATTGAAGCGGTTTTTGGCGAGAGAGAGAAGCGCATCCACAGCCAGATTTGCATCGTCTCCCTCTGCTAAAATGTCAATTTTCGCACCTCTTTCTGCTGCGAGCATTAAAATTCCCAAAAGGGATTTTGCATTGACGACATAATTTCGATAAGAAAGCTGGACTTGAGCATGGAAGCTGGCCGCGCACTTGACAAGCTCTGTAGACGGACGCGTATGCAGCCCTTTGTCATTGAGTACGACGAAAGTCCCTTTTGCTTGCTGTTTCATATTGGGCTTCATATCAGGCTCACACACGTTCCTGGCAAATGTAGTTACCTGAAACTGAAATACTTTACAACCCATTTCCCTCAGGGCGATTGCATGAAGAGAAACGCCCTGGATGCCCCAAGCCTATTTTTTTTCATCAGCGCGGAGACGCCGCGAAACGCAGCGAGGGAGATCGGCGCGGAGAACGCGGAGGTTTTTTCGCGGCGAAAAAACAGAATGATGGAAGATTTTTTTTCCGCGCTCTGGGAGCATCAAAGCGTTTTTTGCCTGCGAAAACCGCTTTAATTTTTTGCCGTGTCCAGTCCGCACTCCGAAAACTCCTTTGTCTTTCTCCGCGCTTCGCGGCCTCTGCGTCCTCCTTCCTATCTCCCTTGCTGCGTTTCGCGGCGTCTCCGCGCTGATGAAAAAAAAATAAGACCGAGGTTGTCAATATGCTTTTCATGCAATCGCCCTGCAATTTCCCTCTTAATCGATGCATTTTTGGAATTCGGCTAGGAGATGAGCGAAATGGTTCATTGCAGCGTCAATGGGTTCCGACTTGCGCATGTCCACTCCCGCTCCCTGCAAAAGATCGAGAGGGAATTGACTGCCTCCCGAAGAGAGAAATTGCAAATAACGGTTCCTCATCTCCGGCTGCGCCGTGGCTTTTTGGAAAAGAGCGAGGGCGGCGCTCAATCCTGTCGCATATTGATACACGTAGAAGTTGTAATAAAAGTGGGGAATCCGGGCCCATTCGATCTCAAGTTCTGGATCTATAGCCAAGTCGGGACCATAGTATTCGCGGTTGAGCTGGACATAATGCTGTTTCAACAAAGTTGGGGTCAAAGGAACTCCCTCTTCAGCCCATTTATGGATCTGCAACTCGAACTCTGCAAAGAGCGTTTGACGGAAGATCGTCCCTCGAATCCCCTCAATCTCGTAATTGATCAAAAAGGCGAGATCTTTTTTACTTTTCGCTTTTGCTTTAAGGCTTTTCAAAAGAAGCTGCTCATTAAAGGTCGAGGCGACCTCGGCTACGAAAATCGGGTATTGGGAATAGACGTAAGGTTGATTCTGCCGGCTCAAAAAGCTGTGCATGCTGTGGCCTGCTTCATGGGCCAGAGTCAAGACGTCGTTGAGAGTCCCCTGATAATTCATCAAAATATACGGCATGCTGTCATAGCAGCCGCTCGAATAGGCGCCCGATCTTTTTCTCGCATTTTCATAAACATCGACCCATCTTTCTTCAAAAAGTCCTTTTTGCAAGGATTTTTGATAGTCGGTCCCCAGCGGCGCAACGGACTCTGCCACGAAACGGCAAGCTTCCGGATAGCTCATGTTCGAGAGGCTCTCTTCAACAAGCGGAACATAAAGGTCGTAAACATGAACCTCTTTCAGTCCGAGCAGTTTTTTCCGCAGAGCAATGTATTGGTGCATTGAGGGGAGATGACTGCGGACCGAGGCGATCAAATTTTCATAGACAGCGCGGTCGACCTGATGAGGAAAAAGCGCTGCATCGAGGCAGTTTTCAAATTTACGGGCCCGGGCTGAAAAAAGGTGGCCTTGGACCTGTCCTTGGATCAATTCGCAAAGAGTGTTCGCATGCCCTTCAAATGTTTTGTGCAAATTTAAAAAGGCTGATTTACGCAAATTCCGGTCGGGGCTTCTCAAGTAAGAGAGATACGTTCCGTTCGAAAGAGGATGTTCTTTTCCATTTGAATCGACGGCAGGGGCAAAAGTCAGGTCGGCATTATTCAAAGCGCCAAAGGCCCGATAAGCAGTATCCAGCGCTTTTCCGCTCAATGCCATCAGCTCTTCCAGTTCCTGCGGCAAAGTATGGGGACGCATGCGTCCGAGTTTTTCTAAATAAAATCGATAAGGCTGCAGCATCGAATGGGACACCAGCTTTTGGAATTCGTTCTCATTCAAACTCATGAATTCGGGCTCGATCCAGGAAGTTTCTAATTGAAAGTCGTGAATGAGACTTGAAATGAGGCCGTAGTGGCTCTTAAAATGGTCGTTGCCCAAATCTTCGTCGAGTCTCAAATGCGCATAGGTATGGAGTTTTTCGAGCTTTCTTTGAAGGTTCAAATACGATTCAAAAAGCGAAGAGACCGATACGGGATCCGAAAGGCGCCCTTGGAATTGCTTCATGAGGGGCCAACGGGGGCCTTTTTCCTGTCCTTTGACCTGATTGAGCTCTTCCGACCAAACCTGGTCGCTCTGGTAAAGGGCCTCCACGTTCCAGCGGTTCTCTAAGGGCACCTCGTTCCGATTTTTAAGCATGGACTTATCCTTTTCTAATGACTTAGGTTTCAAGAGATTAACACTTTCCCCATAAAACAATCCAGGGGTCATCGCAGCCGGGATCAGACATCCGCTTAGCAATCCAGACAATATTCTGCTAAATTTTGTTGCAAAAAAACTCATGGTTTAGCTATATTCCTTTGTAGATCAAAATGAAAAAATCCGCAAAAGCGGACGATTAAAGAGGAGAAAAACCCGATGGCCCAACAAACAGCGAAGAAAATCACTCTAAAACCCCTTGGCAACCGCGTTCTGGTCCAAAGATTGGAATCCCAGGAAACTGTAAAAGGGGGAATTATCCTTCCCGATTCAGCGAAGAAAAAACAAGAAACGGCGAAAGTCGTTGCAGTAGGACCCGGCAAGCGGCTCGATGACGGCAAAGTGCTTCCTGTCGCAGTCAAAATCGGCGATCTCATTCTCATGGACAAATATTCTGGACAAGAGGTGACCATCGACGACGAAGAATACATGATTTTAAAAGCCGACGACATCATTGCAATCATCGAAGAGTAATTTGAGGAGATAAACAAACTATGGCACCAAAAAATATTAAATTCAAGGAAGATGCCCGCCAAAAGATTCTGAAGGGCGTACGCACTCTGGCATCCGCAGTTAAAGTCACGTTAGGTCCTAAAGGTCGAAACGTTGTGATCGACTCCAAATTCGGTTCCCCAAAAATCACAAAAGACGGCGTGACCGTTGCGAAAGAAATTGAACTCGAAGACCGCCACGAGAACATGGGCGCCCAGATGGTGAAGGAAGTCGCGAGCAAAACTGCTGATAAAGCAGGCGACGGAACCACAACAGCGACCGTCCTCGCTGAAGCCATCTACAGCGAAGGTTTAAGGAACGTCACTGCAGGCGCCAACCCAATGGAGATCAAAAAAGGGATCGAATTGGCCGTTGCTGCTGTCGTCGAGGGACTGAAAAACCTGAGCAAACCCATTAAAGATACAAAAGAAATCGCGCAAGTCGCGACGATTTCCGCAAACGGCGACGCCGAGATTGGAAACATCATTGCGAAAGCGATGGAACGGGTCGGCAAAGACGGCACGATCACCGTTGAAGAGGCAAAAGGTTTTGAAACCACTCTCGAGATCGTTGAAGGGATGAGTTTCGACCGCGGCTATACTTCCGCCTATTTCGTAACGAACGCAGAAACGCTGGCTTGTGAATACGAGAACGCCTACGTCCTCATCTACGAGAAAAAAATCTCCTCGATGAAAGAATTTTTGCCGATCCTTCAAGCGGCAGCCGAGTCGGGCAAACCCCTCCTCGTGATTGCTGAAGACCTCGAAGGGGAAGCGCTCGCGACTCTCGTCGTCAACCGCCTCCGCGCTGGCCTCAAAATCGTCGCTGTCAAGGCGCCTGGTTTCGGAGACCGCCGCAAAGCGATGCTCGAAGATATCGCCATTCTCACTGGCGGGCAATTCATCAGCGAAGAACTCGGCATCCAACTCGAGAAAGTCACCCTCGATATGCTGGGCCGCGTGAAAAAAATGATCATCAAGAAAGAAGACACGACTTTGATCGACGGAGCCGGCGATAAGAAAGCGATCGCAGACAGGATCGCCCTTTTGAAACGCCAGATCCAAGAAGCTACCTCCGATTACGACCGGGAAAAACTCCAAGAGCGCCTTGCGAAATTGTCAGGCGGCGTAGGGGTTATCCGCGTCGGAGCTGCAACTGAAATGGAGATGAAAGAGAAAAAAGACCGCGTCGAAGATGCGAAAGAAGCGACCAAAGCGGCTGTCGAAGAGGGAATCGTCCCTGGCGGCGGAAAAGCGTTGATTTGGTGCTTGAAGGATCTGGAAAAATTGATCGCAACACTCTCCGGCGATGTCAAAATCGGAGCGGAGATCATCGGCAGGTCTCTCTCTTATCCGCAGCGACAAATCGCGGAAAACTGCGGAAAGGAAGGTTCGATCATCGTCCAAAAAGTCGCTTCCATGGGAGCCCATGAAGGATACGATGCGAGAGAAGACGTTTACGTGAACATGATCGATAAAGGGATCGTAGACCCGACGAAAGTCGTCCGTTGCGCTCTCCAATTCGCGGCCTCCATCGCAGGACTTCTCCTCACAACAGAGGCGATCATCACTGAAGAAGAACAAGACAAACCAGCCCCTGCACATGCTGGCGGAGAAATGGACTACTAATTTCAGTCCCTTTTTCTCAACGTACTTTTTTCAACAGCCCTCGGATCTTCCGAGGGCTTTTTTTTAAGCTCTTCGTTTTCCCCGCCCAGCCTTTTAAGAGGGCTCATAAATTGCTGGATCGCATTTTGAGGGACATTGAAAAAGTTTTCGATGTACTGCTGAATGCCAGCCCCGCCAAAGATTTTTTGAATCAACTGCTTTGTAGGAAATCCCGTTCGGCTATCGACCTCATTGAATTCCATCCGGTCGAACCGCTTGATGACGACCGGCTTGCCTAAGAGCGCCAAACCTCGGATTTCAATCGTGATATCGGTCAGGACCATTTTATGGACGATCACTTCGCGCGTCTGTCGGTTTTCTTTGGGCATTTTTTCACCGATCGCCGTCCAATTATTCGATGAACAAACAGGATTGGAACATTCGATGCTTAAGTAAACGCCCTCCATCAGGATCTGGTCGATCTCCGATACTTTGCCCCGAAGCCTATTAAACTGATAATCAACCTCCGTCCGATCCACTTTTAGCGCGGAGGTCGTTTTGAATCCCGAAGGGTTTTCAATCCTAAAATTCCTGATGATCGATTGGCTTGGCCAAAGGCTGATGTTAGTGATCGAGACGGGCACCTGGAGTTTTCTAGAAAAATAGGCCGACATCAAAGGCGCTTTGATGAGCCAAATAAAAACAAGGGCTGCTAAAATGATCAGGACCAAAAATTTCCAACCGTGTTTTCTCATTGAGGTTTACCGTTTAGGAGTTGAGATCGGTCCAGCAGTGGCCCCGATCAATTTTTTTAAATAAGGAACCAAAGAAAAACTAATCCCAGCAAGAACGAGCGAGCACACGCCATAGACTAAAAATGCATGCGTATAAATTTGCAAGGACCCTAAATCGGAGGTTTCCTTGGGAACATCGGAATACGTCGCCAACCATCCCCCGATCGCAAAGGCTGCGGAGAGGGTTAAAAACCAAACTCCCATCATCATCCCGACTAAATGGCGCGGAGCGAGCCGAGTGACCATCGCAAGGCCAATCGGAGAGAGGAGCAATTCCCCAACCGTTTGAACAAAATAACTCCCGATCAGCCACCAAGGAGAGGTTTCCCCATGGGAAGGGAAAAGATAAATGCCGCCGCCCAAAAAAAGAAACCCGATCGACATACACAAAACGCCGAAGCTGAATTTCGAGGGGGTAGAGGGATTTTTCCCCTTTTTATCAAGATACACCCAAAACCAACTTAAAATAGGGCTGAGCAATACGATGAAAAAGGGATTAAAAAACTGGGTGAATTCGGCATTGATCGACAAACCCAGCCATTCTTTCGACATATTTCTGTCTGCAAAGAGCATCAAAGAAGTATAGGTTTGATTATAGAGAGCCCAAAATCCGACGGAAATCAAGATCAGGATCAGGCAGGCCCAAAGTTTACGCCTTTGTTCCGGCATTTCGCGGAAAAGAAAATAGAGGACGATCGCGACCGTTGCGAGAGAGCCCAGGATTAAAACGAAATTGGCCTCTTTAGGATAGAGAAGTAAAAGATGCAAAAACCCGATCGCAGCGAAGATGCCAATGACTAAAAAGAGATAAAAGGCCAGCTTATGGGTAGAGCTTTTATGAAGAGGGCTGATGCTCGGAACTCCTCCCCTATCGCCCAACTGTTTCCTTCCGCTTAAAAATGTGATGATCGCAGCGGCCATGCCTGCCGCAGCCAAGAGAAACCCCGAACCCCAAGTATAGGCGGCGACTAAAGCTCCCGCAAAAAGAGGAGGAATTAAAGAGCCGATGTTGATCCCCATATAAAAGAGTGTAAACCCTCCATCTCTTCTTGGATCGTGTTCATGATACAACTCGCCCACCAAACAAGAGACGTTCGGTTTGAAAAATCCATTGCCGACAATCACGATGCTCAATCCCAGAAAAAGTCCCTTTTCCGTAGGGATCGCCATCACCGCATAACCGATGAGCAAGAGAAGCGCGCCGAACAAAATCGATTGATTAAACCCAATAAACCGATCGGCGAGATAACCGCCGACAACGGGCGTGAGAAAAAGCATCGAACTGAAGGCCCCATAAAGCAGATAGGCCGAATCATCGGTGTAGAGAAGGCTTTTACTCATATAAAGGACAAGGATTGTCTGAACCATGTAGAAGCCGAAGCGCTCCCACAACTCTGTAAAGAAAAGAAGAGATAGCCCCTTAGGCTGACCTATCCACATGTGCTTCATTTAAATACCCACTTTTATGGGGAACCTATAAGAAAATTTTCCTTTCGTCAACCCAAGCATTGAAAGAACACCCGTAATTTTAATTTTATCCACTAAATCTAAACGACTTGTAAATGGTTTCTTTTTATGATTGAAAGGATTAAAATAAAGGGGCAAAAGGAAATAGAGAATTGTGAATCTCTTATGAAACAGAGCACCGCGAAATTATATAATTGGGCTATTCAGAAAGCAAACTCCGATAGGGCTCCCCTTTGGATTGCCCTTCTCTTCAGCCTTGAGTTATTCCTCTTCGTCCCTCTCGACGCCATTCTCATGTTTTTCTGCTTGCAGAACCGGAAAAACATTTTCCTCTACATTGGGATCGGGGCGATCGCCTCGACGCTTAGCGGACTGGTTGGATACCTTCTCGGCCATTTTCTTTGGGACCTCATCGGCTCCTACATCGTCCCCCACTTGATCTCCCTCTCCTATTTCAATAAACTTTCCCTTCATTTTCAAAATTATGAAGTTTGGGCCGTTTTTTTCGGCTCCCTACTCCCCTTCCCGCTTAAAGCATTGAGTCTTTCGGCCGGAGTTTTCCACCTGGGGATCCTTCCGTTCATCACTTATATGGCCCTCGCGCGACTCCTCCGTTTTTCTCTTGTCGGAGCAGCCATGGCGCTTTGGGGAGAGAGCGTGAAAGGTTTTGTCGATCGCCATTTTCACCGGATTGTCATGGTGGTGGGTGCGAAAATCGCGATGGCTTTCCTCTTTTTCTGGGCCATTGGTCAATAGACTTCTTGCCGTGCGATAAGGATAACTTGCTGAAAGCGCTCCGCTCCATTCGGCATCTGTCAGACGGCTGATGCGCAAATAGGGCTTATTTTCCTTAGAACTCGCATGAATAAAAGCGCCCTTTCCAATAAATAAAGCCACATGCTGGATCCGGTCTTGATTTTTTCCAAAAAACAAGAGATCTCCCGGCTCGCAAGCCCCAATTTCAATAGGAATCAACCGAGCGTCCCGGGACTGATCGATCGAATCCCGAGGCAGTAAAAAACCCAAACGGCCATAGAGCATTTGGACAAATCCTGAACAATCGTATCCAAAACTCGACCTCCCTCCCCAAGTATAAGGAAGCCCTAAAAACCGCTTACCCAAAGAGATTAAATCCTTTTTGCTGCGAATCGGCTTTTCACCCGCAACATCCCCTTTTTGGATAAACCCTTCCTCGCCGTTCGGAAAAGCGATCCGCGTCCAACGAGGATCGCAGTCGTCGATCCATTTAAGCCGGGTTCCGTAAGCAACTGTCATTTTGGGTCCGAACTCTACATCGGCCACAGAATAAATATGCCCTGAAAGACGCGTTACAGAAACGGTTTCTTCTCCTAAATAGGCGATGGAAGACTCCGTGAACGAACCGAGAGGAACCCATCCGAAATAACCGTCGGGCGTTTGAATCCAAGCCCACCCCTTTTCCTTTTGGCAAACTCTAATTTCTTCCCCCATCAGCGCCTGAGAGACGACCTTAGAAGCGCCGTCCGGCAGCGCTCTCATGTTGACGATCGGTTCGACGATAAAATAAAACAAAGCCTTTTCCTGTTTTGCTCCCACAGTATCAAAATACTGAATTTTTCACGCCCAAGTAGGCGACAGAGCACAGGAATTCCCTTCCTTATAACTTAAATATTATTTATAATATCCTAACATTTTAACCCCTCTCAAGGAGGATTTATGGAAGTATCGCTACGCAATGTACCCGCCGAGCAGCCCTGCAGCAAACTCTATTGCTGTTCGAAGGTATGTCAGCCTATTGGCAAAATCGACTGCCGTATCGCAATGCTTCACATTCTGTTCATCGGAGCGATCGCAAGCGGCGCTTATTTTTCTACTCCAAAAATCTGGGGCCCTGCTTTAACTGCAGAGGCGTTACTCATTGCAATCCAAGTCGTCTGCAGTTGCAAATCTGGAAACAACCCTCGTTCTTCCGTCTCGACGGCATCGAGAACACAGAACGCAGCAGAAACCATTTTGCCTATCTAATTGTTAATTTTATAAATAGGCTTGCAAAGAACGCCCTTTAAGTTTTAAGCCTTGAGAGAGTGTCTACAAAGCGACGAACCCTTATTTTGTAAACACCCTCTGAACCAAAGGGAGGCTTTCATGAACCTAGATCCAAAACGGCTGGGCGTTTCAGCGCACCATCTTAAATCGGTATTCCGTCGGATGGCAGAAGGAGCTTCCCGTTGGATGGGCTCTCCTTGGACCTTCACCTTTTCTTTGCTTTTGATCGTTCTCTGGGCGGGATCGGGATTTTATTTAAAATTTAGCGAGAAATGGCAGTTGATCATTAATACCGGAACGACGATCGCGACGTTCCTTATGGTCATCTTAATTCAAAACACTCAATATAGAGACTCCCGTTCCATTCAATTGAAACTCGATGAACTTTTACTAGGGACAAAAAATACGCGCGATTTTTTCTTGGAAATTGAAGAAGAAAGCGACGAGGAACTCGATCAACTGAAAGAGGAATTCAAAAAAGCCCGTCAAAAATATATAGACCATCTGAAAAGAAAGCATAAATAACTTTTCAAAATCGAGCTTGAAATATAAGAGACTGTTATGCGATCCTGCTTCCCATGTTGCCGATTTGTATTTCACTACTCAGTTTCCTGAACCCTTTTGCGGCTCTATCCGCTCCTCTAGAGAAGCCAGTCCAAGTCAAATTTGAGGCGATTTTAGAAGAAATTCCTCCCCGTCATTTCTATCTCGTTTCTAACCTGAGAAAGCTTCTAGAAAAATACACGGATGAAGAATTGGTTCGAATTTATCAAGATTTCTCCGAGCTGAAGGAAGAGACTTTCGCGCAGGCTTCTAAACAACTGGACTATATTGTGACTGCCGGAGGGCCAGGCGCTGGGAAATCGACGGCTATCGAACGTTTGATGGAAAGCGGAAACTGCCCCGATCCAACAGTTGAGAAAGGAATCATCCGAGCCTATATCGACCCAGACCGTACGTGCCTCTTGAAGATGAAACACACCTATAATGCGGACATTGATTCAGGCGTACGGACGCCCGAAGAGGCTTATACAAAATGGAGGGACGCTTCGAATTTCTTGGCGAACGGCTATTTGGCAATCGCTCTCCGAGACGGATATGCAATCGCTCACGGATCGACAATGGCAACTCCTTATGCTAAAAATGCTCTTACGGCAATCCGGGATCTTTACGGTTATCGAACGACAATTCTCCATCTGACTTGCAGCGATGAAATCCGCAGAGCTTCAGACGCTCTCAGAAGAAAGAACGGAGTCGTTCAATGTACCGAAAAAGATTTCGTTGAAAAGCAAGCCCTTTTCCTCACTCTTCTATCCGATTATATTCAGTATTCCGACAATGTCCTTTTTTGCCTCCGAAAAAATCTCGAAGAAACCGTTTGGACAGCGAAACTTGAGAAAGGAGTTTTGACCCTCTACGACCCAGAAGCCTTGCAAAAGATCGAAGAGGTCCACAACGCAGCTCAAGGGCCAGGCTTCTGGGAAAAGGTTTTTTACTCCGTTAGCAAATAAGAGACTGTCGTTCGTTTTGTTTTAGAGGCCATTTAATTTTTCTATAAATTATTTTTCCCGTAAGATCAAAAAAATGGGAAAGATCATCGTCGCCGGATCGACGGGCTACATTGGAAAAAGGCTCGTTTATCAGCTTCTTGAACAAGGCCATGAAGTCTATGCTTTGGCACGGATCAAGGGCTTGGGCTTAAAAACTGAAAGCCATCCGCGACTTAAGATCCTTTATGGCGATTTGCGTGATCAGAACCGGATCGAGCCCTTTCCTCAAGAGATCGATGGGGCTTATTATCTCGTCCATTCCATGGGCAAATCGGTTCAGAATTTAAGAGAAGAAGAGATTGCTTCAGCCCGCCATTTTCTAAAGAGAATCGAAAAAACCAATTGCAAGCAGATCCTCTTTCTCAGCGGCATCATTGAAAATGAGAAAACCCTTTCCCCTCATCTCCGCTCTCGGCTGGGAGTCGAAAAAGAGCTTCAAACCAGCAAGATCCCCTGCACCATTTTTCGAGCAAGCGTAATCATCGGTTCGGGCAGCGCGTCCTTTGAGATCATCCGCGATCTGGTCGAGAAACTGCCTTTGATGATTGCTCCGAAATGGGTGAAAAACCAATGCCAGCCCATCGCCATCCGAGACGTCCTCTTTTATCTAAAAGAGGCGCTTCTCAATCCTGCCTGTTTTAATCGAACCTTCGATATCGGCGGTCCGGAGGCCATGACTTTTCGGGAAGTCCTTTTGCGTTATGCCGCATTCAGAAAACTGAAACGGTATATCCTCGATGTTCCCTTTCTAACGCCGCGATTATCGAGCTACTGGCTTGTTTTGATCACTTCGGTCCGTTTTTCAATTTGCAGCCACCTCATTGAGAGCATGAAGCAAAACACAAGGAAATTGAATTTGGCAATCGATGCTATCCTCCCTCATTCTTGCCTCTCTTATGAAGAGGCCCTCAATCTCGCCTTTCAAAAAATTGCCCAGAATGAAGTGGTATCGACCTGGATGGATGCATGCGATTTAAAATCGAGCCGCGGCGATATCCAAGAATTCATCGAAGTTCCTGAAGAGGGCTGTCTAAAGGATGTACAAATTGTCCCCATTCAAATTCCGATGGACGAAGTGCGGCGGAGAATCTGGTCGATCGGAGGGACAAAGGGCTGGTATTCGATGGATTGGGCCTGGCATTTAAGGGGCTTGATCGACAAGCTTGTCGGAGGCGCCGGAATGAATCGGGGAAGAAAACATCCGAGCGAGCTAGCGGTGGGAGACACAGTCGATTTTTGGCGAGTGCTTGTCGCCGATGAAAAAAAAGGACACGTGATTCTTTTTGCCGAAATGAAATTGCCCGGCGAAGCATGGCTCGAATTCAAAATCGAAAAACAATTTTTAAGACAAGTAGCTACCTTCCGCCCAAAAGGTTTTTTAGGGCGCCTTTATTGGATGCTCTCATTTCCCTTCCACTGGGTTATTTTCCGCAACATGGGCAAGAGGATCGCCCAAAAAAATTGAAAAAAAATCAGCTGAAACTTTTTATTTGGATAGGTTCTTCTATTCTTCGTCCAGGCCGCCTAAAAATTGATCGTCGTCGTCCGAAGAGATATAAGGAGTACCAGGAGGCGATGGAAGCGGTAATTCGCCAGGAATCCTTGGCTTAAGAGGCTTTGAATCCAATTTACAATCCTCGACTTCAGGCTTTGATGGGCTTAAACATTCATTTGAATCTTCGCCTTCAAAATCTTCTGTAAGCAAAGATGTCTTTTCAAGGAGAGGTTTTTGAATAGACCTATAAAAACATCTGGTGAAGCAATCGCAAATATTCATAAAATCGAAAGTTATTTGGCGTATTATAGAACACCCCGGCAATGAAAAAAATCCTTTCCCTCTGTCTTCTCTTTTTTTCCTTTGCTTTCTCTCAAGAACCGTCGCACGCTTGGATGGATCGGGCCATCGAGAGAGAATTTTCTGCATTCGAAAAAGAGGGGATTTCTAAAAAACTTCTCGAAACGACTTGGGAACAGTGTAAAAAGAAAGCTGAATTCAAGCGCTATCAAATCCTCGGAGGAAAGGTGTTTGGAGAGGAGGGGCGAATTAAAAAACTTCTCGTCCGAATGGTGGAAAAATACTCAGTCCCCGACGTCGACTTCATCTACTATTACGAGGACCGTTTGAAACCTTCCTTTTTTAAAAGAAGCCGTTTTCGGAGCGCGGCTCCAATTTTTGTCTCTGCAAAACACCGCTCTCTCAAAAGGGCCATCCTTTTTTCCGACTGGCTTTACGATATTGAGGAACAGACAGGGGGCTGGAATTTCTTGCTCCGCACAATCAATGAATCGGCTGATAGGTGGCCTTGGGAGCAAAAAACGGGAAAACTCTTTTGGAGAGGCTCCCCTTTCGACGGGAACCACTTTGGAAAATACACTTTTGAAAATTGGAAGACTTTTCCAAGAGGCGCAGCCGTCTATGCTTCCCAGCTTGCTCCTGATGCGATCGACGCCGCTTTTTCCCAATACCCCTCCAAATGCAGATCCGACTTACCTCGTTGCGAAAGAGAAATGGGAAAATGCACGTTCGTCCCTCAAATCGAGCAGCTTCAATATAAATACCACCTTCTGATCGATGGAGTCACAGCAACTTTTCCAGGCACCCACTGGAAACTCCTCTCCGGGTCCGCCTGCTTTAAACAAGAGTCGGACGACATCCTCTATTTTTATCCGGAACTCATTGCCTGGAAGCACTACATCCCTGTCAAAAACGACCTTTCCGATCTCCTTGAAAAGATCGCATGGGCCAAAGAGCACGACCAGGAGACAAAACAGATCGGAGAAGAGGGGCGGAAATTCGCTCTGGAAAACCTGATGCCGGAGGACATTTTGCTCTATTGTTACAAATCGCTGAAAAAGTATGCTTCTTTGCAAAAGTTTAAGCCCGAGCCATAGAAATGGTCCTTCTTAAAAAAAAGATTCTCAAATCCCCCTTGGGGAACATCATCGCTGTCGCTGACGAAACCCAACTCTATCACCTTGAATTTGAAGACCGGTTTGAACCGGAGGCGCCAGCCTCTTTCGGCAGCACAAAAGCCCTCGATCAAATTGAGGAGGAACTGATCCAGTTTTTCGAAGGAAAATTAAAAGGATTTAAAACACCCCTTTGTTATCAGGGAACGCCTTTTCAAGTCGATGTATGGAAGGAACTGCAAAAAATCCCCTATGGGAAGACCTGCTCCTATGCCGAACTGGCGGCAGGCATTGGCAGGCCCACAGCTTACCGAGCGGCAGCGCAGGCAAACGGGGCGAATCGGTTCCTGATTATCGTTCCCTGCCACCGGGTGATCAATTCAGATGGGAAACTCGGCGGCTACAGCTCCGGCCTCGAAAGAAAGCGCTGGCTCTTAGATCATGAAAAAAAATCAAACTGAGGCAGATCCGAATCGCCTTGAACATCGATGACACGAACTGTGACTGAATTGCGATTCGTTTGGAGAAAATAACCATTTTTCGTTTTTTCAATTCTTTCGATGAGCTGAACGGACCCAAGAATCTCATAAAGATAAGGGTCGGCTAAAAGCGCTTGCAATTCCCGCAGCGTTTGCCCAGCGGTGAGCTCCTGACCCTGACCAGGAAAGGGTTGGCTGAAAGTTTCCGGCTCGGAAAAGACGAACTCGAACTCTGCAGGACCGATCCGGCACCCGTCTTGTTTATAGAGGACCTCAATATCCAAGGAGTAGGAATCCGTCAGGATCCGATAGCCATTTTCTGTTTTTTCGATTTTCTGGATCGTTTGGTGAGATCCGAGAAGGCTCCAAAGGCAAAGATCCGCTAGGAGAGTTTTCATCTCCCGGATTCTTTGGGCAGACGGCGGGAGCGCATAAAAACTCTGGCGGATCTCCGTCTTTTGGATTGAGTTATCCATCCTATTTTTATTTATCTGTTTTCTGCTTTTTTAGGATGCCGATCGACAACTCACTCATTTTTTTGATGAGCGGCGAATCGTTGTCTATACCGCGCTTTTTGTGAGCCAAGGAGGAATCGGCCAAGGGAGGAAGAGGAGGTTCCGCATAGATTGGGGAGGGAGCTGGCTCTTCAGCTGATATTAAAAAATCCATTTCATGGCCGTTTAATTGGGGTAGGGCCGTGCTTTGGGCCTCATTATAGACTGTGGAGGGAGCTAGCTCTTCGTCTGGCATTAAAAAATCTATTTCTTGGCGGCTTAATGGGGGTAGGGCCGTGCTTTGGGCCTCATTCAAGGGACTATCTGGCTCTGGCGCTGAAGGAGATGTCGTTCCGTTCACGAAACCATTGGGTAAGCTGGGAAAAAGGAAGACTTTGCGTGAGAATCCTTGAGCAAGGTGTCCTATTTTTAGGGAGGGGGAATTGTAAATCCATCCACCTGGCGGCCTGTAAATGGGGAGTAGTGGAGATAAAAAAGAGGCGCGGCTTGGCATCTGGCGTTTATTTGAATCGGTGGCTCTGTAGACAGGTTCGCTCCTGTTCTCCGGGGTTCTTTTGAGTCCCTTTCCACTTTCTAATTGAATAGCCATACCCCTCCTAAAATGAAGAGGATCATTTTAAAGCCATCCGATTGTTAATTTCTATCTAGAATTGCAAATCGGATGGGTCGAGATTGCGTCGGGGGACTTGAATGACTTGGATGACTTGGCATCGAGGGCGAAAAGGAGGGAGACAGCCATGACGACCACAAGGGAAAAGCGGAACATTTGTCGCGCCCAAAGAGGGTTGTTTTGGACTTTGAACCCTCGCAGGCAAAGGGCCATCCAAATCCCTCCTAAAACCATCGTAATTCCGAGATAGACCGAACCGGTATACCCCATTGCGGTCAAAAGCGCCGCAGTCATGAGAAATGCGGCAATGTAGAGGACCATTTCAATTTTGGTCCTAAAAAGCCCTTTGGCAACGGGTAAAACAGGGATTGAAGCCGCCGCATATTCATGCGAGCGATAGACGGCAATCGAAAAAAAATGGGGCATTTGCCAAAAAACCAAAATCATAAACAAAAGGACCGCGCCTACATCGAACCGATTGCTTGCAGCGCAGTAGCCGATGACAGGAGGGATTGCGCCGGACACGCTTCCGACAAGGGTCGCATAAGAGGTGCGGTATTTCCAAAAACTATACATGGCAACGTAGACAAAAAAACCAACGCTCGCAACACAGACGGCTAAAAGATTCGTGAACAGCGCAAATACAAGCAAGCCAACGATCCCGAGGGACACAGCGAAAAAAAGGGCGTTTCGAGTCGAGATTGCGCCTGTCGCTAAACTTCTGTTTTTCGTCCGGGCCATTTTCCCGTCCGCTTCCCGGTCGATGTAGTTATTGAAAACGCAAGCGGAAGCGATAACGAAAAAAAGACCCACGGCAGTTGCCAAAAAAAGCGGGTAATTGAAAGCTCCGAGACCTTTCGAGGCGAGGACAAAAGCCCCTGCTGTCGTAATGAGATTGCCAAAAATAATGCCTGGTTTAGTTAAAAGGTAATAGGTTTTAATCACATAGGTTCCATTAAATTGTAATTTAAATTGTTCATGATCCACAGGGAGCCAAATACGATGATCATGAGCACCATCAGCATGAAGAGGAATAAAACGATGTTCCAGCGGGGCCGGGGCTCTTTCATCATGTGGAGAAAAAAGACCAACTGCGTAGCTGCCTGGACCAAGCCCAGAAGAGCTACTGAAACATCCAATAGCGCTCCGGAAAAAACCTGTTTTAAAACAAGGAAGTAGGCGGCAAGGGTCAAAAAGATCGAAAGACCGAATCCAACCGCATAATCTTTCAAAGTGCCATATTCTACGTGCTGGGGTTTGGCCGATAAAGGATCTTCGGAATGCATCATGAACCTACTAAATAGACGATTGTAAATGTGAAAATCCAGATCAAGTAAAGAAAATGCCAATACATTTTCATACAGGCAAGGCGTCTCAAAAGAAAAGAGTCAAGACCTCTCCGAAAGAGCTGCCAGCCGAAGAAAACAAGCATCATAAGCCCAATGACGATGTGAAGCCCGTGCGTCCCAATTAAGGTGAAGTAAGAGGAAAGAAAAGCGTTGCTCTGCCAGGTATTGCCCCCTGCAATCAGGCGGTTAAATTCCGAAAGCTCTAAAACCATAAAAACCACCCCTAAAACAAAGGTCGCCCCAAGCCAGCCGAGGACGTGCTTTTTAGTTTTGTTAGGAGCGCCTACCAGTGCAAGGCCGCAGGTAAAGCTGCTCGTTAAAAGGACGAGCGTCTCCAATAAAGTGAAGGGCAAATCGAAAAGTTCGTGGGCCGTCGGTCCTCCGAAGGTTCCGTTATGAAGAACGGCATAGCTTGCGAAAAGAGCGCCGAAGAGAACGCAGTCGGTCATGAGGTAAATCCAAAACCCGAAAAGGGTATTGGATGCAACATCATGGTGAGGATCAGGATAGTGAGGATGATGCATGGGAGTGCCTGTTTGCGATTTCAGCTTCGATTTTCCGTATTTCCGCAGCGGTTAGAACGTATTCCGTGTGTTTTTCAGAGAGCCTCAAAAAGACGCATCCAAGAATTCCGATTACAGAGAGGGCCGCAAGCCAAAAAATGTACCAGACGATGGCGAACCCAAAAACAAAGCTCAAGGCTCCGATATAAACTCCGTAGGCGCTGTTTTTCGGCATGTGGATATCTGCGTAATGTCCCTTCGGAGGGTATTTTCCCGATTGCTTCATTTCCCAGAAAGGATCTCTTCCATGCACTTCGGGGATCACCGCAAAATTGTAAAAAGGAGGAGGAGATGCGATCGACCATTCGAGCGTCCTTCCATTCCAAGGATCTCCCGTCGTATCCCGGTTTTTCTTTCTGTGCTTGATGCTCGAAAGGAGCTGGGCGACTTGAAAGCCGATTCCCACAGCGACAATTGCAACTCCGATAGCGGCTACGACAAAAAGAGGGGTCCAGCCAGTGGAGGCATCGTAATGGTCCAGGCGGCGGGTCGCGCCCATCAATCCGAGGATATAGAGAGGGATGAAGGCCAGCAGCACGCCGAAAAACCAGCAATAAAATCCATACTCCCCGAGTTTTTCATTCAATTTAAACCCGAAAATTTTCGGGAACCAATACGTATATCCGGCAAAAAACCCGAACAATACACCTCCGATTGCCATCGAATGGAAATGGGCGATGAGGAACAAGCTGTTGTGGACCTGGAAATCCACAGGGGCGATCGACATCAAGACGCCGTCCATCCCGCCAATTGTAAAAATGACAACAAATCCGATGAACCAAAGCATCGGCGTTGTGAATTGCACCTTTCCTCGGTACATAGTGAAAAGCCAGTTGAAAATTTTTACGCCGGTCGGGATTGCGATGATCATCGTCATGATCCCGAAAAACGCGTTCACTTTCGGGCCCGCCCCCATCGTGAAAAAATGGTGGAGCCAAACGATGAAGGATAAGAAGGTGATTGCGCCAAGGGCCCAGACCATCGAAACATATCCGAAAAGCCGCTTGCTGGAAAAGGTCGACACCACTTCCGAGAAAATCCCGAATGCGGGCAAAACTAAAATGTATACTTCGGGGTGGCCCCAGGCCCAAATCAAATTGACGTACATCATCGGATTTCCCCCGAAATCGGAGGTAAAAAAATGCATTCCCAGAAGCCGGTCTAAAGAGAGCATGCCGAGCGTCGCGGTTAAAATAGGGAATGCGAATGCGATCAAAACTAGAGTGTTCAACATAGCCCAGGAGAAAAGGGGCATTTTCATCAGCGTCATCCCTGGACAGCGCATTTTGAAAATCGTCACGAAAAAATTGATCCCGGTCAAAAGTGTTCCCACGCCGCCGATTTGCAATGTCCAAATCCAATAATCGACCCCTGTGTCGGGACTGTACTGAATTCCAGAAAGAGGAGGATAGCCGACCCAACCGGTCCCGGAAAAATTCCCAATTGAGAGAGACGCCATCAAAAGTGCAACGCCAACTGTGAACAACCAAAAACTCAGAGAATTCAGGAAAGGGAAAGCTACATCGCGAGCGCCGATTTGAAGCGGGACGATGATGTTCATAATCCCGGAAATGAATCCCATCGCGACAAAAAAGACCATCGTCGTTCCATGCGCAGTGAAGATCTGCTGATAATGGTCGGGTTCTAAGTATCCGAATGAATCGCCGATCGAGAGGATTTGTTGAGCCCTCATCATCGCAGCATCTACAAAGCCCTTGAACAGCATCGTCGCAGAAACAATCAAATACATGATCCCAATTTTTTTGTGGTCGAGCGTGGTAATCCACTCTTTCCAAAGCCAGTGCCACCGTTTTTTATAGGTGATCAAAATCACGAGGAAAGCGCCCAAAAGAACCGTTACGACGCCAACCGAACTTTCGATTAAGTCGTGCTTGAACGCGTTCAAATCCAAACGCCCGAACACATCGCTATACTCTAATTTCCCCAAAAAACTCACGATCCCTCCGGAGATTTCCGATTCATTGGCATCATGTATTTCATAATGATCCCATCAAAGAGGCCAGGCTCTCCCAATCTGTAGAAAGCCGGAGGGACGTAAGAGGTCGGCCCGATTAATTGGTTGTAGGCCTCTAAAGTCAGCACAGAGGAGCTTTGCAAAGAAGAGACCCAGCCGTCGAATGCCTCTTGGGACACCGCTTTTGTAATGAACTTCATCCCTGAAAACCCCTTGCCGCTGATGTTGGCCGAAGCTCCTGGGAAAGTCCCCTCTTCATCGGCGATCAAATGAAGTTTTGCGCGCATCCCTGCCATAGCGTAGACCTGTCCGCCGAGCTTTGGAACCCAAAAAGAATTCATCGGCGCATCGGCCGTCACTTCAAAATCGATAGGAACTCCGGTCGGAATTTGGAGAAAGTTCACCGTGGCGATATTTTGCTCGGGATAGATAAACAGCCATTTCCACTGAAGAGCCACCACCTGGACTTTAAGGCGCGAACCATTGGATGCAATCGGCTTGAAAGGATCGAGTTCATGGCAGCTTTTCCAAGTGATCACACCCAAGATTACAATGATGATCAGAGGAACTCCCCACCAAATCGCTTCCGCCGTATGGTTTTGGTCCCAATCAGGGCTGTATTTCGCTTTTTCGTTGCTTGCCCGGTATTTCCAAGCGATAAAAAACGTAAGGAGGAACACGGGAATGACGATGAACAGCATCACAAAAGTTGAAATGAGCAGAAGGCGGTTTTGCTTCACCCCGATCATCCCCGCAGGGCTTAAAACAGCAATGCCGCCGCTAAAAATGACCAAAAGGGCGATTGAGACAACGCCGAAAAAAACGAGGAAGAAAAAAGCCGCTTTGATTTTCTTGTTCATCTGAGCCCTTTTACAACAAAAAAGGACTCCTTGTCTAGAATTAATTTGAAGAGATAAATTCCACAATATGTACGAATCCAGACATGCCCGCCTCCTCTCTTTTCACGCATTTGTCAAACGCACTTGCGTACACATTGTCCTCGGGGTTGGGATCATTCTGGTTTCGCTCGCCCTTGGGATGGCTGGGTATGCTTATTATGAAGACATGGACTGGATCAGCGCTTACGAAAATGCGGCCATGATCCTCTCCGGCATGGGCCCCGTGGATGAAATTTGCACGCCTCAGGGGAAAATCTTCGCAGGGACCTACGCTTTGTTCTCAGGCGTGATTTTCCTTGTGACCATCGCAATCATCATCGCCCCTCTTTTCCACCGCTTCCTCCATCGCTTTATGATCAAAGACGTAAAGTAAAAATAGTTTGTACCTTACGAACCTATTCCGCGAAAAATAGATTGCTAACCAGGGCGATTGCATGAAAAACATATTGACAACCTCGGTCTTATTTTTTTTCATCAGCGCGGAGACGCTGCGAAACGCAGCGAGGGTGATCGGCGCGGAGAACGCGGAGGTTTTTTCGCGGCGAAAAAACAGAGAAATTGGAAGATTTTCCGCGTTTCGCGGGACCATCAAAGTGTTTTTCGCCTCTTGCGAAAAACACTTTAATTTTTGCCGCTTCCAGTCCGCACCCCGAAAACTCCTCTGTCTTTCTCCGCGCTTCGCGGCCTCTGCGTCCTCCCGCCTATCTCCTCCGCTGCGTTTCGCGGCGTCTCCGCGCTGATCAAAAAAAAATAGGCTTGGGGCATCCCGAGCGTTTCTCTGTTTTCTTAAACTTGAAGTAAAAGGCGCTGCTCGAAATTACAGGTTGTCAATATGCTTTTCATGCAATCGCCCTGGATTGCTAACGATGTATAATTTCAGTCTTATTTTTTTAGTGGGATAGGTTACCGGATCAGGATGCTTTGAAAGTTGAGGAACCCAAAAGCCCAAAAACCAAGAAGTATATGAGAGACTGAGGAACCTACAATCGATTGCTGCCGCGAGTAAAGCCATCCCCAAAATAGGCCAAATACAAAAGCGAAGGCGGCGAAAGAAAAGCTTTTAAAGCCGTGAAATAAAAAGAACAAGAGATTCGAGGTCAAAATCGCCAAGAAAACCCGATTGGGAGACCTGAAAAAATTTTGCAAAGTCGTCTGCAGACATCCCCGCGCGATGAACTCCTGCAAAGGGACTAAGGCGCAATACAGAATGATCGGAAGAAAACTGTGCTGGGAATGGAGAAGATCTCCCCCTGAACTTCCCAAACTAAATAACTCTAAGTTTCGGAAAGCAGGCACGGTTTGGATCAAAAGCCATTTGAAAGGGACCATGGCAATCAGAATGGGAAGAGTTAAAATCGCCCCTTCCATCGCATACCGCTTCCATTTTCTCGACGTAACCCCATAAACAGAGAGAGGATCTCCGCTCTTTTTGACCAGCCAAATCACACTCCCCATAAAACAGAGGATCAATACGCTCGGAACAACCACCTCCATCCAAGAGGTAGGCGCGTACTCATCGAACAATTTGTAGGTATAGAAGAAAAAAACGAAAAGGAAAAACAGATTGATGATGAGATGGCTCATGTGGTCGTGAGTTCGGAGGATTTGGATCTTTTTTTCCAAAATCCCGACTAACTTCTGATTCATCGCATCGATCCGCGAGTTCATTTTTCTCGCTAGATTGAATACGATTCGGGAATAAAGCCCTTCTTCCTTCGCTAGCTGGATGAGCTTTTCCAAAGGAATCCCTAGCACCTCTGTCCGAGTTGACGCTTTAGCCGAATCGGCACGGGTCGAAACACCAAAGAAAACCATCTCCCCGAACCAATCGTGCCTTTTAAGGCTCCCCAGTTGGAACCCCTCGGCAGCTCCTCTTCCCTCTTTGAGGACCTCTACTTCCCCATCCAATATAATGTAGAGGAAGCGCCCCTCCTCTCCCTCGTTAAAAACGACCTCGCCCTTTTCAAATACAAATTTTTCCATCAAAGGCAAGAGAGAAGTCAGTTCCGATTCGGACAACCCCTCGAAAAGCTCCACAGACTTCAGGAAATGTAGATTCGCCATATCCCTGACAAATACAAAACCGCCTCAATCAAATCAAGGTGGTTCTTTTTTCCCTTGAACCCTTATAATACCCTCGGATGAATCAAGAATATAAAAGAGATTTTATCCGGGCAGGAGAATTAGCCCGGGAAGTGCGCGCCTTCGGCAAGTCCCTGATTGTCAAAGGGGCCTCTTACAATCATACGCTCGCGCAGATCCTGCAAAAGATCTCCGATTTAGGGGCTCGTCCCGCATTCCCCCCTCAAATCGCATTCAATGAAATCGCCGCCCACTTCCTTCCGCAGCCTGGAGAAGACCTCTTCTTTTCCGATCAAGTCATCAAATTAGATATCGGCGTCTGCTATCAAGGCGCCATCGGCGATTGCGCCGTCACCGTCGATTTATCCGGCAAACACCAAATCCTCATCGACGCTGCGGAAGCCGCTCTTCTCGCTGCAGAAAAAAGCCTCTATGTCGGCCAGCCCGTTAAAGAAATCGGGAAAATCATCGACCAGACCATCACCTCCTACGGACTCTCCCCCATCCGCAATCTAGGCGGCCACGGCCTCGGCTACTACAAAATCCACATGCCCCCCACCATCCCCAATTGCGAAGACCGCTCCACCGCCAAGATCAAACCCGGCATGACTTTTGCCATCGAGCCCTTTGCCACGAACGGGAAAGGGGCTATTTATGAATCAGGACATCCTACGATCTTTGCCCTCGCAGCTTCCCGCCCCCCCCGCTCGTCGGCAAAAGCGAAAGAACTCCTCACCCTGATTAAATCCTTCGACGGCCTCCCGTTTTCCCTCCATGACCTGCTCGCAAAAGGCTTCCCCTTCCTCGAAATGCGCGTCGCTCTGGAAGAGCTCGTCGATAGCGGAACGATCATGGGCTACCCGCCCCTCGTCGAAGAGGCGGGCGGCCTCGTCGCCCAAGCGGAAAACTCAGTCCTCGTCGATGAAAAAGGACAGATCTTCATCACAACGCGGTGAATCTCTTCCTTCAAAACAAGAGAAAAAGCATGTCTATTGCAGCGACCCGAGACTTATCAAGCGTAGATCTTTTTTTTAAGTCTGAAGACAAATGGTTTCAATTAGAGAAATGCCCAATCCCTCTTCACAAGATCCAAAATCCTGTTCAAGAGGAGACAAATCTGGTGAGCAAAGCCCTTTACACAACAAGAGTCGAAGACCCTTCCAAGAACATTTACCGGTTAACGGTCCAATATCATAAAGCAACAGGTTTTTATTCTTCTCTCTCAGCCAAGCATTATCACTACTTTTCAAAGGATTTCACGCCAAAATGGAATATTACCGTTCTGAATGAATCTCGAGCCAAAAAAATTTTCGACAAATGTCACGCCTCGCTTGGAATTAAAGACAAGAATGAAGAAAAAAAAGTAGTGCTATGGCGAAATGCAAAGCGATAATCGAGTTTGCTAAGAGAAACAACTTACAGGATGGACAGGATGAACGGATGAAGAGGATAAAAAATTTCTGATCTTCTCTATTTACATCCTCTTCATCCGTTCATCCTGTCCATCCTGCCCCTGGTTATATCAGGCGCCCTTCCCAAGTCACAGACTACCCTTCTTCCGAGTAAAGCCTCTCTAGACGAGAATACAACTCATTCACTTTTTTCTGAATTTCTTCGATAGATGCGACAAGTTCGCGGATCTCGGCTCCTTTTTGAGGAGGAAGCGCGGCGAGTTTGTGGTTTTTCTCTTCAAGGCTCTTTTCAAGTTGGACGATCTGCTCTTCGCATTTCTTCACTTCGGCTTTCGAAGACTTGGGCTTGATTGGCTTTTCCTGGGGAACTGCTTTCTTTTTTTTCGATTCCGGTTTTTCCTCTTCCCAGCCCACTTTCTCCAGGAACTCGTCGTAGGTGCCCTCGAACAGTTCTTGTTGTTGCTTATGGCATACGACAAGTTTATTAAAGGCGATGCGCCGCAAGACCCACTCGCTGTGCGTAACGATGACGACAGAACCTTCGAATTCTTCGATCGCATCGATCAGCGCTTCGATCGACTCGATGTCGAGGTGGTGGGTCGGCTCATCAAGAAGGAGAAGGTTGCAAGGCTGGGCTACGATTTTCCCTAAAAGCACTCGGCTTTTTTCCCCGCCTGATAAAACGGAAATCGGCTTTTCCGCTAAATCACCGCTGAACATCATTAGGCCGCAAATGCCGCGTATTTGAGTAAAATTCAGTTCGGGATTCGCCGAGGCGATCTCCTCTTCAATCCGAAGTTTTGAATTGAGCCGGTCAATGGAAGTTTGGCCAAAGTAGCCGATCCGCGTTACGCTCGATTGGGTCAGTTCCCCTTGCAGCGGCTTCAACTCGCCGGTCATCAATTTTAAAATCGTCGATTTTCCATATCCGTTTTTCCCGATGATCGCGATCCGGTCCCCTTTTTCAATCATCAAGGAAAACCGTTCGATCAATTCCTCGGGAGGCTGATAAGAAAAACAAAGATCGGACGCCTCGAGCATTTTTCTTCCGTGAAAAGGGACTGTCCGGAAATGAAAATCGAGGTGGTGGAGATTTTTCAATTTCTCGAGAGCGGGGATCCGGTCGATCATTTTTTGTTTCGACTGCGCCTGGGATGCCTTTGAGGCTTTCGCTCCAAACCGGTCGATGTACGACTGCAAGTGGGCTTTCTTTTTTTCCATGGTTTGGCGCGTCTGTTCGTAAACAGCTTCTTCCATTGAGATCAACTCAAAAAGATCGGAGCTTTTACCCTTGATTTTGACAATTTTCGAACGGTGGATCCCCATCATGTGGGTCGTCACTTCATCAAGAAATTGAAGGTCGTGGGAAATCAAAATCATCTCCCCTTCCCACTCCTGCAAAAGAGTCGAAAGAAAGCGGATCGAGAGGATGTCGAGATAGTTCGTCGGCTCATCCAAGAGAAGGCAATCGGGTTCGGAAACAAGCACTTTTGCAAGCTGCACCCGGAGCTGATAACCCCCTGACAATCCGTGCGGGGATGCGTCCATTGCCTCTTCGCTAAACCCAAGGCCAAATAAAATCCTCTCGACCTTGTAAAGGCAGTCTTTTTCATCTTCCCGCAACCCTAAGGCGGCCTCTTCCAAAATCGTCGGCTGAGTGAAATGAATGTGCTGCTGCAGGACTCCAATCCGGTAGCCTTTAGGGAGAACAATCTTCCCTTCATCCGGCTTTTCCATTCCGGCGATGATCCTAAAAAGCGTAGACTTGCCAGAACCGTTCCGCCCAATGAGGCCGCAACGTTCCCCTTTTTGGATGCTAAACGAGGCTTTTTCAAAAATTTCCTGCCCCCCTCTGTACGAGAGACTAATACTATCGGCTTGCATCCACTGATTCCTAAATCAAAAAATATAATAAAATATTCTATTAAATTTATAAAATTACTCCAAGCATGATATCCTATTTCCAATAAATCGGGTAGAACGGATGGATTTGATTGTAATTGGAGGGGGCGCCGCAGGTCTTTTTGCCGCTATCGCAGCCAAACAAAAGAATCCCAGCGCCTCCGTCCTCCTCCTCGAAAAATCGGCTGTTCTGCTCTCTAAGGTCCGCATCTCGGGAGGCGGCCGCTGCAATGTCACGCACTCGTGTTTTAATCCCGTCCCCCTCTCTCAAAACTATCCTCGCGGATCGAAAGAGCTGATCGGTCCCTTCCACCGTTTTCAACCCAGCGATACGGTCCAGTGGTTTGAATCGCGCGGAGTGCCCCTCAAAATCGAAGAAGACGGCCGGATCTTTCCCGTGAGCGACCAATCCTCCTCGATCATCGATTGCCTTCTCAATGAAGCTAAACAACTCGGCGTTGAAATCCGCCTTCGCCAGCGCATCGATAAAATTGAAAAAAAAGAAGGTCTTTTCGAACTCACTCTCCCCTCCGGCCCCCTCTCTACTCGACAGCTCCTTCTCGCCACTGGGAGCAGTCCAGACGGCCATCTTTGGGCCTCCTCTTTCGGCCACACAATCCAAAAACCAATTCCTTCCCTCTTTACCTTTAATATCCCCTCGTCTCCCCTTAAAGAGCTTAGCGGAATCGCCGTCGATCCTGTCGAAGTGCGCATTGATTCAACCGATTTTATCCAAAAAGGACCTCTTCTCATTACTCATTTTGGATTCAGCGGTCCTGCGATCCTCAAACTATCCGCTTTTGCCGCCCGGACTCTGAACGAGACCGAGTATCGCTTCTCTATTTCGGTCAATTGGCTCCCTTCGCATACAGAAGAATCCCTCTTCTCACTTCTTACTTCCCTTAAATCTACGTCTCCTCAAAAGCTCCTTGCTAACGAAAACCCCTTCTCTCTTCCCAAAAATCTTTGGAAAACTCTTCTTCTATCCGAAAAGAAAATCTGCGATCATTCGGCTAAAGAATTTCGCGCCCTTGCAGGCAAGCTTCATCGGGACATTTACCACATCGAAGGGAAAACGACCCACAAAGAAGAGTTCGTCACTTGCGGCGGAGTTTCTTTGAAAGAAGTCGATTTTAAAACAATGGAAAGCAAATTGTGCCCAGGACTCCACTTTGCAGGAGAAATCCTCGATATCGATGGTGTCACGGGGGGCTTCAATTTCCAAAACGCCTGGACCACAGGCTTCCTCTCAGGGTCAGCACTTTTGAAAAGTTAAGCGATGGTAGCGAACCTCTTTTTTCTTTTCTTTTTTGTCTGTTGCGGCAGCCTCGTCATCCATTCTTTCATTCTCGGAATTTCTCCCATGCCCAGCAGCAAAAAGGCCAGGGACAAGATGATTGAACTTCTTCCCGAAACAATAGAAAATGGCACGATCTACGAACTGGGGAGCGGATGGGGAACCCTCGCTTTTCTTTTAGCTAAATCCTATCCGAATGTAAAAGTCATCGCTTTGGAAAGATCACCCGTCCCCTACTTTTTTTCACGTCTCAGGCAATTTCTCCTGCGAAAGCCCAATCTCGTTATCCTGCGTAAAAATTTTTATAAGCAGAACCTTTCGGACGCCAGAGCGATCGTTTGCTATCTTTTCCCCGAAGGGATGAAAAAACTTTCGGTAAAATTAAAGAGACAGCCGCCTAGCCAATGCACTCTCGTCAGCAATACTTTTTCTCTCCCAGAATGGGACAACAACATCCCTTTTTTCCTAAATGATTTAGCCGCTGCCCGAATCTACAGATATAAGTGGTATTAAAAATCAAAACGCGCCTTTAATGTAAGGCCGTGAAAAAAGAGATCGCTTGTACCCCCGCCTGTTCCGTACAGGGTATCATCCAGTAACTTTCTCATCATATTTTGAGACCAGAAAATCATGAATTCGTAATCGGCGGAGAAATCGAGATGGAAATCGCAATCGAAGAAATAAGCGCCCCAGCCCACTCCTAAGCCAAGCTCCGCAGCAGGACGCAAAGTCCTATAGAGAGAGTAAGAAGCGGTATAAGGCCCTGGATTGAATCCGGTCGAGGCCGCGTCTTCTTCGTGGGTTACATGGTAAGTGGTATAGAGAAGCGCGCCGGCCAGACTGCTCTCGATGCGCATCTCAAGAGGCAGTAAATACTCAATCCCCAGGCCCAACTTGGGACCAATGGCCCAGGAATTTGAGTGGTTGTGCGATCGAATCGGCTGAGCGGGCGTATCTACTCCAAAAAGAGTAGGAGACTGAGTAAGCCTCACATTCATCCACTGCCGGATGAAAGCCCCTTCCAATCCTCCAAAAGGAGAGAGGATGAGCCGACGCGCCTGATAAAAGGGCCGGCTTGCAAGAAGATCGATCAGATCTAGCGAAAGTTCCCAGCAAGAACTCACTTGGGATCCCGAAAGGGACTCGCCCGTGGCAGTGCCTTGTAAAAACCAGTCGCCAATCACCCAAACCTGGCTGCCAGACAAAGCCGCTGAAGTGCCTGCCGTTGGAATCGTTCCAGAAAAGACAGGACTGTCCGTATGATTTTTTCCGCGAAACCAAGTGTACTCTGCACCTACAGTCCATTCATGGCCGAGAGTCGCGCCGAGCCCTACTTTAAACCCAGGCCTGTAATTGAAGCTCTGAAAGAGAGTCTCCATGTTTTGCGGAAGAAAGGCAGTACCTGCGCTCAAAGCGCCCGAACTGGCCAAAGAGAGTCCATCCTCTCCAGCAAACCAATAGGTGAAAGAAACGTCAAAAAAGGTGGTAAAATCGATGGGACAACATTTCAATGTTTTCCGAGACACATCAATCGTAGCTGGGGCGTTGTATGCAGGACCGCAGCAATTGAGAGGTTCTCCCCGGCCGAGACATTCCTGCGTTGTACAAGGCACGCAGCACTGTTTGCCCTGCGGATTGGCAGGCTTCGATTGCTGAGATGTGCGATGCATCGAAACGTCTTGAGTTTCCGCAAGAAGAGTTGCCGCTGCAAGTAGTGAAAGAGTGAGGTAGGAAAAATTCATGGGCCATCTCTGCTAATAAAAAAACAACTTAAAACAGTTGGATTTTTTTTAACACACCCTTTTTCCCTATTCTGTTTTTCCTATTCCGTCAGCCATTCGCTCGCTAGCTCTTTGGCTAATTTTCCATCGACCGCGCTATTGAGCTTCATGACCGCCTTCATGACCAAACCGAGCTCTTTTTTTGTCTTGGCCCCTGATTCGGCGATGGCCTGCGCAACCAATTTCTGGGTCTCTTCCAAGGAAGGAACTTTCGGCAAGAATTCTTGAATGATCAAAAGTTCTTTTTGGAGCGGTTCGGCGATATCGGAGCGGTTGGCATTTTGGGCCTGATCGAGAGCTTCTTGGAGGTTGCTGTAATAGGTTTTAAACAGCTTAATCACTTCCGCATCGGGCAGATTAGCGCGTGCATCGACAGCCAAAATTTTCGACTTGAGCATACGCAAGACGCCCAGCCTAATCTGATCTCGGCTCCGCATCGCATCCTTGATCCCTTCATTGATTCGTTCGATCATCGACATAAAATTCCCTTTTGATTTTTTACTCTCCATCCTATCACAGGGCATTTTTTGAATTCACTTAGGTTTACAGGAACTGCACTTGAGCGGGAGCCTTTCAGAGGGAAGAGATCTCCCTCCCTTCCACCTGAAAGCTACCCATGAAAACCAGATTTTGAGCACGCGCGATACATTCAAATGATCTTAAATATCCATAAAAGGATAACCACCGAAATCGGAACTCCTAGCAACCACAAAATTAGACCTTTTCCCATATACCCTCATTTTATTGCCGCAAAAAGCGACGTTCATTCCTTCCCGTTACTATAGAAGCAGATTAAAACAAAGGGGTTCTATTCGTAATTCAGTCGTAATAGACTGTCCACAAAGGGAATATGCCTTTACAGACCCAGAACTTAAACGAATCTAAACAAAACTTTTTATTGAATGAAATTATTATAATAGATAAAATATAAACCAAACTAAACAAGCATTATGAAAACAACAAACGAAAAACACACTTTAAAAAAAACAAAAGAACAACTCCCTGTTGCTTCTTTTTATTTCTCTTATTGGTGCTTCCGCACCATTTTTTCATAACTATCCACCCACACTTTCATCATAAACAAGAAATAAAAAACCTTAATAAAGGATAATTATGAGCATTTTACCCGTATCGAATCTACCTCCGTCTGTCCCTAGGATGATGGATCAAATCATTGATCAAAAACGGCTGAACTTGGATGAGAAAATCAAGACCCGGTTCAAAGGTTCCAATTTGCTGAAAGAGACCGTCTACGTCACTTCAGACGTTGCCACAGCTGGCTTTTCGGTAATGCAGGGAGTTTCCCTTCTTTCAACCCCATCGGCAACACTGACTCTGATCGGATCGGTCAGCGGTTTAGTCGGGGGTGTTTTGAATATGGGGCAGGGACTCTTTCTCCTTACCGAGGCCATGCAGTCGTTTAAAAATGGCCAAAAGGAACAAGGCGTCCGCGTTTTAGCCGATGCGCTTCTTCTGATCGGGATTGGGGTTTTCATGACTTTAGCCTCGCTCACTCTTCTAGGCGTAAAAATGGGCTGCTTTGCAGGTGCGGCGGCGATCGCAGCCAACCCTTACGCGATGCCGATTCTCTTTCTCCTCCTCGTTCTTCCCGGCCTGATCCAAACTCTCAAGCACATCGGCTCGGAGATCAAGGGGAACGATCTTGCTTCCCAGTTGCAATTGAAGGAAATGAATCTTGAGAAAATTCTTCAGACGCCTCTGCTTCAAAAATTGGCGGCTTTGCAAGAATCTCAAAAATCTCTAGAGACAATCAGCCAGGAATTGGAAAATTTTTCAGAAAAAGTCGGCGTGGAGGCTGGGATCGACGTTCTTGAGCTTCTCAAGCTCATCCTTGAAAAGGCCGACGACGCCAAGATTGCGAAAAAAGCGGGTATCGCAAAGAAAAATATCGGCAAGTGGAACCGGATGGTTCGTTTGAGGGCTTTTCAGCTCTCCCTTTACAGCCTTACCTTTCCGCTGGGGCTGACATCCGCTTTCATTTCCGCATCGCTTGCGAAGATCGTCGGCGCTGTCTCGAAATTTTTTCTTTCAGCCCCGAGTTCCCTTGGAGCTTACATGGACACGTGCGAGCCGTTCAAAAGAAACGGAGCGATCGCCGTCCCGAAAGTAGATATCTCGCTTCTCAGAACTGCTGAATAACAAACAGCCGAGGAATTTCCTCGGCTTTTTCTCATTGAAAAATTCGTTTCCTCAGGCGTATTCTATCGCCTCTTTAATTTAGAGGAAGCATGTCGTCAAACTATGTCCACATTTCTTTCAACCGTTCCAATTTATGGATTCTAGGCACCGAAAAGCCAGAACCAGAGCGCCGCTTTTACTACCAGCTCAAACGATGCAAAAATAAAATGGAGGATCACGCTTGCGGAGAAACTTGGATACAAGCCGACGATCGTTTAGTCTCTTCGTGTTTGAATCCACTTGGGACGAGTTGTGGGTTGAGGAATGATGACGTCATTTTAAGATGGGCCTACAAAAACTCGACTCCATTTAAACAAAAACCCGATGCTTTTGAATCTAAAAACGAAAAAACCGAAGATAAAACCCACAAAGCAGCGGTTGCTTTACTTTCACTAGGAACATCATCAAAGAAACGTAAATTGTAAAATATAGTTCTTAGAGACTGTTAACGGATTCAGTTTCAGTCGATTTTTAGGTTCTTTTGAGCCGATTTTCGATTCAAAATTGGGGGACAATATCGACAAAAGTATATTGTCCCCCAATTTTGAATCGAAAATCGGCCAAAATAATCCAAAAACTCGACGAAATCTGAATCCGTTAACAGTCTCTTACAGAGGTTGTAAATGTCGACTCCAATAACTTCGTCCGCATCAACCGAGAGAACTACTTGGTATGAGAATTTTGACAGACCCAATGATTTTTATGCGGAGCCTGCTATCGGTGAGTTCGGGACTCCTATCTCAAATTTTCGCCAATTGATGTGGTCACGGGCTCCCGATGATCTTTCTGACGATTCCCTACTCCGTTATGTGACCCTAGGTTCTTGTGACGGCTTGGTTATTTCTCATGAGAAATGTTCCTCCGCGTCAGCCGCTTTATTAACACCAAAGATCTCTGATACAGACGTTCCCGTTATTTTTGCGCAGCTCACCGACGCTTGCCTTCGGTATGGCCTTTCAAATTATTTCTTTTGGACGCTCCCCACCTCCTAGCAGCTGTCCAAAAAAGAGGTGAAAGGACCCTATAAAAAGAGGACTTCTTGCGCGCAATGATGTAATGTTGTAGCATTACAACAAACAGAGGCCGCCATGAAAAAAACAGTTCTCCTACTTCTCCTTCCAGCACTTGCTGCGCTCGCTTACTTCACCGGAACCCGGTCAACAGACCCGGTCATAGGCCTCATCCTGCCCATGGAACATGAGGCCCTCTCCCAGATCGTCGAGGGTTTCAAAGCTCAAATGAACGGCCAGTCTGTTACTATCAAAGTTCTGAATGCCCAGGGGGATCCGAACATCCAACGGGCTTTGATCGAGCAATCGGTCCGCGACCAATACGATCTGATCGTCCCTATTGGAACAGCGGCGTCTCAAATGACTCTCAATCTGGCAAAAAAACAAAAAATTGTCTGCCTAGCCGCCGATTCGAAGTTGATCACCTCAGACACAAAAGAGGAGGCCACGGCAATCGACGACGAACTGTCTGTTGACAACGCGCTCTCCTTTCTTCGCGCCGCTTTCCCTCAAATGAGGAAAATCTCCCTGATCTACAGCTCTTCGGAAAAAGTGGCAAAAGAGATCCCGCTTGTGCTTCATGCAGCCCAGGCTGAAGGGATCTCGGTTCAAAAATTAATGGTGCAAAACCACTCCGACCTTTACACCCTCAGCCAAGCAATCGCTTCCGACAGCGAAGCCATTTTCCTTTTAAAAGATCATTTGGTGGTCAGCGGAATTCAGGTTGTCGTCCAGCAAGCGGAAAAACGGGGCATTCCTGTAATGGCGTCGGATGAAGGGTCGGTCATCCATGGGGCCGCGTTTGCCATCGGCGTGAAAGAGGAGGAAATCGGCAAACAAGGCGCCGTCCTTGCGAAAAACATCCTCGCAGGAACTTTTCCCAAAAACATCCCCCCGCAGACAATTGAAGGGCCGTTTCCCATTTTCATAAATAAGTCCGCTTTTGAAAAACAAGGGATTGACAGCACTTCTTTCATTCAATGCGCGGAAGAATTAGGGATGACTCTTCTTCCTGTTGACTCTCAGGCGAGATAATATGCTGCTCAATGTGTTAGAACAAAGCCTTCTTTTTTTCCCCTTGGCCCTGGGGATTTACATCAGTTATGGGATCTTGAAAATCCCCGATTTGACAACCGATGGCAGTTTTGTTTTCGGCGCCGCCCTGTTCGGGGTATCGGTTCATCAAGGGATCGATCCTGCTGCTGCAGTGGCGTTTGGGGCCGCAGGCGGCGCGCTCTGCGGATGCGCGGCCAGTTTCCTTCAGTCAAGGCTGCGTCTGAATCCGTTGATCGCAGGCATTCTCCTCGTGTTCATTTTGAATACAGTGACCCTGAAGTTCATGGGAAAGCCCAATCTTTCCCTGTTCAACCGCCCTTCCCTTTTTCCATCCGACTCAAAACTTGCCACGCTCATCCCTCTTACTCTGGCTCTTTTGATAGCAAGCGCCTGTCTTTTCTCCAGCAGAATCGGGCTGTTTTTAAACGCGTTTGGCAACAATCCAACCCTTCTTCAACTTTCCGGGAAAAATGGGAATCTCTACCGGACCCTCGGCCTCTCTTTAAGCAACGGTCTAGTGGCTTTTTGCGGCACGTTGACGGCGCAGGCCTATGGCTATGCCGATATCGGGATGGGGACGGGCGTTGTATTGATCGCGCTCGGCACCGTTATCCTCGGCCAACAGATTTACCATTCGTGTTTCAAGCGCCCCTCTTTCCTCCACCTCTTTCGATTGCTCTGCACGCTTGCAGGAGTCATCCTCTATTTTTCATCGGTCAATCTTCTGATTTTTTTAGGGTTAGATCTGATTTATCTGAAACTGATGATCGGGGTGAGCCTTGTTGGCTTCCTCGCTTTCACACAGTCTTCAAAAAAACAGGAAGCTTTATGACCTTCTTGACTTTCGAAAACGTCTCTTTTTCAGTCCCTCTTAAGGCAACGCCGATTTTGGACGACATCTCCCTCTCCATCCATTCCGGAGATTTCATCGTTATCTTAGGGAGCAACGGTTCAGGAAAAAGCTCTCTTCTTAAAGCCATCAATGGACTCATCGCACCTACCTCGGGGAAAATCCTCTTTCAAGGAAATCCTCTTCCCGCCTCCCTGAGTAGGCGCTCGCGCATCTTCGCAACTTTGACGCAAGACCTCAACCTATCGACTTTTTCTCAACTGACTGTTCTCGAAAACTGTTTGATCGCCTTAGAACGGAGACGGAGATTCTCTTTTTCTTTATCGGTCAAAAAAGAGAGAAAAGAAATCATTTCCGCCCTTTCGCAATATAGCCAAAAACTCGCGGATTCCATTGATGAACCGATCTCCTCGCTTTCAGGAGGAGAAAGGCAGATGGTCGCGTTTGCGATGTCCGTTTGGAATCCCCCTTCCCTTCTGCTGCTCGATGAGCACACAAGCGCGCTCGATCCGCAAATGGACGCGAAACTCATGGAACTGACTCATCGTTTTGCGTGCGCAAAACAAGTCACAACCCTCATGTCGACCCATAATCTCGATCATGCCCGGTACGGAAACCGGCTCCTCGCGATGAAGCAAGGCAAAGTCGTTATGGACGTTTGCGGCCCGGAAAAAGAACGGTTGACCCAAGAAGAAATCTTGAAAATTTACTCGTCTTGAGTGAATTTTCTCCAGGAGAGAGGCGGAAGATGGGAATGAGTGGGGATGATCGCCAGCATTAAAATGAGCAGCCCGATCGCGACCGAATTTTCTTGAGGCGGCAAAGCGATCTCAGGGAATGTGCCGTACCCTAAGCCCCAAAGCCAAAGCGCTACGCCTAAATTGAGAAGATGGATTTTCCGGAGCGGATGGTAAAAGGAAAGAAGAGAAAAACAGGCGATGAGGGCTGCGCAAACCAAGTCACTTGTCCATAGGAAATGTTCATCCGGAGGATAGCGCAAAATGAAGGGGCTGAGAGACAGCCAGCAAGCCAACATGAATTCTACAATGCGCGCCCACATAATATCTAAAACCTATTCTTTTTCTGGGCCGCTTTGAGCTCCCGATTCCGAATAATGATTTCGCCAGCCTCATGAGCTGTTTCAGAAGCCTTTCCCCAAAAAGTATCCCAAAGAAGCCGTTTGTTTTTCCCGCTCAATTCCCAAACTTTGCGTAAATAGAGAATGCACGACCAAATTTCATCATAAGCTAGAAAAATCAAGATCATTGAAATGCAGGCTGTGATTAAACAGAGGAAACACCAAGCGCCCACCACAGTCCCTTGCATAAACACTAAAATAGCGCTCACGGCTCCAAGTGGAATGACATCAATGCCGAAAATAACCACGAGCCAGGGACGGTCCTGCCAACGCCGCGTCGATCCGGCCAAGGCGAAGAGGATATCTCCAAGATAGGCCAAAGCGCCCATCATCGAATCGGGAATGCGGAACCATTTCCTTAAATTATGAGAGACATCGGAATCGAGGACAAACTCGGTCTGGCTTCCAAAAACAGGATCCCAAACGTGCCCAATCAATTGCCACTGATAAAGTCCCATGTAGACCGCGATTAACACCGCCACCGCCGCAATGCAGCAGATCAATACGCGCTGCGGCCAGCTCGAAGGGTTGTACTTCCAAGGCGCTGGCGCCGCTTCTAAATGAAAAGGCCTTTTCATACTTCAGTCCATAAAACAAAAACGCATTTTAAGAAAACCGAAATATACCCTTCCTATTCAAGAATCGGTTTTGAATCATTCACAATTCAAAAACCGCTTGAAAACTAGAGTTTTGCGCCAATCGGCTCCGCAAAGTTTGGTCCGAATCGATCTCCCCATCTCGATCGCGGAGAGTGATTTTTCCGCACTTAAAATAAGCTTTATGAGAAGGAAATGTTTGGTTCAAGGACTTAAAGAGCTCTTCCTTGATTTTGTCCAACGAAACGTTATCTGCCAATTGATGATTTGAAGAAACTTCCATTGAGAGAAACTTACACCGTAAATTGACTTTCATAAAAAACTCCTTTTCCTAAAAAACTGTCGTTGAAATCAGCTTCTGTCAATTTCAACGATAGTCCCTAAGAGCATACCCCTTCCAGCATCGATTTCCAATGGAGAATCATCGGTCCTCGAAAAATCGACTGAAACTTTTTATTCGGATAGGTTCGTCAGGGATAAAGAGGCCGGAGGAGATTCCTCCGGCCTTTTTTCTAAAGAATTTCCGCTGCGATCGACGCGAGCTCGGAACGCTCGGTTCTCTCTAAGAACATATGGCCGTAAATCCGGTGGTTTTTGAATTTATTCACCGTGTAGGTCAGGCCGTTTGAATCTTTATCGAGATACGGGTTGTCGATTTGGGTTGGGTCTCCTGTGAGGATCACCTTCGTCCCTTTCCCTGCGCGGGAAATCACCGTCTTCACTTCGTGAGGCGTCAAGTTCTGCGCCTCATCGATGATCATGTACATTTTCGGTAGAGATCTTCCTCGAATATAGGTGACCGCTTCCATTTCGATTTTCTTGCTTTCCATGATAAATTCAAGCGTTGCGGCGCCGTTGCCCTCTCCGCTTGTGGAAGAACAGAGAAACTCGAGGTTATCATAGATCGGCTGCATCCAATGATACAGTTTTTCCTCTTTCGTTCCTGGCAGATACCCGATGTCCTTGCCGAGCGGGACAATCGGACGGGAAATTAAAATCCGCGAATAGACAGGCTCATCGAACACCTTTCTCATTCCGCACGCTAAGGCCATCAGCGTTTTGCCGGTTCCCGCAGGCCCGATCAAGGTCACTAAGTGAATGTCATCGCGCAAAAGAAGGTCGATCGCGCACCGCTGCTCAACGTTGAGCGGCTGGATGCCCCAAATGTCTTTCGACACCTGGATCAACGGCTCGAGTTTTTTTGTCTTGTCGCTGTATTTACAAACGGCTGAAGATTTTTCCGGAGAGCTGAGAAACGCATACTCGTTCGGGCGGAATCCAGCCTCTGGCATAGGAAGGATGCCGTCTTTGTAAAAAAGATCGATTTCCTTCTTGGGAACTTCGACTTTCCTTAAACCCCGGTACATTTCTTCATAAGACGTTTTCAAGTTCTCGTAATCTTCCGATTCGAGATCCATCGCCTCAGCCTTCACGCGAGTGACGAAGTCCTTAGATACGATAACGACCGACTCCCCTTTTTCTTTCAGAAGGAACGCGACCAATAAAAATTTATTGCTGTTGCGATCGAGAGGAAGGGGAAACCGTTCAGTCCTTTCAGGATTCGCTTGCAAGTGGATGCGGACTTTAGGCCCTTCAGGAATGACCACCCCGTTGTGCAGATCTCCCGTCTGTTCCGCTTTCAATGAGTCAATATACCGGATGACCTCCCGGGCATTTTTTCCCACCTCGTCGGTATATCGCTTCAAGCTATCCAATTCTTCGAGGACCGCTAAAGGGATCACCACATCGTTCTCTTCAAATTTCGTAATCGAAGTTGGGTCGTGGATCAGAACATTGGTATCGATCACAAATGTTTTTCTGGTCACCTGTTTTTCCTCGGAAATGCCGGTTTGGTTGCGTGGTTTTGGCCGCTGCGCCACTATCATCAATCACCTCAATTTATCGAATTCTATTAGTTTAGATGAGAGGGTGTCTACAAAGTAAGATTCTGTCGATTTTTAAACACCCTCTGAGTCGAGTGAGCTCATTCCCCCCTTTTTGTTCCCGCTCTAAAAAAGTTCCTTATAGGGATTCTTTCCAGCGAAATCAAGAAATGTTATATAATACGATTCAATTAGCTACAAACCAATGATTTAAAATCATTTCAAGCAAACAGATATCTCGAGTGCTAATATTATTGACAAAAGAGCCTCCCTTCCCGTATAATCAAGACTAAAAGCAAAGAGTCAAATAGGTATCTCTCCAATGAAAATCACTTCGACTGTTTTGAGCATACCCCCCTACCTTTCAACCACTTGGAAGAACATATCCTCCCTCCACGTAAAAGAAGAAAAAGGGGCCCTTACGCTGGTCGTGATCTTACAAAACCGGACCCAGATCGAGGTCCCGGAACTCGAAAAAACGACAGTCGACGCAATTTTTGAAGCTCACGCCCGTTATGCTGAAGCCTCCGATATCGAAAGCAAAATTTTTCAAAATCCCCTCAACCCGGTTGAAGGCCCTTTTAATTTCAGCCTCCCTCTTAAATCCAACAGCCCCATTGATTCTTTGGGCGTGGCCATGCAGCACAACGAACAGCAAGCAGACCTTCCACCCCTTCCGCCCGACGTTCTCAATAAAATCACAGCGATCGCCCGCGCGTTTGGCCTCGACGACGCATCCACCCTGCCAAAAGCGGAGGCGAATTGCAACTGCGTCTACTGCCAAGTGGCCCGCGCATTGCATGGGGAAGAAAACCTCTCTCAAGAAGAAGTGACTGAAGAAGATTTGAAATTCCGCAATTGGGAAGTAACCCAAGCGGCAGACAAGCTCTACACAGTCACAAACCCTCTCGACGCCAATGAATACTACAGCGTATTTCTCGGCGATCCTCTCGGCTGCACCTGCGGCCAAAAAAGCTGCGAGCACATCCGCGCAGTCCTCAATACATGAAACTCATCCCAGCCTCTATCGTTTTGGAGAGGGTTCCTGATAGAGCCAGGGACAGGATAAACAAGATTGACGGATGAACAGGATGAAAAATTTCTCCGGTTTATACCATTCTTAATTCAGTACCACCCTCAGCAAATTCCCGATTCTTCAAGTTGTTTCGTTAGATTCGGATCAGTTTTTAGAAAATGCTTGGTGATAAAAGGGCCGGAGAATAATATTTCCTTAAATCACCTTATCTAGTGGAGCGATTGCTATGTTGCGCCTTCTTTGCCTGAGTTCTTTTTGCCTTGCCGCTGTAGCAAATGCAGCGCCGCAGACTCCATCTCCTCAAGTGGCTCCGACAAAACCGGCAGCGCAGCAGCCTGCGAAAAAAACCGAAACTTTCAAGCCGTTCACAGGAAAAGTGATTGCAAATAAGGTACGGGTCCGGGCCAAACCCGATCTCGATGCACATGTCGTCCGGCAAATGAATAAAGCAGATCTTCTTTTGGTCGTGAGCGAAGAAGGTGATTTCTATGGGATTGAACCTATGAGAGACACGAAGGCCTATGTATTCCGCAGCTACATCCTCGATAACCTAGTTGAAGCCAATCGCGTAAACGTCCGGCTCGAACCGCATGTAGATGCTCCGATCATCTCTCAACTGCAAGCAGGAGATAAAGTTCAGGGCCAAGTCTGCTCCATGAACCATAAATGGTTGGAAATCGCCCCACCGAAAGGCACCCGTTTCTATGTTTCGAAAGAATTCATCTCCAACGCTGGCGGACCCGAATATTTGGCTGCTATGGAAAACCGGAGATCTCAAGTCGACGAACTCCTTACGAGCGCCTATTTCAACGCAGAAACAGAATGCAAAAAAATCTATGAAGAGATGACTCCCCAGCAGGCGATTGAGCAGTTCCAAACAGTTTTGAAAAATTTCGTCGATTTTCCTGAAGCTTGCGCGCAAGCCAAGGAAGGGCTGGCCCTTTTAAAAGAGACTTATCTCAACAAAAAAATCGCCTATCTCGAATCGAAAGCGCAACTATCCCCTATCGCAAGGGATGAATTGATCGCAAAACACAATACAGAAAAAAAAGACCTCTTCTCCGAAGCCCCTGTCAATGTCGATCCCGACCTTTGGTCGAAACGAGCGCAAAAACGGGAAGGGACTTCTCTTTGGGATGGAATGGAAGAGTCTTTGTATTTGAGCTGGACAGCTTTTCATACCGGGAAAAAATTCGACGATTTTTATGCCGAGCAAAAAGCAAACGCATCTGTTTTAACAGGCAGGCTCGAGCTCTATGAACACGAAATGAAAGACCGGCCCGGCGATTACATCCTCCGAGGAAAAGACGCCCCCCTCGCCTATCTCTACAGCACTCAAGTCAACCTTGAGAAATATGCAGGGAAAAAAGTGAGCATCTTGGCCAGTCCAAGACCGAATAACCACTTCGCATTCCCCGCTTATTTCGTTCTCAGCGTCGATCCCGCCGAGTAATGGAATTAAGAGACTGGGCAATCAGGATCCTTTCTGCGGATACGCTTGAGGAAAAGCTTCTTTGCCCAGATCTCCTTACCGACGAAAATCCAGGCGCACCCCTTGTCTTCAATGAACCAAGCCGCCCTCAGGGCATGGGTTTCAACAAACGGACCCGCGAAGAAAAGCTCCCTCCCTTTCAAACCCATGGAAAGGAAAGCAACCGAGCAACCTGCTTGCACCGCTTTGCAGGGCACGAACTTCTCGCCGTCGAAATCATGGCACATGCACTCACCGCCTTTCCCGAGGCCCCAAAAAGCTTCCGTAAAGGGGTTGCCCACACCCTCAAAGAAGAACAAGGGCACGTCCGCCTTTATATCCAAAGAATGGAAGAAATGGGCCTCCGTTTTGGGGATCTCCCTCTCTATCGCCATTTTTGGAACCATGTCCCTTATCTCACTTCTCCCGTCCGCTACGTAAGCGCAATGAGCCTCACCTTTGAAATGGCCAACCTCGATTTCGCCCCTCTTTACGGGAAATCATTCCACCATTTCGGCGATGAAAAAAGCGCCGCCCTCATGGGCCAAATCGTCAAAGATGAAATCAATCACGTCTCGTTCGGCTGGCGATGGCTCAACCGCCTCAAAGACCCAACGCAAACGACCTGGCAAACCTGGATCGAGGGGATCGCCCCCAAACTAACTCCCTCAAGGGCCAAAGGCTTCGTCCTCATGGAAGAAAACCGACGCCAGGCCGGCATCCCAGACTCCTGGATCGAACAGTTGAAGAATTCCTAAACCGCTCCCTCTTCGAAAGAAAAGACTAATTATCACAAAATGAGGTAGTTAGATAAATTCTATAGACTAATTAAAAAAATGAAAAATTAATTTAAATAAGATATAATAGATGGAATTTATAAAGGAATAATAACATGACGGCAATTTCAGAAAAATTAGAAAAATGTGGGATTTGTTTAGAAGAAAAAAATCCAGAAACAATGGCCCGCCTTTCTCCTTGCAATCACTTATTCGACGAAGCCTGCATCGACCAGTGGCATAACACAGACCGTAATAACTGCCCTCTATGCCGCGGAAGAGTCATTGAGTTAAACGTGAATGGAGAGATTCGATCCATTGCGAATCCTATGGAAAATTTCCCACTGCAAATAGATGGTCGCACAATATTTAGGCTTTCCATGCTCGGAGGCTTTGTAATCCTCGTACTCGCAAGCACTATTTCTCAAACCTATTCCCGTTTCTTTAATGAAACATAAGACAGATTCGGCCGTCGCCGAATCTGCCAGATTTCTTTTCCCTTAAATTTCCAAGGCGGAGGGTCTTCCCCCTTTGACTTTTTCCGGTTGGCGGATGGCGTAGATCACGAGAGCTGCCATGTGAGGGAGAGCCACGCCTGCGAGGATGATGTCCGTGCAAGTCCAGACCAATTTCACATCCAAGATCGAGCCGAGGAAAATCATAAACGATGTTGCTGCATAATAAAGGATCAATTTTCGGTTTTGGGTGAGATAGCCAAAACACTGCCCTCCGTTGTAGCTGTTGCCCAAAATCGTTCCAAAAGCGAAAACAAAAGCGCAGCTTGCGATCGCAGCGACTCCAAAAGAGGCAAAATAGAGTTTGAAGGAGGCTGCGACCATGCTCATTCCTAAGGGCAGCGAGGGATCTTCCCACGTTCCCGTCATGAGGGCGACGCATCCCGAGAGAAACCCGACGAAACCTGCCGCATAGGTTGAAAACATCGCAAGCGTCCCCTGTCCTTCAGCATCATTTGTCTCAGCCATGGAGTGGGGAATCGTCTGCGTCCCAATGCCCGCCTCGCAGGCCTGAGTTCCTTTAAATACACCCCATCGAAGGGCGCTCATCAATCCCCCGACGACCGTTCCGCTGGCCATTGCATAAGGGGAAAAGGCCGATTGAAAAATCGTTCCGATCACTCCCCCCAATTTAGGAAGGTCGGACAAGAGGATCCAAAAACAGGCTCCCAAATAGAGAACGAACTTAACCGGGATCAGTTTTGATTCGATCGAACCGATCCGTTTGATTCCTCCGGTCAATAAAACAAAGACAATAAGCCCAATCGCCCCCCCTGAAACCAAAGCGGGGACCCGGTATTGGCCCATTAAAGGGGAATCTAAAATGGCCGCGAGCTGGTTCGCTTGAGCGCCCGACCAAGACATCATGAGAATAAAGCAGCAAATGGCATAGATTTTCGCGGCCATGGGCGAGAGTAAAACTTTTAAATATTGCATGGGACCTCCCATGATTTGGCCGGAGGGAAGTTTTTGCCTCGATTGGATCGAAAGGCTCACTTCGACATAAGTTGCAGCGCTACCCAAAAATGCAGTGAGGAGGAATCCGATCAGCGCTCCAGGTCCTCCCATATGAATGGCGATCACAGGCCCTACGATCGTACCTATCCCCAAAGTCGTCGACATCGCTGTAAAAAGAGCCTTATAGGGTAAAATCGTGTGCTGTCCTTCGACCTGATTTTTTTTAAAAAACGAAGCCCCCACCATTTTAAATAAAGCAGGGAATAACCGGAGTTGGATAAAACGAGTTTTCCAAGTTAGAAAAGCGCTGCCCGCTAAAATACACAAACACGAAGCATACAAAATGCAGTCCGCAGAAATCTTAATAAAATCTTCCAAAAACATAAATCCTCAAAAAAAATAAAAGGTCATTAAAAATATGAATAAAAAAAGAGAAAAAAATTAATTATTATTTTGGAAGGAGCATTGGAAGGATTGGAGGGAAGAAACCACTTTTTCTATCAAAATTAAGGGAAATGTATGCATAGAGCCTCCTTATTCAAGTTCATTTTTCGGACAAGGATTGCACGTCTCTTCTTTTAGGAACAGCTAAAATTAATTAGACAAATTGATAGTTCTAGCAATGGTTTCTAGGGGCTGAGGTTCGGGAAGCTCTTTTAATAAAGAACCGCTTTCTTTCAGCTTGCGAGCCGTTGAAAAGATCCGGGTTTCCATAGAAGAGAGCGCTGCATTGTAGTTTTCTGTAGCTGCGTTCAAATTTTTGCCCACTTTATTCCAGTGCTCGCAAACAATCCCGATCCGCTCATAAAGCTCTTGTCCCAAACGGGCGATTTCGCGGGCGCTTTTCGACAAACTCTCCTGTTTCCACCCATGGGCAATCGCTCTCAAGATCCCGATGAGCGTTGTGGGAGTCGCTACAATGACATTCTGATCGGCCCCAATTTCAATCAAAGCAGGATCGGCTTGAAGGGCCGCGCTGAAAAAAGCTTCGGCAGGAAGGAAAAGGATCACATATTCAGGAGCCGGATCGAATTGTTTCCAATACTCTTTATTTGAAAGATCCTTCATATGCTTGCGCAACGCGGCGGCATGATCCTGGAGTTTTTTCTTCCGAAGGTTTTCATCTCCCGCGTCGGACGCATCAAGATAGGCCTCGAGAGGCGTTTTCGCATCAATGGCGATTTGCCTTTGGCCAGGGAGCCGGACAACCAAATCGGGCCGAAGCTGCTTCCCTTCCGATTCAAACGTCTTTTGTTCGTAAAAATCGCAATTGTTGATCATCCCGGCCAGCTCTACCACCCTTTTCAAATGGACCTGTCCCCAAGCTCCCCGGATTTGAGGAGAGCGAAGCGCTTGAGTCAATTGCAGCGTCTCTTTCCTCAGCTCTCGTTCAGAATCAATCATCCCATCGAGTTGCTTTGACAAAGACGCATAAGCCCCTTCCCGCTTTTTCTCGAGCTCTCTCTGATGGCCATCCAAAAGTTTCATTGTCTCTTTAATCGGTTGTAAAGAGGCATCGATCGCCTTTTGTCTATTTTCAAGATCTGTTTTCGCCCCTTCTTGGTATTTTTCTAATGAGGCTTTGGCCAGCTCAAGAAACGCCCGCCCATTTTTTTCCATGACATCGAACGAGAGAGCCTTGAACGATTCATGAAGCTGCGCCTGAGTGACCGCGCTCCTTTTTTGCATCCAGATCCAAAGACCAATGAATCCAAAAAACAAACCCAAAAACGCCAATCCCGTCAAAATCATAAAATTTTCTCCGAAAACCTCGAGTATAGCTTCTAGCAAAGTATCAAGCCAATGGATAAACTGTTTCTCTTTCAGTTTAAAAATTGTGCGGTTTTGTAATGACGATACAAATGACATCAAAAGAGCTATCAGACTATTCAAAAAACCTTGTTAATATCATGGACGCCCAAATAAAAGAGGTTCTTTACCTAGCTAATCCCGAAGCGGGAGAAGCTGGTATTTTGTCGAAAAAGATCTCCTTTTCAGCAGAACAGCAGGAAAAACAAAAAAAGCTGAGAGAGCTTTGGGAGGAAGCAACAGAAAAGATCGGTGCATTTATACCCAATCTCGTAAAATTTGAGCTTCTGTCTCCATGCAGTGAAGACGACATGAATCAATGGAACCAACTACATGAATTAATCAACAAACAATTTCATGAAATTAATCGATACTCTCTTTCCATTCTTCATGGACTTAATTTTTATCCAGCAAAACTAACCTCTTTGATCCGATCGAATGGACAAAACAAAAAGCCAACTCCTTCCACTCAGCCCTCCCCTCCAAAACCTGAAGAAGAAAAAAAAGAATGGCTCGTCTAAAAAACTAATTGATTCAATTGCTGATCACTCCAGGCAGAAAATAATGAATGGAGGATGCTCAGCATAGGCTCTACCCAGCCGCATAGTATCAGGAAGGGAATCGTTATGAATCAGAAGTTCCTCTACATTGCTGAACTGCGGATGGAAGCTGTTTTTGACTTTGAAACCTGCTTCCTCAAATTCACGTAAATATTCAGATTCTGGGTGATATCGGTTGGGAACTGTAAGTCCTGGCAGTTTTCTCCAGATCTCCTGGCCAGCTTGGAGCTGCCGTTCGTCCGTCACAAGAACCAACTCGCCGTTTGCAAGAGCAAAGGTAGCTCTGTAAACCTCTGTAAGCTCGTTGAGACGTGAGATAATTGTGGCAGGATCTGGATTTAAAGGAAGTTGATTTAAAATTCCAGAGATGTGCTCAAGAACCGTCTCAGAATCAGATCCATTGGTAAATAGAGTGCCAAACGAGGTAGGCGCAGTAACAATAACGAGGCCCCCTTGTTTTAATACGCGCCGCATCTCTTTGAGATGAGGGCCAAGACCTGCCGATTGTCCGTTCACGAGAGTTGTGGAGGGAAGATTGCAGCCTACATTGATGCTTAGGCAAAGATCAAAGGAGACTGGGGAATAGGGAAGGCAGGCTACATCGCCAACCGTAAGATCAATTTTATCCGATAGTCCCGCTTGAGCGATTGTTTTAAGGCCTAGTTCAATCATTTTTTCTTGTAGATCGATGCCGAAAATTTTGCCTCCATGCTCTGCCGAATAGATGGACCAAGGGGCGCAGCCGCAGCCTGCATCAAGCACGACTTTGCCAGCGAGATCCTCTAGATAGGGCGTGAAATAAGGATCGAGCAGAAAAGCCCCATCAGGGCCATGGCGACTTGATGCATAAGCATTCGCTCCTTCTTTTCCATAGTGCGTGCCTATTGCGTCATGGAACCTCTCCGAGGCAGCCAACTCAAACTGGCCACTGAGAGCTAGGTAAAATACTGGCGTCAGCAGAGATATCAATCGGTACAAACTTTTCATAGGGCCTCAATTCTTTCTAGGGTTCATCTAAGAAGCTGTCTTAGAGACTGTCGCTTGAGAATAGAAATATAAAAATCATAAAAATAGTCATTTGGAATATGGCCCATCCCATCTACAAGAAAATATTCTGAATTTTCTATAGCCCGAGCTAAAGCTTCGCCATGATCTGAAGGAAAGATAGGATCTTCAGAGCCTTGAAGAATAACAGTAGGCACTTTGACTAATGAAGGTGCGGTCCGCAACAAAACTTCTGAACGCTCATCTCGTAACAGGGTAATATGATTGATTATCCCTTGCGGATAGCGCAGTCTCGCAAGGAACGCTTTATGGATTTCTCGGTTTGTCTCTTCGTTCAAAGGGATTTTCTGCCCATTCAGCCGATTCCAACCCTCTATTCTCTGCTCTAGCTTTCCTTCCTCTGTTTGTGGAGATAACTGCATAAATTCTCTCATCCAAGAGAGATATTGAGGAGATGGAGGAGAAAAAGGACTGTCTTCTTCAGGGAGATGGCCTGCATAAGTGAGATTCATGGGATGAATTTCACAAGAAGATCCCATAATTAGAATTGTGTGGACTCTCTCTGGGAAATAACCCGCCATGAGTTCAGCGACGAACCCTCCAAGGGAAACGCCGAATAGATGAGCTTTTTTTACTCCAGCAGCGTCCAGCACGCCAATAGCATCCTTTGCCATGTCCATGAGGCCGTATGGGTTTTCTTGAAAATCAAAACAAGTGGACAAGCCAGCGTCTCGATGATCGTACCGAATGACATAAAATCCTTCGTCGGCTAGCTTTTCGCAAAAAGCCTTATCCCAAATCACCCCTTGACAGCAGCCTCCCATGATCAATAACACTGCTGGATCTTCTTTTTTACCAAAGGTCTCGTACCAAATATCAATCTGATCGACATGGGCCATTTGGCCTTCATTGCCAAGTAGAGAGAGCGCAGAGAACAGAAATGCGAAAACACTTTTTAACATATCAATGTCGTCCTGATGATTTTTCGTAGAAAATCTATCGCATTTCAGAATTTTATGGTAGGTGCATGGGTTCTGTTACATTTAATGTGCATAGAGACTTTGTTCAAGTTTCCAAGAGTTAATGCGATTAAGAGCCATTTGTTCATTAGAAACTGAAAGTTGCTCAATCACTTCAAATCCAGGAAGTCCTTTGTCTCCCATGATCAGCTTGGCTTGAACAACGAGCCAGTCTGTCTTTTCTTTGCGAATAATATGAAGCAAATATCCTTCCGGAATTTCTGCTGCCCATTCTTGATATTCAAGCCTATCCCAGGTTTGAAACCATTCATTATCCATTGCATTTATCTCCATTGAAATTCCCATAAGAGAAGCTACAGTGATTGCCATTGTACTGAATCTTGTCATATTTCTCCGCTTTTAGAAAAAGCATCATAAATATTTTTCGCTATTTTTTGAAAGTTCTGAAGTCCAGGAAAAAACGATAACTTTTGAATGAGTATTTCAGAACTTGCTATTGAAAACCACAACCTATTCATTATAAATGAATAGCAGTTTGCAAGAATTGATAGACAATAGTAGGATTTTTAGATTAAACTCCGACATGCTTTTGAGGTCTCTCTATGGAAATGCGCCAATTAGGAAAAAAAGGGCCTAAAGTATCAGCTCTAGGCCTCGGATGTATGGGAATGTCCGTTTTTTATGGACCCACAGACGAGAAGCAGGCTCTCGAAGTGGTCGAAAAAGCTTTTGAATCCGGCGTTACTTTTTTCGATACGGCGGACATGTACGGAAATGGAGCCAATGAAATTCTATTAGGCAAGGGAATTAAAAAATTTCGCAACGAAGTGATCGTCTCGACCAAGTGCGGAATCGTATGGGATGGAGTTCAAGTAACTGTGAACAACCATCCGGAATATATTCGGGAAGCTTGCCATGCCAGCCTTAAAAGACTTGGCAGAGACACAATCGACCTCTATTTTCTTCACCGCTACAATCCTTCCATTCCCCTCGAAAAATCGATGCCTGCCATGCTGAAATTGATCGACGAGGGTAAAATTCGTTTTATAGGATTCTCTGAAGTCGATGGGGAAGTTTTAGAGAAAGCCCATCAAATCTTAGGCGATAAGCTAGTCGCCCTCCAATCCGAATATTCGATCGTCAACCATACCGATACTGAAACCGTCCTAGCAACTTGCCGAAAACTGCAAATCGGGATTGTCGCCCATGCGCCGCTTGCAAGAGGCCTATTAGGCGGAAAGCTGAAGGATGCAAGCTTGTTTACAAAAGGAGAAACATGGGACGTCCGCAGCATTTCTCCCCAATTTCATTCTGGAACCTTTGAACATAACTTACGATTGGTGAATGCCCTCGACGAAATAGCCAAGAAAAAACATTGCACCGTAGCACAGCTCTGCCTCGCGTGGCTTCTCGCTCAGGGTAAGGATGTGGTTCCTATCCCTGGAACTAAACGGTTGGACTACCTCAACGAGAATTTGGGGGCGCTAAAAATTTCTCTTTCGCTGCAAGACCTAAAGGATATTGCTAAAGCGATCAAGGATCACCCTATACAAGGGTTAAGGCTGATTTAAAGAGTTATGTTGGTCAATAACGGCACAAACACTCTCTCTAAAATTATAACTGAAGTGGTTCAGCATCAATACTCTGAACCAGAAATAAAAGCCCTTGAGCTCGTCAGATCTTGCCTCCAAAGGAAGGGCCCGTTTAAAACCAAACTTCTTTCTGGCGGCTTATCCGGATCCAATCTTGTTAGAGTAAGCACCCCCTTTCAAGATTACGTCGTCCGTTTGTGGAATATGGAATACGCTGAATATTTTCCTCAAGATCTTGCTTGTCAGGTTATTGCCTCTGATGCCGGCTATGGTCCCAAGGTCTATTTTATGAATGAAGCGGCTGGCGTTAGCGTGATTGAGTATTTTGAGCTCGAAACGTTTCCAGAAATGCCGAAAAGGCTTGAGCACCTTGTAAAACTGATCAAACAGATCCATGCAGGCCCTTCCGTGCCTAAAGGAATCGATAAAGCGAAAGATCTGAACGAGTCCGTAGATGCTGTAGCCAAATTAAACCCTCGTTTTCTCGATCTAAAAAAAATTAGAGAAATCCAAGACGCCGTATACAAAGCAATGCGTTCTTCCGCTAGCTGTGTGCCATGCCATCGCGATCTACATCCCGGCAACCTGATTTACAACAAAAAACGGTTCGTCGCAATCGACTTTACCTGGGGCGGAATGGACGATCCCTATTCAGATCTGGCTACCCTAGCCATTTTTAATTGCACTCAACCGGAAGAGGAGCAATTATTGCTTCGTCTCTACCTCGATCGGGAACCAACAGCAGAGGAAATGACTCGGCTCTCGCTCATGAAACTGCCCACCAAAATTTTTTATGGTCTCGAATTTCTTAAATTAGCACCAAGCCATGCTTTTAATAGCCCAACTCCCCCTTCTGTAAATCCCAAAAGCTATATGCGTTTTGGATGGCAAGGAAATCGACCGACTGCTGCCGATTATCTTGAATATGCCGTCTCCATCCTGAATGAAGTGCTAGAAGATTCTCAAACAGAGTCTTGTTGCCCATAATTAAACGGACAAGAGTCTTCAGGAGTCATTTTTTCTCCGCATCCTCTAAATCTATTTGTTTCTCAATCCATTTCACTGCATCTTGGAGAACGGTATATCGATCATCAAGCATGTTATGAGCTAAGCCTTCGTAACGCGCGTAGGTAACATTGGATTTTTTTGTTCTTGGACTAGTTTCCAAAGTTCATCGGACGATTCGATACAATCATCTTCCGATCCTATCGAAAGATAAACAGGACACGAAAGGTTTAAAATGTCATCCCGATTACAGAGATCGGCGCCATGCGCCCAAAATTTATAGGTTTGCGATAGCCAAAATTTTTGGGAAGACGGGTCTTCCTTCATCATTTTAAATTGCGATTCTATTTCTTCATCCGTTAAGGGAGAACCATTTTTTTTAAGAAGCAAAGAGATCTCATCTTTGAATTTCCAAGCTCCTGCTCCCCCAAAAATAAGAACAGACTTCGCCTCTGGAGATAAATGAGCGACGCGGGGAGCGATCCATCCCCCTTCAGAAGTGCCAATAAAGATCAGGCGAGAGTCCCACCCCTTAGGCTTATGCTCGCGAAGAAATTCTAAAACTTGGAGATAATCGCAAACCCGATTTTCAACCAGATTGTATTCATGAAAAACAGCCTCGTCAAAATGTTCTCTGTCGACGCCCTTCTTCTCTATAGACAAAATTCTGATCCCTGCGGAATTGAGAAGCGGAGCCAGGATTTGATGAAATGGATAAACGCTTTGGGTGGAACATTTTTCGGAATAAGACCCCTGGCATAATATAGCTATAGGGAAAGACCTGCGATCAGGAGGGAGAGATAAGTATCCTTTTAATTCAGACCCATCTTGTCGCAACTGCACAAATTGTTTAGGCTCATCAGAAAATAATTGCTCTGATCGATTTAGAATTGGAATAATGAAAAGAACAAATAAAATGAAAATATTTTTCATTTAACCACTTTTTTTATAAAAAATTATCGATTCGAAAATCGAAATCGACTGAACCTTACTTTGCAGACACCCTCTCAGGATATATTTAACAAAAAATCATCTCACAGCGAAAAGGTTCCTGGCTAGCTGAAATAACGACTTGTCAATAGCGTCAGCGAACAAAAAAAGACCTAAGTGCTGATAGCAGAAGAATACCCAATGTCACTCATGTCGCACTCCTTCTCGCCCTCGAATAATAGAAATATTTTAATAACAGTTATACCGAAATGGTCTGAAGAATCGGGAATTTGAGAAGGAAGCTGCGCAAATTTTTGCGTCTGGAGCGAGTGGCCATTGCCAACGGCAAGGCGCGAGTGAAGACCAGAAATTTGCAGCAAAGCTGACGCAGTCAAAAACCGATTCTTCAGATCATTTCGGTATAGTTAAAACCTAATAATGCATTTTATCAAAAACAGATTTCCCTAAGAAAAATAAATCTATTTTTTAAAAAATTTTAGTTTTGTTATTTCTAATAATTTTGTACAATTTATTTATTACTTTTAAATATAAATAGGTAAGAAATGTCTATTCATTCAATTTCTCATGCTAATTTTAGCAGTCCTGAAGGTCTGAAATGCTCTGCCTGCCAAATGAGTGATGGAGATCCCTTAATTAGGATTTCCCATAAGGTGGGTCAAGTTTTCCATTGGTTTCATCAGAAATGCTTAAATCTATCGGACCGCCGCTGTCCCGATTGCCGACAGGAGATTCAGGCTGTTCATATCCTTGAGTATTCCGCAAATGAAGAAGAAGGAAGGGAAGATCTTCCTCTTTTGATTCAAGAAGACGGTATTGAAATGATTCCGATGGATGATAATGGAGAAGTGGATAATCCTATTGAAGGGTTGCAGATTATTGATTTAGAGGATCTAGTAGAAATTAACCACGACCCTATAAACCATGAAGAAGGGCGAGAAGTGGTTGGAAGGGAAGAAGTAGATCGACAGGCTGCCTGTGTAGCAAAAATCTGCGTGCCATTCGGTCTTTTTGTAATCACGGCTTTAATGTACTTCCTTCTGAAAACCATAGGAGAAGCTAATTTTGATGCTCTCCCGAGAAATGAAACTCATACTTGGTATTGGCGCTAATCTTATTTAGGAAAATTAAATTCGTAAGTATAACATTCAGGATTATGCAATATGTCGATTAAACTTTTCTCTATTTCACCGTATGGTCAAAGAGACGCTCGGTCCTACCCACCTCGCCGCAAATGCCCTATTACAACACAAATGGCGACAGTCAACACTACACTCGTGACAAGACTTGAGAATCTTTCCCATATAGAAACTCCCGATCAACTCAAAGAAGTAGCTGAAGCTATATCTGATTTTCAAATTCTCAAATCAAACTTTGCTCATGTGAAACTTTCCGCAATCAAGCGAAGCCTGCTGAATTTATCGTTGGACTTTTCCGAACAGAAATTACGTAACGCTCAAAAAGAATTAAACGCGCTTCAGATAGACATTTATCATGTGTAGCTGAAATTTCTGGAATGGATTACGGATATCACGAGATAGTTGAAGAAGGTTATTGGTTATTCAAATGACAAAAGGAACCGAATTAATTATCGATTTATTTAAAAGAATAAAAGGACTCAAGCCAATAAGAGCTAACCAGGGTCATGGAAGCTTCATTACTATTCATTTTGGTCGAGATCTTTCAGAAGAAGTTAAAACTCGGACGGGCACCAAAATAAGGCATTATGGAGAGTGGCGTTTATGGGTATACATGTGTGCCTGGCGCATCGACATCAACAAAAAACCATGCGCCGGATCAGAAGATTCGAGAGAAAAAATAGAGAATTGCCTAACCGAATTAGCACAGAGAGAACTGAATGAGGTCATCCTATTGAATGACGCATTCGATGCTACACTCATCTTTGGAAATGATGTAGAATTGCATCTTTTTTCGTTTCACACCGAAGAGCGCGAACAATGGAAACTCTTTACCCCCGAAAAAAAAGTATTCATTGCGGGGCCTGGTAAGGAATGGTCTTATCACGATTCCGACAAACCACGAGCAAATACTGACATGATGCCCTTGTAGAAAACCCAACTATTATGCCTATGCGTAATTTTTTTAAAGCTTCGGCATTAAATGTTTAGGACTACCAGATCTTTTCTTATAAAAGGATCGGCAATTTCCCAGTTTCTAGAAAGAACGCCAATTGTTCTTTGGATGCTTTGCCACTCGAAGTTAAAACGACGATCTCTTCCAAGTCGGTTTTTTTACAGGGACTGATTACATTGTTTGCTTCAAGAAACAGCAGCGTTACAAAATAGGCAGTCCTTTTATTTCCATCATTAAACGGATGATTTCTTGTTAAATGATACAAATAAACCGAGGCCTTCTCAAAAATTGAAGGATACAGATCAGATCCTCCAAATGCAGCCTTGGGAGCTTCCAATGCCGATAACAATAGATTCATATTCTTCACGCCTGGCAAACCGCCAAACTTCTCGATCATGATCTTGTGAATTCCGAGCACTTGCTCAAGGGAAGCAAATTCGATCATTTATCAGCAAGCCGTCTCAAAGAGTCTTCATTTTCGTCGAGAATTTTATTCATGAGCTTTTTAAATTTAGCGTCAGGAATTTCAGTTGAGTTCACTTTATCCATAACATGAGTGCGAATGTATTCTTGCAGAGTAACCCCTTCCAAAGATGCTAACGCTTTCAATCTTCTATGCTCGTCATCGGGAAAATCTACGGTCACTCTGACTTTTTTATGCTGGACTGATCTTACTCCCCTTTTAGTAACTAAGCGTTTGCTCGATTTTGTCTTCATAGATAACCTCTATTTTGAGTTCAGTATATCATGAATTCAGTATTCGTTTTGACTTTTTTTTCCAAAAATAGAATCGTATAAGATAAATTTTAGACTTAACATTTTAAGAATAAGATGGTTGAATCGATGATCGAACTGACGACCTTCGCATTACGAATGCGCTTGGGACACTCTGGGGCGTACTGAAATTAATGACCTTCGAAGTCGTCGGGTTCGGGCTCGAATTCTTCGAGCGTTTTCGATTTTTTTCCGGCAATGAGGCGGATGATGGAAAGGATGAGAGCTAAGACAATGTAGCTCCAGGCGATGAAAGCCAGGATTTCTGCAAAGAAATAGAGGATCCCATAAAGGATAAAGACGGCTGTCACCACGGTCAAAAATGCGAGATGGAAGGAGGGGATTCGGAAATGGAGCACTTTCAAGCTTGGGAATTTCAGGCGGCACACCATCAGGTAGCCCAATAAAATCATGACGGACGCAAGGCCAATCGCCCGAACCTGCATTGATAGAGAGACCCACTCCTGAAGGACGGGAGAGAGGAAGAGGAGGTTTAAAGAGACGGCGGCGGCGGCGGCGGCTGGGATCGGCAGCCCTGTGAAATGGTGCTTTTGGGCCGCTTGCATTTCGATATTCCCTTTCGCTTCCGTCGCCTTTACATTAAACCTGACTAAACGGAGCACTCCGCAGACGGAATAGACCATAGCTCCTGTGGCGCAAAAGAAAGAGAGGAACGTCCCCTGCTGCAAGGAGAGGGTTTTAAGGAGCAAGACAGACGGGGCCACTCCGAAAGAGACTGCATCGGCCATTGAATCGAACACAAACCCAAAATCGCTTTCCGCGTGGATGGCCCGGGCTAAAGCCCCGTCCATAAAATCGGCAAAGGCAGCGATCAAAAGAAGAAAGACCGATTTTTGAACGACCTCGTAATCGCCGCTTCCGGGCTCTAGCATGCTCATCTTGAAAATCACGAAAAGACCGCAGGCAAGACTGAATGCGGTGATGATATTCGGAACCAGGAAAACTCTCTTCATAACTTCATCTTACCAAAGAATCCAACTCAGCGGAAGATAAAAGAACTGAAATTTTTTATTCGGATAGGTTGAACCTATCCCACTAAAAAGTTTCAATCGATTTTTCGGTTCTTTTGAGCCGATTTTCGATTCAAAAAGGGAGGGCAATATACCCTTGCGATATTGCCCTCCCTTTTTGAATCGAAAATCGGCCAAAATAATCCAAAAAACTCGACGAAAAATTTTAGTGGGATAGGTTCTTCCATCCCGTTCATTTTGAGGCTGGAAAATGCAGCTCGATTTTTTTCTAGAACCAAAAATGTAGACTACAATATATAGTGTGTATAAGGCGCTGCAATCTACTAGATCTGGTAGAAGCTGCCAAAAAAGCAAATGTTTAAGAGAATTAAAAAAACCCAAAAAAAAGGGTTTTTTTGTGTTTTTGAGCAAATTAGTTATCGAATGTTATCCAAAGTCATACTAAGGGGCGACTTATGAAAAAACAAACAACCCACGACACTACGGCATCCTTCCTTGAAGAACAGGCTCCCGTAAAATCAGGCGGGAAGAAAAATACAGCGCCGAAAGAGACGCAATATACTGTCGTCAAACGGAATGGAACGCTCGTCCCCTTCCGGCGCGACCGGATTCTCCATGCGATCGAGTCGGCATTCCGCGATACGAAAAACATCCAAGCCCCGGCTGCCATCGACGCAGAACTCCAGCAAAACATCGGTCAAATCACCGACCTCGTCGTAAAACAAGTGCTTAGCCTCGCCTCAAAAGGGGCTTGTTTGACGGTGGAAGGGATTCAAGATGTCGTCGAAGTGACTTTGATGAAAAACGGCCATCACGACGTCGCCCGCGACTACATCATTTATAGGGACAACCGAAAAGCGAAACGGGAAGGGTCTCCCCTCCACCTTAAAATCTACCGGCGCGACAAGACGACCCCCGCCCGTTTCAACCCGATGCGCATCGCCTCTTCGGTCGAAAGAGCGTTCCGAAGAGCGCGCAAAATTGAAGACCAGACTCCCGACGAGGTCGTGGCTGCCGTCAACTACTTGACGCAGAAGATCGTAGGCGAAATGGCCGATCTTGCAGCGAAAGGAGACCTGCTCTATATCGATATGATCGAAGACCGGATCGAGCGGGAATTCATGGCTGAGAAGATTTTCGATGTCGCAAAGAGCTATATTTTATATCGGGCGCAAAAAATCGAACGGGAAGAAACCCTCTCTCCTTCGCTCGATGAAAGCGTTCCTGCCCGCCAATTCGAAATTTCCACTGCCGACAGCGGGAAAATGGTCCTTACGGAAAACATGATCCGGAGCAAGCTCTCTTTCGCCTGCCGCGGCCTGGAAAAACAGGTCGATCCGAAAGAGCTCTTAGAATCGGCAATCGCCCAGTATTATGTAGGGATGAAAGAGGCCGAGGTCGATCTTGCCAATATTTTCGCAGCAAAATCGAAAATCGAAAAAGATCCGATCTATTCCCAAGTGGCAGCCCGCCTTCTTCTCGACGTTCTTTATAGAGAAGCGATGGGCCTTCCCGCCTCCGATTCATCCTTGGCCAAATCGCACCGCCAGTACTTTAAGAAATACATCAAGGAAGGGATTTCCCTGAAACGGGTTTCCCCGCAGCTTCTCGATTTCGATCTTGACGAGCTCTCCGCTGCCCTCGATTTGAAGAGAGACGATCTTTTCTCCTACCTCGGCCTTCAGACCCTTTACGACCGCTACTTCATCCACAACGACCAAAGACGGATGGAAACCCCGCAGATTTTCTGGATGCGCGTTGCCATGGGCCTTAGCCTCAATGAAGGGGAGCAAAAAAACAAACGGGCAATTGAATTTTACAACCTCCTTTCCCAGTTTTATTTCACCTCTGCCACACCCACCCTGTTCAATTCAGGGACGCCCCATTCTCAGCTCAGCTCTTGCTACCTCTCAACCGTCATGGACGACCTGAACCACATTTTCAAAGTGATTGCAGACGACGCCCAGCTCTCCAAATGGGCAGGGGGCATCGGCAACGACTGGACCTATGTGCGCGCCACCGGTTCCCACATCAAAGGGACCAACGGCTCTTCCCAGGGCGTCATCCCGTTCCTGAAAGTCGCTAACGACACGGCTGTAGCAGTGAATCAAGGAGGAAAACGTAAGGGGGCAATGTGCGCCTATCTGGAAACGTGGCACCTCGATATCGAGGATTTCCTCGAGCTGCGCAAAAACACCGGGGACGACCGGCGCCGCACGCACGACATGAACACAGCAAACTGGATTCCCGACCTCTTTATGAAGCGAATCCGGGAAAACGGCCATTGGACCCTTTTCAGCCCGAGCGATGTGCCTGATCTGCACGACCTGTACGGCAGTGCGTTTGAAAAAAAATACGCCTTGTATGAAAAACTCGCGGACGAGGGAAAAATCAAACTCTTTAAAAGGGTTGAAGCGGTCCAACTTTGGCGCAAAATGTTGAGCATGCTGTTCGAAACGGGCCATCCTTGGATCACATTCAAAGATCCCTCAAACATCCGCTCTCCGCAAGATCACGTCGGGGTCGTCCACTCATCGAACCTTTGCACAGAAATCCTGCTCAATTCATCTGTGGATGAAACGGCGGTCTGCAACCTCGGTTCGATCAACCTCGCCAAACACGTCACGGAAAAAGGAATCGACGAAAAACAACTCGCAATCACCATCCGCACCGCAGTCCGGATGCTCGATAACGTCATCGACATCAATTTTTACCCAACTGTCGAGGCGAAGAATTCGAATGCGCGCCATCGTCCGATCGGCCTTGGGTACATGGGGTTCCAAGACGCCCTTTACATCCAAAACATCAGCTACGCAAGCCACGCCGCGGTCGAATTTGCAGACAAGAGCATGGAAATGATCTCTTACTATGCAATCCTCGCCTCCACCGATCTCGCTCAAGAAAAAGGAACTTATTCCTCTTACAAGGGATCGAAATGGGACCGGGGCCTTCTCCCGATCGATACCATCGATCTTCTTGAAAAAGAAAGAGGGGTAAAAGTCGATATCGATAGAAGCTCGGCGATGAATTGGGCTACTGTGCGCGCCGCCGTCAAAAAACACGGCATGAGAAACTCCAACACGATGGCCATCGCACCGACTGCGACCATCGGGAACATCTCCGGCGTCATCCCCTCCGTCGAACCCATTTACAAACACCTGTTTGTCAAATCGAACCTTTCGGGTGAATTCACGATCATCAATCCCTATCTTGTCGAAAAACTCAAAAACCAAAATCTTTGGGACGATGAAATGATCGACGACCTGAAGTATTTCGACGGATCGATCCAGGAAATCGAGCGGATTCCTACCGAAGTGAAGAACCTCTTCCTCACTGCGTTCGAAATCGAACCTGAGTGGATCATCGAGTGCGGCGCGAGACGGCAAAAATGGATCGACATGGGCCAATCGCTCAACCTTTACCTCGCTGAACCCAGCGGCAAAAAGCTCCATCAGATGTACATGATGGGCTGGGAAAAGGGATTAAAAACGCAATATTATCTCCGCACATTGGCGGCAACGCAGATCGAAAAATCCTCGATCGACATCAACAAGCGCGGCGTACAGCCCCGCTGGATGAAAAACAAATCGGCATCGAGCAACATCGCTGTCGAGCGCCAAGAAGAAATGCCGAAAGCGTGCCCTCTCGACGGATCTTGCGAGAGCTGCCAATAACCCGACGGTAAAGAGAGATACGGGCGGGGGAAAGCCCCGCTCTTCAAATACAAAGAAATGAGGAATTTATGACGATGACAAAAGAAGCAGTCAACAAACGGGTCAATGTGGCAGAAAAACGGCTCATCAACTGCCATGCGGTGGATGTGAACCAGTTGATGCCGCTGAAATACAAATGGGCGTGGGAACATTATCTAAATGGATGTGCCAATCACTGGATGCCTAGCGAAGTTCCCATGGGCAAGGATATCGAGATTTGGAAGTCGGACAAACTGAGCGATGACGAGCGCAGAGTCATTATGAGAAATCTCGGCTTTTTCTCAACCGCCGAAAGCTTGGTGGGAAATAACATCGTGTTGGCGATTTTCAGGCATGTGACGAACCCTGAGGCGAGACAATATTTGCTGCGGCAAGGTTTTGAAGAGGCTTTGCATACGCATGCGTTCATGTACATCGTAGAGTCGCTGACGTTGAACCACGGCGAAGTTTTCAATATGTACAACGAGATCAATTCGATTCACGATAAAGATCAATTCGAAATGCAGTTGACACAAGACATTTTGAACCCGAACTTTACAACTTCCACTCCTGAAGGGGCCCAGAAATTTTTGGAAAATTTGATCGGGTTCTATGTGATCATGGAAGGGATTTTCTTCTACAGCGGTTTTGCAATGATCCTCTCTTTCCTCCGCAATAACAAAATGGTGGGAATTGGCGAACAATTCCAATACATTTTGAGAGATGAGACGGTCCATTTGAACTTTGGTCTTGATTTGATCAATGGGATCAAAGAAGAAAACCCTCATCTCTGGACGCCCGAGTTCCAGGCCCATATTGTAAATCAAATCAAACAAGCGGTGGAATTGGAAATCCAATATGCCGCCGACTGCTTGCCGCGAGGAATTCTAGGGTTGACGGCTCCGATGTTCCGGGACTATGTGCAGCACATAGCGGACCGCCGTTTTGAAAGAATCGGACTGAAAGCGATTTATAAATCGAAAAATCCATTCCCTTGGATGAGCGAAACGATCGACTTGGGAAAAGAGAAAAACTTTTTTGAAACTCGGGTCACTGAATATCAATCAGCTTCAAACCTCGTTTGGAACTGATCTTATCCGTTCTCCGTCGTTATCAGCGACGGAGAACGGCTAAAGGCTACTTAGGTTTGTTGCAGCCGCAGCCATCGTGAAGGTTGTTCACGACGTCGCTTGAAGTTTCTTCAGTTACAACAACTTCAGAACTTTCTTCTTGAGCGTATCCAGCGACCGCTCCGAAACAAGTTAAAGCCATCAACAATGAAATGATTTTCTTACGCATAGAAACCTCCGGTTGTGTAGTTTATGCGATGCTCGAAGATCTTACATCAAGGACTTTTTTTACAACAGGGAAATTTTCAAAACCAATTGAAGCTCATATCGCTGAAAAATTTAATATACATCCGGGCAGATAACGGTGTACAATCAGGGTAACCACCCCCGTAGAGACATGCAGCCACCCCCCAAAAAAGAGAACTCTCCTAATTTTAACACCCCTTCTGCACAACAAGCCTACGTCCAGGATGCTCAGACAGCTAAAAATCTCCTCCAGAAAGAGCTCGACGTCAATCAGACGGAACAGACCCTCCTTCAAAAACGGGTCCAACTGATGAAAGAGTTCATCAACGATCTCCCCGCAAGCGATCCCCAATACAGCATGCTGGCGGTTCAAATTCAAATGGACCAGGTTGAAATGGATGAGCTGAAAACCAGAGAAACGCTCCTGATTCAAAAAATCGAAGAAAACGGCTAAAAGATGGTCAAAGAAGAATTTCCAGAACCGATTGAGAGACTGGAAGAAATTTTCCCCCACCCTGCGGACAAAACTTTCAATTCCCTTCACGACCAAGGGCTTTTGACCGCAAAGGAATTGGCCGCAGAACGGCGCGAACTAGGCCTTTTATTGGCAAAATCCCCTCCCCATCCCCCCGCTGTAGGAACGAAGGAACATGAGTCCTATCTCCATATCCAAACACAGATCCAGTCGCTCAAAGAGAAAGTCGCTAAAAAACATGACCAGCTCATGGAAATCCTGAAAAACGAAGAAAAAATCAGCCGCGAAATTCAAGATAAGTCATAAAGACTTAATTGTTAAAAAAATTTATTTTATTATTTTTACAATAAATAAACTCATTATTATAAAATAAAACTAGACAACTAGTTTTAAGAGGCTCCTGTATGCGTAAACGAACCAAGAAAACAGCGCGCAAAACCAAAACCAGAAAAACGACCCCAAGAACGACCAAGAGAACGACAAGAAAGACCGCAAAAAAAGCCGGAAAAAAAACAAAACACTCTTCGAAATCGGTGAAGAAAGGCGGGCGGAAACAGAAAGCAGATTTATCTAAATCTGTAAGCATCAACAAGAAAGCCCATTGGGACGCCTATAAACAAATGCAAAAACGATGCGGACAGGCCTGGAAGAAACTGCAAGCAGACGTGAAGAGGAAGGCCGCTCCCGAAATCTTGGTCCGCGACAAAAATCATTTACTGCTGCTTCTCGGAGAATGCGATTACATGGCTCGGGAATGCGTGCGGATGGGCTCCGGGAAAAAAAGATAATTTCACTCTGCGAAAAAAACCCCGCGCTGTAGACTGGGCTGTTTAAGCGGGGAACAAGATGCAGTCGGAACTCAATGCGGTTGGGCAAACTTATCGAGACTTCCGGGTCACGAAATATTTAGGCCTGGAGGAGCTTGAAAGCGCGCTCATCGAACTGACCCACGAACCGACCGGCGCCCGGGTGCTCCATATCGCAAATGCCGACCCGGAAAATCTATTCTGCCTTTCTTTCCAGACTCTTCCCTACAGCTCGAATGGCGTTGCCCATATCTTGGAGCATACGGTCCTTTGCGGATCTCGGAAATTCCCCGTGAAAGATCCCTTTTTTGCGATGACGAGAAGAAGCCTTAATACCTACATGAATGCCCTGACAGGCCAAGATTTTACCTGCTACCCCGCAAGCTCGCAGGTAGAGAAGGACTTTTACAATCTCCTCGATGTGTACATCGATGCGGTCTTCTATCCAGAGCTGAAAAAGACGAGCTTTCTCCAAGAGGGCCATCGGCTCGAATTCACCGATTCCAAAAAAAATTCTCTCCAATATCAGGGCGTTGTCTATAACGAGATGAAAGGGGCAATGACCTCCATCGACGCGCGGCTTAACGAAGCCTTGGCGAAACATCTAACGCCAGACCTTCCCTACGCCCACAACTCTGGAGGAGAACCTAAAGAAATCCCCTCTTTAACGTATGAAGAGCTCCTCGAATTCCATGGAGATTTTTACCACCCTTCCCGATGCCTCTTTTTCTTTTATGGAAATCTCCCCCTAACCCAACATCTCGACTTTCTCGAAGAGAGAGCTTTGAAGGGAGTGAAAAAAATCCCCCTTCTTCCTCCTTTGCCTTTGCAACCCCGTTTTACCCGGCCCGTTCACGCGGTGCAAAGATATCCGATTGCGGAAAGCGAGTCCTTGGAGAAGAAGACTCTCGTTGCGTTTGCCTGGCTCACCGTTCCCGTTTCAGAGCAAAGAGAAATCCTCGCCTTGACTCTTCTTGAGAGCATGCTCACCGACAACGACGCCTCTCCGCTTGTGCTGGCTCTTTTAAAATCGGGCTTATGCACCCAAGTCGATTCTTCAATCGACCCCGAAATGAGCGAAATCCCTTTGGCGATCATTTGCAAAGGATGCGAAGAAAAAGATGCGGATGCTTTAAGAACTTTAATGTTCAAAACGCTGGAAGAGTTCGCCTCGCGTCCCATTGCGCAAGAAACGATTGAGGCCTCGATCCATCAACTCGAATTCCAGAGGATGGAAATCGGGGCGGAAGGAATTCCTTTCGGTCTTACGCTTTTCATGCGGGCAGCGCTCATCAAGCAGCATGGCAGCGAACCGGAAAACGCTCTCTTGATCCACACCTTATTCAATGAATTGCGCTCCCGTGCAGCCGACCCCAATTATCTCCCCTCTCTTTTACGCAAATACATCATTGAAAATCCCCATTTCGTTCAGATTGTTTTAAAACCCGATCCGAAATTGGAAAAAGAAGAAGCGGCCGAAGAAAAGAAACGGCTGTCTGAAATCCTAGCGCGTCTAACAGACGCCGAAAAACAGCAAATCTCAGCCCAATCGAAGGAATTGGCCGCCTACCAGGAAGCGGTTGAAAGCCAATCTCTCGATTGCCTTCCTAAAGTGACGCTAAAAGACGTCCCTCCCCATGCCCGGGATTTCCCTTTAATAGAGACGGAAGAAGGGCCGATGAAAGTCTTCCACCACAGCTGTTTTACAAATCAAATCTTGTACGCCGACCTCGTATTCAATCTCCCTGAAACTGCAGCGGAAGATCTCCCTCTGATGGCCCTTTTTTCGCGGCTTTTAACTGAATTGGGATGCGGCGGCCGTGATTATGCAGCCAATCTCGCCTACCAACAAGCCTATGTCGGAGAACTCGACGCTTCCCTCTCGCTTCATGTAACGCATGCAGACCCTGATGTATGCAGCCCCACTTTTTCTTTGAGAGGAAAAGCTCTCTATCGCAATACCGATAAACTCTTCGGCCTTTTTGCCGATTTCACAGAATCCCCCGAATTAGATGACCGAGAAAGAATTAAAGAATGGCTCCAGCAACATGCGACAGCCTTGCAGAATCGACTGACGAAAAATTCGCTCAGTTATGCGATTCAAACCTCGCTCAGCGGTTTCTCTTCCGCTTCCTATGTTTTCGACCAATGGTATGGAATCCCCTATTACCGGGCTGTGATGAAATGGGCCAAACATCCTGACGAAGCCTTTTTTCAGGGACTCAAACGGATGCAAACCCAAATTCTTGGTCTGAAACATCCCCACCTTGTGATTTCTTGCGACGCCCCCTATTTCGAAAAATTGAAAAAAAACCATTTTTACGGCCTCGCTCAAAAACTCCCCTCCCGCGCCTATTCCCCTTGGACAGGAAAATACTCTCTTCCCAAAATCGAACCCCATGCGAGGATCGTCGCGTCCCCTGTCGCTTTTACCTCCTATGGAATGAGGACCCATTCCTACCGCGACGCGGAATCGCCGCTTTTGCTCCTCTCGACGGAACTTCTTGAAAATCTCGTCCTGCATGCCGAAATCCGGGAAAAAGGCGGGGCCTATGGAAGCGGGGCGAACTACAGTCCCAGCACAGGAAATTTCCATTTCTTATCCCTGCGCGATCCGCAATTGGCCAACACCATTGCAGCTTTCGAAAAAGCGCTGGAAAAAATCGGCTCTGGAAAGTTCGACGACAGGGAGTTGGAAGAGGCTAAATTAGGGGCCCTCCAGGCTCTCGACGCCCCCGTCCCTCCAGGAAACAGGGCAATCGTCGCTTATTCTTGGAAACGGGCGGGCCGAACACTCGCACTGCGCGAAGAATTCCGCCGAAGACTCCTCTCAGCAACCCGGGAAGAGATTGCTAAAACCGTGCGCACGAGCCTCTCTTTGGAAAAAGGAATCCTTGTCACCTTCCTCGGAAAAGAGCTCTTTGAAAAAGAAAAAAGCAAACTAAAGGTTTCTTTGCCCGTTTTTCCGATCACCTAAAAAACAGTTTTTAAGAATTCGTTTTCTGGTTATTTCCTTTCTTTTCTGCGGCCTCTTTTTTTTCATTCGGTTCTTTGGATGGTAAAGAAAGAGCTTTTTTCAGAATCGAGTCTATTCTCTTTTCGTAAACAAACCCATACTCGAATTCTGCTTTTTTATCTTTAATTGCTTTAGCGATTTCTATCTGTTCAGAAATGGTTGCCAATCTCATTTGCATAGGATCTTCTTCTAATTCCTCATTGGATAATGAGCAACTCATACATCCCGCATCCGACTGAAGTAATCTGGATATAGTGTATTCTTTTCCAAACTCTTTTCCTTTATTCGAGTAGATTTCATGATCAGCTAAATAACCAAAATTAATGCCCTTGCTTGCTTCAAAAAAGAATTGTTTGTACGATTCGAAAAAATGTTTTTCACTTTTATAAGCAATAATCTCCTCTGTAAAAGAACTTGCATCATCCACGGTTTTTATAATTTGCATTTCTTCTAGATTTCTAAATCCTTTAACTGACATGATTTGTCCCCTTTTTTGCTTTGGAGAGAAATTATATCTGCTCTTTATTTTTAACAGCAACTAGTCCGTTTTTCCGATTACTTAAAAACAGTTTTGAAAAATTCCTTTTGCGGGTATCTTCTTCGCCTTCATTCAAGCTGAGAGATTCCCATGTTAGGATTTAATTGTTGTTCGAGAAACCGAGCTCCGGACCGGTTGACAAAAGAGGCGGTACCTACACCATCTAAAATAAAAGAACAAAACCGCTTTTGCTTCGCGCGCAAAGCCATCGCTCTTCTGTCTCTGTTCATCGGAGGCGCCCTTCTTTATTCTTTAACCCAAAGATCGGTCGGGCTGCCTTTAAGTTTAGCCGATCCTGTTGCGCAAAACGAGGGTCCCGATCTTTTTCCCGAAAAATTTGCCGAAACTTTAAGAGTTTCAATCGAAAAAAGTCTACTAACGGATCCTGCTGCGCAAAACAGCTGTCTCCACCTTTCTTCCGAAAAATTTACTGAACGTTTACGAATTTTACTCGAAAAACAAGGCCTCTCTATAAAAAGCATCGAGTCGGGTTCATCGTTTGTCCATTTCAAGACAAAGGAAGGACAGCCGTTGATTTTTGAGACAGAAAAGACCTCTCAGAATGGCAAAACAAGCAGGTAAATACCATTCGCAATTGAGATTTAGCGCTAAATTTGTATAATCTAATGCTTCAACTTGAAGAGGTGACTCCATGTTTCGGCAAAAATTTCTGTCCTTTGCGACTCTTTCGGTTTTACTTAGCTCTTTGTCCCCCATCTGCAGCGGGTTTGCCGCAGATGCTCGCACGAAAGCAATTGCGGGCGCGAGCTTGCTTGAGCAATCCTCGCAAACATTGACGACCATTGCCGATAAAGCGATGCCTGCGACCCTTTTCATCAAAGCCAAGATCCAAACAGCGCAGCAAGAATTCCTCAATCCCTTCGACATGTTGGGAGACGACGTCTTCAAACGATTTTTCGGACAGCAATTTGGGCAACTCCAGCAACCTCAGCAGCCGCAGCAACAACTGGCCGCAGGCTCCGGATTCATCACAAGTCCCGACGGCTATATCGTCACGAATAACCACGTGATCAAAGACGCATCGGAAATCACCGTCGTTTTAAATGACGGAAGAGAATTTCCTGCAATAGTCAAAGGAACCGATCCCAGCACAGATCTGGCCGTATTGAAAATCGAAGCGAAAAACCTCCCCTATTTATCCTTCGGAGACTCCGATTCTTTGAAGGTCGGCGAACTTGTGGTCGCAATCGGCAATCCCTTTGGATTGGAAGGGACGATGACCTTAGGGATCGTAAGCGGCAAAGGGCGGCGCGATCTCGGCATTTCGACCCGGGAAGATTACATCCAGACCGATGCAGCGATCAATCCTGGCAATTCAGGCGGCCCTCTTCTCAATCTTCAAGGGGAAGTGATCGGCGTAAATACGGCAATCATCACCCGCACTACCGGGTACATGGGGATCGGCCTAGCGATCCCCAGCAAGATGACCCAAAACGTCATCGATCAAATCGTCGAAAACGGGACGGTGAAACGGGCTTTTCTCGGCATTATTTTGCAGCCGGTCGACAAAGATCTCAGCGATGCTTTGAATCTCGAGAAACAAGAAGGGATCCTCGTCTCCGAAGTGATGAAAGATTCCCCTGCGGCGAAGGGCGGATTGCAGCAAGGAGATATCATTCTCCAATACGATGACAAGCCGGCCAAAAACGTCAGCAAATTCCGCAACGACGTGGGAATGATGAATCTGGGCGCTGACATCAAACTCCGCATTTTGAGGAACAACAAACCTCAAACCCTGACCATCCCTTTAGGAATTCAGTCGGAAGGAGAGGCGGTTTCGGGAGAGCTCCTTCAAAAATTAGGGCTTGATATCGATAATCTCTCCTCTGAAAATGCGGCTAAACTCGGATACTCCTCCGATATATCGGGCGTAATGATCACAAAAGTAAAACCTGGATCTCCCGCTGCGATGACAGGTCTCCGTCCCAACTTTCTGATCACGGGGGTGGCTGTTGATTTGAACAACCCAAAACCTGTCAAAAATACAAGCGAGTTCGAAAACGCGATCAAGGAAGCGAGCGACAAGAAACACATCATCCTGATCGTGCGCCAACAGAATTTCCAGCGCTATTACACAATCCGGATCAATTAGAGTCGTTCTTCTGCAGTTCTTTTTTTTCGCTAAGCTGGGTGATCATCCGGAGGATCCGGTCCAGCTCGGTTTGGGCGTCGAAAGCCGCCGCAGAAGGGCCGTCTTGGATAATTTCGTGGAGAGCTTCCCTTTCTTGGAGAAAAAGTCTGCCGATCTCCGTGTGTTTCAATTGGGCCGATCTTTGAGGGTTTGCCAAAAGTTCGGCGAGCTGTTTTTCATAACCGTCCAATTGCTTGCGGATCAAAGAGAGAGTCGCTTGGTGGATTTCTACGGTCAGATTTTCAAGCTCGACCTCGATTTGCTGTCTGCCTCGCTCTGCGATTTCCAATTTCTTTTTCAACCAGCCGATTTTCTGTTTTTGCTTGGTGGCGTTCAGCGAATGGAGGATTTCCTGCCCCTCTCCCGAACCTCTGGAACAAGATGCGAAAAGACAAAGAAGGAGGAGCGGGATGGTTTTCATTGTTTTAACGGGTCGATGAATTGGAGAAAATCTGGATTGTTTTTAACAGATTCAAATTCTTCTTCGTTCAATACAGAATTCAAATCGAACGTTCCATATTGCCAAGCGGTTTGAAGCCAGCCGCCGGCAGGCTTAGGTTGCTTCATCGAAGCGCACGCGCGGGCGTTCCGGAGGGCCATTTCCCTACTGGGAGCGAATTGAAAACAGGCGGGAGCAAGCTCGATGACTAGAGGGGCGTTTTTTTGCTCGAATGCCAATTGGTGGAGAAGGCAAAGGGAATCGTCCGCCAAGTGTTGTTTAATCGGGAGAAGAAGATCGTAAGCTTCGGCGTGCTTCCCTTCCTGAGTAAAGAGAAAGGCCAGATATTGAGCCGCTGTGATTCCCAGGACCCCTTTGGAAACTTTTTCCCGGATTTCCTGAAGCAGCCGTTTCGCCTCTTCCCGGTTCCCAGCTTGAAGGGCTGTTTCGGCTTGAGCGAGCAGTTGGTTGTTCTCCTCTTCCCGGTCGTCCCGGGTAATGTGGCGGCTTTTTCTCCATTGGTCGAAACTCTGAAAAGCAAAGAGGAAAAAAAAGGCTCCGACTAAAAAGGCCTGGACAATGAAGAAGTAGAGAGCAAGGAGCAAAGAGAGGGCGGCGCCGATCATCAGCGAGGCTTTAAATCCTTTGACGCCAAAACTTGCCTCCAAAACAATCCGGAGAAGCTGCCCGCCATCCAAAGGAAGGACGGGAAGCAGATTGACAACGGTCCAAAAGAGATTGGCGAATTGAGTTGTTTTTAAAATGCCATACCAGAGAGGGGAGGGAACTTTCCACTGAAGCAGAAGAGTCGCAAATAAGAAAAGAATAAAGCCAAATACAGGTCCGTTGAGAGTAATGAGGAACTGCTGCCAAAATTTAAGTTTGGGCCCATCGAACATCGTGACCCCGCCGAGGGCGATGAGCTGGATGCGGGCTTTTTGACGAAAAAACACAGCCGTAAGCGCATGGCCGAATTCATGGATCAAAACGGAGACTAAGATAATCCCGACCCAAATGAGGGTGCCGTAAAAACTTCCGCTATTGAGCCATCCAATCAGGGCGGCGAAAATCCAGAAAAACGGATGGATGGCAATCGGAATGGGTCCGGGGATGACAATCATTTTCGACTCTTCATGGCCTTTATAATCGCAGCGCCCATTTCTGCCGGGTTTTGGGTAATCGTAGCGCCCGCTTTTTTAAAAGCTTCGTACTTATCGGCCGCTGCGCCCTTTCCACCTGAAATGATCGCGCCAGCGTGCCCCATCCGTTTTCCAGGGGGCGCGGTTGCGCCTGCGATAAATACAGCCACTGGTTTCGTGCAAAATTGACGCACCCAATCGGCCGCCTGCTCTTCCGCATCGCCGCCGATCTCTCCAATCAATAAAATCGCCTCGGTTTGCGGATCTTCTTGAAAGAGTTTTAAAACATCGACAAAATTCGTTCCATTCAAAGGGTCCCCTCCGATCCCGACGCAAGTAGATTGGCCGAGCCCAAGCTGGGTTGTCTGCCAGACGGCTTCATAGGTCAATGTCCCGGAGCGGGAAATAATGCCAATATTCCCTTTTTTATGAATGTAGCCGGGCATGATCCCAATCTTGCACTCGCCAGGCGTAATGAGTCCGGGACAGTTCGGTCCGATTAAGCGCGATTTCGAACGGCTCATTACCCGTTTTACCTCCAGCATATCGCGGACAGGAATCCCTTCCGTAATGCATACGATCAAGGCAATCCCCGCATCTTCCGCCTCTAAAATCGCATCGGCCGCGTAAGGGGCTGGGACAAAAATCAAACTTGCGTCCGGATGAACCGCTTTTTTAGCCTCCCAAACCGTATCGAAAATGGGGAGTCCTAAAATTTCCTGGCCCCCTTTTCCCGGCGTCACTCCGCCGACCATTTCCGTTCCATATTCTTTGCATTGTTCCGCGTGGAAACGGCCTGCTTGCCCGGTAATTCCCTGAACGATCACTTTCGTTTTTTTACTCACTAAGATTGGCATTGTAGCTTACCCCTTTCCCGAATGAGCCGCTTGCACGGCCAACTCAGCCGCTTTCTGCAAATGGTCTGCCGTGATGATTTTTAAGTGGCTTTCTTTAAAAAGCCGTTTCCCCTCTTCCACGTTCGTCCCTTCCATCCTGACTACAATGGGGATTTTGATCTGGAGCTCTTTAGCGGCATGGATGACCCCTTCGGCCAGGGTCGCGCAATTCATAATCCCCCCGAAAATGTTCAGGAGGACCGCTTTCACTTTTTTATCGCTTAAAATAATGCGGAACCCTTCAGCCACCTTTTCTTTAGAAGCTCCTCCGCCGACATCGAGGAAATTCGCCGGAGCGCCGCCGCAAAGTTGGATGATGTCCATCGTGGCCATAGCAAGCCCTGCGCCATTCACCATGCAGCCGATCTCCCCATGCATCGCAATGTAGGCAAGGTCAAATTCCTTCGCCGCCGCCTCTTGAGAAGAAACTTGGGTCGGATCGTAAAAAGAGAGGATTTCCGGCTGGCGGAAAAGAGCGTTGTCATCGATGCTTAATTTCGCATCCAGGGCGACGATCTCGCCTTGCGGCGTTTGGACCAATGGATTGATTTCTAAAAGAGATCCGTCTGTTTCGATAAAGCAGCGGGCCAGTCCTTGCGCAATCAGGTTTCCTTTCTTAGCCAGGTCCCCTTTCCACCCCATGAATTTCGCCAAACGGACAAGTTGATACGATCTCAGCTTTCCATCAAATCCAAATGGCATTTTTAAAATCTTTTCGGGCATTTTGTGGGCAATCTCTTCAATTTCTATGCCCCCTTCAGGAGACGCGATGAGAAGGGGGACCGCCCGGTCGCGGTCGATGACAGCGCCTATATAAAATTCCTTCTCGATATCGATCGGTTTTGAAATGAGCACCTGGCGCGCGACGACCCCTTCAGGACCCGTTTGCTCGTTGACCATTTTCATGCCGATCAACGCTTTGGCCAAATGAGCGATCTCTTCTTTTGTTTTAGCGAATTTGACCCCTCCCGCCTTCCCTCTTCCCCCTGCGTGAACTTGGATTTTGACCACGGCCTGGTTCAAATGGAGCTCCTCTGCAACGCGCTTTGCCTCCTCTGAAGTAGAGGCAACTCCAAACTCAGGGATGGGGATCCCATATTTTCTCAAAATTTTTTTCGCTTGGTACTCGTGCAAATTCATGGAAATCGCCCACTCTTTCTTTCGAAATCATTTATGTGATAGAATGGGGTTTCAGATCAACACTCTTCAAAAGAATGTTTAACTTTTTAAAGAAAATCACCTCTCCTTTCTCAAAGATCAAATCGGCTCTTTCTCAAAAAATCCGCGCCCTTTTTTCCCGGGCGCCTGATGAATCGGCTTTTGAAAATTTGGAGCAGATTTTCTACGAGGCCGATCTAGGACCTGCAGTTGCTGCGGACCTCGTTGAAAAAGTGCGCATTTTCTACAGAAAACATCCTCAGACAGACACAGAACAAGTCATCCGCTTCGTCAAACAGGAACTTCTCAAATCCTTTTCCTCCCACGCAAACGGACTCGCTCCAGCGCCTCACGTCATCCTCGTCGTCGGCGTCAACGGAAGCGGAAAAACAACCTCTCTCGCAAAATTGGCGGCTTACTATCAAAAAATGGGAAAAAAAGTCCTGATTGCCGCTGGAGACACTTTCCGCGCGGCGGCGGTCGAACAGCTTGAAACTTGGGCGAAGAAAATCGGCGTCGATTTGATCAAATCGCAACCGAAAAGCGATCCTGCCGGAGTTGCTTTCGACGCTTTAGCCGCGGCGAAAGCGCGAGGAATCGACATCGTCTTGATCGACACAGCAGGCCGGCTCCAAACGAAATCGGACCTCATGGAAGAACTGGCCAAGGTGCGCCGGGTTTGCCAAAAACAAATTCCCGACGCTCCGCATGAAACGCTTCTCGTCGTAGACGCAACGATTGGGCAAAACGCGCTTGACCAAGCTCAAATTTTCCATAAATTCACTCCCCTTACAGGGATCATCCTCACCAAACTCGACGGTTCGGCAAAAGGGGGCATTGCGGTCGCCATCCAAAAAAACTTAAACCTTCCCATCCGCTGGATTGGGACTGGGGAAGGATCGGAAGATCTCGCCCCTTTCGATCCCAAGGAATACGTCGACGCGCTTTTCGGCTAAGAACTTGAATAGAGTCGGCGAAGTTCGAATAATTGAAGAGGGCGAAAAAGCAATTGAACAGAAAATTAAGAATTTCGCAGACAGCTTCTAAGAGATGACGCACGCTACTGGAAAATTCCCTTCCCTTTGATCTACTCTGTCTTTTATTTGGGCGTGGAGGCGCTTGCAATCTTCGAGGGCCTGCTGCCTCAACAAAGGAACGCACCATTTCTCGTATTGTTCTAAAGACCCGAAAAGCTCTTCGTGATTGAGGGATTGGCTTGGAGCAGGGCTAGTAGGAGAACTCGCTTCCCGATATAATCTAATCACCTCTTCTTGGATGTGGACGTTTGGGGTTCTCTGTCGGATTTGAACCTCGACAGGCGAACTCGTTTGACGCAAAGCAGGTTCCGTAAAGATTGTTTCTGGTCTCTTCTGTCTTTTTTTTGCAGGTTGGCTCGTGCTGAGCGCGCACTGTTCGTGATTCAAAAACGCGATTGAAAGATCGGGAGGAGTCGGCGTCAGATTTACCCGACCCTTCAATTCCACGGGCCGTCTTTTTGAGTGTCTTTTCTTTATACTCTGTACGGAAGCATGAACTAAAGCCGGAGTGGCAGAAGAAATATCTAAATCACTTGGAGCAGGAACGAAAGGAAAAATGGAAAGATCTGGCGGAGTCGGCGTCAGATTTACCCGATCCTTCAATTTTAAGGGTCGTCCTTTCTTTATATTCTGCGTAGGCTTTTCAAATTGTATTTCTGAAATGGAAGTATGAACTAAAGCCGGAGTAGCGGAAGAAAAATAAGAAACAGGGGTCATAAAACTCCTTTATAAAGAAAAGTAAAAGGAGACATTTTATCTTATCTGTCTTTTGTTCAACACCATCAAAAAAATTCTTTGCATCATGAGCCTATTTCGGAATTTTCTAGACAGGCTTATCATGCAAAGATTTTTTATCTCATTTTTAAATTTTTTATAAAAAACAGAACCTCCAGCTTTCCAGACCTGAAAAGGGGGAGATCTGCCCAATATTTCTTTTCACAATAAATGACTTATGTTAGCTTATCCGTCACCCTCTACCTCGCGGATAGGTTCATGCGCAGTCTGAATCCTTGGCCCATCTTTCCAACAAATCTCGAACCTCCCGTTGCACGCTCTCTCAGCCTTCAATTCATCATGCAGGAATTGATCGCTTCCTTCCAGTTGGTGCATCAATTGCAAAGCTCCGCCCCCCACCAATTCCAAGGAATCTATCTTTCCCAACAAATCGGAGTCCTTTCCACTGAATTAGAAAAATTACTCCTCTTTTCGTTGGGAAACCCCTTTTCTCAAAAAGGGGGCTCCTTGGACAAACTTTGCTTTTATTGCGAGATCTTGCTACAAGCTTCTAACGTGAAGGACCAGGATATACCGAGGATCTTAGAAGAAATGAGAAATGCAATCCTGCGCGCTAAATCCCAAATGGTCAGTTGGAAAAAATCACCCATTCCGTTGAACGAATTCTTATCTTCCCTTCTTGGGCTTTATTCCGATCTCCACCTCAAACTTTGCAGATTTTTCTCCTCCCTGACCCTTTTCCTCCAAGAGGCCCGCTCCGACGAAAATGTCCTCCTCTATTTAATCGAACACAAACAGCAATTCAATTCTTTTATCGGCGCCCGGACGATAGAGGATCTTCTTCACCGTTTTTTCCCCGCAGGCCATGCGCAGCTTCGGGCTGTCATTTGCGAGGGATACACACGAAGAGGCTTCTCCGCGTTTTTTATTGAAACGGAACCGCTGATCAATTCCATCGAATGGGAAACTCCATGCCTCTCTCAGAGGTAATAGACCTCATCCACTCTGTCCAAACCTATCTTGAAGAGGAAGCTCCCTCAGCTTTTCTCTCCACTGCTGAAGATGCGGAATATTTTAGAAGCATTGTGAGAAAAAGACGGGACGAAGGAAAAGCGGAAAACGCTGAGAAAATACACCGAAAGGGTTTGAAAAACCAGGAATTAGGCCAGGAGGGTTTTCCAAATTCTTATTCGGAGCGAATGATTTCTCCAGAATCCCGCCTGGAGCTTTCAAAGACGCACCGTCTTTTGGGTGGCGCCATTACCGAGAGGCAAGGCGCGAGTGAGAGCAAGAATTTTGAAGCAAGCCCGACGCCGACGCCCTTAGAATCTCGCTTAGAACCTAAAAAGGTGCTGCCTCAACCCGCACAAATAAGCCTCAAAGAGCCCGACCTGCAATCCCCCCCTCGGCTTGTTGAAAAACCCATGCCGAAACAGACCGAAAACTCCCCCTCTGAAAAATTCACCCCGAGCTCTTCTCTCACCGATGTCCGTAAAATCTTCGCCCCCTTATTTCCTCAATTTCCGCTTCTCGATTCAATTCCCAGCGATGCCATCGCTATAAAAATCTCAGAAAGGTGGAAAACAAAAAACAAAACCGCTCCGATTTCAATCCTTTCGCTCAATGAACCGCCGGAACAGAGGACGCTTTTGGAACAGATCGCCAAAGCAATCGATGCAACTTTTGCCCCCGCCCGGGTCATCAGTGCAGAATCCATCGAAAAGGAGAAGCAGTGGGAAGCCTTTTTATCGGCGCCGGGCCTCAAGGTTGCCATCGCTTGCGACTATACCTTATGGCAGCTCAATCATCTGATGTCCTATTATAAAGAAAATCCAACTCAAGGGACCCGAACCTTAGGTTCAATCTCCCTTTTTCTCCTCCCTGATCTTTCCCTTTATTTGAAAGATCCGCTTTTAAAGCGCTCTCTTTGGAAGGCCCTATGTCAAAAACTCTCTTCGTAGAGGTTCTTTTAGACCAAAATCTCGCGAAAGGGCTCGACTACCAAGTGCCTCCCGATTTACAAAAAAAGATTGAAATCGGAATGCGGGTAGAAGTTCCTTTAAAAAATCAGTTGAGAAAAGGAACCGTTGCCTCAATTAAAGACCATTCGAGATTTCCTAACGTCAAATCGATTGCACGCCTTTTGTCAACAGAGGCCGAACTTTCAGATCCTTTGTGGAAATTGGCTCAATGGATGTCTGGCTATTATTGCGCCCCGCTCCAAAGAGTTTTGAAATGCTTTATCCCTCCCAGTTTGCGCCGCGAGGTCAAGCCGAAAACCCGCCTTTTTCTCCAACTGGCCCAATCGAAAGAAGAAACCGCCCGCCTTTGCGAAGAGCTCCGAACGAAAAAACCAGTCCAAGCTTCTGTTTTTGAAATTCTTTTAAAAGCCGGCAAGGGAATGTTCTTTTCCGATCTCGCAAAAGAGATTCCTCTCACCCGAGCGGTGCTGCAGCGGATGATCGAAAAAAAATGGATTGACTCCCAGCATCTCACAGCTGCCGAAGACCTGCTGCTCGAAGAGGAATTTTTCCCTTCTCTTCCCAAAGAGCTGAACGGAGAACAGCAGGAATGTCTAAAGAAAATTGAACAATCTCTTGCCGAAAACCGGTTCGCGGCCCACTTGATTCACGGAGTGACGGGAAGCGGGAAAACAGAAGTTTACATGCAGGCAATCCAAGCCGCCCTATCTCAAAATAAAAGCGCGATCATGCTCGTCCCTGAGGTTTCCCTTACCTCTCAAACGATCGAAAGATTCCGGACTCGCTTCAGCGAAAAAATTGCGATTCTGCACCACCGACGCAGTTTAGGCGAAAGGAGCGCGGCTTGGGACCTTTTGAAAAAGGGAGAGGCCCGCATTGCGATTGGCGCTCGGTCTGCTGTCTTTTGCCCAACGCAAAATCTCGGCCTGATCATCGTCGATGAAGAGCATGACAGCTCTTACAAGCAAAGCGATGAGTCGCCCTCTTACCAAGGACGGGATGTGGCCGTCATGAGGGGCCATCTGGAAAACTGCACGGTCCTTCTTGGAAGCGCCACTCCTTCCGTCGAGTCGCGCTACAATGCCGAAATTGGCAAATACCAGTTCCACATTTTAAAAACCCGGGCCTCGGCCCATTCTGTCTTGCCGTCGGTCCGGATTATCGATATGAAAAAAGCCTTTGACCGGGCTGGCGGATTCACCCACTTTTCCGACGAGCTGCTCGAGGCGCTCAAGCAAAGATTGAAAACAGGAGAACAAACCCTTCTTTTTCTCAATCGGCGAGGTTATCACCGGATGCAAGTTTGCGGAACTTGCCGCCATGTCATCAAATGCCCTCATTGCGATCTAGCCCTCGCCTTCCACCGGGGAGCTGGATGGCTCCAGTGCCATCTTTGCGATTTCAAACAACCTTCCCCTCGCGGCTGCCCCGCTTGCCAATCGCCCGAATCGCTCCAATTCAAAGGATTCGGCACAGAGCATGTGGAACGCTCCCTCCACGCAATCTTCCCCGAGATCCGAACGCTTCGGATGGACCGGGACACCACAAGTCAAAAAGACAGCCATGAAATTTTATTCAAACAGTTCCGCTCTCACAAAGCCGATGTTTTGATCGGGACCCAGATGATTGCGAAGGGTTTCCACTTTCCCGCAGTCACTTTAGTGGGAGTGTTGAATGCGGACGCAACCCTTTCGATCCCCGATTTCCGCTCTTCGGAACAAGTATTCCAGATCATCACGCAAGTCGCAGGAAGGGCAGGCAGGTCCGAGCTGCCAGGCGAGGTGATCCTTCAAACTTTCCTTCCCGAACACCCAACGATTCTTTTAGCGTCAAAACAAGATTATCCTGGCTTTTATAGCGCGGAAATAGAGGAGAGGCGCACCTTTGGCTATCCCCCTTTTTCCCATCTCATTAAATTGCTTTTTTCCGATGCCGATCCCGAACGGGCGCGAAAGAGTGCAGAAACAGCCTATGAGCTACTCAAAACAAAACTAGCTCCGCCGACGCAAGTCCTTCCGGTTGCGCCTGCGGGCCATCCAAAAGTAAAAGATCTCTATCGCTACCAGTTCCTCATCAAGACCGCAAAAATAAAACAAGCCTCCTCTCAAATCGTTGATTTAAGAGACAACATGCCCTCCTGCGAAATCAAAATCGATGTGGACCCTTTATCGACTTTTTTTTAAATCATTTCCAGCGCTGTTTGATCGTCTGCCAGTTTACGATCTTATAGAGAGCTGCAAGACCAATTGCGATATAAACAACTCTATCTAGCCAAGTTCTACCAAATAAATAATCGATTCCATCAAAACCGAACAGACCGACCAAGCCCCAGTTCAGCGCTCCGATGAGGACTAAAATCGCAGCAGTAATATCTAATTTTCTCATAGATCTCCTTCAATCGTGGAAATTGCGGGGCGGCATTGAACCCACCCCTCTCTATCTCTATCCTTAGCACACCCTTTCTTTTTTTGTAAGGCTGTGGCTAAACTATTGTTGTGAAAATATACTGCTTCCGGTTGAAAGCTCTCAGGTTAACCAAGGAGGCGCCCTGAATTTGAGTCAGCGCAAGCCGGCGCCGAAGCAGCTAAACTTAAAAACTTTAGCGATGCAGGCGGGCTCGAATTCAGTGGCTGTCCGACGCCGTAAAAACAAGAGGTTTCAACTGGAAGCAGTATATACTGCGCCCGCTTAGGTTTTGCGAATTTTGACAGTGAATTTTGCGATCCAGTAGCGTTGCGGAGATCGCCGCAAACTTCCATAAAGTTAACAAGATCGAGCAATGCGCTGGAAAGCAAAAGACACTCTGCAAAATTCGGAAAACGTAAGTGGGCGCAGTATAAAATCTTATGCTGCCTTTAATCCGAAAGAACCTCTGCGCCCTTTCCAATATCAATCCCCTCCTTTGGCCCCTCATGAAATCCTCATCAAAATTTCTCATTGCGGCCTATGCCATAGCGACATCCACCTGATCGATGACAACTGGAAACGGTCCCGCTATCCCTTGGTCCCCGGCCATGAAATCGTGGGAACTTTAGAAGAAAAGGGCAGCGCTGTAGAAAATTTTCAAATCGGGCAAAGATTGGGAGTGAGTTGGATCCGGTCCGCTTGCCTCCACTGCCCTACTTGCCTTTCGGGCGATACGAACATCTGCCCGAAGAAAACGTCGACCTGCAACGGCTCTTACGGAGGATTTGCCAGCTATATGACAGCCGACAGCCGGTTTGTCTATGCAATCCCCGATTCCCTCGACTCGGCTCTCGCAGCCCCCTTGCTTTGCGCGGGAGCCACCGTTTATGCTCCCTTACGCAGAGAAAACCCTCGCTCGGCTGCCGTCGTCGGCATTGGAGGCTTGGGCCATCTCGCCTTGCAATTCGGTGCCGCGATGGGATGCGAAATGACAGCCCTTTCTCAATCGCCCTCTAAAAAAGAAGAAGCCCTCTCCTTCGGGGCGAGCCGCTTTTTCACCCTCGATACGTTACCCACTCTCCCCGGTCCCCAATTCGATCTCGTCCTTTCAACCGTGCACGCCGACCTCGATTGGAACGCCCTTCTCTCTCTTTTAAAACCACAAGGGACCCTCGCATTTCTCGGACGCCCTCCCTCTCCGGCCCAAATCGATATCGCCCAGCTCCTCTCCTACCAAAGGAAAATCACAGGCAGTTCCAACTCCAGCCGCGCCCTTCTCAACGAAATGCTCCAGTTTGCCGCAAGACACCGAATCCACCCTAAAATCGAACGGTTCCCCCTCGCTGCCGTCAATGAGGCTATTGACAAAGTCAAGGCCAATGCCGTCCGTTACCGCGCCGTCCTCGAGATTTAGGAGATCTAACCGGCGAGGGACAGGATGAACAGGATTGACGGATGAAAAGGATAAAAAATTTCTGAAGTTTCTACCGCTCGTGATTCCTCGTGATTCCTCGTGATTCAAGGACCCCAAATAGCATCTCTATTTTCCATCCTTTTCATCCGTCAATCCTGTCCATCCTGTCCCTGCTTTTATCAAGAGCCCTTTCAAAATCATAAACTCACATTTAAATCATTTCGGCATAATACCAATCCTGATAAAATCGCCCGTCTTTATTGGAGATTTTAATGAAAAAATTGATTCCTCTATTCATCCTAGTCCCCTTTCTCACTTCCTGTTCAGTCATCATGGCATCGAACAAAGAAGGAACGGACGTCGATTCGATTCAAACGATCCGCACCCGCACGCAGCTCATCGCGCTCGGGGCAGACCCCATTTCCCATGAGAAAAAAGAAAATGGAGAGATTGTGGAAAGCTACCGGATTTTAAAAGAAAAAGGATCCGTCGCCCGCGCGTTCATGCACGGAACTCTCGATGTCATGAGCGGGTTTCTGTGGGAGCTGGCAGGCACGCCCATTGAAAGTACTTTGAGCCAGAAGAAATACTATTCGGTCAAAGTGACCTACAACGAAGCGGAGCAAATTCAAAAAATTGAATTACTGTAAAAGTTTCCAGGCAGCTTGCTGTAAGAGGGCCTGTTCGACGAACATCTCCTTCCCATAAATACAGGCGCAGCCCCGCTGTTTCGCCGCTTTTAGAAGCGGCGTTTCCTTCGGATAATAGACAACGTCCATCACTGCGGCCCCGGAGCGGATGCAATCTTCTGGGATCGGAATCTTCCCCTCTGGCGAAGGGGTTGTAGTATTGACAAGAAGATCGTAAAAGTGGGCAGGCAGCTCGCTTAAATCAAACCCCAAACATCCTATTTCCGCGCCTAAGTCCCTCGCCCTTCCGGCTGTCCGGTTGAAAACAAGAACCTCGGCGCCTCTTTGCTTGGCCTCCCAAGCAATTGCGCGGGCGGTGCCTCCCGCGCCCAAGATCGCTACTTTTTTTCCCTTCACCTTGAAATGGCGCTCGATGGCGTTGAGAGCCCCGGGAGCGTCGGTATTTAACCCGAATGGCTTGCCATCCTGAATCAAAACAGTGTTGGCCGCGCCGCACTGTTTTGCTGTCTGGTCGAGTTGATTGAGGAGGGGAAGAATCTCTTCTTTTAAAGGGATCGTCACGCTCAGTCCGCTGAAAGGGAGCTTTTGAATGAGGAGGAGAAGAGAGGGAAGCTCTTTGGGACTGGTCCTCATTTTGACGTAGACTGCGTTTCGGCTGTGGCTTCGAAACCGCTCATTGTGGAAGAGATGGCCCGGACTTTGCTCGATTGGGTCGCCGATCAAACCATAGATGCGCGTTTCCCGGTTCAGGCTCCGGTAATGGAAGGTCTCTAAGAGAGTTTTGAGGTTGTAGCGGTGAAGTTCGAAATCCTCTTCGTTGGAAGAATAATCGAAAGCGTTTCCCATCACACGGCCCAAAACACGGGACGGTTTCCCAAATTCCCCCATTGAAATGCAGCAAAGGGGGATTTTTAAAGCAAATTCGCGCGCAAATAATAGCAACCGGAGCAGATCGCAGCTCGATTGGGCCCTTGCCGCGATCTTGATCCTTGAAAAATGAGGATTTTGCATTTGATTAAACAGAGAAACAAGATCGGCAGGGGTCTTGTCGAAATCGTGATGCGACCCGATGAGTTGAATGCGGGGAAATTTTTTTGCAATCCGCTCGATGGCCGCTGGATCTGTATCGGCCTCCAAGTCGCAATAGGCAGGGTGGAAAGTGAGAAGCTGCTCGAGTAAATCAAGCCGTTCTGGTTCGCTGATTTCCCGTTTTCCTCCTTGACTGGCCTTTCGGAACGTAAAAATTACGGGCAGCGGACATGCGGAGACAATGCGGCCGGCCTTTGGCAAAGCATCAGGATTTAAGAAATCAAGGCGCACTTCGACCGCATCGGCTAAGGGGAGGGATTTTTCAATTTCTGAAAGGACTTTTTCGCAACTGGGTTCTGCGATCGCAGAAATTAACATAGATTTTTTAATAACTTCTTCAAGTCTGGAGAAATTGTTTTCAAGAAATTAGACCCGCGAGTGATCTTAGCAATGCTGACCTTAAGAACTTTCGCCATTTCTCTCTGGGTCTTCTCCCCTTTGAGCAATTCACGCACGATCAAAAAACGGGTCGCAAGAGCTACGCGCTCTTCCGCCGTAAGGAAGAGATTGAGCAGAGCATCGAAATCTTTTAAATTTTTCATTTCAACGCAAAGCTCGAGGAATCCGCGCCAACCCGCTTCTTCTGAATTTTCTTTTTTCATAAAAACAAGCGTAACTTTGCGCGATTCTTTTTGACAAACGAATTTTCCAGAAAAAGAATAAATTTAATCATGACAAAAACTTAAAGAGAAAGGTACTCTAAAGGTCGTTAATTGAGACCGGCCATGCCATTTCCAGTACCCAGCTACCACAACCATGAAGAATTTCAAAACCGAAGCCGAAAACTCGCCGAAATCCGCAGCCTCGGAATCGACCCTTACCCGCCTAAGTACATCCCCACTCAGAAAACGGCCCAAGTCATTCTCGAGAACGAGGGGAAAGAAGCAGGCCATTTCGATGATGCCGCTTCTGGAAGCACGCAGCCTATTGCGGTCACAGGCCGTCTGGTTCTTTTCCGCTCGATGGGAAAAAATGCGTTCGCCCACATTCAAGATGAAACGGGCAGGATTCAGATCCTTTTCAACAGAGACCTGACCCAAGTCAAGGGCCTGGAACCGAACGAAGAGACGACGCCGATTAAGTTCATTGAGAAAAAACTGGACCTCGGCGACATCATTGGGATCGAAGGACATCTTTTCAAAACGCAGAAAGGGGAACTTACCGTCTTTGCTAAAACGGTCACTCTTCTTTGCAAATCGCTTCTCCCTTTGCCAGATAAACACAGCGGCCTGGCCGATAAAGGCGTCCGCTATCGGAAACGATGGCTCGACCTGATCACACATCCCGAGTCTTTAGAGAGATTCCGCAAACGCTCCCGCATCCTTTCTTCAATCCGTCACTATTTTGAAGAGGCCGAATTTGAAGAAGTAGAAACAGCCGTCCTCCAAAATATTTACGGAGGCGCCCAGGCCAGCCCCTTCACGACCCACTTAAAGTCTCTCGACCAAGAGATGTTCCTCCGGATTTCCATCGAAATTTCTCTTAAAAAATTGATTGTCGGCGGAATGCAGAAAATTTTCGAAATTGGAAAAGTCTTTCGAAATGAAGGGATCGACAAAACCCATAATCCCGAATTCACGATGCTGGAGGCTTACGCCGCAGGCTGGGATTACAATGACATGATGGATTTTACCGAAGGTCTTTTCGAGACCATCGCCCTCAATCTCTACGGCGACACCAAAATCCGTTTCACCCCTGAAACCGAAGGGACGGCCGTCGTCATCGACCTGAAAGCCCCCTGGAAGCGGATGACGATGAAAGAGGCCATCCAGGTTTACGGAAAGATGAACATCGACCAGATGTCCGATGCAGAAATGCGTAAAACCCTTTTGGATCAGGAACTCGATCCCAAAGCGGTCCACGGAGCCACTCGAGGGTTATTGATCTCTATGCTCTTCGAAGAATTCGCAGAGTCCCACCTCATCCAACCGCACCACATCATCGATCACCCCATCGAAACCACTCCTCTCTGCAAACTGCACCGAGACCCTCATCTGCGAAAAGAGGGACTCGTCGAGCGATTTGAAAGCTTTATCCTCGCCCGGGAAATGTGCAATTCCTATTCAGAGCTCAATGACCCGGAACTCCAACGGAAGCTTCTTGTAGAACAAGCAGAAAAAAGAGAAAAGGGAGATGAAGAGGCCACACCCCTCGATGAAGAATTCATCGAAGCCATCTGCCAAGGAATGCCCCCCACAGGCGGTATTGGATTTGGAATCGACCGTCTCGTTATGCTCTTCACAAATGCGGAATCGATCCGCGATGTCATTTTCTTTCCCCTTATGAAGCCAGAGGATTAACCCATGGGCGCAATTTCTACAGTAGTCCAAAGTCAACTCAGTCCACGACACTATTCGCAGCTTTCAATCGTAACCTCCCCATCTCATTTGAGCACATCGAATGTAAGAGAAAGAACGGTTGCTGCAGCCAACACTCCCCTCTCTCCAACACCTCACCGCCCCACTCCTTCCCCTCTTTCTTTGCATGAGGATCCCTCTTCAGGTGTAAGAAGCGTCCATGTAGAAAATGCCCCTCGTCCCTACTTCACTTTTCCGCTACTTCAAATACCCGCTGTAGAAATCCTCGAGGCCGTCGTGGTAGAGAATCCAGCTCCTGAAGAAAACGGTTGGAGAGCAACGCCGCAGGAACTAGGATAATTTAAGATATTTGGACTCTTCTTCCCATAACAGAGCCTGTTTTTCAGAACTTGCTTTGTTAGGAAAATTATGAGAATGCCAACCGGCTAGCCCTGCCGGTGAGTAGCCCCCTATATCTTTGGAAAGAATTGTGCTTTTCTTATCCCCAACATACGATGCAATCATCTCTTGTAAATCCTTTTGATTTCCCGAGCTCCCTCTCAAAAAAATCAAAAGCACATAAAGTCACCTGGATCCAAGACGCTGGCGCTGACGATAGAACCAATTGATGAAAGAGGGTTCGGTTACCTGGCCAAATTTTTCCAAGTTTTGGTGTATCCGACATCAGAGTAGATGCAAAAATCTCATCATCCACAATATAGATCGTATTGGCTATGAGACGATCTAAAGGATCCATTGCCTCATTTGGTTGCAGATCTATCGATTTGTTACCGATTGAGGCGATAGCCATTAAAATCTCGCTTCTGGTTCTAAAAATTTAGCCTTCTGAAGATAGAAATTTCGTTGGGCTGGTATTAAATCTGCGAGATGTTTCGCTCTTCCGCTAGGTGTGTGATCAGCTGAATCTTTTTGAGAAAGCAATTCTTCCCTATTAATCTCAGTCAAATAGGAAAAAACGATCTCTGCCAAGGGCTTAGGAATATAACAATAGGCCATGCCTATGATTTGCGGATGGATACCATGAATACTCAACACACTTTTAATCCAGGATACCGGGAATTGCCGCTCCAGCAATCGATGCAAAATGTTTTGTCCAGACCAAACCTTGAATAGATTAGACTGATTTGATTCTAAAATATCTCGAAATTCATTTTCTGTAACCTTTTCGGGACAAGACAAAGCCTTCTCTAGAAGAGTTATTGCATTACTAACGGGTGCTATAGCCATAAAAACCTAATTAAATAAAATTTACAAAAAAGTTTAATATAATTGAAGATATCCGTCACGATGTATACCGAAAACGATAGGATCATCCCTTTAAACCGCTTATGGAACATCAAAAATACGCAAAGTGATTCCTATCTAAGAAGCTGGCGCCCTCGATAAAACCAATCGGTGAAAAATGGTCCGGCCTTGCGACCAAATCGTTCCGAGTCGTTCCATATTGGCTCTTAGAATAGATTCAAATTTTTTTTAGAAACACCCTTGGCATTGTCTATAACATCATACAGAGGATCTGTTGGCGACTGAAGACTAGAATCCGCCTCGATAGAATTAGGGTTTTAAATAGGCGCAAACGATTTCTTGCAGATCTTTTACAGGAATCGCCAATTTTATCTGCTCCTCAATCACATTGTCAGCCGAAACACGTAGAGTTATATTCATCCAAAACGGCGGAGCCGCTGATCTCTGAACCCGATCAAGAATCGTAAGTCCCCCCGATAGCGAGTAGAAAATGTCTGTGTTGGATTTAAGAAAAGACTCAAATGCTTCATCGGAAATAGATTGAGACTGGTCTAAAGCAAAATCCAAAGAACTAATTGACGACTTACCCGAGATTCTCGATGCCATAAAATCCTAAAAAGGAAATATTTTAAACAAAAGCGGGGATAATCGTCACTCTATTTAACATCAAACGCTTCGCTGTGACAATTCGTCGATGACGAAATCGCATCCTCTTTGAGTCAGGTAGACTAAGGCGGGATCGACTTTTTTGACGAAATTCGCTTGGGCAAGGTGCTTGACGATGTTTTTTAGGGCGGTCTCTTTCAATCCTACAGAGCGGGCGATCTCTCGGCTATCGAAAGGAGCGAATAGATCCCCTTTCTTTTTGGCTGCTTGGTAGAGGCTGATGAGGAAACGTTCGTCGGGGGTTTGGCTTCGTTGGTTCATTGTTTTTTTAATCTAGCTCCATTAGGTGTGTCTTCTATCAAATAACCGCGGGAGGAAATTGCATCGCGCATCTGGTCGCTCAAGCGCCAATTTTTTTCGCGGCGCGCTTGCTCCCGTTTCTCTAAACATTCAAGCAAGTCGGAAGGGATTTCTTCTTCATTTGAGCGCAACGGCAAAACGGCCAAAACCTCATCCCAACGCTCGAAAAGAGCAAGAGTCTCTTCTGCATCTTTTTTTCCCATTTTCCCTTCGTCGCAAAGGGCGTTGAGTTCGCGAATCAAATCAAAGAGGACGGCGAGCGCAGGAGAAATATTGATGTCGTCAGCAAGGGCTTCTTTAAATCGAAGGTCCGCTTTTTCAAGAGAGGCCGCTGCATAGGAGATTTTTTTCTGCGCTGGGGAGGTGTCCCTCAAACGCTGGATAAAATCTCCGATCCGTCTCAGACTCGATCGGGCGGCATCTAAGCCCTCAAAAGTAAAATTAAGCTGGATCCTGTAATGGGTTGAAAGAAGAAGGTAACGAAGCTCAGGGCCGGTGTATCCCTTTGTTAAGAGATCCCGCAGCGTATAAAAGTTGCCGAGGCTCTTCGACATTTTTTTATGCCCCACAAGAAGATGCTCGACGTGGACCCAATGGGCAACGAAGCGATGTCCTGTGCAGCACTCGGATTGGGCAATCTCGTTTTCATGGTGAGGAAAGAGATTGTCAACGCCCCCGCAATGGATATCGATTGAATCTCCAAGGAGTTTTGTCGCCATTGCGGAGCATTCGATATGCCATCCGGGACGCCCCTTTCCAAACGGGCTTTCCCAATAAATCGACCCATCCCGCTCAGGATCGTACATTTTCCAAAGGACAAAATCGGCGATATTGTCTTTCGTATCATCGGCTTCATTGTCTCCCGAGGCGTTCTCTTTCAACTCAGATAAGTTTAGGTGGGAAAGGCGGCCGTAGGAGGAAAATTTACGAATCGAAAAGTAGACGCTTCCATTAGCGCTCGTGTAAGCGAATCCTTTTTTCAAAAGCTGCTGGATCATCCGGATCATTTCAGGGATGTAGTCGGTTGCCGCTGGATAATGTTCGCATCTTTGGATGTTCAATCGGCGGAGATCCTCGAAAAAGGCGATTTTGTAAGGCTCTGTCGCCTCTTTTAGAGGGAGTCCTTCATCGATGGCTCTTTTCATCGTTTTGTCATCGACATCCGTCAAATTCATCGCCTGTTCGACGGGCCATCCGAAAAATTGGAGACTGCGGCGGAGCACATCTTCGAAGACATAGGTGCGGAAGTTCCCGATGTGGGCATAGTCATAGATTGTAGGCCCGCAGGTATACATCCGGATTTTGACACCGTCGAGAGGGGTCACAGCTTCTTGCTGACGGGTTTCTGTGTTATAGAGTTTTAACTGCATTTTAAACGATCATCCCTTGCAATTTTCGATAATCGGTCTTACCCACCCCTAAAAGAGGGATCGCATCGATTTTTTCCACTTTTGAAATTTTAATGAGCCGGCTAAAACCCGCCTGCTCCAAGATTCGGTTCGCCTCTTCTTTTTCAATATCGAGAGTTGTGAAAACGATTAGCAGAGGTTTTCCGCTTCTCTCATCGGCACAGATTGCAATGGAAGGAAGGTCCGCCGTCATCTTTTTTGCTTGCAAGAAATGGGAAACGAGAGCTTGCTCGACAGCGCCTAAGCTGATCATTTCGCCTCCGAGTTTCGTGAACCGCTTAAGGCGTCCGGAAAGGATCAGGGACCCGTCGCTCTCAAGATGGCCCAAATCACCTGTCCGGTACCATTTCTGTCCGTCTAAATCGATGAAAGGGGTCCTTGGATTACCCAGATAGCCGTGGAATACACTGGGGCCTCGGACACAGATTTCCCCTTCGCTACCCTCAGGAAGAGGTTCGAGGGTCTCTGGATGGATGGTCCGGAGCTGCAGATTGGGAAGAATCCGACCGACTCCTTTGGGGGGCAAGTTGGGACGGCTGATCGTGATGATCGGGGAGCATTCTGTAATTCCATACCCTTCGATGAGTTTGCCGTGGCTGCCCAAATTTTCCACTTTTTCAAAAAGCTCGGGCGGGGCTTTTTCAGCGCCGCAAACAAAATACCGAATGCTCATTAATTGTTCTGGCTCGGCTGCATAGAAAAGGCCTTTCAAAAAGCTGGGAGCGCTGCAAAATACGGTGACTTTCCATCGATGAATCCCTTCTGCTAAAGCGAATCCATCAGTCGGATCCGGATAAAAAGCAATCCGGGTCCCGCTCACGAAAGCAAACAAGCCCGCGACGGAAAATCCAAACGAGTGGAAGGGGGGAAGAATTCCATAGATGACATCGGACGATTTAAAAACAACGCACTGCATCGAAGCGCGTAAATTGGACAAAATATTTTGATGGGAAAGAGGAACTCCTTTCGGATTGGCCTCTGTCCCGCTCGTAAACAAAATAACGGCCGGTTTATCCCCTCCCCCTTTAAGGTTCAATGCGCTCAAAACAGAGGAAACCGGTAAAAGAGAAAGAAAGGCTCCCTTCAACTTCATGGCCAGAGAAATATTTGGCCGGACATCTTCTAGAAGGACAAGCGCATCGCTCAACTTCCCAAAATCGACATGAGGCAGCCGATCTAAAAACCGCCAAGAACTAATCACCCGCTTGCTTCCCGATAGATGCATCATCTCATCGAGGTAACGGGGACCTAAAGTCCAGTTGAGCATAACGGGAACTTTTTTAGCAAAAAGAAGAGCTAAAATCACAATAAACGCACCTGCCGACGCAGGCAAAAGGACAGCTACATGCTTTTCTGGAAATTGTTTGAAATATTGGGCCAATACAAGGACCGAGCGTTTCATTTTTTTGTAATTCAATACTCCAAGAAGATCGTCTCCGCAAGCCGCTGAGTCCCCAAACCTTTGGCAAGTATGGAGAAACGCCTCCGGGATCGTGTTTCCAAGCGGCAACTGCGGCGCTAAGCGGCAAAATTCCTTGGGCCAAGAAACGGAAGGTTTCCCATCGCCGTCCTTCTCTTCCACCCTCTCCCCTACCGCCATTTCAAGCGCGTGCTGCACTGTCTCCATGTGCTCCGGATGCACTTCCTTTACATCATGGTTTTTCATTAGATAGGCGATGAGTTCTGCAAGATTGAGAGAATCCATCCCAAGGTCGAAGGGGAGGCTCATCTCAGGTTTAATTACGAGCGAGGGTTGATTGAGGATCTTCCGGATCTCGTTATAAATTTTGTCCCGGACTGTGTCGGGGATCGAAAGCCCCCCCCCTTCCGAATGCCTCGTCTTCGGTTTCACAATTTTCGGCACCTCCCGCTTCCATGCGCTATAGGAGACAAGTTTCAGCGGCTCGCTCTCATGGATATCGCCTTTTTCATCCCTGTACCTGTTGTACCAATTCTCTAAATAACGGTTGAAATCAACCCTTGAATTTGTCCCAGAACTTGTAAGGGGAAATCCGGCGGGGTTCACTTCGATTTCAATCAAAACTTTCCTTCGGGGCGAGAAAAACACGAAATTTTTCAAAAGAGTTTTGAGTCCGTGCAGCAACGTTTGAGGAAGAGGGGGGGAACGGCCGATTTGGGCTCGGGAAAAACTGCTTCCCCAAAGACCTGTGGTGCGGATCAAGACGATATTGGCCTCAGGGCATTCTTGGAGCAATGAATGAGCTCCGGAAGAGCCGCCCAAGATCTCCTTGCCTGAACTTTTAAGTTTGCCTGCTGGATAGAAAACAAAATTTTCTTTTTTCTTTAACCCTTTAGCGATCTCCTCGAAAGAGGCCTGAGCCTTTGTGATCTTGATTTGGTTGACTGCGGTATCAAAATTCGGGATCGAGAGAGCTTTGACCAATCTTAAAATCGGCTTGAGAAAAGGCAGGCGGTATACATATTCAATGACAAGGGGCCTCATCCTGTATTTAGGCCAAAAGAAGAGAAAGATCATCAACGGGTCCATATGAGCAGGATGGTTCGGCAAAAACAGAATTCCCTGTTTTTTATGCAAATTTTTCTTATTTAGTTTTTCAAGACCTGTGATTTTGACTCGGTAACGGAGAGAGAGAAGCGCCCGTGCAAGACAAGAAATGGTCATCCAAAAAAAAGTCGACATGCGTATAAGCCCTATTCCTTATCAGTCTTCTATTTTTATCTTTGCCTAGGGTTTTCATCCACTCTTTTTCATCAGGCAACGGAAAGAAAACCCCCAAGAACTGGACTTTTTAAATGCAATTCTTTATACGTAAAAATTTCTCCAAACCGAGGGATTATGAAAATCACAGGAAAATCAGATTTTGAATTTCGCAGAATGCTGAGCACAAGCGAACAAAGCAGCCACGTTGCTCTGCACGCCCCTTTAAAGGGAATGTCGCATTATGGAAATTATTTGGAAGCCATGAAAAACTCAAAACAAGCTAGCCCGCTGCGCAAACGCGTCTCGCAAGATTTTAAGGAACAAAAATTCCGCGCCCCTTCCAAGGCATTGAAGCAAGCAGCGCAGTTTTCAAGCGGAGCCCATACCCCGGCCCCGCCTCTAAAAAAACGGAAGAAATCCTAAGAGACTGTCGTTGAAATCAGGCTTCGTCGTTTTTCGGGATTATTTTGGCCGATTTTCGACTTCAAACTTTGGGGGCAATATACGAAAATTGATATTGCCCCCAAAGTTTGAATCGAAAATTGGCTCAAAAGAACCCGAAAACCGACAGAAGCTGCTTTCAACGACAGTCTCTAATTTTCAGGCAATCCAGAGAGGGGTTCGTAAGATACTGCGGCATCCCACGAATCCATCTCCTTCGAGCAAAAGGCGCTATTGGAAAAAGCGAGAGGTTCAGCAAGAGCGCGCCAATGCCCTTTAGCTAATTGAAGCAGCGGAACCAAATAAGCTTTTCTATCTTCGGCGAACCTCCCTTCCTTGAATAACTCTTCCTGGGAAATTTGTTTTAAAATCCCTGCATAAAAAGATACAGGGATTTCTGCATCCAGGCCGGCAAGGGGGGATGAGGGGCGCGGAGGGTTGACTTTTTCATAGGATGGATAATCGATGGCCTGCCCCAATAAGGACCAGATTTCAGGATCTTGATACGATTGGTTAAGCCGATTCAAAACAGAAGGGTCGGTCAGCCAATTCTTCGCATCGAGAGGCACTGCGATTTCCCGCCCGCGGCAATTTTCTATCGCCCGAAAAAGGGAGCCTATAGGCCCGAGGCGGCGCTCGTTGCGGATGAGGATCGCCCGATCCTCTTGTTTGTTTTCAGTGAGAAAATCTTCCATAAAGTTAAATGTTTCGTCGCTTGATGCATCGTCGATTAAAATGACTCGGTAGTTTTCATAATCTTGCCCGAAAATCGATTTCAAAGATTTTTCGCACCAGGAGGCTTGATTGCAGGCATAAACGATCAATACGAAGGGTTTCGATTCGGTCGTTGGGAAGGGTCCTCTCTCTAGATCTCCCTCTTCTTTCCCCATCCAATAACCGCCTGCTGCCGCCGCAAGAAGGGCTCCAAAAAGAAATAACTTTAAGAAGTTCATCCATTCTCCTCGACAGCTTCGGTCTCATAAGAAAAGAGCAAACCCAAAGGAGAATAGGAACGCAACCCTCGGACTCCTTGTTCGCATTGGCGTTCATACTCTAGGTCCGTTTCAGAAAGCTCTCTCTGAAAGATTTCTTGGGCTTGAATGGAAAGAACTTCTGGAATGACGCGGAAATGATCTCCCGCCATTTCGAAGAGTGGAATCATAAAGGCAGCCTCAGAAAAAGCTGTTAAGTATTTTCCTCGATAGAGAAAGTCGGACCGGTCGATTTTTTTAAACAGCCCAGCATAAAAGGTTTTTAGATGCGGGGAAGAGGTCCATTCGCTGCGGACAACTTTCCGCTGAAATTCCCAAGCCCCTTTATCGAAATAAGGGGGCGTGCAGTATTGACCGCAGGCCATCCAAAGATCGGGATCCGAATAATAAGAATTGAGCCTTTGCAAAACCCATTCATGAGAGAGCCAATCGCCACCGTTCATAACGACAACGATCTCTTCTTCTTCGCACGTTTCAACCGCTCGGACGAGATTTGCTAAAAATCCAATTTCCTTCTCATTTTTTACTGTCGTAACGCGTCTGGCTTGCGAACTTTCGCAAATCAGGTCGGCCGCTAAATCATAGCTTCCATCTTCTGAAGCGTCATCGATGTAGATGATCCGGTAATTTTCATAATTTTGAGAGAACAGAGAGGAGAAGGTTTTTTCTAAAGTCGCTCCTTGATTCGTCCGATTCATCCCAATCAAAACAATTGTAAAAAACCGGTTTTGCAAAGGGAAAGGATTCGGTTTAAACCGGCTCTCTCCCTCTTTTCTGGTTTGCCTTTCTTGAACAAGATTTCCTTTGTTTCCCTGCTGCCGGGAAACAAAATACGACCCGCCGAATGCAAAAGAGGCCAAAACCAGAAAAAGGATGAATTTTTTCATCATTTGGATAAGTTCGAAATCCAGTTTAAAATTTTCATACCGCAAAGCGCTTTAAGGACGTCTCCCAAAATAAATGGGGCAACCCCTAGAAAGAAGGCTTTTTCAGCTCCCACGAAAAGGGAAAGGTAGCCGGCGCCTAAAACATAGATGATCCCCGTTCCCGCAGCGAGCGCTAAAAACGTTTTGGCCGCTGTTTTTTCTTTCGCTTTTTCAATGAGCGCGCCAACGACATAGGCAGCGATCAAATAACCGATTAAATAGCCGCCTCTCGGCCCCAGCAGCACTGCAACTCCCCCGATTCCTCCGGCAAAAACAGGCCAGCCAAGGGCTCCTTGAACAAGGAATGCCAATACGGCGGCGGCTCCCTTGCGGGGTCCGAGCCATACTGCGAGCAAAAGGACCAGGGAATTTTGGGTTGCGATCGGCACGGGAGTGAACGGAAGCGGTATTGCCAATTTGGCAAAAAGACCAATCAGAAAACTGGCCAAGAGAACAACGGCTGCATCTTTCAATAAAGAAGGGAGCTTGGAAGATTCTACAGCAGCGGTTTTTGCGTAGTGCATGAGGAAGACTCCAGAGTGGGGGTTAAAAAGGATTGCCAATCGACGCAAGGAGAAGAAAATTCGGGCTCCGCATGAGTCGACCAGCCAGGCAAAGGCGAAACGAGTTTAGCGCCTCGCCGGGTCAAATCGCAAAATTTATCGTGGTCCCTGCTAATGGCGCACCCTGTAGAGTAGCGGCGATGCAAGGAGAGGTCTTTTTTCAACGTCGACCACCGGACAGCAAACGTTTGCGTGGTAGAGGGGATGGTGCGCCAATGGCAAGTAGGAGAGATCCTGATTTCGGAGCGCAGGTGTTCGTACATCGGCAAAAAATACTTATCCCGGTGGTCGTACAAGGTTGCATAGTCGACGCCCGGGAGATCGAAAGCTTCAAGAAGGACTGGAATCCAGCCTGGCCGATGAAGATAATCGTCCTCTACAAAATAGAGGATTGTGCGCGGGTCGAGATTCAATGTTTCTACATAGTCTAAAAGCCTGAGAAAAGAGCCAGCTTCGCTCCCCTCCTTGATTTCAACAAGGGGAAATCGGCGTTCTTCTCTCAAAAAATGGTCGTTTAAAGATCCTTTCGCCGTATCGAGCAAAAAAGTCAGATTGGCTTTTTCAAAATCGATGGATTCAACAAGATTCCGATAGCAGATTTCGCGACTGTATCCAGGAAATCGCTTTTTATGGGCGCTGATTGATGAAAAGATACAATGGCGGGAAATGATTTCGATTTTAAGATCGTTTGCGACCGAAAGATCAGGTTTTTTTAAAAATCGACGCAGCCAAACCATAAAACTACAAACTCTTTCAACCAAACAAACAATAAGCTAGAGCTTTGGAAGTATTTTTTCAACCTGGGAAAGGATCGTTTTCCCTTCAAAGTGGGTCACTTTTTCAAGGGCTTCCGCAAAGGGAAGCCAAATCCCGTTTTGGATTTCTTTTTCCTGGAGTTTGACGGTCCCTTCCACAATTGCTATGAAGTAGTGGACCTGCTTAAAAATCCGCCGCCCTTCAGCCATAAAAGTATATTGTTCCAATAAGGGCTCTGTTTGTAAATAGCGAACCAATTCGAGATTGGTCTCTTCTTTCAACTCACGGAAGGCCGTTTCCTGCGGGGTTTCGCCTGATTCGGCGTGCCCTTTAGGAAAACCCCAGTACCTACCCCTTTGATGTTGAATAAGAAAGACTTCCCATTGGCCCTGCCGCAAAGAAAGGGGGACTACTCCAAAAGATTCGTCTTTTTGCACATCGATCCTAATTGTGATAGGGTGCAAAAACAAGCGTTGAATTGTGCCCGCCGAAGCCAAACGAATTACTTAGGGCCGCTCGGATCTGATACGACTGCGCCTGATTCGGGACTAAATCGAGACCCTGCGTCGAAGGTTCAGGATTGTCGAGATTGATCGTCGGATGGAGTTTGCCAGTTTGGATCGCCTTGATTGTAGCGACCGCTTCCAATCCTCCCGCAGCGCCAAGGCAATGGCCGATCATCGATTTAGTGCTGTTGATTTTAATTTTTTCCGCATGAGGCCCAAAGACTTTTCGGATCGCATTGATTTCGCAAAGGTCCCCAGCTAAAGTCGAGGTCGCATGGGCGTTGATGTAATTGATTGCGTCTTTCGGAATGCCCGAAGCCGCGATCGCCTCTTCGATGCAAAGAGCAACCCCTTCCCCATCTTCGCGAGGATCGGTCATATGATGGGCGTCGCAATTCACTGATCCGCCGAGATATTCAGCAAGGATGGGAGCTCCGCGGGCCAAGGCATGCTCAAGACTTTCGAGGACCAGGACTCCTGCCCCTTCTCCCATGACAAAGCCATCGCGGGCCTGATCCCAGGGACGGGATGCTTTCGTCGGGTCTTCATTGCGCGTGGAGAGGGCTCGGATCGCTACGAATCCCGCAACCCCGATTGGATTGATAGGCGCCTCAGCGCCGCCGCAAACCATCAAGTCTGCTTTGCCCTGCTGGATCTGCTCGGCTGCAGAATGGATACAGAAATTGGATGTGGCGCAGGCTGTCGAGATTGAAAAATTAGGCCCCATGAAGCCTAGATCGATTGCGAGCAAGGCCCCGCCCATGTTTGTGATGATATAAGGGACGAAAAAGGGGGTCAGGCGTTTATATGTTTTTGTAAGGATTGTTTCAACACCATCATAAAAGACGCTCATCCCGCCCATTCCTGAGCCAATGACGATCCCGCATCGTTTCTTATTCAAATTGGCTTGGGCCTCCGCAGTGAGGCCGGCGCTCTCAAGCGCCTTTTTCCCAGCGACCATTGTATAGCGGATGAAAGGGTCGACGCGGCGGGCCTGTTTCTTATCCATGTAATCGCCTACATCGAAATTCCGGACCGATCCAGCAAACCGGGTCGGATATTCTGCGCAAGGGAACTCTTCGATTGGCACGATCCCGCTTTTTCCAGCAAGAAGCTGCTCATAGAATGAGTCGACATCGGTCCCGAAGCAGGACACAATCCCCATCCCTGTAACAACAATTCGTTTTCTAGCCATGTAAACCATCTCCAAAAAGGGGCCAGCCAAAGCGCCAGCACTTTAACAAAGTAAAAAATTTAAAGGAAATCAAATTTTATTTCCTAGCGGAACTATCATACCAAAAAACAGGAAGTGTCGGCAAGGGCGATTTTTGTGAAAAACCCAGAAAAAGAAAAGAGCCGCAAACTGCGGCTCTTTGACTTGATCTCACTTGTAATCAACAAGTTAAGAGGCTTTTAAATTCTGCTTTTACGGCCGCCGAATCCCCTTCTTGGAGGACCCCAGCTTCTTTTCGCAGGTTTAGCCTGTGCTTTGAACTTCGGCTCCATCCCCGGAATTATGGTCGAGGCCATTTTATTTCCTGTAAACTGTTCGATCCTGCGGAGGACATGCATGTCCTTATTTGCGGCAAACGAAAGGGCGATTCCAAGCGCTCCTGCACGCCCTGTCCTGCCAATCCGGTGGACATAGTCCTCTGGACTCATCGGCAAATCGAAATTGATCACGTGGCTGATCGCAGGGACATCGATCCCGCGCGCTGCGACATCGGTTGCAACGAGAATGCGGATCTGCCCTTTTCTAAGCAGCGCAATCGTCCGTGTCCGCTGGCGTTGGTTCATATCGCCATGCAGGGCCGCCGCATCGAACCCGCTCGCAGAGAGTTTGTCCGCAAGCTCATCGGCATGGTGTTTTGTCGCCGTAAATACAATGGCCTGCGTAAGTCCCTCTTCATTCAGGAGATGGTCCAAAAGCCTGTATTTGTGGTCCAGGTTGTCGACAGGATAAAGTTTTTGCTCGATGTTTTTTTTCTCCATCTGCTCCGCTTCGATCTGGATTTCGACCGGATTGTTCAGGAGGCGCTGGGATAATTTGAGGACGCTTCCTTTCAATGTCGCAGAAAAGAGCAGCGTTTGGCGCGATTTCGGGGTCAAAGAGGCGATGTGCTCAACCGGTTCGATAAATCCCATATCGAGCATTCGGTCCGCCTCGTCGAGAATGAGCATTTCAAGGCGCTTGAATTGGATTCTTCCTCTTTCGATATGGTCTATTAAACGGCCTGGAGTTGCGACCAAAATGTCATAAGGGCGGGAAAGGTCTCGGTTTTGAACGGGATAAGGAGCGCCTCCATAGATACAGACAATCTTCACTTGCGATAGATGTTTGCTGTATTTTGCAGCCTCTGCAGCAACCTGCATAGCCAGTTCTCGGGTCGGGACTAAAATTAAGATGCGTGGCCCTTTTCCTGGGAGGTTCGGGTTTTTAGCAATCTGGTCTAATCCTGGGAGAATGAATGCAGCCGTTTTCCCCGTCCCTGTCTGGGCGGATGCTTGCAAGTCGCATTTTTCTAAAATTTTTGGGATTGCTTGATCTTGGATAGGAGTCGGTTGAGTATATCCCAGCTCCGCGATCGCTTTTTGAATTTTTTCGTGTAAAAGATGAAATGCCATAATTGTCTATATCTCTGATTTAAATTAAAAACACGGAACTACCCTCTTTCTACCGCTTGTTTCGGCATCCGGAGGACATAAAAATATTCAACGATTATCCGTGATAATCAGAGAACAGACCTAACTATTGAGCCTATCCGCAATGTATGAAGAAAAATCTGAGGATCTTTTGAGCGCTTTTTACGCTTTTCTCCTCAGAAATATTCACGAATATTCCCTCGTCGAAAATCGCAAAAATCATCTCAAAA
>Ga0075362_10000011_pt1 | contig 108953 bp, 104 predicted proteins | sample EndMetdeltDD1762_FD_71397 | JGI IMG/M metagenome (GOLD analysis project Ga0075362, IMG submission 71397) | Populus endosphere microbial communities from Tennessee, USA - Endosphere MetaG P. deltoides DD176-2 | ecosystem: Host-associated > Plants > Roots > Endosphere | place: USA: Tennessee...
GGTGAACATGCCTCTGGTGTACCTGTCGTTCCGCCAGGAGCGCAGCAGGGTAGCTATGCATGGACGGGATAACCGCTGAAAGCATCTAAGCGGGAAGCCTCCCTCAAGATTAGGTATCTTAGAGTCGTGATAGACCATCACGTTGATAGGCCGGATGTGGAAGTGCGGTAACGCATGAAGCTAACCGGTCCTAATAACTCTGTTCATGCTTGAGAGTCCCACCATCAATGACAGTTCTGCTGTTGTTGACCGGACGGTCTTTCAGCCAGAGACGCCTTGAATACAATTCACTGCAAAGTGCATCGATTAAAAACCGTTTTCCGCCTGCTTTATTGCTTGGTGGCCATAGCGTCAGTGACCCACCCGATCCCATCTCGAACTCGGCCGTGAAACCTGACTGCGCCGATGGTACTGTGGCTCAAGCCCCGGAAGAGTAGGTCGTCGCCAGGCATTATAGCAGGCGGAACACGGAAAAGCCCATTCACGAAGTTACAAAGGCCGCTGCCGGGGATACCCGAGCGGCGGCTTTTGTTTTTTCCGGAATCTTGTGTTCTGAATGTTTTGTCCCAGATGGGACATGGTGATGCGGGGTGGAGCAGCCCGCCAGTCGTTTCAGTCTCGCTGAAACGATCACACAAGAGGCTTCCGGGCTGCATCGCGCAGCCTTGCAATGGTGACGCGGGGTGGAGCAGCCCGCCAGTCGTTTCAGTCTCGCTGAAACGATCACACAAGAGGCTTCCGGGCTGCATCGCGCAGCCTTGCAATGGTGACGCGGGGTGGAGCAGCCCGGTAGCTCGTCAGGCTCATAACCTGAAGGTCGTAGGTTCAAATCCTACCCCCGCAACCAACAACAGACCCCGCTTCGGCGGGGTTTTTTGTTGCCTGCCGAATTGACCCATTCCTCGTTTGTAACCGATATGGTTGTGGTTATCTGAAATGGCATCGATTTAGGTAAGTTGCTCTGATTGCAATAGCGCTGCTTTCGGTTGCCGTCGCAGGCAAGCTCGTCAATAAGCGGGCAGAATCTCGGGCGGCAAGTCCGAAGCCCATCGCAATACCGGGACCCGTCGCATGAAAGCAGCAGTATTTCGTGAAATTGGCCAGCCTATGGGTGTCGAGGATATCTCGATTTCCAAGCCGCAAGGCCGCGAAGTGCTGGTGCGGATGATGGCAGTGGGTGTCTGCCATTCGGACATGCACGTGCTGACTGGCGATGCGAAGTATCCGCTACCAGTTGTGCTTGGCCATGAGGCCGCGGGCATTGTCGAGCAAGTGGGCCCGGACGTTCGCCATGTGCGGCCTGGTGATCATGTCGTGGTATGTCTTACTTTTTTCTGCGGTCACTGTGAGCAGTGCCTCGGCGGGCACAGCAATCGTTGTCTCACGCCCGAGGCGGATCGCAAGCCTGAGGATCCGCCGCGCCTGTTCAGCGGTGAGGAAACTATCGCACAATTCGTGCGGATGGGTGCTTTCGCTGAATTGATGCTGGTGCATGACAGCGGCGTAGTGCCGATCCGCCGCGACATGCCTTTTGATCGCGCATGCCTGATTGGCTGCGGCGTGACCACTGGCCTCGGCGCGGCGATCAATGCGGCCAAAATCAGTCCCGGTGAAACTGTGGCCGTGATTGGCTGCGGCGGTGTTGGTCTTTCAGCGATCAATGGCGCGGCGCTGGCTGGGGCAGGCCGGATCATAGCTATCGATATGGTGCCTGAGAAGCTTGAGCTGGCGAAGGTTTTCGGTGCGACTGACGGCATCGATGCGAGCCAGGGGAAGGTCGTGAAGCAGATCAAGATCCTCACCGAAGGGCGGGGCGTTGATCATGCTATCGAGGCGATTGGCGTCAAGCAGACGATCGAGGACGCTTTCGGCGTGCTTGCCAAGGGCGGGCTTGCCACGGTCGTCGGCATGGCGCGCTATGATCTGAAAGTTGAACTGCCGGCAATTGCTTTCCTCAACGAGCGCCGCATCCAGGGCTCGATGATGGGCGGTGTGCGCAATGGCATCGATATTCCGCGCTACGTCGATGCCTATATGGACGGCCGACTGAAACTGGATCAGCTGATCTCCCGCCGGCGTCCGCTTGGCGAGATCAACGAAGCATTCGACGACATGAAGTCAGGGGCACTGGCACGGACTGTTCTGACATTCGATCCGTAGGAAGCGATGCTCGCCCCCCGCGTCTTCGTGATCAGGCGGCGAGTTGGTATGGCGTGATTTCGCCTGCGAGGTAGAGATTGCGCGCCTTTGCCCGGCTCAGCTTGCCGCTGCTGGTGCGCGGGAGCGTGCGCGGCGGCACCAGCTCGACCAGGCAGGCCATGCCAGTGACAGACTGCACTTTGTCGCGGATCAGGCTGTGCAGCTTGCGGCGTTCCTCGGGATCGGAAACGCGGCAATGGACAAGCACGGCGGGCACTTCCTCGCCACTCTCGCTCTGCAGGGCGAATGCGGCAATATCGCCATGATTGAAGCCGGGAAGCTGTTCCACGGCCCACTCGATATCCTGCGGCCAGTGATTCTTGCCGTTGATGATGATCATGTCCTTCGCCCGGCCAACGATGAACAGGTAGCCATCGACCATGTAGCCCATGTCGCCGGTATCGAGCCAGCCATCGACCATACAGGCATCGGTGGCGTCAGGATCGCGATAGTAGGAATGCATGAGGCTGCTGCCCGAGCACCAGACCTTGCCGATGTGGCGGTCTGCCAGGGCTTTGCCGTCTTCGCCGCGCACTTCCACTTTCATGTCCTTGCCGGCTTTGCCGCAGTTGACGATCGCGCGGTAACGGGCGGGGCGGCTGAGATCGCGCGGCGTGCCCGAGAGCCGCTCTTCCTCGACGAGTTCGACTTGAATGCCTTCTCCCGGCGGCATCAGCGTGACGCACAGGGTTGATTCGGCTAGGCCATAGCTCGGCAAAAATGCGCTGGCGGAAAAGCCGGCGTCGGCGAACGTGTTGACGAAATTCTGCATCACGTCGGGACGGATCATGTCCGCGCCGTTGCCGGCGATCCGCCAGCGCGAAAGATCAAAGCGTTCCGAAACATTGGTCTGGCTGGAGACGCGGCGTGCGCAGATATCATAGCCGAAAGTCGGCGAGAAACTGACTGTGCCGCCCTTGTTGCGGCTGATGATGTCGAGCCAGGCGAGCGGGCGACGAGCGAAGTCTTCGGTCTTGAGAAAGTCGACAGAGAACTGATTCCCGATTGGTGAAAGCAGGCAACCGACCAGGCCCATGTCGTGATACCAGGGCAACCACGAAACGCACCGCTCGTTTTCCGCGAAAGCCATGCCGTTGCTGTGCACGGCAAGATTTGCGAGCAGCGAGCCGTGGGTAATGGCCACACCATGCGGAAAGCGCGTCGATCCGCTTGAATATTGCAGAAAGCAGATATCCTCGGACTTAAGCTGCGGCAGCGGCGCTTCGGGCCCGTCTTCCAGCCAGAATTGCTGCCAGGAAATGCCTTCGCAGCCTTGCTGGGCGGCGGCGGCGCCGGCCATCGATTCCAGCTCTTCAGGAAAGACCAGCATTGTTGGCTCGGCGCTTTTCATCTGAACCGCGATCTGGTCGATATAACTGTCCTTCCCGCCGAAGCTGGTCGGCAAGGGCAACGGAACAGGCCATGCCCCGGCATAGATTGCACCGCAGAACAATGCCGCGAAGTGCGGCCCGGTTTCAGCTATCAATGCAATGCGTTCGCCCGGCGCAATGCCGCGCGCGATCAGGCGATAGGCAACTTTCAGCGCGTCCTCGCGCAATTCTCTGAACGGATAGGCGCGCGTCAGCGTGCCGCGCGGGTCGTGGAAATTCAGGCCGCGCAGGCCTTGAGCGGCATAGTCCAGTGCCTCGGCAAATGTGGCGAAATCCGCGTAACGCCGCGGCAAGCTATCATCATTGGGAGTGGGCTCGAGAACTGTCCCGGCAGGCTGCGAAAGCGTCGCGGCGTCGACCATATGTGATAACCCGTTGTTGTTGCGTCAAAAAATGCAATGAGTCTAGAGGGCGAATTGTTCTATTCGTACCGATTCCGTGCAGTCGAACGCCCCCCGACCACATGCGGGATTTCCCCATTGGGCGTGACTGTGGCACGATTATGGCCAATGATGCCGCAATCCCCTGCAAACAATCGGCGCGAACGACGCGCGCCTAGGCCGATCGACGCCGCGCGGCTCGATGAATTGGCACTTGCCTATACAGCCCGTTTTGCCGTGAGCGCGGCTAAACTGGCGGTCTATCTTCGCAGGAAACTGCGGGAAAGGGGATGGGCTGGCGATGGTGAGCCGCCTGTCGAGGCGATCGTCGCGCGATTTGTCGCGGCAGGATACGTTGACGATGCAGCTTATGCGCGCGCCAAGACCGGCTCCATGCTGCGCCGCGGGCTTGGCCCCCGGCGCGTGCGCGTGGCGCTTGATGCCGCCGGGATCAGTGAGCAGGACCGCGCTGAATCGCGGCCTGCCGAAATCGAAGCCCGCCGCGCCGCACAGGCATTTGCCCGCAAGCGCCGTCTGGGGCCTTACGGTGTTCCGCCTGCGGACCGGCAGATGCGTGAACGGCAAATTGCCGCGATGCTACGCGCGGGGCACAGTCTCGACAGCGCGCGCAATCTGGTCGATGCACCCAGCACGGAAATCGCCGAACAGTGGTGTGAAGCGGCAGGAGACTGAATTGATGCGAGTAAGTGCACTGGTTGCATCGGGAATGCTGGCTCTTGCCGTGGCTTGCTCGCCGCCATCCGGAGCTGGCGCCGCGGGGCCGGGCGCAGCGGCAGTGAAGCTGGATCGCGCCAGGCATCCGGTTTCCGGCCTGGCTGTGATTCCATTGACAGTCACCGCGCGCGGCAAAAAGCTGGGCTTCCGGGTCGAAGTGGCAGCCACTGGGGCCGAGCAGGAAAAAGGGCTGATGTTCCGCACGAGCCTGGGGCCCGACGAAGGAATGCTCTTTCCGATGGAGCCTGCCCGTCCGGCCTCGTTTTGGATGCGCAATACGGTGATTCCGCTCGACATCATTTTCATCGGCAGCGACCGGCGCATTCTCAATATCGCGGCCAATGCCGTGCCTTATGACGAAACCCCGCTGGCTTCGGCGGGAAGTGTTTCAGGCGTGCTGGAAATTGCCGGAGGCCGGGCGGCGGCGCTGGGCATTGCGGCAGGTGACCGCGTGGAATGGTAGCCTCCGATTATCCGTTGTGCCCTATTTCGCGATTTGCACGCCAGCCCTTGCCGCGCACCCTGCATTTCCGCTAGGCGACTGGACCATGGGAATCCTCGCAAAGCTCTTCACCTGGTGGGATGGCGCCACCGTCGGAACACTGGTCAACAGTTTTGCCACTGGCGAAATGGTCGGCGAGGATGCGGCGGGCAACCGCTATTACCGCGCCAAGAAGCTGCGCGCGGCGGGTCAGCCGGGCGGTGGGACAGAGCGGCGCTGGGTGATCTACAAAGGTGCCAACGATGCCAGCCGCGTACCGGCCGAATGGCATGGCTGGCTGCACAATTCCTATGACGGGGTGCCGGAAAGCCATTTGCCGCCGCCGCGCATCTGGGAAGTGGACTTCACGCCCAATGCCACGGGCACGCCGCTGGCCTATCGCCCCCAAGGCGCGCTGGAGCGCGGAGGCCGCCGTGCGGCGGCGACGGGAGACTATGTAGCCTGGTCGCCCGATGGCGACTCTTCTCCAGGCGACTGACTGATGAGCCGGATCGCGGCCCTCAGCGCGATTCTGATCGCCACTGGCGCCCTTGCGGCATGCTCGAACAGCGGGGAGGATCCTGCCGCCAGCAAGTCGACCGAAGTGCCTGATGCCGTCGCCAAAGGCGGTGCGGCAACTGGCACTGCGGTGGAAACCAAATACGGCACGCCGGTCAAGGACCGCGTGGCGACGCTTGGCCTGCTGAACAAGCGCAATAACCTGACGCAGGACGTGGTGCTGAAAACCGGCGAGGCGCGCAGGATCGGCAATGTCGTTATCCGGCTGGCGACTTGCGAGCGGACACTTCCTTGGGAAACGCCGCCTGAAACCGGTGCATTCGTGCAGGTTTATGTCGAGGAGCGGGCAGATGCGAGCGCGGCCCTGGCTTGGCGCACCGTATTTTCCGGCTGGCTGTTCAAGAATTCGCCTTCGCTCAACGTGGTCGAGCATCCGGTCTATGACGTTTGGGTCAAGGACTGCGCAATGAAGTTCCCCGGCGAGGAAGAAGAACTGCCTGCTGCCACGAGCAGCGCGGCAAAGCCTACTGGCAGCGCCAGCGGCGCCCCTGCGGCGCCCAAGCCCTCCGCCACGCCCACGGCTACCCCGGCGCCAGCCGCGCCGCTGCCAAAGGCCTCTCCGCCGGCGTAATTCCGCTGGGCCTGCCCCAGCAGTTCCACATAGCGCTCCTGGCTTATCTCGACTGTGCCCAGTGAGGCGAGGTGCGGGGTCATAAACTGGCAGTCGAGCAATTCCGCGCCAGACTGGCGCAAGGCCGCGACCAGCCAGGCCAGCGCCACTTTCGATGCATCGCTCACAAGGCTGAACATCGATTCGCCGCAGAACGCCCGGGCAAAGCCGACTCCGTAGAGGCCGCCCACCAGGCGGTCGTCCTGCCAGCATTCAATGGAGTGGGCATGGCCGAGGCGATGCAGTTCCAGGTAGCTGGCGATGATCCGGGTGCTGATCCAACTGTCCCCGCTGCTATCGTGCTCAGTGCCGCGCCGCGGGCCGGCGCAATTTGCGATGACTTGGGGAAATGCGGCATTGCAGGTCACGCGAAACCGCTCTCGCCGCAAAGTGCGCGCCAGCGAGTGCGAGCAGTGAAATCCGTCCAGCGGCAGGATGGCACGGGTATGCGGCTCGACCCAGAATATTTCCGGGTCATCGCGGCTGTCCGCCATCGGGAAAATGCCGCTCCGATAAGCCAGCATCAGCATGTCGGGCGGAATAGGACGTGGATTGCCGGGAGTCTTCACCTGTCACTCATAACAACTGGCGGCGTGCCCGACAAAGGCTGCGTGAGCTTGCTGCCCTGAGTGCTTGCCATGTGGCGAGACTGCCTCTAGAGGCACGTGCGCCCACAGGAGTGTAGCTCAGCTGGTAGAGCATCGGTCTCCAAAACCGAGGGCCGCGGGTTCGAATCCTGCCACTCCTGCCAGGCATCCCTGGCCATTCCAGGCCACCCCCGCTTTTCGCCACTAAGTAAATGAATAGTCGGGCAGCGAATGGAACGCGGCTTTCAGAGCCTCTCCCCAGCCTGAAGAGATTGCTTTCATATAAGGATCATCTGCCGTGATTCGCCGTTCGTGGAGCGGGACGAACTGGTCGGTTTCCATCACCAGCAGATCGAGCGGCAGGCCTACCGAAAGGTTGGCTTTCAGTGTCGAATCGAAGCTGACCATGAGCAGCTTGATCGCGTTTTCGAAACTCATGCCCCAGTCATAGCCGCGCAGGATGATCGGGCGGCCATATTTGGTCTCGCCAATCTGGAAAAAGGGCGTGTCATAGCTTGCCTCGATAAAATTGCCTTCGGGGTAGATCAGGAACAGGCGGGGCTGCATGCCCTTGATCTGCCCGGCAACGATCATTGAGGCGATAAATTTGCCGGAGGCCGATTCGCCGTTCTCCTTCGATTGCGCCTGGATCGTGTCCTTGAGCAGCTTGCCCACCATCGTCGCCACTTGAAACATCGTCGGGGCTTCCAGAAGCGAGTTGTGCCGTTCGGACGGCGCCTTGTCGCGCTCTTCGAGCTGGCTGATCACGGACTGCGTGGTGGCCAGGTTGCCTGAGCACATGATGGCGATCATGCGTTCGCCTTCCACTTCCCAGCGGTGCATCTTGCGGAACACGGAAATGTTGTCGACGCCCGAATTGGTTCGGGTGTCGCTCATCATGACCAGTCCCTTGTCCAGCAGCATGCCCACGCAATACGTCACGCGAATCTTCCCCTCAGATCGTTCGGCGAATTTACTGTTCGGACAATTGCTGTTCGACGGCAAGGCTCACGGACATAGTCGTGTCGCCCGTTCCGGTAGTTATGCCCGTTACAGGCGCTGCTTCGCTGTAATCGCAGCCGCTGGCGATGCGCACGTAACGGGCATCGGCGCAAATGCCGTTGGACACGTCGAATGCGACCCAGCCCAGTCCTGCCACATGTGCCTCGGCCCACGCATGGCCCGCATCCTGTTCGATGCGATCATCCATCATCAGGTAGCCGCTGACGTAGCGGGCGGGGATTCCCAGTAGCCGGGCGACGCCAATGAAAATATGGGCATGATCCTGGCAAACGCCCCGCCCCATTGCCATAGCTGCCTCTGCCGCAGTCTGGGCATCGGTATAACCGCTTTCATATTGCACTGCGTCCCGCACCCTGCGCGACAGATCGTGGAGCACGCCGATGCGGTCTGCCGCGTCACGGTCGAATTGTCCGGCAAGCGCGCGCATTTTCGGACCGGGCTGGGTCAGCGGCGTGTGACTGCGGAACAGCCACATCGGCATGCAGCCGGAATGCTGGCCGACGACACCCACGGTATCGCTTGTCATCACCGCGCCGCTGCAAGTCACTGTCACGCTTTCGGCTGCTGGATTGACCGAAATCAGGGCAGTGTGATTACAGTTCTGATCATCGTATTCTGCCTGAAGTTCCGCATATTCCAGCTGCATGTCCCAGGCGATGACCGACTGTCCGTGAGTCGACTTCGGTCGCAGCCGCAGCCGCTGCAGGCCATGCACCGATGGTTCGGCAAAATTGTAGCGAGTGGTGTGGCGGATCGAGAGCTGCATCAGGCGGTAAACCGGTAGTCGCGGGCAATTCCCTCGGCGATGGCCTGGGTTCCGGCGATGATCATGAGGACAGTTTCGTGAAGGCCATATTCGATGATCTGGTCCGTCGAGGTGCCGATCAAGCGGGCGCCAGCCTCGCGGACGAGAGCGTGTGATGGTTTTACATCGCCGTATTCCCGGGCGAGGCTTTCGACGTTGCTGCGCAGCTTGTCATAGCAAAAACGCAGTGACCGTGGGAACCGACCGTCCAGGATGAGAAATTCGGCAATGCCGCGCGCGTTCATCTGCCCCGCATGCAGCCAGCGGTAGGCACGCTCTCCCGCAACCGAGCGAAGGACCGTTTCCCACTGGGTATTGTCGAGTGTGGAACCGACCCAACTGATCGAGGGCAGCAGTACATGATATTTGACGTCCAAGATGCGGGCGGTATTGTCGGCCCGCTCGATGAATGTGCCGATGCGGGCAAAATTGAAAATCTCGTTGCGCAGCATTGTGCCGTCCATGGCGCCACGCACGAGTGTCGTCTGGCGGCGAATCGCGGCCAGCATTTCGCCCAAATTGGTGGCTTTGACCGGTTTGGAGAGCATGTCATGCATCACCATCCAACCCTCGTTGGTGGCCTCCCACACTTCGCGCGTGATCGCGGTGCGCACTGTTCGAGCATTCATCCGTGCCAGTTCGAACATGGCCAGCACATTGCCCGGATTGGCCGAATCGCGGAGCAGGAAATTGGTCACAGCGGGCCCGGTCGGCTCGCCGATCTTTTCAGCGTACTGGCTCGCCACGCCCATCGTTACCAGAACCGAGCGCCATTCGTCACGCGCTGCCGTCTGTCCCCGTGTCAGGGCGAGCCGGAAGCCGGCATCGAGCAATCGCGCTGTGTTTTCCGCGCGCTCGAGATAGCGCATCATCCAGAAGATGCCGTTTGCCGTGCGGCCTAACATGAGGAACCTCCGGCCATCAGTCTTCCAAAACCCAGCTGTCCTTGGTGCCGCCGCCTTGTGACGAGTTGACCACCAGCGATCCTGCTTTCAACGCCACGCGGGTCAGCCCGCCGGGCGTGATGTCGATACCGCCTGGGGAAACGAGCACGAACGGACGCAGATCGACGTGGCGGGGCGCAAGGCCCGCCTTGGTCAGGATCGGCACTGTCGAAAGCGAAAGGGTGGGCTGGGCAATGTAGTTTTCCGGGCTCTTTCTGAGCTTGGCTTCGAATGCCTTGATTTCCGCCTTTGAAGATGTCGGCCCGATCAACATGCCATACCCGCCTGAGCCATGGACTTCCTTGACGACCAGATCGTGGAGGTTGTCGAGGACATAGGCGAAGGCATCCGGCTCAGCGCAGCGCCAGGTCGGCACGTTTCCGAGCAGCGGCTTCTCACCGGTATAGAATTCGATGATTTCGGGCATGTAGCTGTAAATAGCCTTGTCATCGGCGATCCCGGTGCCCGGCGCATTGGCAATGGTGATGCCGCCGGCGCGGTAGATGTCCATGATGCCGGAAACACCCAGCACACTGGCTGGATTGAACGAGAGCGGATCGAGGAAATCGTCGTCAACGCGGCGATAGAGCACGTCGATCGGCTGATATCCGCAAGTCGTGCGCATTGCGACGCGGCCGTCCACCACGCGAAGATCACTGCCTTCGACCAGTTCGGCGCCCATCTGGTCTGCCAGGAAAGCGTGCTCGAAATAGGCGGAATTGTAGATGCCGGGTGTCAGCACTGCTATGACCGGGCGCCCGTCCGGCCCGCTTCCAGTGCCCCCGGGAGAACAGGCTGCCAGGCTGCGCGCCAGCCGGCGCGGATAGTCGGACACTGAGCGAACCGGAACACGTGTAAAGAGCTCCGGGAACATCGCCATCATCGTCTCGCGGTTCTCCAGCATGTAGGAGACACCGGATGGCGTGCGGGCATTGTCTTCCAGCACGAGAAATTCGTCAGGCCCAGTTCGGACCAAGTCAGTGCCGACGATGTGGGTATAGACGCCGCCGGGCGGCTTGAAGCCCACCATTTGCGGCAGGAATGCGGGGTTCGCCGCAATCATCCGTTCCGGCAGTCGACCCGCACGAACGATTTCCTGACGGTGATATATATCGTGCAGGAACGCATTCAGCGCCTGGACGCGCTGCGCGATCCCGCGCTCCAGCTTTCGCCATTCGTTGGCCGTAATGATGCGTGGAACCACGTCGAAAGGGATCAGCCTTTCTTCGCCGTCGTTGTCCCCATAAACATTGAAAGTGATGCCCGTGCGGCGGAAGAACCGCTCGGCCTCGTCACTCTTCTGGCGGAGCCAGCCGGGTTGCTGCTCGTCGAGCCATTGCTGGTAATCACGATAGGCGGGGCGCACTGCACCCTCAGCGGTGCGCATTTCATCAAAGGGTACGGTCGAATCGCCCTGCATCGGATCTCCAGACAGCGCGAAGTTGCAGCAAGTGCACGCGCTTGCCAAGAGCCAATGCTGCAAATGCGAAAGGTCCTTTCGCAACGCCGCCGCTATGATTAGAGCCTAGTTAATGGCGAGGAACCGACAGGCATGAGGGGAGGGGCGAAACCAGCGTTCCGGCGTGGGCCGCCTCGACAGCCACTTGCGCAGCTGCAGGTGCCGGCCGGAAGGCGCGAAGCGCTGTGGCTGGCGGTGCTTTTGGCACTGCTCTCCTGCTTGCCGGTCGTGCTTGTCAATCAACCGCAGATGACGGACTATCCTTCGCACCTCGCCCGCTATCATGTGATGCTGGATGCCGGCGAGAGCATCTGGCTGCGCCAATACTATACCTTCAACTGGCGCTGGACAGGCAATCTCGGGGCCGACCTGCTGGTCATTCCGCTGGCAAAGCTGATGGGGCTCGAGCCGGCTGGACGGCTGATTGCGGGGATCATTCCGCCCTTGACGGGCCTGGCCATGATTGCGGTGGAATGGACTTTGCGCCGCAGGATCGGCGCTGGCACCATGCTGGCCTTCGCGACGATCTGGTCGCCCGCGCTGGTGATTGGTTTTCTCAATTTCAGCCTGTCATTCGCCCTCGCCCTGTTCGCTTTCGCCTTGTGGGTGCGGCTGGCGGACTGGAAATGGCGCTGGTTGGTCTTCGTGCCAGTAGGATGGCTGGTGTGGCTCTGCCATATTGCGGGCTGGGGCGTGCTGGGCGTGTTGGTGTTTGGCTTTGAATGGCATAGCCGCGGGCGCTTTCGCGGCTTGGCTTCGGCAATTGTCGCGCCGTGGCCGCTGATCTTTCCTGCCTTTGCCATCCTGGCAACCGGGGGCGGCGATTCAGGCCCGCTTCCTTGGGGCGAACATGTCATCCGGTTCAAACAGCTGATCTGGTCCATGGCGCTGCGTGACCGGGATTGGCTGATCGACACCTGCAGCCTCTATATCATTCTCGCGGCGATTGCACTGGCCGCTGCAACGCGCCGGATAGATGGACGGCTGGCATGGGCGGCGTTTCTCTTCGCTGCGCTCTCGTTGATCCTGCCCCGCCATCTCGGCGGCGGCGACTATACGGACTACCGGCTGATTGCTGTCGCGCTCAGCACCGGGTGCCTTGCAATCGACTGGTCGCCGCCGCGCCTTGCGTTGTGGTGTGTCCCACTTCTCTACCTCGTGCGGCTGGGCGTCACGAGTGCCGCATGGCAGGCCGAGGCGCGCGACGTCGATGCCATGCTTTTTGCACTGGATCATGTGCCGCAGGGCGCGCGAATTGCCGCAGCCGTGGTCACCGATACGGGCAGCTGGAAGACCGATACGTTCCAGCATGTGCCCAGCTACGCCACCGTGCGCCGCGATGCTCTCGTGAACACCCACTTTGCTGAGCCGGGGGTGCATATGCTGCAGATGCGCGCCGGCGAATTTGCGGGTGGGCCCGGCTTTCAGGATCCTTCACAGCGCATCCTTCTGCGCCCCGGCACCCGGCCCAATCTCTCCCGCTTCATGCCGGCAGCGCGGGCTGAATATCTCTGGTACATCGGGCATGTCCCACCCGCCCGGCTGCCCGCTGGCGCAGTGATTGTCCACCGGACCGGGCGCAGCATCATGGCCCGGCTTGCCAAATCACCTGACGAGCGCTAAATCGCGCCCGACTTCCGACATCGGAGACCTAAAGCCCCTCCCGGCGGACCCTTCTCAACCAAGGGAGCCGGGGCGGCGCTGTCCCCGTGGTGGAAGCCGAGGAGAACAGGTCAATGGAAGAACGTCCAGCAAAGCAGCGCACGTCGCCCGGCGAATTCATGCGTCAGGTGCAGGCTGAAGCGCGCAAGGTCATTTGGCCGAGCCAGCAGGAAACCACCACCACCGCCATTTTCGTGGCGATTATGATGACGATCCTGGCCGTCTTCTTCCTCGGCATCGACACGCTGTTCGCCTGGATCGTGCAGCTTCTCCTGTCGCTCGCATCCTGATTAGCCAAGAGAGACTTATGGCCCGCTGGTACATCATTCACGCCTACTCAGGCTTCGAGAACAAGGTTCGCGATTCGATTATTTCGGAAGCCGAACGCATGGGCCTTTCACAGCTGGTTGAATCGGTCGAAGTGCCGACCGAGACAATCACTGAAGTGAAGCGCGGCAAGAAGGTCCAGGTCGAGCGCAAGTTCATGCCGGGGTATGTGCTCGCCAAGCTGGCATTGACTGACGATGTTTATCACCTCGTCAAGAACACCCCCAAGGTAACTGGATTTCTTGGCTCTTCGGGCAAGCCCCAGCCTATTTCCGACCGCGAGGCCGCGCGCTATTTTGGTGCCCGCGATGCCGCCGCTGCCGAGCCCAAGAAGCATATTTCTGTCGACTACGAGATCGGCGATTCGGTCAAGGTTCTGGATGGCCCGTTCGCCAGCTTCAACGGCGTGGTGGAAGAGCTCGATTTCGACAAGAACCGGGTCAAGGTATCGGTCTCGATCTTCGGCCGGGCAACGCCGGTCGAGCTGGATTTCGAACAGGTCGAGCTGTCGAAGTAATCACGTCATCCCGGACTTGATCCGGGATCGCGGGCCCACAAGTGCAAGGCAGGCCGCCAGCGGTCCCGGGTCAGGCCCGGGACGACGATTGATTTGCAATTGTGCGCCGATCCCGCTATCGGCGCGCACTTCCGGCGGCGTGCTGCCGGTTTTTCGCGGGAGGCAATCTTCGGATTGCTGCCTGACCGCTCACTCTGAGGCCTTCCGGTGAGACACCCGGAGCCAACAGGAAGAAAGGAGGCCTTTCGTGGCCAAGAAAATTGAAGGTTATATCAAGCTGCAGGTGGCCGCAGGCTCTGCCACTCCCTCTCCGCCGATCGGCCCTGCGCTGGGTCAGCGCGGTGTCAACATCATGGAATTCTGCAAGGCGTTCAACGCCTCGACGCAGGAATTGGAAAAGGGCATGCCGATCCCGACGGTGATCACCGTTTATGCGGACCGCTCGTTCTCGTTCGTCACCAAGACGCCGCCCGCCAGCTTCCTGATCAAGAAGGCTGCGAACCTCAAGTCGGGTTCGAAGGAGCCGGGCAAGGTTTATGCCGGAACCATCAAGCGCTCGCAGCTGGCTGAAATCGCCACCACCAAGATGGCCGATCTCAACGCGAACGATATCGAACAGGCAACCAAGATCATCGAAGGCTCTGCCCGCTCGATGGGTCTCCAGGTCGTGGAGGGCTAAGGACATGGCAAAGCTGAGCAAGAACCGCAAAGCCCGCGACGCCAAGCTGGGCGACCACATGAAGCTCTATGGCGTCGATGAGGCGCTGAAGACGTTGCGCGAGGTCAAGACCACCAAATTCGACGAAACCGTCGAAGTGGCACTCAACCTCGGCGTCGACCCGCGCCACGCCGACCAGATGGTCCGCGGCATGGTCACCCTGCCTTCGGGCACGGGCAAGGACGTCAAGGTCGCCGTCTTCGCCAAGGGCGACAATGCCGAGAAGGCGCTTGCCGCCGGTGCCGACAAGGTTGGCGCTGAAGACCTGCTGGAAGACATGCAGTCTGGCAATCTCGACTATGGCCGCGTTATCGCCACGCCCGACATGATGGGTCTGGTTGGCCGCCTCGGCAAGGTTCTGGGCCCCAAGGGCCTGATGCCAAACCCGAAGCTGGGTACGGTCACGCCGAACGTCGCCGAAGCAGTAAAGGCTGCCAAGGGCGGCCAGATCGAATTCCGCGTCGAAAAGGCAGGCATCATCCACGCCGGCATTGGCAAGATGAGCTTCTCGGACGACGCCATTCGCGCCAACTTTGACGCCTTCGTCGATGCCATCGTCAAGGCGAAGCCCTCGGGCGCGAAAGGCAAGTATCTGAAGAAGATCGCGCTGTCGTCGTCAATGGGCCCCGGCCTGAAGATCGACGTGTCACAGGTTGCCGGCGGCTAAGTTTGCCGGGCCGCCCCAGGGCGGCACCAACAATTACGGAAAAGGCCGGGGGGAAACCTCCGGCCTTTTTGTTTTTGCCAGCCGCGCGGTCTGCTGCCCGTCCGCCACCTGAGGAACAATCTCCAGACGTATTCGTTTGCAGATCAGGTTTTCAAAGGAGGTGTTATGCGTTCGGGTATCCTGTGGCTCATCGGCGTGCCGCTCCCCCTGATCCTGCTGCTGGCCTACTGCACCGGCCACCTTTGATATAGCCCGAACAGTGTTCATCCACCTAGCTTCCGGCAGTAAGATTTTCCGGCATATAACATTCGACGAGCATGGCCAAAGGCCTGCCATCAGGAAGGACCAGCCGAGCACGGTGTGTTAGGATAGTGGGCCCTGGACAGGGACCGCGCGCTTTACGGCTGGCGCGCAAGCGTTCTCGATGGAAGTGAAGCGGAGCGGCGACCGCGCCAAAGGGCGTGTCTGTAGCCGCTAGCCTTGCGTTCATTTCAGGCGTCAGACGGCCGGGAACATACCAGTTGTAAGCTTCTGACAACACCGTTCCCGCGCATGAGAGGCGCACATGGCGGAAGGCAATCTCCTCGCCGCGTTGCACTTCCAGTCTGCGCCTCAAGTCGCGGGGGGGGCTGACAAAGCTGGGTGCCACTCGCGAGGCATGGATAATTGCTGGCGAAGCCATGCGCCTGATCTCGCACCACTGCCGCAACGCCGCAGTCGCGCTATCCTGTCCGTTAAGGCTCGCTTCGAATTCGGCCAGACTGGCTGCAGAGGCAATCAGGGGGAGCAACAGCGTTCAGATCCCTCCAGGATGCACTGACCGCCCCATGGCTTCAAGCGAACCCACAAGTGCGCGGCAACACGCTGCCAGATCTTCAGCGTCAACTGATCGAACCACGAAATTGGCACCGCTCTTGCCTTCGCGCCAGAACGGATAAGACCCGATCTGGCAGGTGGAGAACGCCTTTTCGGTATCCTGCAGCAGCGCGGCGACTTCGCTTTCCTGAACCCAGCAGCCAATCGTTTCCGACAGCAGCGGTGCGCCGCCTTCCAGCTTGCCAGAAAGCGCGTCGAGCATACCCGATGTAATCAGCGGCACGCCGGCCATGATAAAAATGTTTCCGTGACGAATTCCCGGCGCGCCAGTGAAGCGATTGGGAATAAGGTCTGCGCCCTCCGGCACGCGGGCCATGCGCAGGCGCGCTTCGTTGAGGCCGCCGCGCGTTTCGTAATAGCCTTCCAGTATCACTCGCGCTTCGGGATGAACTACAACGCCCACGCCCAGAGCCTCGGCAATGGCATCGACGGTTATGTCGTCGTGCGTTGGACCAATGCCGCCCGTGGTAAACAGATAATCGTTGCGCGCGCGCAGCGTGTTGACGGCCTCGACAATGGCTGGCGTTTCGTCCGCCACCACGCGCACTTCCTTGAGGCGGATGCCCTGGATTCCCAGCCAGGTCGCCACTTGCGAAATATTCTTGTCGTGTGTGCGGCCCGAGAGAATCTCATCGCCAATGACGATGAGCGCGGCAGTGAATATGCGGCCCGGGCGTTGGGATGATTCGGCCATGGCGATGGGTTAGGCGAAAGCGGGGTTGAGGGGAATATGGCGCGCCCTTGATCAGGAGTGGTCGCGCGCGGCTACCGCTAGTGCCGGACCTTTCACTCGCTCGAAACGCATCCAGCCATCGTCGATCGGGGCACTTTCAAGTTCCTTCCTATCTTCGCGGTAGTTCATGTGAATCCGCCAGGGCGCGGTCGTGGCGCTTTTCGGGATCAGGTGCTTGCCGCGCTGGAGATAGCCGGAAGAAAAAAGGTCGAATGGCTGATAGACCTCGAGGCCGTGATCGCGAGGCAATTCGGGTGTGGCCACATCCATTTGCCAGAAGTCCATCTGTTGCAGGAGCCGACAGAACCAGTCCGTCACAATGTCCACGCGCAAGGTCCAGCCCGCGTTAAGATAGCCGAAGACAACGACAAGATTGGGTACATTCGACAACATGCAGTCGCGGTACCAGAAATGGTTGGCGGCATCGATTGGCTGGCCGTCGACTGAAATGCGCACTTTGCCCAATGTCGAAAGGCGGAGCCCCGTGGCAGTGACGATCACGTCAGCATCGAGCTTTCGTCCGTCTTTCAGCAAGATGCCGTCGGCAACCACACAGTCGATTTCGCCAGTCACTACGCCCGCAACGCCCCTGCGGATTGCCCTGAACATGTCGCCGTCAGGGACCAGGCAAAGCCGCTGTTCCCAAGGGCCGTAAGGCGGCGAGAAGTCCGCCTCGCGCCATGTCGCGCCGAGACGCTTCCTGACCATAGCCTTGAGTGTCGCGCCAAATTCCTCCGGTTTGCTGCGTGCGCGGCGGAACAGGAATTCATGCAGTCTTTGTGCCCGCATGCGATTGATCGCCCAGGCCCATTTTGCCGGAAGCCAGCGCCTGATCCGGCTTGATAGCGGGTCGCGCGAGGGCCGTATGCCATACCATGTCGGCGTGCGCTGCAGCATGGTCACGTGCGCTGCCTTTTCCGCCATGGCGGGAATCAGAGTAACCGCAGTGGCCCCCGAGCCGATGACGACAACCTTTCGGCCTGCATGGTCGAAGTCTTCCGGCCAGAACTGCGGATGAATCACATTTCCGCTGAAGGAATCGAGGCCGGGGATTTGGGCGCCATGGGGATTGTCGTAATCGTAATAGCCTGTCCCCAGAAACAGGAAGCGGCTGTGGTATGTCCGGCTTGTTCCATCTGGCTGCGTTGCCGTCACGCGCCAGAGGCCTGCATGTCCGTCCCAGTCCGCACTTTGGACATGCTGGCCGAACTCCATGCGCGGTGCGATGCCATATTTGTCCACCACGCGGCGCAAATAGGCCTTGATCCGCTCGGCGGGCGCGATCACTGCCTCGTCAGTCCAGGGCTCGAACGCATAAGCGAAAGTATGCATGTCGCTGTCCGAGCGGATGCCGGGATAGCGGAAAAGGTCCCAGGTCCCGCCCAGGTCCGCGCGGCGATCAAGCATCACATAGCTTTTGTCAGGACAAAGCATGGCAAGTTTGGCGGCCATGCCGATGCCAGAAATGCCGGCGCCGACAATCAGCACATCCAAGGGCGTTTGCTGCTGGTCCATTCTGCTCACTGCTCTTGCGATCGGGAACGCCGAGCATAAAGCAATAAGGCCGGATTGCCAGCCGCGGCCGCCTTTGCCACAAGCCGCACATGGCCCTGATTGCTGCCCGACGCTATGCCCATGGCAAGCCTGATGAGACGCCGCTCATCCTTGACGGATCACCGCGAGACGCACTGCCTGCCGGGCATTTCGACTGGATCGGCATGGCGGATCCCGAGCCGGGGGAAATGGAGTGCCTGCGCCGCCAGTTTTGCCTTCATCCGCTCGCAGTCGAAGATGCCCTCAATCCTGCGCAAATGCCCAAAGTCGAGGTCTACGGACGCCAGCTGTTCATTGTTGCGCGCACCGCAGCGATAGAGGGCGGCGAGCGGATCGAATATGGCCAGACGGCAATATTTCTCGGCCCGGATTTCATCCTGACCGTGCGCTTCGGGTCGAACCGGGCTCACAGCACCCTGCGCCAGCGGCTGGAAGTAGATGCAGACCGTCTGGCTGAAGGGCCTGATTTCGTTGCTCATGCCATTCTGGACTTCATTGCAGACGGCTATCAGCCAATTCTCGACGAGCTTGAAATGTCTGTCCAGACGATGGAGGAGCGGGCGATCGAGGCTTTCCCAGACCCCTCCACCATCCGCCGCATATTTCGTCTTCGCCGCCAGCTACGCCGGTTCGAGCGGATTGTCGGCCCCATGGAGGAAGTTTGCCACCGCCTGGCAACAACCGCACTTCCCGCGGTCGATCCTTCGGCAATGATCTGGTTTCGCGATGTGCTCGATCACGTGCGCCGCAGCATGACCCGAATGCGCGGGCTCAAGGAAACGCTCGACTCGATTGTCGAAACCGCAAGCCTGCTGGAACAGCACCGGCAGGGGATGATGACCCGGCAATTGGCGGCCTGGGCCGCCATCCTGGCAGTGCCGACTGCCATTGCCGGAATCTATGGGATGAACTTCGACTTCATGCCGGAACTGCGCTGGCACTATGGCTATTTCGCGGTGGTGGGGGGGATGTTTGCCATATGCGGGGGCCTCTGGCTCCGGTTCCGCCGGATAGGCTGGCTCTAGATGGTCCCCGCCATGGGCCACGTCGGCGTGTGGTCGCACGAGATGCGCTTTGGCGAGCGCGATCTGGTGGACGAAGCGGCGATTGAGCTGGAAGCGCTCGGCTATGGCGCGCTGTGGATTCCCGGCGGCATCGATGACGGTGTTCTGGATGACGTGGACCGGTTGCTTTCGCGCACCAGCCGCCTCGCGATTGGCACCGGGATCATCAATATCTGGAAACAGAGCGCCGCTGACGTCGCTTATTGGTGGAAGGCGCAGTCGCCCGAGCGGCAGGCGCGCGTCTGGCTGGGCGTGGGCGTAAGCCATGCGCCGCTGATCGGGAAGGATTGGGGCAGGCCCATTGCGCGGATGCGCAGTTGGCTGGATGATGCAAGCGCCTCGGGTATGCCGGGAGATGCGCTGTGCCTTGCGGCACTCGGGCCCCAGATGCTGGCGATGGCGCGGGATCGAACGGGCGGCGCTCACCCCTATCTTGTAACGCCTGAACACACTGCGGCTGCGCGGGCTTTACTGGGTCCGGGCAAGCAGCTCGCTCCTGAGCTGGGCGTAGTGCTGGAATGCGATCCGAACAAGGCGCGATCCGAGGCTCGGAAGGCGCTTCAACGCTACACCTTGCTGCCGAACTATGTGAACAATTGGAAATGGCTCGGCTTCGCGGATGACGAGATTTCGGCTATGAGTGACCGCTTGGTCGATGCGCTGTTTGCGTGGGGCCAGCCCGATCAGATTGCCGCTCGCGTGCAGGCGCACCGCGATGCGGGGGCTGATCACGTCTGCCTGCAGGTTATCACGTCACATGGACTGGACGGTGCACGCGCAGCCTGGCGCTCGCTCGCCGACCTGTTGCTCTAAAGAGCGCTTAGTCGCCCGCCACCATCATGCCGTCCACGCGGATCGTCGGCACGTTGATCGGGCGGTGCCATTCCAGATCATCGGCGGGCGTCAGCGCCTTGAACATGTCGAGCAGATTGCCGGCGATGGTGAATTCGGCGACTGGTCCGGCAATCTCGCCCTTGATGATGCGATAGCCTGAGGCACCGCGGCTGTAATCGCCGGTCACGCCATTTACGCCCATGCCGATCAGTTCAGTGACGTAAATTCCGTCGGCAATGTCCGCCATGAGCTCGGCTTTGCTGATCTTGCCGGCCGCGAGGTGAAGATTGCTGGTGCCCACACCCGGCGCGCCGCCATGGCCGCGCGAGGCATGGCCTGTAGGCGTGAGGCCAAGCTGGCGCGCGGAGGCGCTGTCGAGCAGCCAGCCCGTCACTTTGCCGTTCTCGACAAGGTTGCGTGGGCGCGTTGGCAGGCCTTCGCCATCGAACGGACGCGAGCGCAGACCCCGCAGGCGCAGCGGATCATCGGCAATGATCACCGACGGATCGAAAAGGTCATCGCCAAGCCGGTCCAGCAGGAAGCTCGCGCGGCGGGCTATCGCAGTGCCCGACATTGCCCCGACGATATGGCCGATCAGCGTTCCGCCGACGCGCGGATCGAATACGATCGGCATTTGCCCGCTTTTAACGCGGCCGGGGCTTAGCCGGGCTACTGCGCGAGTACCGGCCATTTTGCCGATTTCAGCCGCTGGAGGAAGGTCTTCGGCGTGGCGCGTGGAGCGCCATGCATAATCGCGCTGCATGCCAGCGCCTTCGCCTGCGACGACACTTGCCGAAATCGAGCGACTGGTTGCTGCGTAGGCTCCCAGGAATCCGTGGCTGGTTGCAAGGGCAAACAGACCGCGCATGGCGCCTGCAGTGCCGCCTTCCGAATTGGTAACGCCTTTGACGGCACGTGCGGCATCCTCGGCCTCTTCGGCCATGGCGCGCAATGTTGCGGGGCTTGGTTCAGCATCGTCTTGCCCGTCAATGTCGGGGAAGGGCCCTTTGAGGATCAGTTCATCGGGAGCCAGTCCGGCGAAAGCATCCTCGGGCGCCAGCCGCGCCATGGCAACTGCCCGCGCGGCCAGTTCATCGAGTGCCGCATCGCTGAGGTCTGACGATCCGATCGAAGCAGAGCGTTGGCCGACGAACACGCGTAGCGAGATATGTTCGCTCTCCGAGCGCTCGACATCTTCAAGCTTGCCCAGGCGTACCTGGATACTCTCCGACATATCGGCGCTGATGACCGCATCGGCGGCATCGGCCCCGGCGCGGCGCGCGCGACTGATCAGGGCCTCGACGTAATCGCTGGCTGCTTCAAGACTGAGCATGACGGGAAATGCACTCCGTGGCGCGATGATGCGCGGAGTGCCGCTCTATACAGAGCGCGCTAGCGAGGCAATCTCGGGCAGCAGTGGCAAGCGAACCTGGGCAGATTCAGGCAAAAAAGGCCGCGAGCACCTTGAACAGGCCTGTCAGCAGGAAAGGTAGGCCAATCGCCAACAGCCACAGCATCGTCCGATCGCGCCGGAAATAGGGCTCCATACCCGGTGCCTGTGCCTGGCCATCAGTCAATCGATTCCACCGGCACTCGAACAGGCGGCAGGCTGGAATGATCGCCAGCACCAGGATGATCAGCGAAAGATAGGGGAGCAACGATCCGCCTTGTGCTTTCAGAGCGCCCATCGTCACGAAGATCTGGAGGCCAGTGTACACCAGCAGTGCATAGGCGATATTGTCGCTCATCTTGCGACGCCAATCGACCGCGCGTTGACCAGCTGTAACTGCATCTGGCGTTTGCCGCGCAGTGCGCAGCTCCGACTTGACCATTTCAGCGCTCTCCCAATCCTTAAGACGGAGTAAAACACCGAAAGGCTTTGGGATCAAGAGCAGTTAACCTTCCTGTCACCACCCAGCTGCTAAATGCCCATGCATGAAACCTGCCAATTCGGCCATGCAGCGGGAAACTGGGCTTGCCGTCGCCCCGAAGCGGCCGTAAGCCGCTCCTTATATGCACGACATCGCCGACATTTCTTCGCCGTCGCAGCCCGCCCCAGCGGCGGAAAGCACCAGTCAGCCCATTCGGACGGCTCTGCCGCAGGGCGGGCTCGAAGTCGTCTCGATAGCCAAATCGTATGACAAGCGCGCCGTGCTGACGGATATTTCGCTGTCCGTGGGCAAGGGCGAGGTACTCGGTCTGCTTGGCCCCAATGGCGCGGGAAAGACGACCTGTTTCTATTCGATCATGGGCCTGGTGCGGCCTGATGCAGGCCGGATTCTGCTCGACGGCGTCGATATTACCAAGTTGCCGATGTATCGCCGCTCGATACTCGGCCTGGGCTATCTGCCGCAAGAAACATCCATTTTTCGCGGGATGACTGTTGAGCAGAATATTGCCTGCGTTCTCGAGCTGATTGAGCCCGACCCGGATGTTCGCGCCGAGGAACTGGAACGACTGCTGGGAGAGTTCGGTCTGACACGGCTTCGGGCCAGTGCGGCCATGGCTTTGTCGGGCGGCGAGCGGCGGCGCTGCGAAATTGCGCGCGCGCTTGCCGCCAAGCCGTCGATCATGCTGCTGGACGAACCGTTTGCCGGCATTGATCCCCTGTCGATCAGCGATATTCGCGACTTGGTCAAAGACCTCAAGAAGCGCGGCATTGGCGTGCTGATTACGGACCATAATGTCCGCGAAACGCTCGATATCGTGGACCGGGCATGCATCATTTATGGGGGACAGGTGCTGTTCGCGGGCAGCCCCGAAGCACTCGTGGCTGATGAAAACGTGCGCCGTCTCTACCTGGGAGAAGGCTTCGCATTGTGACCAGGATGCGCCTTCCAGGCTGAGCCATGGCACTTGGCCCCCGCCTTGACCTCAGGCCCAAAGTTTCATTGGGCCAATCGCTGGTAATGACGCCGCAGCTTCAGCAGGCGATCAAGCTTCTGGCCCTGTCTAATCTCGAAGTCGAATCTTTCATCGGCGAGGCGCTGGATGCCAATCCTCTGCTCGATATCGAGACGGTGGATTCGGTCGAGGCGGACGTACCGCTGCAGTCAATCGACGAAACGCGGCGCACAACTCTCGAAAGCTCGCCCGCCGACCAGCTAATCGCAGAGGGGCAAGCGGGAGAAGACCGGCCGCTCGACATCGATACGGCCGCGCTCGATCGAGATCGCGATATTTTCGATGCGGATTGGGGGCGAGACGCCAGGCTGGTCAGCGATGGCGGCGCAGAGGGTCCGAATATCGATGAGCGCGGCGAGGGCACGGAGACACTGGCCCGCCATCTGGAAGCGCAGATCGGCCCTTCCACACGCGACCCTCATGTTGCCGCGATCGCGCGGTTCATTGTCGGCCAGCTTGATGAAGCAGGATACTTGCCGATAACGTTAGAAGACGTGGCCGCCCAATTGGGCATTGCTGCTGAGGAAGTGGAAGTTGCACTTGCCCTGGTGCAGACTCTCGATCCGACCGGAGTTGGTGCCCGGAGCCTTTCGGAATGTATAGCGCTCCAGGCACGCGAGGCGGACCGCTTCGATCCGCCCATGTCCCGGCTGATCGAAAATCTCGACGTCGTGGCAATGGGCGATCTCGCCCGCGTGAAGCGGATGTGCGGCGTTGATGATGAAGATTTCGCAGATATGCTTGCCGAACTGCGGGGATACGATCCCAAGCCGGGCTTGCGTTTCGGCAATGCGGAGCCGGCTCCAATCACGCCTGATGTCCTGCTTGCCCAAGCGATCGACTCCAATGGCCAGTTCACCGGCTGGTCGATTGCGCTGAACCAGGCGACGTTACCGCGGCTGATCGTCAACCGGGGCTACTACACCGAGCTGAGGCAGGCATGTGGCAAGGATGAGAAGGCTTGGCTTTCCGAAAAGCTGACTGACGCCAACTGGTTGATCAAGGCACTTGATCAGCGCGCCAAGACTATTCTGAAAGTCGCCAGCGAAATCGTCGTGCAGCAGGATGCCTTCTTTCGGCAAGGCGTGGCTTTTCTCAAGCCACTTACCTTGCGCGCAGTCGCTGATGCCATAGGCATGCATGAATCGACTGTGAGCCGCGTGACTTCCAACAAATACCTCCACTGCCCGAGAGGCACTTTTGAACTGAAATATTTTTTCACATCCGGCGTAGGCGGCGGAAGCGATGGCGAGGGGGCTGCCAGCGCGGAAGCAGTCAAGGCAGCCATACGGCAGTTGATCGAGGCCGAATCTCCCAAGGCGATCCTTTCCGACGACACTCTTGTTGATCTGCTAAAAGCTAAAGGCTTCGATGTTGCCCGCCGCACTGTAGCAAAATATCGCGAGGCAATTGGCCTCGGCTCATCCGTTCAGCGCAGGCGCCAGAAAGCTTTGGCTGGCGCGATCTAGAGACCCCTAAGATTACTTACTAAGCTTGGCATCTATCTCTCTGTCTTACTTTGATAATCCTGAGGATGCTTAGGATAAAATTGTTTTCAAATGAAAGCATTTTGGTAAGATAGGGCCTCTGCAATTGCCCGGTTGGGCTGTTCACCCGCCGGACTTACCGAGGGGGATGACTTATGGCTTTTGTCGACAACCGTGGCAGCCGCAACCGTACTGCAGTCACCATTGCCACAATCGGGATCGAGGCATTGGCGATTCTGGCGGTGGTGAAAGGACTTGACGTTCCATTCTTGACCAAGGAGCCAGAACGACGGTTGGAAGTTCGGGATATTCCACTTGACCCCCCGCCCGCTGTGCCTGCGCCGAAGGTCCCAAACAAGCCCAGCGTGGCGCATGACAGGCATGTAGACATCCCTCTCGGGTCGACGGGCGATACATTGATTCCACCGACTGACCCTCTGCCACTGCCGGGTCCAATCGCGGATCCGCTGCCTCTTCCAAGTTCCGATCCGCTACCGGCGCCAAAGCCGCAGATTGCAAAGTCCGCGCGTCCCGCTGGCAATCCGCGAACGTGGGTAAGCACGGACGACTATCCAGCCCGCGACCTTCGCAATGGCATCCAGGGTACCACTGGCTTCGAGCTTACTGTCAACGAAGCGGGGCGGGCAGTTTCGTGCCGTGTCACAAAATCCAGCGGTTCTGCCAGTCTTGACCAGGCGGCCTGCGCGGCCTTGTTGCGGCGTGCAAAATTCACGCCCGCGACTGATACATCCGGGGCGATAACGCAGGGCAGCTATGCCGGTTCAATCCACTGGGTCTTGCCTGAATGAATTCCGCCGCCCTCAGCTTGCAGGAAAGACGCCTGCGGTTCTGAGGGCGGCAATCAGGCTGGTAATGGCGGCGCGTGCCTGAGAATCGATGGTGGTGCCGCCAGTTGGCTGTGCCGGTGCAGTTGCCGTCAGCCAGCCGCCAGAATAGCGTATTTCCTGTCCCGTGGATTTGTCGAGCAAACGCATGCCATCGCGTGGCTGCACGAAGAGCCAGTTGCCGGCCTGCCGGCAGGCGATCTTTCCGGCTTGCCCTGAAAATGCCCCGGTTGGGGAGGGTGCCACCAGCCAGTTTGTTCCTTCGACTGGCGTAGTCGGTGGCGAGGCGGCAGTGCCCTCGATCGCGCAATGGATCAGCGCATCGGTGAGCGCATGGGCTTCGTTCACGAAGACCTCCTTTTGTGACTGCCCGGCGTAAAGCAGAGGCAATGCAAATCGGGGGCTGGTGCTGTCGAAAGAAATGGGATCAGGCATGTCTGGCTCCGGCAGTTGGAGGGTCAGGGAAGAGTGGCAAGTACGAGCGGTTCGGAGAGGGCATAAGTACCCTTCTGGCGTACACGGAAGGCACCGCCCGGCAGAGCGGCGGCAAGCGAAGTGCGCCGCGCCGCATCGATCACGATATTGGTCGATGTGATTTCCCACATCGCCAGGGGTGTGTCGATCGGCCCGTAACTGACCAGATAGGCCTCGGCCTGTTCATGCAGCGGCACGTCAACGCCGTCGAGCCAGCTCCACCCACCTCGAGCTCGCCTGGTCCAGTCGAGTGCCAGTGAATTATCCGCCAGTGTCACGGCGCGGGGATGGACAGGCGCCAGAGGCCTAAGTGTGATTCCCTGCATCGCAATCGGATGAAGCAGTTCCATTTCCAGGTGTTCGTAGCCTTCGCAAAGCGCCTGCTGCCAGGCGCGGTTGAATTCGGGGCTGCTGCGGCGGGTATCGTAGGCCGTGGTTGTAGAAATTCCTGCCTTGCGGGCCGAGGCCGAGACATTCGATGTCGCCGCGAGTTCGCCGAGGAAAACCTTGGTCCAGCGGGAAAGCGCAGGCCGTGATTTGGCCTTGGCCTTGGCCGCGTGCGCCGCGCGCCCGCGCTTGCGGGCAGATTCAGCCATGCAGTTGCATCCATCCTGTTATCGGGACAGCGAAGTGGGCGAAGCGCCGCTGCGGCGAATCGGCATATCGCGATGTTTCTTGTTTGTACCGAAACAGCGTGACGATGTCAATCGCAAAGTGCCAAAGTGGTTAGCCTATTGCTCTGGACTCTCCCCCCCTCTAAGCAGCGCCACCAATTGCTGGATCAGGGAATTTCCGAATGCTGCGCCGCCTGTATGACTGGACCATGGCCAAGGCAGCGCAGCCAAGCGCGCAATGGTGGCTGGCGCTGTTTGCTTTTGTCGAGGCGAGCTTTTTTCCGATTCCGCCACATCCCGTTCTGGGCGTCATGTGTCTGGCCGAGCCAAAAAAGGCGTTGCGCTTCGCCGCCGTCGCCACCCTGGCCTCAGTGGCGGGCGGCCTGCTTGGCTATGCGATCGGCCATTTCGTCTACGATACCGTGGGCACGCAGCTGCTGGCCGTGCTGGGCTTGACCGAAAGTTTCCCCAGGGCGGCCTGCTATCTGCGCGAATACGGCGCCGAAATCATCATGATCAAGGGTGCAACGCCGATCCCGTTCAAACTGCTGACGATCACGGCAGGTTTCATATCGATGCCGCTGCTCACATTCATTGGCGCGAGCTTGGTCAGCCGTGCGATCAGCTTCATGATTGTCGGCGTGCTGTTCCGCCTGTTCGGCGCGCCGATCAAGGCCTTCATCGACAAGTACCTTGGCCTTGCCACAGCCGGTTTCACCGTGCTGGTGGTGGGCGGCTTCATTGCCGCGGCCATGCTGAGCGGCGGCGGGCAAGAGACCAGCGCCAAATGCGCCGCCGCGGCTCAACACTCCGTCGTAAACTGATGATTGCCAGCCGCGCCTGATTGCTGCAATTTCAAGTGGTTCCAAACCGGAGAATTCCTGCATGCGCCTCTCGATTGCTCTCGTTCCGATCCTCAGTCTCGCACTCTCGGCTTGCGGAAATCCAGATACTCCGGCCGGCCGCGCTGCCGACCAGCGGCACAAGAATTTTGAAGCTATCGGCGATGCGATGAAGATCATCGGCGATCAATTGAAAGCCGAAAAGCCGGATTTAGAAAAAATCCGCACTGCCTCGGGTGTGATCAATGGATTTGCCCCGAAAGTCCCCAGCTGGTTTCCCGCCGGCAGCGGGCCGGACGACGGCATAAAGACCGACGCGCTGCAAGCGATCTGGCAGAAGCCCGACGAGTTCAAGCAAGCCGCAGCGAATTTCGCCTCAGCGGCCAGCGCGTTCGACGACGCTGCGATAACCGAAGATCCTGCCGCAATGGGCGAGGCGATGAAGGGTCTGGGCGGGGCCTGCAAGGGCTGCCACGACAAATTCCGCGAGGCTGATTGATCCCAGCGGCTCAGCGCTGCGCCAGCCATGCGGCGCATTCACTGCCCAGTTCGGCGACGGCTCGCTTTTCATAGGCGGCGCTGTCGGCGGAGGGCAGGTCTTGCTGCCAGCGTCCGTTCGTGCCTTTGTTGATGAACGTTTCCGCTCCAGCATCCCAGAACGCTCCGCCCAGCGGCGTGGCTTTGGTGGCGTTTTTCTTCATCCAGTCGAAACTGGTGTATTCCTCAATGAGCGGCCAGGCATCGGGTCTGACTTCCGCGCCGAGGAATTGCGCGATTTCACGCATCTTGCCTGCCGGATCGCGCTTCATCTCGGCAAAATGGATCAACTTGACGTTCGGCAGATGGCGAATTTCCCACCAACTCCGGATATTCTCCCAGAATGGCCAGAATGGATAGCCATCGCCAGCAAGCCAATCACGAAAATATTGGCTGATGTCATCCGGCGGCGGGGCGATAGGCGGGCCCACGCGGCCGGGCGTGTCGTTAAGCAACTCATACCAAAGGCCGTTGGCATTGGCATGATGGTTGTGCATGCTCCAGACAACATCGCGTCCGTCACGCGCGAGATAGATGTAGTTAGCCTTGTCTGAAAAGCGCAGTGCGTCGACTGGCAGGTGAGTTTTGAGAAAGCGCCGATGTGTCTGGGCCTCGATGGCCGGAAGCTTGATTTCCTTTGGTGGAACGCGAAGATCGACCCACGGCGAGAGTTCGGCGGTTTCGATGTCCGGATCCGGCCCTAGCAGAATCTGTCCAACGATCTGCTGCGTCCAGGTCGTTCCCGATTTCGCGTAAGTGGCAATGACTACGTCGTCGTCACGGAATTGGAGATCATTCCACATGGTCGAATCCATGTGGTGATTATGGATTTCGCGGCTTTTCCGAGGATGTTCCATGATCCGCTACCTTCCCCAACAAGCGACGCAATCAGATGATCCCCGTCGCCTTGCCTGCGCGCTCGAACATGCCGATGATCGTCTGCACCTGATCGGGGCTGTGCTCCGAGCAGAGTGAGCAGCGCAGCAGTGTCATGCCCGCTGGGGTTGCCGGCGGGCGCGCAAGATTGACGTACAGGCCTTCCTTCAGCAAGGCCTCCCACATAGCCGCGCCTTTTTCCAGATCCGGCATGATGACAGCGATGATCGCGCTCTGCGGGGTCTCGGTGCCGAGCTGGAAACCGCGGTCCTGAAGGCCCTTGTGCAATGTGCGCGAATTTTCCCACAAGTGCGCGCGCTTCTCCTGCCCATGCATCAGCTTGCGGATTGATGTGGCAGCCGTGGCGACGACGCTGGGCGGCAGGCTGGCAGTGAACACATAGGGGCGGCAGACCAGCCGCAAAATCTCGAACTTCGGATGGTTGGACACACAGAAGCCGCCGACCGTGCCCACGCTCTTTGAGAAAGTGCCGATGACGAAATCGACGTCATCAAGGCAGCCCTGATCCTCGGCCACGCCGCGCCCGTTGGGGCCGATGAAGCCCATTGAGTGGGCCTCGTCGACGAGCACCATCGCGCCGTGGCGCTTGGCGACGGCGATCATGTCTTTGAGGGGGGCAATGTCGCCCATCATCGAATAGACGCCTTCCAGCACCACCAGCTTTCCCGCGCCTTCTGGAATGCGCCCCAGCCGCTTGTCCATCGCCTCGATGTCGTTGTGCTTGAAGGGCACCACTTCCGCGTCGCCAAGCTTGCAGCCATCCCAGATCGAGGCGTGGCTGTCGATGTCGAGGACGATGTAATCGCCCTTGCCGGCAACCGTGGAAATAATGCCCAGGTTCGCCTGATAGCCGGTCGAGAAAACCATGGCGTGATCCATGGCGTAGAAATCCTTCAGCGCCTGCTCTACTGCCTTGTGGCCCGCATAAGTTCCGTTGAGCACGCGGCTGCCGGTCGTGCCGGCGCCGAAATCGTCGAGCGCCTGCTTGCCTGCCGCGATGACATCGGGATCGAACGTCATCCCCATGTAATTGTAGGTGCCGAGCAGGATCGTCTCGCGCCCGTTGCAGATTGCCCGGGTCGGGGAGAGCACCTTTTCCATGACTAGTGAGAAGGGGTCTTCGCCGCCCGAGGCAAGCAGGCCTTCGCGCAAATCGATGATCGGCTGGAACTTGTCGAAAAGGTCGGTCATGTGCGGATTCTTACCCTTGCAGCTTCACAACGGCATCGATCAGCTGGCCGTAGTTCTCGATTTCGGCCTGCTGGTTCATGCTGATGATGATGTCGAACTCGTCCTCGATCGCGGCGACGAAATCCATCACGGTCAGACTGTCGAATTCCAGATCGCCGGCAAAAGTGCTGGCGTCGGTGATCGCCACCCCCTTCTTGTTGAAGGGTTCGATGATGGCGGCAATGCGGCTTTCGGTGGCGGCGCGGTCCATGCTCTTGGCTCCGTTGGAATACGTGTGGTGGCCCATGGCCGGGGAATGCGGCGCAAAAGCGGCGTGCAAGCACGAATGTCAAGTCGTGCGGACATGTCCGAAGCTTCGAGTGCGGACCAGCTGGGCTTCTTTCGACGTGCTGGTCAAAGGCTATTGGCAAAGCGAGCGGGTTAAGAGCAAGATGGCCGGAAATGAATGGAGAGGCAGATCATGAATATCAATGTGTCCAGGCCCAGGTCGCGGTCGCAGGAAATTCGGGAATCGCTCGGTCATCCGATCATTGACGGCGACGGGCACACGCAGGACCTGCTCCCCGTCCTGATGGAATTCATCGCCGAAGTGGGCGGCAACAAGATGGTCGATCGCTATCGCGAGCACCCGCTCTACAAGTTCGTAGTTCACCAGGAAGCACTGGGAACCACGCTCGAACAACGCCGGCACGATGGGCGCATTTTCGATTGTTGGTGGGGATACCCCAGCAAGACCTTCGACCGCGCGACCTCAATGCTGCCCGGGCTGTTGGAAGATCGCATGGGCGAACTTGGCCTCGATTTCGCGATTCTGTTCCCGAGTGAAAGCGGCATCGTCGTCAGCATGGACGATGAGGACATGATGCTGGCCGGCTGCCGCGCGCATAACATGATGACTGCCCAGATCTTCGGCCCGCACAGCCGCTACATGACTCCCACGGCCGTCATTCCGATGAAAAAGCCGGAGCAGGCTGCGGCCGAGGTGGAATACGCGGTTGGCGTGCTGGGCCTTAAAACGCTGAATTTCGGTGGCTCTCCACGACGGGAAATTCCGGGCTACGCAAAGCGCTTTCCCGAGGCATCGCGCCACATGACCCGGCCCGAGCTTTTCGGCATCGACAGCGATTACGACTACGACATCCTCTGGGCCAAGTGCCAGGAAATGAAAGTCGCCGCCTGCTTCCACGCGAAGGAGCTGCGCCAGTCATTCTCGAGCTATGTCTTCAATCACATTGGCGCCTTTACCCAGGGCAATGAAAAGATCTGCAAGGCGCTGTTCATGGGCGGCGTGACGCGCCGTTTCCCCCATCTCAACTTCGGTTTCCTGGAAGGCGGCGCCGCCTGGGCCTGCAGCCTGTTTTCCGATCTGATTTCGCATTGGGAAAAGCGCGGCAGACCCGCCATCGAAGAGCTTGATCCGGCCAGGCTCGATGTCGAACTGATGCTTTCGCTGCTCAAGGAATATGGCGAAGAGACCCAGGTTCGTGCGAGCGCGGAAATAGAGAAGCATCTCAGAGTCCAGCCCGCGCGGCCAGAGTACATCGACGAATTCGCGGCCTGCGAAATCAAGAGCAAGAAAGATATCTACGATCTGTTCGTGCCGCGCTTCTTCTTCGGCTGTGAAGCCGATGCGCGGATGGATTCATGCGCCTTCAATCCCAAGATCAATCCCATGGGCGCGACGATGCAGGCCATGCTCGGCTCGGACAACGGCCACTGGGACGTGCCGGACATCCGCGGCGTGATCGAAGAGGCTTACGAGCATGTCGAGCACGGCCTGATGACCGAAGCCGATTTCGAGAAATTCACTTTCAGCCACTCGGTCCGCCTGCACGGCGGCATGAACCCTGATTTCTTTGTCGGGACAAATGTCGAGGGTGCGGCTGCGGCAATTTTGGAACAGAAGTAGGCAGCAGCCGTGCCGATGGAGTCGGGGACATGCTATTGCGTGTCTCCGTCGGACGGTTCAGCAAGTGATGAGTTAGGAATTTCAGGGGGGCGGAATTGTGTCGCATTTAGGGGTTAAGTAAACTGTCACCGTAATTCCCGATAGGCGCGTAATTACAATGTCATTTTAATGAAAATTTTGAAATTGTAACTATTGGATTATCTCCACGTTTTTTACACGTAAATTCGAATGGCCCCGATGTTTCGCCATTTATTTCCACTGTGTAGATGTACGTTAATGAATAAGTTGGAGTGTCTTTATCATAATCTTCAGTCTGCCGCATTATTTTTCCTCCGCCAGACGTCTCATCAAATATACTTCGACACTCTCGAGCAAAATCCACGATACGGTTTGACTTATCGCCGCCGGCAGCTTTCGACATATGCGAACTCCAGAGTGATATAATTACACAGCCACAACTCATCATTAATCGTAAAGATCGCTTCATAACCGGCGTCCCGTTAACAAGGAAGATAGTAACTTCTGCCATTCAAAACAAAAACGATTCCTACGCCATCAACTATTATAATATGGCCGCCCGGCTTTATTGCCCTGCCACAAATGGATTACGGTGACAGATGGATTACGGTGACAGGTGCAATAACCCCCAAATCCCCCGCTACCGGCCTCACAGCAAGCCCCGCACGGCGGCCATGAACGGCTGGATCGAGACCGGCTTGGCCAGATAACTGTCCGCCCCGGCCTCGCGGATGCGTTCCTCGTCGCCCTTGCCGGCATAGGCGGTGACGGCCAGCACCGGGATCGAGCGCAGCAGCGGGTCGGCCTTGGCGAGTTCGATCAGGTCCAGCCCCGAGACATTGGGCAGCTGGATATCCATGATGATCAGGTTCGGGACGAAAGCTCGCGCCGCGTCCAGTGCGGCAAGCCCATCGGCGCAGGGCTCCACTGCGAACCCCTGGCTCTTCAGGACATCGCAGAACAATTTGCGATTGAGATCGTTGTCCTCGACAACGAGGATGCGCTTTGCCATGCGCGTCTCTAGAGTGATTTCGAGTGAAATGGCAACGTTTCACGACTCGGAAATCACGGTCAGGCAATGATTTGAATTTGAAGGCGACTGGCAATTCTTCGCGAGCGACCATCCCCCGTTGACCCTGAGGCGCTGGCGCTGCGCGCGCTGGTGTGGGTGCTTGCTGAGGACGATCGGGCACAGCGTTTGCTGGCGCTGACGGGGCTGACGCCCGATGCCTTGCGCGCCGGAGTGGAGGACACTTCGCTGCTGGGTGCGGTTCTGGATTTCCTCTGCGGGCACGAGGCCGATCTGGTGGCGGCATCCGATGATCTCGGTGTCGCGCCGCAGGACCTGGCCTTTGCGCGCGAAAGACTGGCCGCATGAGCCGGCCACTGATCATTTCGGACTGCGACGAAGTGCTGCTGCACATGGTGGCGCATTTTCGCGACTGGCTGGGCGAGGCGCACGACATTGATTTTCGGCTCGGCGAGCATGAGTTTCACCGGGCCATGGTCCGGCGGGCGAGCGGTGAGGAAGTTCCGATTGCCGAGGTATGGCCGCTGCTCAATGCTTTCTTCGACGACCAAATGCATCGCCAGCAGCCCATTGCCGGCGCGGTCGAGGCTATTCACCAACTGAGCGAACATGCCGATGTGGTGGTGCTGACGAACCTGCTCGATCATCGCCAGGAAGCGCGCCAGCGGCAACTCGCCGCTCATGGCCTCGACCTGCGGGTCTATACCAACCAGGGTCCGAAAGGCCCCGCGCTGCAGGCAATCCTCGATGAATATCGCCCCAGCCGGGCGATATTCATCGACGACCTCGCCCAGCATCACGGGTCGGTCGCAGAAGTGGCCCCACATGTCTCGCGGCTTCACTTGTGCGGCGAGCCGGCGATTGCCCCGCATATTCGCTGCGCGATGCAGGCAGGCCATGCCCACGCCCGCATAGACAATTGGGCAGGGGCCTTGCCCTGGATGATGGAGAGGCTTTATTCGGATGGAAATGATGACTGACGCGGACATTGAGGCAAAACTGGCCGAACTGGGGCTCACGCTTCCCGAGCCTGCTGCCCCAGTGGCGGCCTATGTGCCGGTGGTGGTGGCGGGGGGGCTTGCCCATGTCTCCGGCCAGTTGCCTTTCATTGATGATGTGCTGGTCAAAGGACGGCTGGGCGAGGATGTGACGACGGGCGAGGGCTATGAAGCGGCGCGTGCCTGTGGACTCATGATTCTGGCGCAGCTCAAAGCCGCGCTTGGTTCGCTCGATCGGATTGAGCGAGTGATTAAGCTCGGCGCATTTGTCAGCTCCACCGCGGATTTCACCGATCAGCCCAAAGTCGCCAACGGAGCATCCGAACTGATGGCCGCAGTGTTTGGCGATGCCGGAAAGCACGCGCGCAGCGCGGTGGGCGTGCCAGTGCTGCCGCTCGGCGCGGCGGTTGAAGTCGATGCCATTGTCGCTATTCGCTCCGCTTGATAACTGGCTCGCGCCCGTCCCGGCACCGTCTCGTGTCGGCTGGATCGGCGCACACGAATATGCCCATCGCGGCCTTCACGGTCCGCAAGCGCCGGAAAATTCGCCCTCGGCCTTTGCCGCCTCGATTGCGCGCGGGCTGGGCATCGAATGCGATGTCCAGCGCTCAGCCGATGGCCATGCCATGGTGTTTCATGATTGGGAGCTTGAACGGCTGACTTCGGAGGTGGGGCCAGTCGGCACCCGCAGCGCCGCCCGGCTGGCCACGATCCGCCTCTCTGGCAGTGACGATTGCATTCCCACGCTGCGGCAATTGCTGGACATGATCGCAGGCCGCGTGCCGCTATTGATCGAAGTGAAGTCGCGCCGACAGTCGCGCGTGCCGGCCATCTGCCTCGCGGTCCGCCGGGTTCTCGAAGGCTATCAGGGGCCGCACGCGGTGATGAGCTTTGATCCCAGAGTGCCAAGATGGTTCAAGATTCATTCTCCGCTCACCGTTCGCGGCTTGGTTGTAACGGAAGAAAATGATCCGGGCCTGCTGGGCCGGCTGCGTCGCCGCCTTTTCCTTTGGCAGGCATCGCCGGATTTCCTCGCTTACGACATTCGCGATCTGCCCAGTCGGTTTGCCGCGGAACAGCGGCGGCGCGGATTGTCCGTGATCACCTGGACTGTGCGGAGCGCCGAGCTTCGTGAGAAGGCTGCGATCCATGCCGATGCGCCGATTGCCGAAGGCGCGGGGCTGGCGTGAGCGAATCTGACGTATCTGTCCGGCTGGCATCCTCAGTCAGCGACCTGCCGCCGGATCAGTGGGATGCGCTGACCGATGGCGGCAATCCGTTCGTCAGCCATGCCTTTCTCGCCGCCATGGAAGATTCGCATAGTGTCGGCGGCAGGAGCGGCTGGCAAAGCGCGCCGTTGCTGATCGAAGGTGAGGATGGGAGACTGGCGGCCGCTCTGCCTGCTTATGTCAAGTCGCACAGCCAGGGCGAATATGTCTTCGATCATAGCTGGGCCGATGCCTGGCACCGTGCAGGAGGGCAATACTATCCCAAGCTGCAGATTTCAGTGCCGTTCACGCCGGCCACCGGACCGCGCATCCTGACCCAGGATTCTGGGCTTGCTGCACCGCTACTGCGGGCGGCGGAAAGTCTGTGCCTCAGCCAGGGCCTGTCATCCGCTCACGCCACTTTCATCGACCCGGCGCAAGTTGCCTTGTTCGAAGCGGCGGGCTGGCTGATGCGCAGCGATATCCAGTTCCATTGGGAAAACCGGGGCTATACCGATTTTGACCAGTTCCTCGGCGCGCTGTCTTCGGCGAAGCGCAAGAATTTGCGCAAGGAGCGCGCTGCGGCGCAGCAGGGCGTGGAGATCCGCCAGCTAACGGGCGATGCGATCAAGGAGCATCACTGGGACGCCTTCTGGCGCTTCTATCAGGATACTGGCGCGCGCAAATGGGGCAGGCCCTATCTTACGCGCGAGGCTTTTTCGCTGCTTGGGGAGCGCATGGCAGAGCGGATGCTGTTGGTCATGGCCTATGCGGATGAAGTCCCGTTCGCCGGCGCTCTCAATTTCATCGGGGCCGACGCTTTGTACGGGCGCTATTGGGGGGCGCTGGCGGACAAGCCATTCCTCCACTTCGAGCTGTGCTATTATCAGGCGATTGACGCCGCCATTGCGCTTGGACTCAAGCGTGTGGAAGCGGGTGCCCAGGGCGGTCACAAGCTGGCTCGGGGCTATGAGCCAGTGCAGACATTTTCCGCCCACTTCATTGCCCATGAAGGCTTCCGCAGCGCTGTAGCGGAATTTCTGGAGCGAGAGCGATCAGGCGTCCAGCAGGAGCAGGACTGGCTGAGCACGCGCCTGCCGTTCAGGCGGGCCTGACGCGGATCAGGCGGCGCGGCGGCTTGATTGGGAAAGCCACTGGCGCGCGCGGCGCTGGGCTTCGGCGATTTCGCGGGCCGTCATTTCGTCGGAAATGTCGGCGCGGCACATCTGCGCTTCGGCATGGCCGCCGACGGCTGCGAGATTGAACCATTTGTGCGCTTCGATCAGATCGCAACTGACACCGTGGCTGCCCGTGGAAAAGGCGACGCCGAGGTCAAAATAGGCGTCGGTGTTGCCGTTGATGGCAGCGGCAAGGCAATTGGCGACGAGCAGGTCGGCTTCGCTGAAGCTTACCGGCGATCCATTTGCGAAGGCGCCCCCGTCAGTCCACGCAGTGTCCATCTTACTTACCCCCTGTATGTCGGCGGCAAACCCCTGTGAGCCACTGACAGGGGCAAGCTGGCGTAACGTGGTCAACAAATGGTTAACGCAGTTGCGCAAAAATTTGCGGACGGACTTTCGACGGTTCAGCTTAATTTCGAAGGCAACAGTTTCCTGCGGAAAATCCTTAGTTTCATCTGCATTGGCGCTTGTTTGCCAAGCCGCCCCTGCTATAGGCGCGGCAGCCTCGGGACGCTGAGCTATAACCGGAAAAATTCGGGACTGCGTTTCGCTAGTCGGGAAGGCCTGATCCGGAGTTGTCGATGCCAATTGAAATTGCCGACGAGATTGATGTCCTGGCGAAAGCCAAACGCTCCATCGGCACGGACTATGTGCCCAACGACAGCGATGAATATATGTGCGAGCAGCAGCTCGACTATTTTCGTCGCCTGTTGCTGGAATGGAAGAAGTCGATCCTCGATGCCGCGGCGGGAACGCTGCAGCAATTGCAGGACGGCCCGATCCGGGAGCCCGACCTCAATGACCGCGCCTCCAGCGAAACCGATTGGGGGATCGAGCTGCGCACGCGGGATCGCCAGCGCAAACTCATCGCCAAGATCGATTCCGCACTTCGCCGCATTGAGGACGGCGAATATGGCTATTGCGAAGTCTCGGGCGAGCCGATTGGCCTGGGCCGACTGACAGCCCGCCCAATTGCGACCATGACTGTCGAAGCACAGGAAGCGCATGAGCGGCGCGAGAAAGTCTCGCGGGACGATTAATCGCTCGCGCGCAAGCTGTCTCAAAACGGATCGCCTTGCAGATTCTCTCTAACTGTTAAAGCGCGTTAACGCTTTGTTTGTCGTGCCCAATTAAAACCTGGGGAGTTGCCGCTTCAATAGACGGCAGCGGGCGGTCACGTCGAGTCGGACCGCATTTTCGGACAGAAAGTTAGGCAGGCAAGTGGACGAGAACGAGCAGAGGCATATCGCGCGTGACAGCCTTTTCGTCATGGCCGATTTGCGGCTGGACGGATCGGACGAGTTGCACAGGATCAAGATGCGCAATCTCTCGTCAGGCGGCCTGATGGGCGAGGGCACAGTGCGCGTTCATCGCGGCGCGATTGTCTCGGTCTCGATTCGCAACATCGGCTGGGTCGATGGTTCGATTGCCTGGGTGCAGGACAACAGGTTTGGCGTAGCTTTCCGTGAGGAAATCGATCCCAAGCTGGCGCGTCCTCCGATCAGTTCCGGCAAAACGGAAGCCTATGTGCCCAGCCATGTCCGACATGCCTTCGACGCAATGCAAGCGGGCAAGACGATCCGCCCGATCTGAGCGCGCCTGCGCGAAGTCTTTTTCGCGCTTATCCTGAAATCATGCCTCGCCGAATTAGGATGCCAAATTGGACTGCCAAATTGGACTGCCAAATTGGACTGGCGGCCAAATTGTTTTAGAGCATGGCCATGCGCTTCCTGCGATCCCCTGTCCTACCTGCCGCATTTTTGGCTGCCATCCTGCTTCTGCCGGGCTGCAAGGGAGGCAAGGCCACAGCTATAGACGTGGTAGTCATTGGCGACCCGGCCTCGCTCTACGATTCAGGTGTGCGAATTTCGGGCGCGGCGCAATTGCTGCGGGGGGCGACGGCACAGGGGCTGGTCTCGCTTGATCAGCAAGGGCAGGTGGTCCCCGGTCTCGCGGATCGCTGGATCGTGACTGATGACGGACTGAGCTATATTTTCCGGCTTAATGAAGGTGCACGGTTGGGGCGCGAGCGGCTGGGAGCCGAGCCAGTCCGTGCCAGCCTGATGCAAGCGCTGTCTGCCTTGCGCGGAACCGCTTTTGGCAAAGACCTCGGCGCTATCGACGAAGTGCGCGTGATGACGGCGCGGGTTATCGAAATCCGCCTCTCGCGGCCGCAGCCACAACTGTTGATGCTGCTTGCCCAGCCAGAGCTGGGATTGACTGTGAAAGGCAGCGGCACTGGGGCTATGGCGCTGCGCCGCGATGGCACCGTTGCCTATCTCGATATGCTGGAACCAGAGCGGCGAGGGCTGCCGACAGAAGACGACTGGCAATCCGAAGTAAGGCCGGTGCGCGTCAGGGCGCTGCTAGTCGGGCCGGCGATTGCCCGTTTCGAGCGCGGCGAAGCGGACGTCGTGCTGGGCGGCAGGCTTGAGAACTTCCCGCTGGCCAATGCCTCCGGGCTGACGCGAGGCGCGCTGAGGCTGGATCCCGCAATTGGCCTGCTGGGATTTGCAGTCATGAACGAAAATGGCTTCCTGGCCTCGGCGGAAAACCGGGAAGCCATTGCCATGGCGATCGACCGCGATGCATTGCCTGCTGCCCTCGGACTCGATGGCTGGACGATGACTGACCGCATTTTGCCTGCCGGGCTGGCGGACGCACCGGATGCCAGTGGCGCGAGATGGCCGAACCTTGATTTGCCGGCACGCCAGGCAATCGCAGCGGCGCGCGTTGCCCGGTGGCGCAGTGGCAAAGGCGCTCCCCCGAAACTGCGGTTTGCCATGCCGGTCGGCCCCGGCAGTGAGATTCTGTTCACGCGCCTCGCAGGCGATCTTGCCAAAATCGGGGTCGAGACCGTGCGCGTGGGCCAAACCGCAGCAGCGGATTTGCGCCTGATCGACGCAACCGCACGCTATCCGACGGCCATCTGGTTTTTCAACCAACTGAGCTGCGGTGTCTTGCCCGGGCCCTGCAGCCGCGAAGCCGACGATTTCGTGTTGGAGGCTCTGGAGAACAGCGATGCCCCCCAAAGCGCCGCAGCCTTGGCGCGTGCGGAGAAGGCACTTTCGCAGAGCAATGTGTATATTCCGCTGGGCTCGCCGATCCGCTGGTCGCTGGTCGCCGGCAATATGACGGGAATTATGTCCAATCCATTTGCTACCCACCCCTTGATGCCAATGGCCTTGCTGCCCAAATAGACGGGCCAAGTCGCCCCCAGGCCAGACGTCCCGATTGGCCGGATTCAGGAGTATGTTCGGATCATGGCCCCCGGCTCCCACACAATTGGCACGACTACAAGGCTGGTTCCCGAAAGCCTGCCTATCGGCACTGACCCCAGATCGGTCCGCCGGCGGGTCGAAACCCTGGAACGCCTGCTTGAAAAGGCAATCACCATCCCCGGGACGAAGCAATCTTTCGGTTTCGATGCGATCATCGGCTTGGTGCCCATCGCCGGTGATACGATTGCAGCGATCATCGGGCTCTACCTCGTCTGGGAAGGCCGCAATGTCGGCATGAGCAAGTGGCAACTGGCAAGGATGACCGGCACTGTTGGTCTCGACTGGCTGATAGGCTCGATCCCTCTGGGCGGCGACATCTTTGACTTCTTCTATCGCTCAAACAGCCGCAACCTGAAGCGCATCCGCCGCCATCTCGATCGCCACCATCCGGCGACCGGAATTATCGAGGGTTGACCATGAGACACTTTGCCGCCTGTGCCTTGCTTATCGCCCTGACAGCCTGCGGCAGTAGCGAACCCGGCCCGGGCGGCGTTACGGCCAATGAAGCCAAGGCGCTCGACGAGGCGGCGGAGATGGTCGAGAGCAAGCGTCCGGACGACAGCCTGGTGGCGCTGCCATCGCCGGCGGCGAGCGCATCTCAGCAGGCAACACCCGCAGCCGCGGCAAAATGATTCTTGCCTCCTGACCCGATTGCAGGCCAGGGCGCTAAACAGGCTGGCGAGGTGTATTCGATGAGTGAGTGGGAAGATTGGATTGGGCGCGAGGAGCGCCGGTCTGACCGGGTTGATGCGGGGCATTATGGCCGCTGGCTGGCAATGCTCGACCGCGATGCGCCAGAGCAGGGACTGGTACCGCAAGGCTTCCACTTCTGCCTCTGCCTCCCCGATGCGCCGACTGCGCGGCTGGGCCACGATGGGCATCCCTTGCGCGATGAAAGCCCGACCAGCTTCCTGCCGCCAGTGACACTGCCGCGCCGGATGTGGGCCTCGAGCAAGATCGAATTCCTCGCGCCGCTTCGCCTCGACGAGCGGATCGAACGCCAGTCGAAGATTCTCTCGGTCACTGCCAAACATGGCGGGTCGGGCAGTCTGGTGTTTGTCGATGTCGCGCACGAAACGCGCGGTGAGCAAGGGCTCGCCGTGCGCGAGGTGCAAAGCGTGGTCTACCGCGAGCCGCCGCCAGAGGGCGCGCCGCCCGCACCGCCCGAACCAGGGGAGGGCCATTTCGATCCCACCAGCTGGGATCGCCACCGAAGGCTGGTACCCAGCGAGGCTCTGCTGTTCCGCTTTTCCGCGCTGACTTTCAACAGCCACCGCATCCACTACGACTTGCCGTATGCCACGCGTGAAGAAGGCTATCGCGGCCTGATCGTCCACGGCCCGCTGACAGCCACTCTGCTGCTCGATCTCGCCCGCCGTGAGCTCGGCGACAACAAGCTCAGGACTTTTGCATTCCGGGGCCTGTCACCGGGCGTCTGCGGCGAGGAATTGCACCTCGTCATGCGTGGCAGCGGCGATGGCATCGAACTCGGGGCTTATGCCAGCGATGGCCGCCACGTGATGAGCGCCGCAGCTACGGCTTAATCGAACGACACTTTACCCCGCCCGGCCTTCACTGCGCCGCGAATCTTCTTTCCCGCGAGCCGCTGCTCCTTGCCAATGCGGTTGAGCCGGCTCTTGGCGCGCTTCTCGGGCAATTTGTGTGCGTCGGTCAGCAAGGCGGCGAGGCGGTCGCGGGCATCGGCGCGGTTGGCTTCCTGGGTGCGGAAACGCCGTGCCACCAGCACCAGTTCGCCGCGCGCAGTCATTCGGCTTCCGGCCAGGGTCTTGAGCCGCTGGAATACTTGCGGATCGAGCCGCAAGGCATAGACATTGAGCCGCAGCTGGACGGCAGTTGCCACTTTGTTGACGTTCTGCCCGCCGGGGCCAGAGGATGTGATGAAGCTTTCCTCGGCCAGGGCATTGGCGCGGGACAGCATATCATCGCCCGGCGCTTCAGGCATCTGCAAAGCCCAAGGCGCGGAAATCGGCGGGCATCGGCGCGCTGGCCTCGATCGGGGGCTTGCCCTCGCGCTCGACGACCAGGCGGGCGGCGTGAAGCATGGTTCGCGCGGCGCCCTTCGGGCTGCCATAAATCGGATCGCCCAGCAGCGCCGCGCCAAGCCCGGCGGCGGCATGGATGCGGATCTGGTGGGTGCGGCCGGTTTCAGGGCGGAACTCGACCAATGTCAGCCCGCCGATTTCCTGAAGCTTGCGCCAGTGCGTAACCGAAGGCTTCCCTTTGCGCGCGGCAATCATCCGCCAGCCTTTTTCAGCACTGCTGATCTTGGAAAGCGAAAGCGCAATGGTTCCCTCCTCCTCCGCGATCCTGCCTGCGACTATGCCGAGATAGACTTTCTCGACCTGCCGCGCCTCGAATGCAGCAGAAAAGCGCTTCAGAGCCTTGGGGTTGCGAGCGAGTAGCAGGCAGCCGGATGTATCCTGATCGAGCCTGTGGACGGGCGAGGGCTGGCGCTGGAAGCCCAGTTTCAGTTCGTCGAGCCTGTCATCGAGGCTGGCCCCGCCCGCGCGCGGCGCGTCGAGCGGCAGTCCGGCAGGCTTGTCGATGATCAGCGCTTCGCCGTCTTCGAACAGGATGGACAGCGGGCTCACGTCAGCGCCGCGGCAATGCGCCGCATGGCCTCTTCAAGCACTTGGTCATCGGCGGCAAAGCTGATGCGGAAGCCGTCGCGGCCGCCGAAAGCCGAGGCCTGAACCACGGCAATGCCATGGTCGAGCAAATGCATTGCAAGTGCCGAATCGTCGCCGAAGCGCGCCATCAGCGGTGCGGCATCAACCATGCAGTAGAACGCGCCATCGGGCACCGGCGTTGAAAGGCCGGGAATGGCATTGATGGCGGCAACGACCTTGTCACGCCGCGCCCGGAATCGCTCGCGCCAATCGAGCAGGAAATCCTGCGGACCCTCGAATGCTGCGACCGCGGCGGCCTGGCTGATCGAGCAGGGATTGCCGGAGCTGTGCGATTGCAGCTTTTCCATCGCCTCGATCAGCCAGGCAGGGCCAGCAGCAACGCCGATGCGAAAGCCAGTCATCGCGTGGCTCTTGGAAACGCCGGAAATGGTCAGGATGCGGTCGGCAAGATCGGGGCAAAGATTGGCGAGCGTCGCGTGGCTCGCGCCGAGGTAGTTTATCGGCGCATAGATGTCGTCGCTCATCACCATGACGCGCGGATGGCGGCGCAGCACTTCACCAATGGCGAGCAGCATGTCGGCCGGATAGCAGGCGCCCGTTGGGTTACCCGGGCTGTTGAGCATCAGCCACTGGGTGCGCGGGCCGATCTGGGCTTCGAGATCGGCGGCGGTGAAGCGGAAGTTGCTTTCCGCATGCGTCACCAGCGGAACTACGCGCCCGCCCGCGAAGCGGACGATTTCGGGATAGCTCACCCACCAGGGCGACGGCACGATCACTTCATCGCCAGCGCTGACCGTGGCGAGGATGGCGTGAAAGATCGCTTGCTTGCCCCCGGCACTGACTGTGACCTGGCTCGCGGGAACTTCTATTCGGAGATCCCGCGCAAAATGCAGTGCGGCGGCGCGCTTGAGTGCGGCAGTGCCGCCGACAGCGGTATATTTAGTGTCGCCCGCATCAAGCGCGGCTTTGGCTGCAGCGATCACATGCGGCGGGGTGGCGAAATCGGGTTCGCCGACGGAAAGCGAAATGATGTCGCGACCTTCAGTGCGCAGGGCCATCGCCCGATCTGTCATCGCCGTGGTTTGCGAGGGGGCAATGCGGCCGAGCGCTTCGGATGTCTGGCCGGTCACAGCAGCACTGCCGGTTTCAGGCCGCGCACCGAATTTCCGAGCAGGAAACCGCCTTCGAGATCCTCAAGCCGCAATTCGCCTTCCACGGCCTTGCCCGCCTCGAGCAGAGAGCGGCGCAGCACGCCTGGCAACAGTCCCAGCGACAAGGGCGGGGTAACCAGCATTCCATTCCTCTCGACAAATATGTTGGCGCGGCTGGCCTCAGTCACCAAGCCGTCGTCGCGCAGCAAAATCGCTTCGCTGGCACCGGCCGCTTCGGCAACCTCGCGCGCAGCATCATAAAAACCCCTGTAGCTCGTCTTGTGGCGCAGCCGCCAGTCGCCCGGATCGACCGGCAGGGGCAGGATTCCGCAGACGACTGGCCCATCGCTTGCCAGGTCTGGCGAACCGGCCTGCTCCAGCGGCTCGGCCACCAGCGCAATTGCGCCGCTGCGGCTCAGCAGCAGACGCACTTTCGATGGCTGGTCCAGCTCAAAGCAAAGCGCCTGTATCTGGTTGCGCACCTGATGGCGGTCGAACTGGAAGCCCAGTTCGGCGGCGCTTGCTTTCATGCGCTCGAGATGAAGCTCCAGCAGTGCGATCCCTGCAGCCGGCGTGAATCCCATGGCTTCGATAAGATCGAATGAAGCCGCAGACTGTCTCACGAACTCTCCCTTGATCAGGCATTCACGCCACTCAGCCAGACCTTTGGAATCCGCTACGATCGCGGATCCAACGCCGAGCACGGCCGTGCCCTGACCCGGTGCCACCCGAGTCAGCCGCAAAGTGCGGATTGCCACATTGAACGCTGCATCTCCAGTGGCATCTATCCGGCCGATAGCCCCGCAATAGGGTCCGCGCGGATCGCGCTCCACTTCGGCAATCAGCTCCATCGCCCTGATTTTCGGCGCGCCAGTGATCGAGCCGCAGGGAAACAGCGCGCGCAGCATGTCCAGCGCGCCAAGCCCTTCGCGCAAGTCCGCGCGGATGGTGGAAACCATCTGATGTACTGTCGGATAGCTCTCGACCGCGAATGCATTGTCCACCCGCACGGATCCGGGCCGGGCAATGCGCGAAAGATCGTTGCGCATCAGGTCGACGATCATCAGGTTTTCCGCCCGCTCCTTCGGTGAAGCAGAGAGTTCGGCTATCTGCCGCGCATCTTCAGCCGCATCGCGCCCGCGCGGACGTGTGCCTTTCATCGGCTTGACCATGGCCGCGCCCGCCTTGAGCGCGAAAAACAGTTCCGGCGAAAAGCTTAGCAACCAATGCGAGCCGTCATGGACTATGCCGCCGTAGCCAGCCGCCGCCTGCGGTCGGATAGCGGCATACAGCGCCACGGGATCGCCATGCCAGGAACCCGCCAGCGGCAGCGTCAGGTTCGCCTGATAGATATCGCCCGCCTTGATCGCTTCCTGAAGGTGATCGAAGGCGCGCAGATAGCCACCGGTAGATATTTGTGGCTCCATAGGACCAAGATTTCCGGAAGGCCCGTCGGCCAACTGCGCAAGCCGGGCAGGTACCTCGGCGGGTGCGATCTCCTCATATCCGGGAAAAGCCCCGAACCAGACTAGCGGGCCGTTGGCGCCGCAGCGCCGGTCCAGCAAGGGAGCCAGTCTAGGCTCCAGTGCCAGACCTGCCTCGTAGGCAATGTGGCCCGCCATGTCATGGCCTTGGGCGGTCAGCGCGGCGATCCGTTCAAGCGCCGGTCCTACTTCGTCGCCGCGCCGCGCAACGACGACTTCGCGCGGCGCAAGGTAGAGCCGCGCGTGGCTGGCGCCGATGCTGCGTGCATCGTCAAGCAGGACAAAGGGATCGGGCATCGGAGGCGGCTTCTAGCCGCGCTTTTGCCCGCATGCAAAAAGCCTCTCGCTTGGGCGCCATCGCCGCCCTATCAGTGGCGCATCGGGATACCTTGGAGTGCGCATGGTCGATATTTTCCTCGGGCGGGGCAGCAATGGCAGGCTGCCGCGTTGATGGCTGGTTTCGCCGCAAGGCTGGCCTTCGCGCTCTGCCTTGCAATCTCCGGCGTTCCGAATTGCTGGGCGCAAAGCGCTGAAACTCCCGCATCCGCAAAGGATGTGCCCGCGCATGAGGCACCGCCTCCTGATTTGCCGCTCGGCAGGCTGCCTTCGACAGTGGCGCCCCGTGAGTACCGGCTTGATCTGACCATCGATCCGGCCGGGACTCGCTTTTCCGGCAAAGTGGAAATCGACGCCCGGCTGGCCCAGCCCGCGGCGCGGATTTTCCTCCACGGCCGCGACCTTGCCATGCACCGGGCCGCCGCGATCGTCGCCGGCAAGCGGTATGAGGGGACGTGGAAACAGCAAGACCCCAGCGGCGTCGCCTCGCTGACTTTTGCCGCGCCTTTGCCCGCCGGGCCAGTCACTTTCGCATTCGAATATGACGCGGCCTTCAATGATGCCCCTGCGGGCCTGTTTCGCGTCAAGGTGGACGAGGCGTGGTATGTCTGGTCCCAGTTCCAGTCGATCGACGCACGAGCGGCATTTCCGGGATTCGATGAGCCCGGATTCAAGACCCCGTTTGCAGTGACCATGCGTACGCCTCCGGGCATGCTTGCTGTGAGCAATGCTCCGCAGTCCTCCGAAGACCGCGAAGGCGGCCTGATAGTCCATCGATTCGCGCCGACCCTGCCGCTCCCGACCTATCTCGTGGCGATGATGATCGGCCCCTTTGCCGCAGTGAGCGGCGAAGTGCCGCCAGGGCCTCACCGGGAAAAGTCACTGCCATTGCGAGTCATTTCTCCGCGTCCCAATGCCGAGCGGCTCGATTTCGCACTTCAGGGCTCGAAGGATATCGTCTTGCGCCTCGAGGACTATTTCGGCGACGGCTTCCCCTATCCCAAGCTCGACCAGATCACTTCCCCAATCATGCCCGGCGCGATGGAGAATGCCGGGGCCGATCTCTATGGCGACAGCATCATCGTGATGGACCGCACGGCCAGCGTTGGCCGCCAGCGGTCATTTGGCATGGTGGCCGCGCATGAATTGTCGCACCAGTGGTTTGGCGATCTGGTCACGCCTGCCTGGTGGGACGACATCTGGCTGAACGAAAGTTTCGCCAACTGGATGGGCTACCGGATTGGCGACCAATGGCGGCCCGATCTCAAGATCGCCAGTGGCAGCCTGGCCGAAGGTTTCGATGCCATGAATATCGACGCGCTGGTTGCCGGCCGGCCGATCCGTCAGAAAATCGATCGCAACAGCCAGATCAATGGCAGCTTCGATTCGATCACTTACGGCAAGGGCGGCCACGTCGTGGCGATGATTGCCGGCTATCTGGGCGACGAGAAATTCCGCACCGGCGTGCGCAGCTACATGTCCCGGCATCGCTACGGCAATGCCACCAGCGATCAGTTCTTCGCGGCCATGGCCGATGCTGCCGGCGATCCCCGTTTGCTGGGCGCGATGCGCAGCTTCGTCGATCAGCAGGGCGTGCCTTTGTTGACCTTCACGCGCAAGGGACGGGGCTACACTGTCACGCAAAGCCGGTTCGCGGCACTGGGCACGAAACCGGGCCCCGAACGCTGGATCGTGCCCTTTTGCGCCCGGCGAGGGATTGCACGGCACTGCCAGCTGATTGATGGCCAGAACGCTGATTTCGATCTCGATGGCAAAGGCCCGCTGGTGCCGAATGCAGACGGGCTGGGTTACTACCGGTTTGAATATCCGCCGCTCGACTGGGATATGCTGATATCGCAAGCCGACCGGCTGCCCGGCGGAGAGGCATTGGCCCTCGCCGATTCGCTGCGGGCCAGCTTTCTTGCGGGGCGGGCATCGACCGAGCAATTGCTGGCGCTTACGCGCAAGCTCGTGTGCAATCCAGACAGTCACGCCTTCAGCGCGGCCGGGGCGTTGCTTGACGCGCTCACCCGCGGTGATCTCCTCGCGGCCTCGGCCATGCCGGCCTACCGTCAGCTCGTCGGCAAGCTATACAAGCCGGTGCTGCGCAAGCTGGGCTTCGACCCGCGCACTGCTGCCTATGCCAATGAAGATCCGGAACTGTCACAGCGCAGGGCCAGCGCCGCTGCCTGGACTGTGAACTGGAACCGCGACCGGGCCTTGAGAAAACAACTCGGCGATGCTGCTCGCGCCTATCTTGCGGGCGACAGCCGCGCGCTCGATTCGCAGTGGTTCGATCTTGCCTTTGATGTCTACCTGGATGCAGGCGGCCTGCCCGCGGCCAAGGGCCTGGGTGAGCGCGCACTCACGTCGCAGGATCCCGACCTGAGGCCGGCCTTGCTGGACGCCCTGGCGGGCAGCGGCTCTGTCGCGACAGCCACCTGGCTGCTGGACGAATGGAAGGATCCGCGCCTACGCCGCAGCGAGCGCCAGTCATTCCTGCGGACGATCATGGCAGTGCGCGGCACGCGCGAGATGGGTTATCGCTGGATGAAGACACATCTCGATGAGCTGACAACAGACGATGGCGGGATATTCTTTACCAACAACCTGCCGCAAAATCTGGGCCGCTATTGCTCGGTCGAAAAGGCAGGCGAACTGCAACGCGATCTTCAACCGCGCTTTGCCGGCAAGGCGGGAGAATTGGAGCTTGACCGCGTGATCGAGAAAATCCGCAATTGCGGCCTGGTGCGCACTGCACTTGCACCCACGGTTTCCGCAGTCTTGTTGGGTGACTAACTCTGTTTCAGATATCCTGAAACAGGTGCGGCACCAGCCCACTCCCCCACCCGGCCACCCATAGAATACCGTGCCGTGGGTGGCCGGGTGGGGGAGTGGGCTGATGCCGCTTCCACATAAGTGGAACAAACTCTAACCTGCGTTGAGCGGTAGCCGCAATTCAGCGCGCAAACCCGTGATCACATCCTGTCCGGTGCGGCGGTTGGTGAGAACGAGCTGGCCGTTGTGCTGCTCGACAATGGCTCTGGCGAGCGCAAGCCCCAGCCCGGCGCCGCCCGTGGTGCTGTTGCGTGAAGGCTCGCCGCGGCTGAAAGGCTCCAGCATGCGGGCCATGTCCGCCTCGGGAATGCCGGGCCCATCGTCCTCGACTGCGATGACGGCGACTTCGCCATCGCGCGAGAGCGAAATGCGAGCCGACTGCCCATAGCGCAAGGCATTGTCGATCAGGTTGCGGATGGCCCCGCGCAGCCATGTGGCGCGCACGGGCATGGCGAGGCGCGGCGCATCCGTGATCACCACCGGGCGGCCCATGTCTTCGTATTCCTCGACCAGTTCGGCAATCAGCGCTGAAAGTTCGGTCACTTCGCTGGCCTCTCGCATCCGGCCCGCGCGGGCGAGCGAGAGTATATCGTCGAGCGCGCGGGCGATGCCGTCGATCGTTGCGGCCATCCGCCCGCGCTCGGTCGCATCCTCGACCGATTCGATGCGAACGCGCAGCGCGGCCAGCGGCGTCTTGAGGTCATGGCCGATAGCGCCGAGCATTACGTCCTTCTCGTCGAGCAAAATGGCGATGCGCTTTTCCATGGCATTGTGCGCCAGGATCAACTCGCGCACGTCCGCTGGTCCTTCGGGCTCGATCTGGGACGCGGGATCGCGCGTGGCGGCGAAGCGTGTGGTGCGGCCAGTCAGCCGCGCCAGTGGCCGGGTGATCCGCCGGACGATGAACGCTATCGCGCCCACCAGCAGTGCATAGATCAGCAAGGTCTGGCCAATCAGCGAGGCAAGCAGCATGCGCTCGCCGGGCGGCACAAGTACCCGTGCGGTCAGCCATTGGTCCCGACCTGCCCGGACCATGGCCAGCATGACCAGTTCGGGGGCGGGGCCCCGGTGGCTGTAAGCCCTGGCCGCCCGCCGAGCCAATCTCTCCTTTGCGGGCGGGTCGCTGGCCACGCTGCGGCGAACGACTATGACATCTTGCGGCGCGACATCCTGGTCCAGCAGAACGCTGCGCAAAAATTCCTCGGCATGGGCATCGCGCCGGTCGCTTGCCAGCAAGGGAGGGGCATTGCTGCGGGCAATCCATGCCGGACGGCCGGGAGAGTGCGGAACGTCGGGCAGATCGAGCTGCGGGTTGCTGTCACGCGTGGCGCGCAGCAAGCGAAAAGCCGCGGTGTGAATCAGGGCGGCCTCGCGCTGGCCGGCCTGGGCGCGGTAGATCAGCACGGCGCTGACAGTCTGTGCGAGCAGCAGCGCGATGGCGACCGCCAACAGCAATTGTCCCTTGAGACTGCGAGGTATCAGGCGAAAAGTGACCGCCATCCCCTTCAGGCATCCCGCCCTGTCAACGTGCGCACATCAGCAGCCAGCATATATCCGCCGCCCCACACGGTCTGAATCAGTTGAGGATTGCGGCTGTCAGTCTCGATCTTGCGGCGAAGGCGGCTGATCTGGTTGTCGACCGCACGGTCGAACAGATGGGCCTCGCGGCCCTGAACCATGTCGAGCAGCCGGTCGCGATCCATGACTTGTCGCGGATGATCTAGGAAGGCTGTCAGCAAGCGAAATTCGGCAGAGGAAATTGGCACCGCAGCGCCTTCGGGATTAGTAAGCCGGCGCTTGAGCGGATCGAGCTTCCACCCTTCGAATTCGTAAATCGCGTCACGCTCCGCTGGCTGCGCCCCGCGGCTGGACCGACGCAGCACACTGCGAATCCGCGCCACCAGTTCGCGTGGGTCAAAGGGCTTCACGACGTAATCGTCAGCACCGATCTCCAGTCCGACGATGCGGTCAGTCGCTTCGCCTTTCGCAGTTATGAAGATCACAGGCAGGGCGCGCGATTCCACGAGGTGACGGCAAAGCGACAAGCCGTCCTCGCCCGGCATCATAATGTCGAGAAGGACAAGATCGGGTTCGGCACTGCGTAACAGGCTGCGTGCCTGGGCGGCGCTTTCGGCCTGATCGACGACGAACCCCTGACGGACCAGATAGTCCATCAGGGGTTCGCGCAAGGCTGCCTCATCGTCGACCAGCAGGAGCCGGATCGGCGCAGCCTCGTTCACGAGCGGTCGTCCATCCGCCGTGATCAGTTTGCCGCACCAGGTGCGTTGCCAGGCGCACCACGGCGCTCCATGGTTTCGCGCATAGTGGCCCGGGCAGCGTGACGTTCGGTCGCCGTCAACTGGCCATCGTGATTGGTATCCATTCGGTCAAATCGGGCGGCGGCGGCGGCAGTGAATTCACTGCTGGTAACCGCACCGTCGCCATTTGTGTCCGCCATGCGCATCATCATCTGGCCCATGCCGCGCTGGTGCATGCCGCGGCCCATCATGCCGCCCCGCATCATACCACCGGGCTTCATGCCGCCCTCTGCCATTTCCTCATGGTTCATGCCGTCGTGGTTCATGCCTTCATGCCGCATGCCCGGCCCCCGCATGCCCGGCCCCCGCATACCACCGCCTGGACGCATGGCGACAAATTCGGCCCGCGAAATCGAACCGTCCTTGTTGGTATCGATACGGTCAAACATCGCGGCCTTGCGCGCATCGCGATCGGCCGCATCGAGCTTGCCATCCTTGTTGGCGTCCATGCGTTCGAACATTTGGTTGGCACGTGCAATCGCCTCGGCGCGCGTGACTGTTCGGTTCATGTCCGGCCCGCGCATACCTGGCGCACCTGCAGGCTCATCGGCAGCGAAAGCGATACCCGCGCCGGCCAGAGCCGCAACTGATGCTATGAGTGCAATCTTCTTCATGACCGATCTCCCGATGATGCCCCGGCACTGCCATGCCATAGCAAGATATTGGAAGCCGCGCGACCGGGGGAGGAAGGGGGGATAAGGCCAAATCACGCGGCTTCCGCTGCATGATTTAGCCCCCTCGTGTCTCGCGATTATGCCGGATCAGGCCCCATTTGTCGCAAATTGTCGCAATTCAGACTTGTCGTTCATCTGGCTGCAAGCAGCGCATCAGACGTTTAGAGCGGGGCGCAAGCCTTTTTCAGCCAGTCGAGCGCAGCTCCCTCAATCTGTGGGCCGCATATTTGAAGCACCCGCGCGTGATAATCATTCCACCAGGCAACCTCGTCGCGCGTCAGCAAACCGCAGTCGACCAGCGTACGGTCTATCGGCACATGGGTGAGCACTTCGAAGCCGAGGAATTCACCCTCCGCGCTTTCCATAGTGCGCGGCTCGACTAGCAGCAGGTTTTCAATGCGGATGCCGTATTGGCCCGCCTTGTAGTAACCCGGCTCGTTGGACAGGATCATGCCGGGCAGCAATTCCTGTTCACTGCCGGCCTGTGCACCGGTCAGCTTGGCAATGCGCTGCGGGCCCTCGTGGACGGAAAGGAAGCTGCCAACTCCGTGGCCGGTGCCGTGCGCATAGTCGAGCCCGACTTCCCAGAGGAATTGACGCGCCAGAGGGTCAAGCTGGCTGCCAAGCGTACCCTTCGGAAATACCGCGCGGGTGAGGGCAATATTGCCTTTCAGCACGCGGGTGTAGCGATCCATCACTTCGGCGGGCGGTGCGCCCGGGCCGATCCATACCGTGCGGGTCAGATCGGTGGTGCCATCGGGATATTGGCCGCCCGAATCGACCAGATAGACCGAGCCCGGCTCCAGAGTGCGGTTGGTCTCCTCGCTCACCCGGTAGTGCACGATGGCACCATTGGGGCCGCTGCCCGAGATCGTGTCGAACGACAGGTCATGGAGACGGCCGGTTTCGCGGCGGAACTGATTCACCCGTTCGTCCGCCGATATTTCATCGACTGTGCCAGTCGGCGCTTCCACTGACAGCCAGTGGAGAAAACGGCACATTGCTGCCCCGTCGCGCGCCTGGGCCGCGCGGTGGCCGGCTTGCTCCGCCGCGTTCTTGATCGCCTTGGGCAGCACAGTGGGATCGCGCCACTCTGCCACTTCGGCTGAGGCGAGCGCGGAAAAGATTGCTTGCACCGACCGCTCCGGATCGACGGCGACCCGTTTGCCGCCAAGCGCCGCCAATCCGGGTTCGAACTGTTCCCGAGCCTCAATCCGAACCGAATTGCCAAGATGCGCAGTCAGTTCAGGTGTGACTTTGGCAGGATCAATGAACAGACTGGCCGTGCCATCGGCGTTGAGGATGGCGAATGCAAGCGTGACCGGTGTTCGCTCGACATCGCTGCCGCGAATATTGAACAGCCAGGCGAGCGAATCGAGCGCGGCAATGACCACAGCATCGAGCTGGTTTTCGCTCAGCCAGGTGGAGACGGCAGCGCGCTTCGCCTCGCTGGGCTCGCCCGCAAGATCGTCGGGATGGACAAGGGCAGGGGCGGCCGACGGCGCGGGGCGGTCGGTCCACACTGCATCGATAGGGTTGCTCGCCACTTTGACCAGTTCGGCCTTGCGCGCCTCAAGCGCCTTTACCGCCGAGCTGACCCAGCCTTTGCCGTGCAACCAGGGATCGTAGCCAATCCGCGAGCCTTCGGGCGCATGTTCGCCCAGCCACTTGGCGACGCTGGTCTGAGGCACGCTTTCATAGGCGTAAAACCGGCCATCGACCTGATCGCGCACTTGCAACGTGTAGCGACCGTCGACGAAAATTGCGGCTTTCTCCGCCAGCACCACGGCCGTTCCCGCCGATCCGCCAAACCCGGTCAGCCAGGCGAGGCGCTGGGCATATCCGCCGACATATTCGCTCATGTGCTCGTCGGAAATCGGCACGACAAAGCCATCGAGCCCCTGGCGCTTCATTTCCTCGCGCAGTGCTTTCAGCCGGGCTTCGTGAACATTCATCAGCATTGTGGCGATATCAGCATGGTTGCCGTCCTCTTGCCTGCAACATAGATGCACCGGATGACAGTTACCACTCCCCCGCCAAAATCCGCTCCTCGCGCGGCCAAGAAGCCGCACAGCGCCACTCACCATGGCATCACGGTCACCGATGACTACGCCTGGCTGCGCGATCCCGGTTATCCCGATGTGACCGACAAGGAAGTGCTGGCCCATCTCGAAGCCGAAAACGCCTGGTTCGAGAGTCGGATGGAGCAGCAGCAGCCGCTGATCGATACGCTGTTCAAGGAAATGCGCGCGCGGATCAAGGAAGCTGATAAGTCAGTTCCGCAGAAGGACGGCGACTACCTCTACTGGATCGAGTTCGAGGAGGGGGCGGAATACAAGAAATGGTGGCGCAGGCCCGTCGCAGCCAAGGACGATGGGACCGCAGACGAACTGATTCTCGACGAAGTGGCGCTGGCAACGGGCAAGGAATATTTCCGCCTCGGCGCCATGTCCGTGAGCAGCGATGGCAAGCTTCTCGCCTATGCCATTGATGACAATGGCTCTGAGCGCTTCACTGCGCGGATCAAGGATATTGCCACGGGCGAATTGCTGCCGGACGAAATCCCCGGAACTCTCTCGGCGCTGGTCTGGGTCGCCGGCGACAAGGGGCTGGTTTACAGCCTCGCCAACGAACAGTGGCGCACGGACAATGCCCGCCTCCACTGGCTGGGCCAGCCGCTTTCGAGCGACGTGGAGCTCTACCACGAAGATGACGAAGGCTTCCGCGTTGGCTCCTCTCTCTCGGCCAATGAGGAATGGCTGATCATATCGGCGAGCGACCACGAAACCAGTGAAGTGCGCATCATCCCGGCGGCTGACCCGCTCGCCACAGCGATCCTCGTGCGCCCTCGCCAGAAGGGCGTGGAATACGATGTCGATCTGCGCGGGCAGCAACTGTTCGTCCACGCGAACGATACCCACGAAAACTTCCGTCTCGCCGCCGCCTCGCTCGCAAAACCGGGCGATTGGACGACACTGATCGAGGGGACCGATGCCTTCTACCTGACTGGCTTCGAACTGTTCCACGACTTTTACGTGGTCGAGGGGCGCCGCGCAGGGCTCGATCAGATCGAACTTCGTTATTACGACGACCCCGCTCGTATCGAGCCGATCGCATTTCCCGAGGCAAGCTATTCGGCCGGACTGGCGGACAATCCCGAATGGGATGTGAGCAAGCTGCGCCTGTCCTATGAATCGATGGTCAGCCCCGCGAGCGTGTTTGACTATGATGTCTCAACACAGCTGCTTGAACTGCTGAAAGTGCAAGAAATTCCCTCAGGTTACGATGCATCGCTCTATGTCACCGAGCGGCTTGAAATCCCGGCACGCGACGGCACGCCGATCCCGGTCAGCATTGTGCAACGCAACGATCGCGCGGCCGGCGGCCCACTCCACCTCTATGGCTACGGCGCCTATGGCATTGCCGTCGATCCGGGCTTTTCCACCACCCGGCTTAGCTTGGTCGATCGCGGCTTTGCCTATGCCATCGCCCACATTCGCGGCGGCGACGATCTTGGCCGCGCATGGTACAAGGCGGGAAAGCTGGAGCGAAGGTCCAACACGTTCAACGATTTCGTCGATGTTGCGAGGGGCCTGATCGAACGCGACTATACTGCGGCGGGCAGGATTTCTATCTCCGGCGGGTCGGCTGGCGGCGAACTGATGGGGGCGGTTGCCAATTCCGACCCCGATCTGTGGGGCGCGGTGGTGGCGCATGTGCCGTTCGTCGACGTGCTGGCGACGATGCTGGATGAAACCCTGCCGCTCACGCCCGGCGAGTGGCCCGAATGGGGCAATCCGATCGAGGACAAGGCTGCTTTCGAGCAGATTCATGGCTATTCGCCCTATGATCAGGTCAAAGCGCAGAAATATCCGCCAATCATGGTCACTGCCGGGCTCAACGATCCGCGCGTGACTTACTGGGAACCAGCGAAATGGGTGGCGAAGCTGCGCGAGCTCAAGACCGATAACAACGAGCTGATCCTCAAGACCAACATGGGCGCGGGCCACGGCGGCAAGTCGGGCCGGTTCGAGAGCCTGAAGGAAACGGCGGAGGAATTCGCTTTTGTGCTGTGGCAGCTGGGGCCGGCGGGATAGCACTCATTTGAATTGTGCCAATTTGGTTATTTTCTTGACTTCGCCAGAAGTTCTTGGTATGTTCCAAAACCTGAACGAACGCGAGGTAGTACTTAATGAATAAAGGCAATGCTCAGCTTGAGGAAAAATCGGCCCATAGCAGGGCGTTCGAGCACTATATGCGAACCGGCGAACAGTTGACCACGGCCCAATGGCTGGTGAAATACGAGCAAAAGTACAATCAGCGCCATAGGGAGGATAATGGCCAGTTTGATTTTGCGCTTGGCGGTACATCCGCAATTCGAGCGGGTACTTCTGAGGCTGGCATGACTGAAAGGCCAAGAGCGAAGCGCATTACAAGCCCGATTCATTCTGGTGCTCAGTTGAAGGTGCCAACTCAGTCTCAACGTCCTCGGCGCGTGGCGGAGGTGCCTGGGTACCCTGAGGATAGGCACACGGTTTGGCGGGCGTCCAATGATTTGGCGTTTGAAGCTGCCGCAGACTACTCCAACAAACGACATGGCCTCAAACGGGGAGATAGCGGGTTCAGGACTCCAGAGTTCTTGAAGGCATGGGCGATGCGGGAATCCGGCGGTGAAGGAAATCGAGAAGCTTTCATGTCTGATCCCTTTCAGGTCAACAATCCCGGCGATTGGGTGCCAGAGAAGGCAACAATCCTTGGACTTCGCCGAGGTCAAAGGATGACGCCAGCGATAAGCGCACATGCCGCACTTGAATGGCTTAGGCAAAAGTCTTTGATCCGGGATGCGAGGGGGCAAGTTATTGGTCGTCGCAGTGAGTTGCAGGCCTTGGAAAGATACAATGGCCGCAGCGATAGATCACCTCAATCGGGCTCGGAACAGCACAGAGTTTGGTACGCAAGGACGATTTTCCAGATGGCACGTCAGGCAGAAGCAAACAAGAAATGAGACTGCATGGGCGCGCGCTGTCTTGCCATTGTGCATTGACCCTTGCCGTCGCAGCATGCAGCCCGCCGACGTCAGAGCAATCAATGCCCCTCTATTTCGGCAGCGGGGACGCAATATGTCCATACAGCAAGTTACAGTTGCAGGGATTCACGGGTCAATTGGATAAGGGAGCCCCGATCAAATCCATCGGTGCAATTGACAACGGACGGATCAAGGTCAGTGTCTATTTTTATGATTTTGTGAATCCGGAATCCAATCATGGAAACCACAGGATACTGATCCTTGATCAGCAGTGTAATTATCTGGGGTCCTATGCGGTCAATGAGAGACCACTATACGCAATGGACAACAAAATCGTCTTCCGTGACACTGGAATTCCAGGAAATGTGGTGGAGATTACCGGAAGTTCGCTGCCCAAACAAATTTGGCTGGATGGGGAGATCTTCCCAATTGGCCGTTGATCGACATCGCAAACTAGACACTCAAGTTGGCGATCCGAAAGATTTTTTGTCGACGACAGGTAGGCTGAGCCAATGTCACGGTTGATCCTGTTCAACAAACCCTATGGGGTGCTCAGCCAGTTCACCGATCGCGGGACTGAAGGAAGCCCACGCGCGACACTGTCGGACTACATCACGCTGCCCGGCGTCTATCCGGCAGGTCGGCTCGACCGCGACAGCGAAGGCCTGCTGCTGCTGACGGACGATGGCCGCCTGCAGGCGCGGATCGCCGATCCGAAGTTCAAGGCGCCCAAGAATTACCTTGTGCAAGTGGAAGGCGATGTGAGCGAGGAGGCGCTGACCGCCTTGCGGCGCGGCGTACAACTGAAAGATGGTCTCACTCGCCCCGCCGAAGCGGCGCGCATCGCCGACCCTCAGCTATGGCCCCGCGACCCGCCGATCCGCGTGCGCCAGTCCGTTCCCGATTGCTGGATCAGCCTCACCTTGCGCGAAGGCCGCAACCGCCAGGTGCGCCGCATGACGGCAGCGGTGGGCCACCCCACCTTGCGGCTGGTGCGCTGGGCGATTGGGGAGTGGACGTTGGAAGGCCTAGCGGTTGGGGAGTGGCGGGAGGTTGAGGCGATGGCCTAGTGATCCACCCTCGGCACTCGCTTCCCCTTCGTTCGGCTGGTCAGGTGAAACAGCCGGCAGCGGTCGCAGCGGTAGTGGCGCAGCACAATGCCGGCCTCGCGGGCGGCGAGCAGGGCTTCCGCCTCGCTGCGATAACGCGCCTTGCGGTTGCAGATGCTGAGGCGGGTGCGCATGGGGGATTGCCCGTTCAGCCCTCAGGCTCGAAAGCCACGCTGCCCTGATTGAACAGCGTCTGGACCAGACCAGTTGCTGCATCGGCAACGGAGACGATGCGCGACTCGGCACACAGCGCTTCCGCAAAGCCTGCCAGTTCGCCGGAGCAATCGTAGCTGTCGCCATCGACAAACAGAGTCACTGCGCCCGCTTTTCCGCGCACAAAAGCGAACCGGCTCGCCGGATTGCGGAGCAGCGCCGCGCCGCTGGCAAGCTCCTCACGCAATTCTTTCGCACCGATCGGCTCTTCGGGGGTCCAGTCGATCTCGGGATATTTGCGCGTTGTGGTGTAGCCGCCGAACCAGCGGGCGAAGGCATCGCGGTCGGACAGTTTTTCCAAAGTCATGCTATGCAGATGCGCCAAGGCCTCAGCCGTAATTTCGCCCGGGTTGGCCTGCCGGACTATCCCCGCGTCGGTATAGCGGTCATCATCGTCCAGCCCTGCGGCAACAGCGACCGACCACCCGTCGATCAGCTCGGCCCGGCTGGGCGCGCGAAAGCCTACGGAATAGGTCATGCAGTCCTCGCCCACCGCGACGCCGTTGTGGGCCATGCGGGGAGGGACGTAGAGAATGTCTCCGGGTTCGAGCAGCCATTCCTCGGTCGGCTGAAAGTCCGCCAGAAGCCGCAGGTCGTCGTGCGGCAGCAGCAGCGTTGCATCATTGCACATTTGCCCGACCTGCCAGCGCCGCTGGCCGAGCCCCTGGATCAGGAATACATCATAGTGATCGAAGTGCGCTCCCACCCCGCCGCCGTCGCTGGCGACTGAAACCATCACATCGTCGATCCGCCAGTTCGGAATGAAACGGAATGGCTCGATCAGCGCGGCGACCTCCGTCACATGGTGATCTGCCGCCTGCACCAGCAGTGACCAACCCTTCTGGCCCAGTCTGGTAAAGCGCTCCTCCGGGAAGGGGCCATGCTCAGCCTGCAGCGCTTCGTCGCTTTGCAAGATCAGCCGTGCTTCCACGCCTTCCTCGCAGGCCAGTCCTGCCAGTTCGTCGGGGCTGAGCGGATTGTGCCACGTGCCCCAGGGATTGCGGATCAGCAGCGGCTTCTGCTGCCAGTAATCGCGCAGGAAGATGTCTGTATCGAATTCTTGCAATTGCATGGTCACTCACAGGGCAAGGCGGGCGGGCCTGTTAGCGGCTAGTGGCTTATCCCTGCATTGTCCCGGTAAATATCAGTTGGCCGCGATGGCCTTCGCAACTGGCAGCAGATCATAACCCAGTTCCTTCGCCACGGCTTCGTAAGTCACCCGGCCGGCATGGACGTTGAGCCCGTTGGCAAGGTGCGCATTGTTGCGCAAGGCGCCTAACCAGCCGCCGCTATCGGCCGCGTCGGCAAGTCTGAGCACGTGGGGCAGAGTGACGTTGTTGAGGGCATATGTGCTGGTGCGGGCAACGGCGCCGGGCATGTTGGCCACGCAATAGTGAACAATGCCATCGACCACGAAAGTCGGATCGGAATGGGTGGTAGCGTGCGAAGTCTCGAAGCATCCCCCCTGATCGATTGCAACATCGACCAGCACAGCGCCTTTCTTCATGCAGCCAAGCATTTCACGCGTGACCAGCTTGGGTGCGGCGGCGCCCGGCACCAGCACCGCGCCGATCACCAGCTCGGCATCGCAGATCATCTGGCTGATGGTGGAGCGGTTGGAAAACCGCGTCTTCGCGCGGCCCTCGAAGTGTGAGGAAAGCCGCTCGAGCGTGTCGGAATTCTGATCGAGGATGGTCACGTCCGCGCCCATGCCGACGGCCATCTGCGCGGCGTTGAAACCCACCACGCCGCCGCCGATAATCAGCACGCGGCCCGGCAGCACGCCCGGCACCCCGCCCAGCAAAACCCCGCGCCCGCCGCCCGCTTTCTGCAGCGCAGTCGCGCCTGCCTGTATCGAAAGCCGCCCCGCCACCTGGCTCATCGGCTTGAGCAGGGGAAGGCTGTTACCGGGGCCAGTCACCGTTTCATAGGCAATCGCGCTGACCCCGGACCTGACCAGATCCGCGGTTTGCACAGGGTCGGGCGCGAGGTGGAGATAGGTGAACAAAAGCTGGCCTTGGCGCAGCATGGCGCGCTCAGGGGCTTGCGGCTCCTTCACTTTGACGATCATGTCGCACTGGCCGAAAACCGCAGCGGCATCGGGCTGGATGGTTCCGCCAGCCTGCCGATAGTCGTCGTCACTGGCGCCAATGCCCTCTCCGGCGCCGCTTTGCACCCTGACGTCATGACCGTGGGCCACGAGCTCGCGCACGCTTTCGGGAGTCAGCCCGACGCGGAATTCGTTGTCCTTTATTTCGCGAACGGTGCCGACACGCATGAACCATCTCCAGTCTGTCAGACAGTTAGGTATTGCCGGGCAATGCGGCAATAACCTGAGGAAAAGGCTCTAGTCCGCTTCGGGTATGCGTTCCGCACGGATGCCGAGTGCGAAGGCGACCAGCGTGCTGACGCCGATTGCGACAATCAGGTCGACGAGCAGCGTCAGCACTGCAGTCAGCAGGATGACGAGGAGGTGTCGCCAGGGCTGGCCAAGCCGATCCGGCCAGCGGTGAGGCTCGGACATGTTCCAGGCTGTGAGAAGCAGCAGGGCCGCCAGTCCGGGCAGTATCAGCCAGCCGACCAGATCGCCGGCAAGGGCGACGAGAATCCAGATGACGAGGGCATGGATCATCCCCGCAACCGGTGTCCGGCCGCCTGCCGCAATGTTGGTGGCGGTGCGCGCGATGGCTCCCGTCGCAGGCAGGCCGCCGAACAGCGCGGAGCCGACATTGGCCGCCCCTTGCGCAATCAGTTCGGCGCCGTGGCGATAGCGTCCGCCGATCATCCGGTCGGCAACGACGGCGGACAGCAGCGATTCAATTCCGGCAAGCAAAGCGATGGCGAGCGCAGAAGGCAAAAGCTCGGCCGCCAACTGCCAGGTGACATGTGGTATTTGCGGCCAGCCAATCCCGGCAGGCAATGTGCCAAAGCTGCCTTTGACTGTCGCTATTGGCTCACCCCAGAGGACCGCCGCGGCAGAGACGGCGGCAAGGACAAGTAGCGGACCAGGGATTCGGGGCCAGCGCTTGCGCGCCACTGCAAGGGCAACCAGCGTCACCACGCCAATAACAGTTGCCGAAATATTGACCGTATGACGCGCGGCCCAGAGCAGTGGCAGCTTCTCCAGAAAATCGGCGGGGAGTTTTTCGGTCGTCATGCCAAGGAAGTCCTTGAGCTGGTTCGTGGCGATGACGATTGCGATGCCAATCGTGAATCCGTCAACGACCGGCTCGGGAACAAGCGAGATCAGGCGCCCCGCTCTCAGGAACCCGGCAATCAGCAGGATAATGCCCGCCATGCCTGTAGCAACGACAAGGCCGCCCATTCCATGGCTGGCGACAATGCCGTATACCAGCACGATGAATGCCCCGGTCGGTCCGCCAATCTGCACGCGGCTGCCGCCGAGCGCCGATATCAGGAAGCCGCCGATGATGGCCGTAGTGATCCCGGCAAATGGAGGCGCACCCGACGCAATGGCAATGGCAATGCTGAGCGGAAGGGCCACCAGCGCGACAGTAACCCCCGCCAGGGCATCGCCGCGAAAATCGCTCCAGCCATAGTCGGCGAGCGTGGTGATGATTTTGGGTTTCATGGCCACGTCCCCCCTTCGCGGCCGGCCGGGCTATTGTGCATCGCGCTCTGGCTGCAAAAGGATCTGGTCCCGCGCAGCGCGGATGTCGCCCGCTTCCGCTTGGCGGACGAGCCGCTCGCGGTCGCGGGATCGATAAATGTCTTCGGCGCGGTCAATATCCTCGAGCGAAACGTCCAGCCCTTCGAGCACTCCGCGCGCCATCACGGCTGCCGACTCGATCAGCTCGCGCACCACAAGCCTGACTGGCGCGTCGCTGAGCGAGAGCACACTTCTGCGATCATAGGCGCGAACATAAATCAGTGCGTCCGGAAAAGTCTTGTGCACGGCATGGATGAATTCGGCAGTCAGCTGCTCGCCGTCGATGCAGAAAGCGATGACTTGCGCTTCGCCTGCACCTGCCTGGCGCAGCAAATCAATGCGCGTGCCGTCGCCGAAATAGACTTTTGCGCCGAATGATTCGGCCACGTCGATCATCTCGACGTCCTTGTCGATCAGCGTCACTTGCACCTCGGCGGCGATCAGCATCTGCGCGACCGTCTGCCCGAAGCGGCCATAGCCCACCACGAGTGCGCTGGCACCGTCTCGGCGCGGACGTTCGCGAGTCTCCCGGCCAATCGGCGCTTCGCGGATCTGCTGGGTGGCGGCCATCAGGAAAGGCGTTGTGACCATCGAAATCGTCACGATTGCACTGAACAGACTGACGGCCTCCGGCGAGATTATCAGGCCGTTCTGCGCCTGGGCAAACAGGACAAAGCCGAATTCGCCGCCTTGGCTCAGCAGAAGTCCCAATGCGAGCGCGCCTCGCCATGGCATGCGGAAAAGCAGGCCCAGTGCCATCATCACGGTTGTTTTCACGGTTATCAGCAGCAGTGCGATGCCAATGACGAACAAGGGGCGATCCGCAATCGCGCTGAGGTCGAGCATCATGCCGACCGACATGAAAAACAGGCCGAGCAGGATCGAGCGGAAGGGTTCAACGTCCGCTTCCAGTTCATGGCGGTAGGGTGAATCGGCGAGCATGACGCCTGCGACAAATGCGCCCAGCGCGGTCGACATTCCCAGCGCCTGCATCAGCGCGGCTGCGGCGATGATGATGAACAAAGCGGCGACCACGAACATTTCGCGCTCACCCAGGTTGCCGATCAGACCAAACAGCGGCCGCACGAGAAAGCGTCCCGCTAGGATAAGCCCTGCTATCGCCGCCACGGTATAGATCGCCAGATGCCATCCGGGCGGGCCGTCTGCGGCCTGCGCCCCGTGGCTCATGGCTGCAACAATCGTGATCAGCGGGATGATCGAGAGATCCTGAAACAGCAGAATCGAGAAGGCGCGCTCGCCAAACGGGGTATGAAGCCGGCCTGCGCTTTGCAGCATGGGCAGGACCTGCGCAGTCGACGAGAGAGCCAGCGGCAGGCCGATGGCAAGCGCGGCCATGGCGGAAAAACCGGTCGTCAGATAAATCGCCCCGGCCAGTGCCAGCCCGCACAAAGTCACTTGCAGCAGGCCCAGACCAAAGATCTCCCGGCGCATGCGCCAAAGCCGGCGCGGCGCCAGCTCCAGACCGACAATGAACAACAGGAACGTGATGCCCAGCTCGGCAATGCCAAGCTTGCTTTCCGCGCCGCCGATCAGTCCTAGCAAATAGGGGCCAACTAGTGCTCCGGCGGTGAGGTAACCCAAGGTGGCACCCAGGCCGAACCGGCGAAAGATCAACACCAGCGCTAGAGCGAAGCCGAGGAGGATGGTGCCGTCTCGTAAGAGGAAGGCTTGTGTTTCGTGTTCCATCAGAAACTCGTGTCAGGAAGCACTTGCCTTGTCACGCGCAGGCAAGCTTCACAGCGCGTTTCCATCCCGGTCCCGATAAATCTCGCGCCGGCCGACATGGTTTGCCGGGCCAACAAGGCCGTCGCGCTCCATGCGCTCGATCCATTTCGATGCGGTGTTGTAGCCCACGCCCATTTGCCGCTGCAGCCATGAGGCCGAGGCTTTCTGGCTTTCGAACACCAGCTGGCAAACCTGGCGATACTTGCGCTCTTCAGGGCTGTCGCTTTCGGAATCCAGATCGTCGAACCCGAACATGTTGTCTTCGGGTTCTTCAGTGACCGAATCGACATATTCGGGCTTGCCCTGACCGCGCCAGTAATCGGCTATCCGCTCCACTTCTTCGTCGGAGACGAAAGGTCCGTGCACGCGGCGGATGGGGTCGGTGTTGGGTTTGTAGAGCATGTCACCTTTGCCGAGCAGCTGCTCGGCACCCTGCTCGCCCAGAATCGTGCGGCTGTCGATGCGGCTGGTGACGGCGAAGCTGATGCGGGTAGGCAGGTTGGCCTTGATCACGCCGGTGATGACATCGACCGAAGGCCGCTGCGTCGCCATGATCAGGTGAATGCCCGCCGCGCGGCTCTTCTGGCTGAGCCGCTGGATCAGGACTTCGATTTCCTTGCCGCAAGTGACCATCAGGTCGGCCAGTTCGTCGACGATCAGAACGATCTGCGGCAGGGCCTGATAATCGAGCTGGTGGTCCTCATAGAGCTCCTCGCCGGTGTCGGGATCGAAGCCGATCTGGATGCGGCGGCCCAGCGGCTTGCCTTTGGCCTGGGCCGCACGGACTTTATCGTTGAAGCCAGCCAGATTGCGCACGCCGATCTCGCTCATCTGGCGGTAGCGGCGTTCCATTTCCTCCACTGCCCATTTGAGCGCGCGCACGGCCTTGGCAGGCTCGGTGACGACGGGAGAAAGCAGGTGAGGGATCTCGTCATAGCTCTTGAGTTCCAGCACCTTGGGATCGATTAGGATCAGGCGGCACTGGGCGGGCGTCAGCCGGTAGAGCAGCGAGAGAAGTATGCAGTTGAGGCCAACCGACTTGCCCGAGCCCGTCGTACCTGCGACCAGCAAATGCGGCATCGAGGCAAGGTCGGCAACGACGGGTCCGCCGGCGATGTCCTTGCCGAGGATGATCGGCAGCATCGCTTTCGAGGCGGCGAATGCCTCGCAGGCGACCAGTTCCTTGAGGGCCACCATCTGACGGTCGGCATTAGGCAACTCGATGCCCATGACTGTCCGTCCGGGGATCGAGGAAACACGCGCGGAAATCGCGCTCATGTTGCGGGCGATGTCGTCCGCCAGGCCGATCACGCGGCTGGCCTTGATGCCGGGGGCGGGCTCAAGCTCATACATGGTGACAACGGGTCCGGTGCGCACCGCTTCGATCGTCCCCTTGACGTTGAAATCGTCGAGCACGGTCTCCAGCAGGCGGGCATTTCGTTCCAGGCTGAGCTTGTCGATCTTGGGCAGCGAATTGGCGGGCGGGTCGGCCAGAAGGTCGAGCGGCGGCAACTCATAGGAATCGAACAAGTCGCCTTGCCGGCTTTGGGCAGACAATTGCGCGGGCCTGGGCGCGCGGGCGGAATCGGTAATTTCAGGCGGCTTGCGAGGCGTTTCAAACGTTTCCGGCATAGCGCGAACGGGGCGCGATTTTTTCTCGCGCGATGGCACAAAAGCGAGCCCATCGCTTTCAGCAGGACGGCGCAGCAAGCTGGGAAGCGTGAGCAAGGCGGCCCAGTCGATCGCGAAAACGCGTCCGGCAAGAAATGCGCCGCCACCGAGGCAGGCCAGCGCGGAAGCAAGAATGGCCCACATTTGCGCGGCTTCGGGCAGGAAGCCCGCGGCCCCCCGAATGACCTTCGCTCCCAACAGGCCCGTGACGCCACCCAGCGAAGCGGGAAGCGAGCCACCGGGCTGGGTGAAAGTGAGCGACAGGACAGAGCCAAGCAGCAGCATCGCCAGCAGCAGCACGGCAAGTGGCCGCCACCAGCGCTGTTCGGCATGGGCCACCAGACCTTCTTCTTCTTCGGCCAGGCGCCAGAGCTTGCGCGCGAAAACATAGAGCAAGGGCAGCAGCAGCACGGAAACCAATCCGAACAGAGTCAGGGCCGCATCGGCCACCCACGCGCCCGGCGCACCTGCCCAGTTCAGCACCGCGCCGCCGGCCGCCGTCGACGATGAAGCGTCGGTCTGGTGATAAGTGGCGAGGGCCAGGGCGAGGAACAGCATGCCCACAAACAACAGGGCAGCCCCGCCGATTTCGGCACTGCGCCGCATGGCGCGGCGCAGCAAGGCGCTCCAATTGGTCGTGCCAAGCCGTTGTTTTGATTGCCCGAGCGCGCGAGATGCCATCATCGTTTCCCTGTTCGCGCCCATCATGCGCCTGACAGTGACTCCGCGTCAAGAATCCTGCGGCCATCTGGTGAGCCGCCCGTCGCAAATATTACGGACAAAGGCCGTCGATGGCAGCCCAGCGATGTGCACCCAACCGGGCAGCGCGCCGTGGGTTCATTCCGCCCAGCGCAATCACGGGAATGCCCGTCCGTGCGGCGATCAAGCGGAAACGCAGAGGGCCCAAGGTCCGCGCGCCAAGATGAGAACGCGTGGGGTAAACGGGCGACAGCAATACTGCTGCCGCGCGGACGGGGCGGGCTCTTGCCAGCTCTTTCAGCGAATGGGCAGTCACAAGTCTGGGATAGGCGGGACCGCTCGCGAGCGAGGAAGGGGAGCCATAGGCCGCGTCCGCACGCCATTGGCGGGCGAGGGCGACACTGCCCGAAAGGGCAATCAGGTGGCCGCGCCGCCGGGCTGCGCGGGCCAATCGGGCGAACCGGGTGCGTCTGGCGGCAGGGTCAAGATGATAGTGGCGAAAGATCAGACCCGATCCGCGCGGCAGGCGTCTGAGTGCCTGCTCTAGTCCGGCATCGTTGCGCGCATCACTGACCAGCCATGTCCGGGGCAAGTTACTGGCGTTGAGGGTCTGGCGCTGACGCATCACCGCGCTATAGCACCGCGGCATGGATCAGCCAGCCACTCTGCTCGCCAGCCCCCTCGCACGGGTCATTGACCGCATTGCCGCCGCCGCGCGGCTTGCCCGGCGCGAGGCTGGCGAGGTCACGCTGGTAGCCGTCTCGAAAAACCACCCCGCAGAGCGGATCGCGCCGCTGATTGCCGCCGGCCAGCGCACTTTCGGCGAAAACCGCGTGCAGGAAGCTGCGGAAAAGTGGCCTGCCCTGCGCGAGGCAGAGTCCGGCATTGCGCTCCATCTCGTCGGGCAGTTGCAGTCCAACAAGGCGGAGGAGGCCGTTGCCCTGTTTGACTGCATTCATTCGCTTGACCGCCAATCGCTGGTCACGGCGCTGGCAAAGGCCATGGACAAGGCAGGGCGGCAAGTACCGTGCTTCATCCAGGTCAACATTGGCGCGGAAGAGCAGAAAGGCGGCTGCGCCATAGCCGAACTTCCGGCCTTGCTTGGTCAGGCGCGTTCCGCACAAATTCCGATTTCCGGGCTGATGTGCGTGCCGCCGCATGGTCTGGAGCCAGCACCCTATTTCGCGCTGCTTGCCAAGCTGGCCGACGACCATGGTTTGACGGGGCTGAGCATGGGCATGAGCGATGATTTCGAAACCGCAATCATGCTGGGCGCGACGCACGTGCGCGTGGGTACAGCCCTGTTCGGCCAGCGATAGCCATGCTAACCGGCATCCGGGCTTAGAGCCAGATGGGATTAGATTGACCCATCGTGACGGAGCCGATTTTGTCCGAGTGCAAGGAGTGAGGAGGGAGCCATGCCAAAGCATAGTGACCGACGAAGGACGCAGCAATCGGCCAAAAGCGGCCCGCCCCCAGTGGCAATCCCGATGGGTCAATCTAATCCCATCTGGCTCTAATGCGGCAACGGGCAGGCTGGCGATGAGCGAATACCAGTTCGCTACAGACGACGATCTCGACCTCTCATCTCCGCCGCGCACCCGGCGACTGGTGGCCGCTCTGGTGGTCGGCCTGCATGTCGTCGCTGTGCTTGGCCTGATCCAGGCGTTTGCGCCTGATTTTACGGCCAAGGTGGCCGATTCAGTCATGTCGTCCTTCTCGGTTACGATCACAACGCCGCCTCCGCCGCAGCCGCCGCCCGCGAAAGCCCCCGACAAATCGGGGGAGGCAGCGGAAATCGGCAAGAAGGCCGAGCCTCGGCCCATTGCAGCGCCCCAGCCGAAAATCGCCATTGCCACCCAGTCCGCGCCCCCAGTCGCCGGGTCGGACGCGCAGAACGCGGCAGGATCGGCCCAGTCGGGGCAAGGCACGGGCGCCGGCGGGCAAGGCAATGGAATGGGCGCCGGCAATGGCGGCGATGGCAGGGGCGGCGGCCCTGCGACCAAGCCAGTGAAGATTGCCGGAGACATCAATTCAGCGCGGGACTTTCCGAGAGAGACACGCGAGGCGCGGATCGGCAGTTCGGTTGTGATAGCCTTGACTGTCGGAACCGATGGCCGGGTGAAGCGTTGCCTTATTCATCGACCCAGTGCCGATCCCCAGTCAGATGCCATCACATGCCGCCTGGCGATGGAAAGATTTCGTTTCCGGCCTGCGACAGACAGCAGCGGCAATGCCGTCGAGTCCGTCTATGGCTGGCAGCAACGATGGTTTCGGCCTGGTGAAAACAATTAGGACAACTTTAGATAATCATGCTTAACGCCACCTCGATATGACACTGATCGTACCTGTAATTTTGTGCGGTGGAAGCGGCACTCGCCTGTGGCCCAAAAGCCGCGCGGCTATGCCCAAGCCCTTTCTGCCGCTGGTTGGCAATCAAACGCTTTTCGAGGCTACCTGCTCGCGCAACGCGTCATTTGCCGCCCCCGTGGTAGTGACCGGCAAGGCGCATCTTGGTCATGTCGAGGCGCAGCTCGGCGGCAATGCCGATGCGCATATCATTGTTGAGCCGAGCGCGCGTAACACGGCTGCAGCCATTGCGCTCGCCGCCTTGCGCCTGCCTGACGAGGCCGTGATGCTGGTGTGCCCGAGTGATCACCACATCGGCGATGCGGAGGCTTTTGCGGCTGCGGCAAAGGCCGCTGTCAGCCTCGCGGAGCAGGGCTGGCTCGTGTCATTCGGCATTGAGGCAAGGTCTCCGGAGACGGGGTTTGGCTATCTCAAGCGCGGCGAGGCCATTTCAGCCGCAGACGGTGCGGCTGGCTTCAAGGTCGCGCAATTTGTCGAAAAACCGGATCTGGACCGGGCGAAAGCGTTCCTCGCGGAAGGTATCTATGCGTGGAACGGCGGAATATTCGCTTTCCGCGTCAAGGATTTCCTTGATGAACTCGAACATCATCGCCCGGCAATTTCGCTCGCTGTCTGCACAGCGATCCGCGACGGGCGAGAGAAGGGACGCTGCTTCTATCCGGATGCTGATGCTTTCGCCAAGATCATCGGTGAATCTGTGGACTATGCGGTCATGGAAAATACCACGCGCGCCGCGATGGTTTCGGCCGACATGGCATGGTCCGACATTGGCAACTGGGACGCGTTGCATCAGGCGCGCGAGCGCGATGAAGCGGGCAACTCGGTGCATGGTCCGGCTGAGCTCGTCGATTGCCGCAATGTGCTTGTCGACAGCGACGGACCTCGGGTGTCCGTGATCGGCCTTGAAGGCGTGATGGTCGTGGTAAATGGCGGCGAAGTGCTGGTGACGAGCGTCGACGGTGCCCAAAAAGTCGGAAAGCTTTCCGGCGCGGCCAACCAGTGAGACACGCCCGGTGACGGCGAAGCTCCCCACACGCATGGTCGAGAAGCCTTGGGGCAAGACCAGCCTCGCCTCGCGATTTGGCGAAACGGCGGGCAGGAGGATCGGCGAAGTCTGGTTCGAACCGCCGACGCAATTGCCGCAACTGCTGGTCAAATACATCTTCACCAGCGAAAAGCTCTCAGTCCAGGTCCATCCCTCGGACGATCAGCTTCCGGGGCACGGCAAGGAAGAATGCTGGCTCGTCATCGGCGCGGAGCCGGGTGCCTCGCTGGGAATTGGGTTTAAAGAGCCGCTGTCAGTGGAAGCCATGCGCGCCGCCGCGCTTGATGGCAGCATTGAGCGATTGCTGGACTGGTATCCAGTCGCGCCGGGCGATTTCTTCTATATTCCCGCTGGCACAGTTCATGCGATTGGTGCGGGCGTCAGCCTGATCGAAGTGCAGCAGACAAGCGAAGTGACCTATCGCCTGTATGACTATGGCAGGCCGAGGGAATTGCATCTCGATGCCGGACTGGCCGTGGCGATTGGCACGCCGCACGCCGCTTCGCACCGCCGCCGCGTCGCCGGCCCGGGCCCCCAGATCCTCGTCGACGGCCCCAAATTTCGTCTGGACCGGATATCGGCGGGAGACGTCACGTTTGCGATTGATCGCTACGCAAGTGCGCCCTTCCTGGTCATCCCTCTCGATGTGCCAATTTCAATAGGCGCGGAGACAATTTCGCCGGGTGAATGCGGCCTGGCCCATTCCCTATCTGCGATTGGCTTCGCAAGCCGGGGGAATTGCCTTATTGCCCAACCCTGCATTTGAATCGCGCTGCGTCATGCAGTGTCCGCAGGAGAGCGAATTTTGTCCACCACGCATCCCGTCCCCGCTGAATGGGCCGCCCGCGCCTATGTGAATGCCCAAGGCTATGCAGACCTGTATCGCCGCTCGATCGAACAGCCCGAGGCATTCTGGCGCGAGGAAAGTGCGAGGATTGAGTGGATCAAGCCGTGGAGCAAACTCAGCCGCTGTTCCTATGACGAGGCGGATTTCGGCATCGAGTGGTTTTCCGATGGCACGCTGAACGTTTCGGCCAATTGCCTCGATCGCCATCTGGAACAGCGCGGCGATACCACCGCGATCATCTGGGAAGGCGACGATCCTGCGCAGCAACGCAGGCTGACCTACCGCGAATTGCATGCCGAAGTGTGCCATATGGCCAATGCGCTCAAGGCGCTGGGGGCCCAGCGCGGCGAGCGCGTGACGATCTACATGCCGATGATCCCGGAAGCCGCAGTGGCCATGCTTGCCTGCTCGCGCATCGGCGCGATCCATTCGGTGGTGTTCGGCGGATTTTCGCCAGAGGCGCTGGCCGGCCGCATCCAGGACTGTGACAGCCGCATTGTCGTTACAGCCGACGGCGGCATGCGCGGCGGCAAGCTGGTGCCGCTCAAAGCCAATGTCGATGCGGCGCTGGAGCAGTGCCCTTGCGCCAAAGCCGTGCTGGTTGTTCGCCACGCGGGCAACGAAGTTACCATGGCTGCAGGCAGGGATTACTGGTGGCACGATCAGCGCGCTGCGACCTCGGCGGAGTGTCCGCCAGAGGAAATGGGCGCGGAAGATCCGCTGTTCATCCTCTATACCTCGGGTTCGACCGGCAAGCCCAAGGGCGTGCTCCACACTACCGGCGGATATCTGACATGGGCGGCGATGACGCACCATTACGTCTTCGATTACCGTCCGGGCAACATCTACTGGTGCGCGGCGGACGTGGGCTGGGTGACCGGCCATTCCTATGTGGTCTATGGCCCGCTGGCCAACGGCGCGACCCAGGTCATGTTCGAAGGCGTGCCGAATTACCCCGATCACAGCCGCTTCTGGCAGATCGTCGACCGGCATCAGGTCAACATTTTCTACGGCGCGCCGACGGCGCTGCGCGCGCTCATGCGTGAGGGCGACAAATGGGTGAAAAAGACCTCGCGCTCTTCGCTGCGCCTGCTGGGCAGTGTCGGCGAGCCGATCAATCCCGAAGCATGGGAATGGTACTGGCGGGTCGTGGGCGACGAGCGCTGCCCGATCGTCGATACCTGGTGGCAGACGGAAACGGGCGCGGCGATGATCACTGGCCAGCCCGGTGCGATTGCCATGAAGCCGGGTTCCGCCTCGCTGCCGATGTATGGCGTGGTGCCGCAACTGGTCGATGCCGAGGGCAAGGCTCTGGAGGGCGAGGCCGAGGGCAACCTGTGCATCACGCAGAGCTGGCCGGGGCAGATGCGCACGGTCTGGGGCGATCACGAGCGCTTCTTTCAGACCTATTTCACGACTTATCCTGGTAAGTATTTCACCGGCGATGGCTGCAAGCGCGATGCCGATGGCTATTACTGGATAACGGGCCGCGTCGATGACGTGATCAATGTCTCGGGTCACCGCATGGGCACGGCGGAAGTGGAAAGCGCGCTGGTGGCTCATGCGCGCGTGGCCGAGGCCGCAGTTGTCGGCATGCCGCACGAAATCAAGGGGCAGGGCATTTATGCCTATGTCACGCTTAATTCGGGCGAAACGGAGAGCGATGACATCCGCAAGGAACTGACCCAGTGGGTGCGCAAGGAGATTGGCCCGATCGCCACCCCTGATGTGATCCATTTCGCACCGGCCCTGCCCAAGACCCGCAGCGGCAAGATCATGCGGCGCATCCTGCGCAAGATCGCCGAAGGGGACGTCTCCAACCTGGGGGATACGTCGACACTTGCCGATCCGGGCGTAGTCGACACTCTGCTCACCAGCGGGCGATAAAAAAACGGCCGGTCTGGGACCGGCCGAGAATCAGATGGGAGAGGTTGCCTGAAAGGCAGGGCCGGTATCGCCCGGTTTGGTTAATTTAATCCTAACGCGGCTTGAAATTCCCCCGCCAGGCGCCATGGCGTCTCTGCTCACGTATCTGCAATATAACCATAAAGATCGTGGGCGTCAGCATCCTCAATCGCCGCTGAGACCAGATCTCCCGGCGCGAGCGTTGCAGGCACATTGCGCAGCAGCACCGCGCCGTCGATTTCAGGCGCATCGGCCTGGCTGCGCGCGGTGGCGCCGATATCGCCGTCTTCATCGGGCTCGCCGACTTCATCGACGATCACGCTCAGCGTCCGGCCGACTTTTGCCGCCAGCTTCGCGGCGCTGATTTCCTCGCACTTGGCCATCAGCCGGGCATAGCGCTCCTCCTTGACCTCTTCCGGCACTGCGCCGGGAAGGTCATTCGCTGAAGCGCCTTCGACCGGCTCGAAACGAAAGCCGCCGACGCGATCAAGCTGCGCTTCGTCGAGCCATTCGAGCAGATAGGCGAAATCCGCCTCGCTCTCGCCGGGAAAGCCGACCACGAAGCTAGAGCGAATGGCGATATCGGGGCAGATCTCACGCCAGCCGCGCAGCCGCTCCAGCACTTTGGCCTCATTGGCGGGCCGCTTCATGGCGCGCAGCACGTTCGGCGCGGCGTGCTGGAAGGGAATGTCGAGATAGGGCGTCAGCAAACCTTCCGCCATCAGCGGGATCACCGCATCGACATGGGGGTAGGGATAGACATAGTGCAGCCGAACCCAGGGCGGCGCGCCTTCGCTCGTGCGCAAGCCGCCCAGTTCGCGGGCAAGGTCCGTCATGTGCGCGCGCACCTGCCGCCCGTGCCAATCGCGCGCCTCGTGCCGGGTGTCGACCCCGTAGGCGGAGGTGTCCTGGCTGATCACCAGCAGCTCCTTCGTGCCGCCCGCGACCAGCTTTTCCGCCTCTCGCAGCACGGCATCGATCCGGCGGCTGGCCAGTTTGCCGCGCAGCTGCGGAATGATGCAGAAGGCGCAGGAATGGTTGCAGCCTTCGGAAATTTTGAGATAGCTGTAATGGCGCGGGGTCAGTTTCACGTCCATCAGCGGGACGAGATCGACAAAGGGGCCCTGTCCGGGAGGCGCCGCTTCATGCACCGCGCCAACCACGTCCTCATACTGATGCGCGCCAGTCACTGCCAGCACTTGCGGGAACCTGGCCCGGATCGCCTCGGCCTCGTTGCCCATGCATCCGGTCACGATCACCCGGCCGTTTTCGGCAATAGCTTCGCCAATCGCGGCAAGGCTTTCTTCCTTGGCGCTGTCGAGAAAACCGCAAGTGTTGACCAGCACGACATCGGCGCCGGAATAGTCCGCGCTCATGGCATAGCCATCGGCGCGCAGCCGCGTGAGGATGCGTTCGCTGTCAACCAGCGCCTTGGGACAGCCAAGACTGACCATGCCGACTTTAGGCTGGTCCTTGAGCGTCAGAGGGGGAAGACTTGTCGTCATTGGGCGCGGCCCCTACACCGCATTGACGCTGAGCGCCACTGTTCGTGCATGCAAGCGGGAGAAAGCAGCCCATGGAACCGATAAATTGGCCGGCAGTCGTTCTGGCTGCCATGCTCGCCGTGGCCATCGGTCTGGTCTGGCACGGCCCGCTGTTTCGCACAGCAAGACCGATCCTTGCAGGGCGCAGCGCGGACGGATCGCCCCAGCCGCGCAGATGGCTGCTGGTCTTCGCCGTATTCCTGATCGCTTCAGCCATGCTCGGGCATAATTATGCTCGCATTGGCGCGGCCACGCTGACGGCCAAACCATGGCTCTATTTCATGCAGGCCGGCGGCCTCGCCGCGGCCTTCGTCATCCCGGCGCTCTGGCTGACGCAATCACGCAGCGGCGTGACCCTCCGCGACAGACTGGTCGATGCCGGCTTCTGGCTCACGGCCTATCTCGCCATGGGCGCGGTGTTCTGGGTGCTGGGACAGGTGATCAGCGCTCAGTAACCTATAGCTGTTTCCCAAGTTGCGTAGCGCGTGCCAGCGCAGCGAGGCCCTTGCAAAGTTCAAACAAAAAGGGCGGCCCTGTGCTGGCCGCCCTTTCCGATGCAGGGCTGTCTGGCGTGAACCAGGCGGCCCTGGCAATGCAGTCGTGGTATCAGAACTTCGCAGTTACGCCGGCATAGAACCGGCGGCCCAGCAGGTCGTACGTGCTCGCCACCGTATTGGTGCCCGGCCACTGGTTGGTCAGGTCGCTGACGACTGGCGGCTGATTGTCGAACAGGTTGTTCACGCCGACGTAGAACTGATAGTTCCTGTCCGGTCCGAACGAATATTTCGCCTGCAGGTCGTGGTAGGTGTAGCTCGGGATATAATCGCCTGCCGTGCTGGTGACGACCGGGCTGAAGTAGCGGAAGGTGTAGGCCAGCGAAAACGGTCCGGTCTGATAGTCGGCGTTCACGGTCAGCTGATCCCTGAAACCGGTGCCGATGTTCTGGCTCGTGCTGTAAACGTCGGCCACACCCACCTGTTTGTTGACGAAGGCGCCGGCGAACGGCGTCTTGTCCTGCTTGAACTTGTGGTTCCAGAACACGCCAAAGGCGATGCGCTCGTCGGGGCCGAACAGGTGTGTCTTCGCCACGTAGTGGGCCTGCACGTCGAGCCCGGCCACTTCGAAAGAGGCGCCGTTGAGATAGATCGCGTCAACCGACTTTATGATCCCGTTGGCGTCGCGTGTGACGTTCTGGCAGAAATTCGGATCGCCGGTCAGCACGCACTGATCAACCGAATCCTGGAAATCGACCTGGGTGATCGCATTGTTGACCTTGACCCGGTAGTAATCAACCGAGAGGTCGAAACCACGCAGGAATGACGGAGTGAACGTAGCCCCGGCAGTGAAGGTCTTAGTCGCTTCCGCGCCCAGATTAAGGTTGCCGCCGATAGTGCCGTTGATTGTCTGGATCTGGGCCAGCGAGTAGACAAAATTCGGGTGCGTCTTCAGGAAGTTGGAAATGCCGGGAATGGCCTTGCATGCATCCAGCAGGGGCAGCGGAAAGCCCTTGATCGGATCGTCGCCATTGCCGCCGTTCTGGTCGCAGGGATCGACGACCGACGGTGCGGTGTTGGCTGAGCCCGAATAGAGCTCGTTGACATTGGGTGCACGCACCGCGCGGGCATAGATCGCGCGGAAGCGGATGTCCGAGGTCGGCGCATAAGTGCCGCCGAACTTGTAGGAGAAGAACCCGCCGACGGTCGAATAGTTCGCATACCGCACCGCGCCTTCGAGCGTCAGTTCCTTGCCGAAGGGGACATTGCGCAGCAGCGGAATGTTGATTTCGCCGTAAACTTCCTTGGAATCGTACGAGCCCACCGTGTCTGCGGCTTGCTGGGCCGAACTGAAGCCTGAATGGGTGAACGGATCATAAAACTGTTCCGACTTTTCGCGGTGGTATTCGGCGCCTACGGCCACCTGCACAGGCCCTGCGGGGAGCTGGAACACCGGCCCTGAGAAGTTGATAGAAGCAACGTCCTGCGTGCCAGTGCGCGACAGGTCGTTGACGACGGTATCGCCGGCCTTCGCCCCGGGGACCAGAGCGCCCTGGCCGGTATAGGTGGTCAGGAACTTGACCATGGCCGGAGTGACGGTGTTGAAGCCGAAAATGTTGATCGGCACGCAGCCCGCGGCCCTTGCCGCCGGATCGGCGCAGACTACCTGGCCGCCGATAGTGGTGGCCTGCAGCGCCGCGCCGTAGTTGGTCATCATGATCGCGCCGGCAACTGTGCGATCCTTGACGTAGCTGTGCTCGTAGCTCGCTTCGTATTTCCAGCTGGAGCCAATATCGCCCTTGAGGCCAATGACGCCACGCCAGAAGTCGCGATCGCTGGTGGCGCTGCGGTCGAAAATGCCATTGGAGCGGCGGCGGAAATTGATGAAATTCACCCCGTTGGCAATCGCCGCGTTGGCAATGGCGGCTGGCAGCAGCGGGTTGGTCACCGGTATGCCGGCGAAGGCCGAGCCATCGAAGTTGTAGACCGTCTGGCCCTGCGAGCCCTGGTCATCGACTGCCAGCGGTTCGATGATCGAGCGGGCCTTGGTTTTCGAATAAGTGAATTCGCCGAAGAGCGTGGCAGAGGGGCTGAATTCATAGTCCGCCGAGACCGAGCCGAGGTAGCGTTCGACCGGCGTGGTGAGCAGACGGTCGCCATTGCGGTTGTAACCGTCGACGGCGCCGCCCTCATAGAGCTTGACCGCATTGGCGCTGGTGAAGGTGTAGGTCTGCCCGTCCGGCCTGCTGAAGGCAGCGGTGCCGCTGGTGTCGAACAGGCCCTGCTGCGCGTAGGAGCTGCGGTTGGGCACGTCGGTTGCCGAATAGTCGCGGTCGCGGGCGAAAACGGCGTCGTCCTTGGTGTAGGTAAAGTTGGCGATGACATGGCCGCGGCCACCGGCGAAGGTCTTGCCTGCGGTGACCCCGGCCAGATAGTTCTTGGCGTCGCCGCGATCTGACACACCGCCCTGCAGATGCAGCTGGATGCCGTCGAACTTCTTCTTGAGGATGATGTTGACCACGCCGGCGACCGCGTCCGAACCATAAACCGCCGAGGTGCCGCCGGTCGCGACTTCGACATGATCGATCAGGTCGGTAGGAATGTTGTTGAGGTCGACCGCGCTGTCACCCGGGGTGCCAACGCTGCGCCGGCCGTTGATCAGCACTAGGGTGCGCGAAGTGCCGAGGTTGCGAAGGTTGATAGTGGAAATGCCGTTGTCGAAATTGGAAAAGTTCGAGGCGCTCTTGTCGAGCGACTGGCCGGAGATCGGAATGTCGCGCAGGGCATCAAGGACGTTTGTCTGGCCCTTGTTCTGCAATTGAGCGGCGGTGACGACTGCGACGGGTACCGACGAGGAGAGGTCGGGTCGCGCAATACGAGAACCCGTGACGATGATGACCTCGGCATCGTCCGAACTGTCTGGGCCAGCAGCGGCGGGCGCGGGATCGTTCTGGGCAAATACGGGAGCGGCGAACAGGGCCGCAGCAATCGCGAAGGGCGTGGCAGATGAGCGTAGGGCCATTTGGATCTTGTGGGGCACAGCGGAGATTCCTTGTCTTGATGGGAGCGAACATTGCTCTTTCTCACGACGGCAGATGACCAGGACGCCCCCTAACGACCCGTCAGCTTTCCATCGATCCAATCGAGCGACCGCGTTTGAATCAGGATAACTTACATTAAAATAGGTTGTGTTATTGAACCTACATAGATGTCAGTTTATCGAAAAGTCACGCGGCTTCGCTATTCAGTTCATCGATTTTCAGCTTAGGTGTAGTAAATCTGCAACAATCGGACTGCCCGAGAACCTGGACATTGGAGCCAGAAGTACCGCGCGAGAGCTGTGTGCTTGCAGCCCGCAGGTCCGCTTCTGGGCGATCTCAAAAAATGGCCAACCACCCATGAGCGGCGGGAGCCGACGTGACTGGGCGCACCAGTATATGTCCGCGTCGGCTTATTTGCGGCTCACAGGCCGCCTTTGCGGAAGCCACGACATACCAGCCAGATCGCTCCGCTAATTAACCGCCTGAACGCGGCCAATCCTTCAAATCAAAAGTAGGCTACGCCGCCTAGAGCTTGCCTTCCTTCATCTGCTTGGCGGCATAGTCCGCCGCGCGGGCGGTTAGCGCCATGTAGGTCAGCGACGGATTCTGGCAGCCGCTCGATGCCATGGCGGCGCCATCGGTGCAGAACAGGTTGGCTGCTTCGTGCGCCTGGTTCCAGCCGTTGAACACCGAAGTCATCGGATCGCGGCCCATACGGGCCGTGCCCATTTCATGAATGCCAAGGCCAGGCACGTCCGGTCCGCTCGATTGATTGACGACAGTGCCGCCCGCTGCCTCGATCATGGCCTTGCCATCAGCCAGCACTTGCTGCGCCATCTTGGCTTCGTTGGGGCCGGGCGCGCAATCGATATGCAGGATCGGCAAGCCCCATTTGTCCTTTCGCGTGGGATGCAAGGTTACGCGGTTGTCTGGATTGGGCAGAACTTCTCCGAACCCGGCAACCGTCGCCATCCACGGCCCCAGCTTGCGGCCGCGTTCCTTGAGTGCGTGGCCGATTCCTGGCGTGGCCGCTTGCGGCTTGCCGCCCATCCTGGTCACCGCGCCCTGATAACCGTAGCCGCGCAAGAATCCTTCTCCGTCCTCGGTCACATTGCGGAAGCGCGGGATATAGAAACCGGTGGGGCGGCGACCGCGATAATAGGTATCGGTGGGGAAATTCGGCATGATCCCGGTGGTAAGTAGCGGAGAAATATGGTCCATCAGGTTCCTACCAACCTGATCGCTCTTGTTGCACAGGCCGCGCGGATTGGCTTCGCTGCCGGAATTCAGCAGGATTTGCGCCGAGGCTATGGCCGATGCGTTGAGGAAGAAAATCTTCGCCTCGTAGGTCTTGCCCGCCCTGGTATTCGCATCGATGACCCGCACCGCAGTGATCTTGCCGGTCGCGGGATCCTGCACGAGGCTGTGCACGATCGCATCGGTCACGATAGTGAGGTTTCCGGTTCGTTCGGCGGCGGGCAACGAAGAGCTGAGACTGGTGTGGTTAGCCCCATAGCTGCAGCCGCGCTCGCAGATCGAACGAACCTGGCAAGACGTCCGCCCCAGTTCCTCGTGATGGGGCTGGGCGACCGAAAGATTGGCCGTGCGGCCGATGATCACTTTGCGGGTTGGAAACTTCGCTTCAACCGCCGCCTTGAACAGCTTTTCGCCGTCGTTCATCTCGAAAGCCGGGATATAATCACCATCGGGGAGCTGGGGCAGTCCGTCGGCGGAACCTGCGACACCGATGAATTTTTCCACGTGGCTGTACCACGGGGCCAGATCGCCATAGCGGATCGGCCAGTCGCATCCGTGGCCATCCTTGGTATTCGCCTCGAAATCCATTTCCGACAGCCGATAGGACTGGCGCGCCCACATCAGCGAGCGGCCGCCCAGATGATAGCCCCTTATCCAGGCGAATGGCTTGTCTTCCGGGGTAGTGTAGGGATGCTCGCTGTCCTTCACCCAGAACTTCTTGGTTGCAGCGTTGACTGCATAGCACTGGCGCTGGATGGGATAGTCGCGCGCCAGTTCTTCTTCGGGAATCATGTTGTTGTTGGGCAGCTCCCACGGCATCAGACTGTCCATATAGTCTTCCCCGTGCCTCATCATGCCGCCGCGTTCCAGCACCAGCACCTTGAGCCCGCGCTCGCACAGTTCCTTGGCGGCAATGCCGCCGCTCATTCCCGATCCGATCACGATTGCGTCAAACATCAAATGCACTCCAGCCGGTCAGGTATGAATCAGTTTTGCCACGTGCCCAGATAGGGGCGGGTTTGTGCCGTAACTTTCAGCGAAGGTTCGTATTTTCCCGGCACATGCTCGTAGATCAGCTCGCTCGTGGCGGCGATTTCGCTGTAGTAATAAAGCGCAATCACCAGCTCCTTGAGTCTGAGGTATCCCGGATCAGCCACGGATTTTAGTGCAGGATCCGCGGACTTTAGCGCGTCGGCATCATGCGCGGTCAGCATTGTGGTTCGTTCGGCGGGCGAAAGGGCAACGAAGCCTTTCCCCTTCTGCGCCAAGGCTGCGCTGTCGATCCGGGCAAGTGCAGCCACAATGGCTTCGCGGGTCGGCGGCGAAGCCCAGTCACGCAACAGCCCGTCGAGACGTGCCGGAACTTGTGCGGCCAGAGCGCCCGCCGTGTCGCTCGCCGGCATGATTGTGTCGGCAACTGCCTCAAGCAAAGTGAATTGCGACGGCGGGAGACTGCGCGGCGCACTGGTCGCTCCGCTGGCTGCGATTGCCGCCTCGGGCAGGGCCGCCGTGCCAAGCAGGGCGGCAATGCCGGCGACAATTGCCCGGCGGCTGACAGGAAAGTGTCGGTCCATGTTATCCTGGCCTCCGGTTTGTTTGCCGTTCGATCAGCCAGATCGCGGCGAAGATGAAGAACAGTGCCACCGGAATCACTGCCACGGTCTGGAACGATTCCTGCGCGGCGAAAGCTTCGGCATTGCCGGTTGCGGCGGTGGCCTTCGCCTTGTCATAGATTGCGCCAATGCGCGGCAGCACGAAGTAGATGGACAGCGACCCGGCAAATCCCAGCAGCCCGATTGCCCATGATCCGCCTTTGGGAAAGCGCCGGGCGGCGGCGGCGATCATGGTCGGCCACATGAAGCAGACGCCGATCGCCCATGCCGTCGCGGCAACGAAGGCCGTGGTTGGCGAATCGGCCTTGCTGAGCAAATAGAGGCCCAGCGCGGCTGGCAATGTGCACAGGCAAAGCAGGCCGACATCCGAGAAGCGGTGCGCCAGCGGGCCGGCAAAGTGGCGCATGACGAACATGATCGCCGAGACATAGACGAGCACCAGAATGCCGGACATGCCGACGACATTTGTCAGCGCGATGTCGACCCATTGGCCCGGCCCGAGCTCGGTTGCCGCAGTGCACAGCATGATGGCGAAAAAGGCCCAGAAACTGATGTGCTTGAACGGGTCGGCAATCATTTCGCCAAATCTGACGCCGCGGGCCGCGCTTTCGGTCGGCGGGAAACGGTGCGCCAAAGCCCAGATCCCGAATGCCGCACCCGGCGCCATGCTGAGAACAGTCACCGTCCGCCAGCCGACCGCACCGCTGTCGACCATAAAATAGCACAGCAGCCCGCCAATGATCAGGCCAAAGGGCCACCAGGCGTGCAGCGCATTGAGTTTGCCGGTCTTGTCCTCGGGATAGAGCGTGGTCGCGAGCGGATTGATCGACCCTTCGGTTGCGCCCCAGCCAAAGCCCCAGATCACCATGCCTGCGTTCAGCAGCTGATCCATGGTCTTGTAGTCAGCCGAACCGGCGGCAAACAGCGTGAGGGCAGGCCCAGCGATAAAGCAGAGAGAGGCGAACAACACCACGCGCTTCACGCCGATCCGGTCTAGCAAGGGACTGATGACCAGCAGGCTGAGCGCAAAACCCAGGAAGGCATTGCCCAGCGTTGCCCCGATCAGTTCGCCGGCGTGGGCCGGGTCATGCGGCTCGAACAATTCGGCTTTCATCGCGCCCGAGGTGCCCACGCGGGCGGCGTTGGCAAATGCCGCGGTGAACAGCGCCAGCACGCTGATCCAGAACAACGAACGCCGGTTTGCCGGCGGCGATGCGTGATTGTTCATCGTTCTTGCCTCTCCCATTTCTTGCCCGGCTAGAGACCGAGGACTTGTCGGACAAAAGCGGTGTCCGATCCGGTTCCCGCGAAGTCGTCAAATGCCTTGTCCGCCTTGCGGATCATGTGCCGGGCAATGAACGGTGCGCCTTCGGCTGCTCCCTGCTCAGGATGCTTGTACGCACATTCCCATTCGAGCACAGCCCAGCCATCGTAGCCATGATGGGTGAGGCGGGTGAAAATCCCGCCGAAGTCGATCTGTCCATCGCCCAGCGAGCGGAACCGGCCCGGTCGCTCGGCCCATGGCGCATAAGATCCATAGACGCCTGCCCTGCCATTGGGGCGGAATTCGGCATCCTTGACGTGGAATGCCTTGATTCGCTCGTGATAGATGTCGATGAAGGCGAGGTAGTCCATCTGCTGCAGCAGGAAGTGACTGGGATCGTAGAGAATGTTGGCGCGCGGATGCTGACCGACCACGTCAAGGAAGCGTTCGAAAGTGACGCCATCGTGCAAGTCCTCGCCGGGATGCAGCTCGAAGCAGGCATCGACGCCGTGGTCTTCGAAGTGGTCGAGAATGGGCTTCCAGCGGCGACCCAGTTCGGCAAAGCCTTCCTCGACCAGTCCGGCGGGGCGCTGCGGCCAGGGATAGACCATGTGCCACATCAGCGCGCCTGAAAACGTCGCATGCGCACTGCAGCCGAGCCGCTCGCTTGCCTTGGCCGCCAGTTTCAGCTGGCCGACAGCCCATTCGCTCCGCGCTGCCGCGTTGCCCTGAAATTGAGGCGGGGCGAAGCCGTCGAACAGCAAGTCATAGGCAGGGTGTGTGGCCACCAGCTGTCCCTGAAGATGCGTTGAAAGCTCGGTCACTTCCACGCCATTTTCCGCGCAGATGCCCCTGATTTCATCAGCATAGGTCTGGCTCTCGGCAGCCTTGTCGAGGTCGAACAGTCGCGTGTCCCAAGTGGGGATCTGGACGCCCTTGTATCCGAGGCCACCCATGTATTTGGTGATTGCGCCGAGCGAATTGAACGGCGCTTCATCCCCGGCGAACTGGGCGAGGAATATGGCCGGACCTTTCATTGCGTTTCCCTTGTTCACAGGTCGATCCAGACTGCGCCCTTGCGGCTGGATTCAAGGCTGGCGCGCAGGAAATGCATGCCCGCCATAGTGTCTTCTATTGTCGCATAGCCGGGGTCATCGCCGACAACCTGTCCGCCGCGCAGAGCATTGCCGAAGGACTGATATATGTTGGCGAAAGCTTCCAGATAGCCTTCGGGATGGCCCGCGGGTGTGCGCTGTATCGCCAGAATGTCACTATCGAGATAGGCCCGGTTGGCACCTGCATTCCAGATCTCAGTCGGCTTGTCGCGGTAGGCGATGCGCATGGTGTTGGGTTCTTCCTGCCGCCAGTGCAGGCCGGCTTCCTCGCACCAGACATCGATCGCAAGATCGTTGATGTCGCCTGCCAGCACCTGGCTGGCCGTCAGCGTCCCCTTGCCGCCGCCGGTGAGGCGGAACAGGGCCGCGCCATCATCGTCAATACGCCGGCCCGGCAGCATGGTCAGCTCAGCGCAGATCGCGGTGATCCGCTCGCCGGTGATGTATTCGGCGAGGTTGGCGGCGTGGGTGCCGATATCGCCGAAAGCGCCCGCATCGCCCGCCTGCGCGGGATCGACCCGCCAGGCGGCCTGCTTGTTGCCATCAAGGTCGGCGGCGCGGCTCAGCCAGTCCTGCGTGTATTTGACCGCGACCCGGCGCACTTTGCCGAGTTTGCCTGACGCGACCAGACGCCGTGCCTGCTTGACGAGTGGATAGCCGGTGTAGGTATGGGTAATGGCGACGCGGCGGCCAGTGCGCGATGCTGCCTCGGCTATGGCCTTTGCATTGTCCATCGTGTCAGCAAGCGGCTTGTCGACGATCACGTCGAAACCGGCCTCCATTGCAGCTATCGCGGGCGCGGCATGCATGTGGTTTGGCGTGACGATGGCAACAGCTTCAATCCGCTGATTTGCGGGAAGGGCAGATTCGCGCGTGAGCATCTCAGCCCAGCTTCCATAGCCGCGCGCGGGGTCAATGCCGATCTCGGCAGCAGACGCGCGCGACTTTTCCGGCGTGGACGAGAAAGCCCCGGCCACGAGTTCCCAGTTTCCCGCAATGCGCGCGGCGATGCGGTGGATGCCGCCGATAAACGCGCCCTGGCCACCTCCGATCATGCCATAGCGGAGCGCGTTCACGCACGACTCCGGACAATTATGAAATGCATTTCATAGTCTCCCGCGCCCGACCTAAACCCGAAGTGTGCGGCTGACAACTGTCTGCTGACTTACACTCGGATTTAGTGGCCTCGGCAAGGGTTGACCACTTCGCGCAACCTGCGATCTTGGCGGGGATCAGGGCGGGCATTAGCGAGGCGGGATTGGAGAAGCGGGGGGCAATTTGGCTGCAGAGTGACCGGCTTCCGGTGCTCGCCGGGCTGGCCTGCCTGTTGCTCGTTGCCCTGCTGCAATTCAGCGGCATTGCCCCTGTCGACCGCCTCGGCATGCTGCTGTTCGATAGTTATCAACGAGCCGCCCCCCGGCCTTATCAGCCCGCGCCGGTGAGAGTGGTGGACATCGACGAGGAGAGCATTCGCCGCCTGGGCCAATGGCCCTGGCCGCGCACTGATATCGCCAGATTGACTGAGCAACTGTCGAAGGCCGGCGCTGCGGTCATTGCCTATGATATCGTCTTTTCCGAGCCTGACCGCACATCACCGGCGCGGATTGCCGAACGCTTGCGCCGTGATGGGCAGCAGGGCGCGGCGCTAGCTCGCCTTGCCGAGCTGCCAGACAACGATGCTAAACTGGCCGAAGCTTTTGCCAATGCGCCAGTGGTGGGCGGCTATTTTCTGGTCCTGTCCGGCGGCGGTCCGCCGCCCGTGCCCCAGACGGGAATGGCAGTCGCCGGATCGCCCTTGCAGGGGGCGGTGCCCCGATATCGCAGCGCGATCCAGTCGTTGCCGCAATTGCGCGAAGCTGCCGCAGGGGCAGGGTTCGTCACATTGCCCGGTGAGGATGACAGCATTGTCCGCAAAGCGCCGCTGCTGGCCCTGGCTGGCGGCCAGATCTTGCCCTCGCTTTCACTTGATGCGGTACGACAGGCGCAGGGCGCGGGGGCCATCGTCGTCAAGACCAGTGACGGCAGCGGCGAAGGCGGCGGCGCTGCAGGCCAGCCGGTCGCACTGAAGGTCGGGCAGTTCGAAGTGCCGCTGACGGCAGACGGCGCGATGTGGGTTCATTACACGCGCCCACAGGCCGAGCGCACCGTGCCGGCCTGGAAAGTGCTCGAAGGCGGCATGTCCGACGCGCAGATGCAGGAGACATTCGGCGGCATGATCGTCTTTGTTGGCGCGGGGGCGATTGGCCTGAGAGACCTTGTCTCGACGCCGCTTGGCACGCGTGACCTTGGCGTCATGGTCCACGCCCAGGCGGCAGAGCAGATGATTCTCGGCAAGTTCCTGATGCGGCCCGATTGGGCGCCCGGACTTGAGCGCGCGCTGCTGCTGGTCCTGGGGATAGGCATGGCGCTGGCACTGCCGCGAATGGGCGCAGTGCGCGGCGCGGCTTTGGGCGGCGTGCTGGTGGCAGGCATGATCGGCGGCAGCTGGATGGGCTTTACTGAGCGCGGCTTCCTGCTCGATCCGACCTGGCCAGTGCTGGGCCTGGTACTTGTCTATCTGACAGAAACGGCATTGACCTATTACCGCGAGGAACGCCGCCGCGCCTACATCCACGACGCGTTCGACCGTTACCTGTCGCCCGAGATGGTCAAGCGCATTGCTGCCGACCCGGGCCGGCTCGAACTGGGCGGCGAAGAGCGCGACATGACCGTGCTTTTCTGTGACATCCGCGGCTTTTCACGAGTTTCCGAGAAACTCGGTCCGCGTCAGATTGTCAGCTTCCTGATCGCCTTCCTGACGCCGATGTGCGACATCCTGCTGGCTCGAAAGGCCACAATCGACAAGTTCATCGGCGATGCGATCGTGGCGTTCTGGAATGCGCCGCTGGATGACCCCGAGCATCAGGCCAATGCCGCCCGCGCCGCACTCGACATGAACCGGCGGCTGGAGGCGCTCAACCGCGATCCTCCAGCTGGCTGGCCGGGCGGTATCCGCATCGGCATCGGCATCAATTCGGGCCTGTGCTGCGTGGGCAATATGGGCTCGGCCCAGCGCCTGTCCTATTCGCTTATTGGCGACACGGTGAACCTTGCATCGCGGATCGAAGGGCTAACCAAGTATTACGGCGTGCAGATCGCCATTGGCAGCGCGCTGGCGGCGAAGCTCCCGGCTTTTGCCTTGCTTGAGCTGGACCGGGTGCGCGTGGTCGGGCGTGACAGCCCGGAAACTGTCCATGCGCTGCTCGGTGATGAAAGCGTGGCTGCAGGCAGCGACTATGCGGCGCTGGTGGCATTGCAGGCGGAATTCCTTGCGGCATACCGCGCGCAGGATTGGCAGCCTAGCCTGGCAAAATTGGAGCAGCTCGCCCAGTATGCCCCGGCATTCGGGCTGGAGCCATTGTTCGCTCTTTACGCAGAGAGAATTGCCGCGCTTGCCGATCAGCCGGACCAAGCAGGGTGGGACGGGGTCTTCATCGCGGCTGACAAGTAACGCCGCGGCCGCCTATTTGACTTGCTGCGAATTTGGCAATGAATCGCGCGGAATGGAAGGCGCTTCCGCGGGCACCACGGGCGCGGTTTCGGTGCGCATTGCGGGCTGCGACGTGTCAGGCTGCGCGGACTCTTGCGGTTCACGCTGCTGGTCACGCGATCCCCCGACTGCGCCCATCACGCCGATCCCGACTTTGAGCAGCGTCTCAATCGTCTTTCCCGTGCCGCTTCTGCCGCGCGCGGTGCGAGCGGGCGGCGCCAGTGGTGTTTCAAGCAGGCTCTCCAGCTTCTGCAAGCCTGACCCGCTCAGCACAAATGGACCAATCGGCGCGGCTCCGGCACGCGGCACGAAAGCGGCCTGCATGGGACCCTGCAAGTTGACCGTCTGCCCGCCCGCCTCGACCGACACTGCGCCAACGGTCAGCCCCGCCTCAGTCGCCGCGCCTGGCCCGCGCAGCAGGATGAGCGACGCGGTTTGGGGATCGGCTGAAACACTTCTGCCAATGCCGCGCTCGGCCAGCGCAATGGCTATGGCATCCTCGCCCACCACACCGTCCAGCGCAGTGCCACGGATGCCGATCACGGCAATCGGCGTGCGGATGGAGGAACTGCCCCCGGGTGCCCGCCGGCCCGACAAGAAGCGGAATGCGCCTTTGGCGACGCTCGCATCGAAATTGCCGCCGCGTGCCGGATCATAAATGAAGCGATCGATTGTCAGGCGCGCATTGGCGCCGACTGTAAAAGTGGTGCGATCCAGCAGCATCAATTGCAGGCGGCTGCGCTGGCCGGTCTGCACGCGGTCTGCCAAGGCAACCCGTTCGCGCAGCACGGCGGGGTGCATTTGCGCCGCTCCGCCGCTGGCGATCGACACATCGTTGAGCACGGCCGCGGCAATGCCGATCACTGGCTGCGCACCGGCGGCAAAAGCGGCCCCGGCGATTGGCAGGGCAATCGCGAGTGCCGCCAGCGGGATCGTGCGCGCTGATTTCAGTATCCGGGCGGAGGCCATCGCCGATTCCTTTGGCTGGGGGCTGCCGGCACGGACGGCGGGGCGGCTGCTTCGCCCCTTGAGGCAGGCCGACTGGCGCAAACCGCTTGGGCCGATGCCCAGTCTGCCTTGGGGTGATCCCGCTTTTTCAGCCGCGAAAGCTGGGCAAGTCCGCCCTCACGGTCATCAATGCGGCACAGCAGCGCCGCCCGCAGCAAAAGCGCTGGCCTTGCCGCAGGTTCTACCATTAGCACCCGGTCAATCGAGGCAAGCGCGCCAAGCAGGTCGCCCTGTTCGCTCTGGCTGCGCGCCAGCGCCAGTCCGCCTGCCATTGTCGCAGTTTGCCCGGATAGCTGGTCCAGTTCGGTAGCAGGATCGCGTTGCGCCAGCGCAGGGATGGAAACTGCGGCGAGAGCGAGCGTTGAGCAAAGCCGCAGCAAGTGTTGGCCCAAAAACATGTCGCCAGTAGCCCTGCTTCTCGCCGGGCACTCGATCACTGTTTGCCGCCATAGGTGCTGGAAGTTTTGCGCTGAGGGGCCACCGTCGAATTTGGGGCCGTCTTCGTTTCTGGGGGCGGCGGTGCGCTGGCCGCCGGAACTGCGCCGGTGGTTGCTTCAGGCTGAGCCTCTGGCAGCGCGGCGGGTGCGACCGGCGCTGGCTCGGTCGTGGCTGTGGGAGCAGCAGCCGGCGTTTGCTGCTCGGTCACTGGTGCCGATCGAGAACCACTGATTGAGCCGGGATTGCGCTCCTGGCGTTCACTGCTCGGGCGCTGCGGCGGCGCGCTCGGCATGGGAACACTGGGAGCATAGCCCGTGCGCCAGCTGCCCCTGTCGCCCCGGTCATATCCGGGGTCGCCCGGATAATCATCGTAATATCCGCGCTCGTCCCGGCGGGAGCCGCGCGGCTGTGGGGCGACGTAAGTTCCGTTGCCAGCAGGTCGCGTGGCGGCGCGCCACTGGGCAAGCGAAGGGAAAATCAGGCCCTGAACCCGTGTGAGCCCGGGCAGCGACATGACGAACGGGCCAACCGGCTGTGCGCCTTCGCGGGGAATGAATACGGCCAGCATCGGCCGGTCGAGCGATACTGTTTTCCCGCCTGCGCTTACCGTTATCGCGCCAGGAATGGCGTTCCCACGCGTGGCGTTGCCCGGGCCGCGCAGGATGACCAGCGTGGCGCTTTGCGGGTCGGCATTCTGGGTCGGCCCGGCACCGCGTTCGCCGCCTGCCACGGCAATGGCGTCAGCTCCCACAACGCCATCGACAATCGTGCCGCGAATACCGATGCTGGCGGCGGGACTTGAAATCGTCGAACTGCCGCCGCGATTGGGGCGGCCCGACATAAAGCGGAAAGCACCTTTGGCCACGCTCGCGCTCACTGACCGGCCCGAGGCGGGATCGTAAACAAAGCGGTCGATCGTCAGGCGCGCATTGGCGCCGACTGTGAACGAGGAGCGATCAAGAAGCAAAATCTGGAGCTGGCTTCGCTGACCGGTCTCGACCCGGTCAGCCAGGGCGACGGGCTGGCGCGGCACGGCAGCACGCACCTGCGCCGATGGTCCCCGCGCAATCGTCACGCGGTTGAGCACGCTGGCGGCAATGCCGATCGTTGTCGGCGCATTGGCAGCCGCGACGCCGACTCCCGTTGCTGCAAGCAGCGCGGCGGCGAGGGCGATGGAAGGCAGGCGCCAGTTCATCGCGTGGTTCTCCCGGATCTCACAGCGTCACAGCGGGCGATTGCATCGCGCAGGATGTTATCTGCCACGCGGCCGCGCAGCTGGTCGAATTCCGCAGTCGATCCCGCGCGGTCATCAAGTTCGCACATCACGCCTGCGCGCAACAATTGTGCATCGCGCGCCTCGGGGTGAAGGATCAGCACGCGCTCAAGAGTCGCCAGCGCGTCGAGCAAGTTGCCATTGCTGATTTGCCGCCGGGCCAAAGCAATGCCGCCGACCGGTGCGTCGCTGGAACGGGCCATGGCCTGCAGTTCGGCGACAGTCTCTGCCGTGGCCGACGTGCCCAATGCAGCCAGCAGGAGCGCAATAAAGCAAGAGCACAGAACCCGACTTTGCCGTATCATCGCGGCCACCTCCACGTGCGGCAAAGTATAGGCGATGCGCTGCGAAAGATAGACCTTCGCTTCGATGGCAAAGGCATGCGAGCGTTCACTGCCGCTCAGCCAGCATGCCGCGGATCATCGGCTGCAAGTCTGCATCGAAGCGGGCGACATCCTCGTAACCGCCGACTCGCTCGAAATGGCTGACCAGCCGCGTCCCGTCCCAGCGGTGGAGCGCGTAGCCTGGCGGGGCATCGCGGATCAGTGCGCGGCCATCGGGATCGCCGGCGTCGATGGGCGAGAGATTGAGCGCGACCGATGGTGCGGTAGAAGGGCAGACCACCAAGGGCGCGCCCTGCCAGCTGGTGACCATGGCGCGATGAAGGTGGCCGCACAGCACGGCCCTGATCTGGCTATAACCACTGGTCGCTTCGGCAAACCGGGCGATCCACGGTTCGGCGGGATCGGGATCCATCCAGTCTATGCCCGAAACGAACGGCGGGTGATGCATGGCGATAATCGTCGGCCGATCGGGCGCCTCGGCGAGACGGTCAGACAGCCAGGTGGCGCGCTCCTCGCAGAAAGCGCCGCCGTGGCGACCCGGATCGAATGTATCGAGCATCAACAGACGCAAGTCACTCGCTTCGGTGGCGATTTGCTGGAAGCCTGCAGTTGGCACAAGATCAGGGAATGCTGCGGCCAGCCCCGCGCGGGTGTCGTGGTTTCCGGGTATCATCAGTACGGGGCATGGTGCCGCATCGATCGCCGCCGCCAGCGTGGCATAGCTCGCTCGATCGCCGTTTTCCGTGAGATCGCCGGTCAGCAGCAGCAGATCGAGTTGGTTCGGTCCGTCGAACATGCGCTCCAGCACGGCGCGCAACCGGTGCATGTTGGGCTCATCCGGGTTGCGGGGCTCAAAGCCGATGTGGATATCGGAAATCTGGCCGATCAACAGCGTGGTGCGGCTGGTTCCAAGTCCGGCAGGATGGCTCATGGTTTCAGGCCGATCACCAGCGCCGTGATGCCCGCCAGCACCAGTCCCGTGAGGAAAAGCCGGTAAGCGCGGCCCAGCCAGCGGTATTTCTTCCGCTGGAGCACTTGCCCGTTCTGGTGAAGGTCGCGCAGCATGACGCGGAAGACGCCTTCATCGCTGGTGAGGCAGGGCAGCAGTCGCTGGCAGAAGTCTTCCTCGTCGAGCTCTGAAAATGCTGCGAAGAACAACAGGTTGGCGTTGTCCGCTGAGGGCTTGGGGCGCTCCACCGAGGGCAGTACGGCCAGCACCGCGCAAATGGCCGCCAGAAAGGCGAACAGCGCCATGGTCATCAGCGCGGGCGCAAATCGGCCGCTGCCAGCCTGCCCGACCGATATGGTGAAGACCACCATGGTCGCGGCGAGCAGGATGCTCGCCTTCTGGTCTGCCATCTGGCTGAGCGAGAGATTGGACTGCACGGCAGTGCGAACAAGATGAATGGCCTGAGCCGAATATGCAGGCGGTGTTTCAGCCATTTGTGCTTGCAGCCTTCCTGATCTTGCAGGGGTGATAGCGCGTGCAAGCGGCGGAGCAAGTGCCCAGGCATAGAATGGCCCGCCGCGTCAGGGGGCGCGGCGGGCCAAGCTTTCCTCCCCAGGAAAACTTTATCGCATGGGTTCAGCCGCGCGCTGCACTGCCGAGCCGGTGATAGAGGTTGCTGTACTTCACGGAATCAGGCGAATCCTCGTTGTGCTGCAGATAATAGCGCACGGCTTCTTTGAGCAGCTTGAAGTCCTCGTTGGAAAGAACGGCGCGGGATCGGGCTGGCTCCGGCATGGCTGGATTCCTTTCAGGTTCGCTGCGTTATGCCGCGAACTGGTTCATCGTGTTGTCCTTGCCGCCCGCCTTGAGAGCGGCTTCGCCGGCAAAGTATTCCTTGTGATCGTCACCGATGTCGGAACCCGACATGTTCTGGTGCTTCACACAGGCAATGCCCTGACGGATTTCCTGGCGCTGGACGTTCTTGACATAGCCCAGCATGCCCTGATCGCCAAAGTATTCGCGCGCCAGATTGTCCGTGCTGAGCGCGGCCGTGTGATAGGTCGGCAGCGTGATCAGGTGATGGAAAATGCCCGCGCGCTTGGCGGCATCGCGCTGGAAGGTGCGGATGCGCTCGTCGGCTTCAGCGGCCAGTTCGCTCTCGTCATAATCCACGCTCATCAGCTTGGTACGGTCGTAGGCCGACGTATCCTTGCCTTCAGCGGCCCAGGCATCAAACACCTGCTGGCGGAAGTTCAGCGTCCAGTTGAAGCTGGGCGAATTGTTGTAAGTCAGCTTGGCGTTGGGGATCACTGCGCGGATGCGGTCAACCATGCCGGCAATCTGTTCGATGTGCGGCTTTTCGGTCTCGATCCACAGCAGGTCGGCGCCGTTCTGCAGGCTGGTGATGCAATCGAGCACGCAGCGATCCTCACCAGTGCCGGGGCGGAACTGATACAGGTTCGAAGGCAGGCGCTTGGGGCGCATCAGCTTGCCGTCACGGGCAATCAGAACATCGCCGTGGCCCAGATTGGCGGGATCGACTTCCTCGCAATCGAGGAAGCTGTTGTACTGGTCGCCGATGTCGCCCTTCTCGCGGGTGTAGGCGATTTGCTTGGTCAGGCCCGCGCCGAGCGAATCCGTGCGCGCGACGATGATGCCGTCGTCGATACCCAGCTCCATGAAGGCATAGCGGCAGGCGCGAATCTTGGCGACGAAGTCCTCGTGCGGAACCGTAACCTTGCCGTCCTGATGGCCGCACTGCTTTTCGTCGGACACCTGGTTTTCGATTTGCAGCGCGCAGGCGCCCGCTTCGATCATCTTCTTTGCCAGCAGATAGGTGGCCTCAGCATTGCCGAAGCCCGCATCGATATCGGCAATGATCGGCACAACGTGGGTCTCATAGTTGTCGATCGCATGCTGGATGCGCTTGGCTTCGACTTCGTCACCGCGCTCGCGCGCGGCGTCGAGGTCGCGAAACATCATGCCCAGTTCGCGCGCATCGGCCTGCTTGAGGAATGTGTAGAGCTCCTCGATCAGTGCGGGGACCGAGGTCTTCTCGTGCATCGACTGATCGGGCAGGGGGCCGAATTCGCTGCGCAGCGCGGCGATCATCCAGCCCGAAAGATAGAGGTAACGGCCCTTGGTCGTGCCGAAATGCTTCTTGATCGAGATCAGCTTCTGCTGCCCGATGAAACCGTGCCAGCAGCCGAGCGACTGGGTGTACTGCGAAGGATCGGCGTCATAGGCCGCCATGTCGCGGCGCATCGTGGCCGCAGTGAAGCGAGCAATGTCGAGACCCGTGCGGAAGCGGTTCTGCAGGCGCATGCGAGCCACCGATTCCGGCTCGATCCCTGTCCAGGTTTCCTGGAACCGGCTGATGCTGTTGCCGGATTCGGTAATCGACTGCTGGTAGGTCACGATGATAGTCCTTCTAGTGCCGTGGCGGCGATGTGAATGTGGAGGCCGGATATCGCGCTGTTGTGCATTGCCGCAATGCCATACGGAGTCGGCCTGTAAGACTTTACATATTTTCCTTGTAAAGTTGTGTTGTTGTGACAAGCTGGCCGAAATGGCTGATTCCCAACCACTCTATCTTGGCCCCAGGCTGAAGCGACTTCGGCGCGAACTGGGGCTGACTCAGCTTGCCATGGCCGAGGATCTCGACATTTCGCCGAGCTATGTCGCCCTGCTTGAGCGCAACCAGCGTCCCCTCACCGTGCCGCTGCTGCTACGCCTTGCGCGCACTTACAAGCTCGACGTGGCCGATCTGGCAGCAGACGACGGCAGTGACTATGCCCGGCGGCTGGTCGAAGTGCTGCGCGACCCCATTTTCGCTGACATCGACATGCCGCCGCTGGAAATCGCCGACGCGGCAGCGAATTTCCCGGGGATCAGCGAGGCGTTGCTGCGGGTTCACGGGGCCTATCGCCGCGAACAGGCCGTGCTGGCAGAGCGTCGCGTTGGAGGGGAGGCGGATGGCGGCCTTGACCCCGTGGGCGAGGCACGCCGGTTCGTCGCCTCGCAGCGCAATTACTTCCACGACATCGATATTCGCGCGGAAGAGCTCGCGGCGGAACTGGCGGAAAAAGGCGGCGCCGAGGCATGGCTCAAAAGCCGTGGCACCCGCATCCGGTTCCTGCCGTATAATGTGATGGGCGGTGCCTTGCGCCGCTATGACCGGCACAACGAACAGCTTCTGATCGATGAAACACTGCCCCGACCGACGCGGGCCTATCAGTTGGCCGTGCATATCGCCTACACGGCGATGCGCGCGCAAATCAACGTCGTGGTGCGAGGGGCCGATCTTTCCAGCGATACTGCCCGCGTGCTCGTGCGCCGCGCCCTGGCGGGTTATGGCGCCGCGGCCATGCTGATGCCTTATGCGGCATTCGCCGCCGCGGTCGAGGCGCAGCGTTACGATCTCGAGATTCTGAGCCGCCTGTTCGACACCAGCTTCGAGCAGACCGCCCACCGCCTGACCACACTGGGGCGCCCTGGAATGGAGCGTGTCCCCTTCTTCTTCATCCGCGTCGATCCCGCCGGGAATGTCTCCAAGCGGCTCGACGGCGCAGGCTTTCCATTTGCCGCGCATGCGGGGGGCTGCCCGCTGTGGTCGCTCCATTCGACTTTCCGCATGCCGGATGAAGTAGTGACGCAGTGGCTCGAACTGCCTGACGGCGCACGCTTCTTTTCGATCTCCCGCACAGTGAGCGCGGGCGGCGGCGGACATGGCCGGCCGCGGATGTTGCGGGCGATTGCGCTGGCCTGCGCCGGAGAGCATGCACCTGCACTTGTGTACGCTCAGGGCATCGATCCGGTCAGGGTCGTCCCGACACCGATCGGCGTGACCTGTTCGCTGTGCCACCGCGCGCAATGCACTGCGCGCGCGGTTCCACCGATCGGCCGGGATATCCTGCCCGACGACTATCGCCGCGATGCCGAGCCGTTTGCTTTCTCGGAAAGCTGAGGCCAACCTGCTTGTCTGCCCGCACGGAGGATGACGTGAGCGCACCGATCCTGACCACCAGCCTAGATCTCACCTGCCAAGAGGCAAAGGCGCGCGATGTCCACAACCGCGCGTTGGCGGCGGATCTGCGAGCAGCAGTGGCGAAGGCAGCTCTGGGCGGAGATGAGAAGTCCCGCTCGCGTCACACCAGCCGGGGCAAGCTACTCCCGCGCGAGCGTGTCGAACGGCTGCTCGATCCCGGCTCGCCCTTGCTCGAGATCGGCCAGCTGGCGGCGGGCGGACTATATGATGACGAAGTGCCCGGCGCGGGCCTGATCACCGCAATCGGCCGCGTCTCGGGCCGCCAGTGCATGATCGTGTGCAATGATGCCACGGTGAAGGGCGGCACATACTATCCGATGACGGTGAAGAAGCACCTGCGCGCGCAGGAAATTGCCGAGGCAAACCACCTGCCATGTATCTATCTGGTCGACTCTGGCGGGGCCAACCTGCCGCATCAGGCCGAAGTCTTTCCCGACCGCGATCATTTCGGCCGCATCTTCTTCAATCAGGCACAAATGAGCGCCAAGGGCATTCCGCAGATTGCCTGCGTCATGGGTTCATGCACCGCTGGCGGGGCTTACGTTCCTGCAATGAGCGACGAGTCTGTGATCGTGAAGCAGCAAGGCACTATCTTTCTTGCCGGGCCGCCGCTGGTGAAAGCGGCAACCGGCGAGGAAATCAGCGCCGAAGACCTCGGCGGCGGCGACCTGCATGCCCGCAAGTCAGGCGTAGCCGATCATCTGGCCGAAAATGACGAGCATGCGCTGACCATTGTGCGCGACATTGTCAGCCACTTGGGGGCTGTCCACGCCCACAGCCAACCGCTCAAGGAACCACGCCAGCCCAAATATGACACCGAAGAACTCTATTCGATCATCCCCGAGGACGTGCGCGCGCCCTACGATGTTCACGAAGTGATCGCGCGGCTGGTGGATGCATCTGAGTTCCACGAGTTCAAGGCGCTCTACGGCTCGACGCTCGTCTGCGGCTTTGCCCACATCTGGGGCATGCCCGTGGCGATTCTCGCCAACAACGGAATTCTGTTTTCCGAAAGTGCGCAGAAGGGCGCACACTTGATCGAGCTGGCATGCCAGCGCAGGATTCCGCTGCTGTTCCTGCAGAATGTGTCGGGCTTCATGGTCGGCGGCAAATACGAGGCCGAAGGCATCGCCAAGCATGGCGCCAAGCTGGTGACGGCCGTGGCGACGGCAAACGTGCCCAAGATCACCGTGATCATCGGCGGCAGCTTCGGCGCGGGAAATTATGGCATGTGCGGGCGCGCCTTCAATCCGCGCTTCCTGTTCAACTGGCCCAATGCGCGGATTTCAGTGATGGGCGGCGAACAGGCGGCAAGCGTGCTGGCGACAGTTCACCGCGATGCCGACAAGTGGGACGAGCGGGAGGCGGAGGCCTTCAAGGCACCGATCCGGCAGAAGTATGAGCTTGAAGGGAATCCCTATTATGCCACCGCGCGGCTGTGGGACGACGGTGTGATCGATCCGGTGCAGACGCGGGATGTGCTGGGGCTTGCGCTGGCGGCGAGTCTGGAAGCGCCGATGCGAGATCGGCCGACTTTTGGGGTGTTCAGGATGTGAAGAAGCCAAGTACCACATTAGAGTTAGAGATGTTCGGTCGTGAACGGCTTTCTAAGCACTTCTTTATGCGCGACTTTCTCTATTCGGATATCGCCTCGATACATGGTTTCAATAACGTGCCAGACAATCCTGACTTGGCGATTGAGGTAGGGAAGAAACTTTGTGGCGAGTTGCTTGAGCCCTTGGAAGAGCGATTTGGACGAGTTGCCATCCGCTCTGCTTTTCGATCGAGTGAAGTGAACGGTTTTGGCAACGCAATGCAGCTCGCAAAAAGGAAGGGTTACACTTGCGCCTCAAAGGACAAGAATTTCGGGCATCACATATGGGATGTTCCCGATAAGCGTGGCGCTCTCGGCGCAACTGCATGCATCGTCATACCTTCGTTCTGGGACCAATTTCAAGATGACGGCGACTGGAAAATACTGGCGTGGTGGGTTCACGATAATTTGCCATATTCGGAGATGGAGTTTTACGGGCTCGAAAAGCGCTGGGCATTCAATTTGACTTGGAGTGAGCAGCCGGAGCGTTCGATTTATAGTTATCCCGGCGGTTATTTAACGCGGCCTGGAAAGGAAAATCACGTCGGTTCTCACGAGAAGCTATGGTCAGGAATCGAAAAGGCGTTCCGATGATCCATTCCCTCCTCATCGCCAACCGGGGCGAAATCGCCTGCCGAATCATTCGCACGGCGCGGGCGATGGGGATTCGCACGGTTGCGGTCTATTCCGATGCCGACGCCAAGGCGCTGCATGTGCGGCGGGCGGACGAGGCCGTGCACATCGGCCCGTCGCCAGCACGTGAGTCTTACCTTGTCGGTGAGAAGATAATCGCCGCAGCCAAGGCGACGGGGGCCGAGGCGATCCATCCCGGCTATGGCTTCCTCTCGGAGAACGCCGAATTCGCGCAGGCGGTAATCGACGCGGGCCTCGTCTGGGTTGGCCCGAAGCCCGCCAGTATCGCCGCGATGGGCCTGAAGGACGCAGCCAAGAAGCTGATGGCCGAGGCGGGCGTGCCGGTGACGCCGGGCTATCTGGGCGAAAATCAGGACCCGGAGCATCTCGCCAGGGAGGCCGCGAAAGTCGGCTATCCGGTGCTGATCAAGGCTGTCGCGGGCGGGGGCGGCAAGGGAATGCGGCTGGTGGAAGCGCCTGCCGGTTTCGCCGATGCACTCGCCTCATGCCAGCGCGAAGCGGCAGCCTCGTTCGGCAATGGCCATGTCCTGATCGAGAAACATATCCAGCGGCCCCGGCACATCGAAGTGCAGGTGTTCGGCGACAGCCACGGCAACATCGTCCACTTGTTCGAGCGCGATTGCTCGCTCCAACGGCGACACCAGAAAGTGATCGAGGAAGCCCCCGCGCCGGGGATGAATGAAGCAACCCGCGCCGAGCTGTGTGCGATTGCAGTGAAAGCGGCGAGGGCGGTGGATTATGTCGGCGCGGGAACCGTGGAATTCATCGCCGATGTCTCCGAAGGCCTGCGCGCCGACCGCATCTGGTTCATGGAAATGAACACCCGGCTGCAAGTCGAGCATCCGGTCACTGAGGAGATCACTGGGGTCGATCTGGTGGAATGGCAGCTCAAGGTGGCGAGCGGCGAGGCGTTGCCGAAGCGGCAGGAGGAGCTTTCGATCAACGGCTGGGCGATCGAAGCGCGGCTCTATGCAGAGGATCCGGCGAAGGGGTTTTTGCCGTCCGTTGGAGGTCTCTACAATTTCGCACTTCCCGATAATTGCCGGGTCGACGCAGGGGTCGAGGAAGATGACGAAATTACGCCGTACTATGACCCCATGGTCGCAAAATTTATCGTTCATGCAAGTGAGCGAGGCACAGCCATCCAACTGCTTTCCGACGCATGTGGTGGTGTTGAAGTTCAACCAGTGCGAACCAATGCTTGGTTTCTTAAGCGCTTGCTGGATCAACGCGACGTTCGCGTCGGCCTTTTGACAACCAACTTCATCAATGAAAAGGCCGAGGAGCTTCTGTCGCCACCGCATCCCAGCGCGATGGTCCTCCAGATCGCCGCCGCATCTGTTGCTGACCATTTTGAGGTTCGTGACGAAAGCGACCCAAGCAGAATAAGGCGCGCGCTTCGAGGATTTCGCGTGAACGCTGCCCCGAGATATCAGGCAAAACTGCTTGTCGACGGATCCATTGAGACCGTGAGTGTGGTCGAGGATGACGACAGCATCGTCTCGGAAGGTTGGCGCCGACCATCTCAGCTTATCGGTGAGGGCGGTGAGATAATTGCATTCGAACACGGTGCGATGTTCGAGATTACACTGCATGAGCCGCGCGGGACGGGTGAAAAGGGCATCACCTCCGGCACCATCCGCTCCCCCATGCCCGGCAAGATCATCGAGGTCGAGGCGCGCAAGGGCGACATCGTCGCCAAAGGTCAAAAGCTTCTCACGCTAGAGGCGATGAAGATGGAGCACAGCCTTGTCGCGCCATTCGATGGCGTGGTTGCCGAAATGAATGCCAAGGTTGGGGCGCAGGTGCAGGTTGAAGCGCTGCTGGCGAAGATTGTGAAGGTGGAAGAATAGCCGATTCGACAAGCTCAGGATGAGCGGTTCACGGGAATTGGAGGAATAAATGCCAGGCCGCTACTTCAACGAATTGACCCTGGGCGACAAGATGACCCACCAGCCCAGCCGCACGGTCACGGAAACCGATAACCTGCTGTTCTCGGCGATGACTCACAACACCCAGCCGCTCCATCTCGATGCTGAATTCGCGCGGGCAAGCGAGTTTGGTCAGATCCTGGTCAATTCGACTTTTACGTTCAGCCTTGCAGTGGGTCTGTCCGTAGCAGACACGACCGCGGGCACGCTGGTGGCCAATCTTGGCTACGACAAGATCGTCACGCCCCGTGCGACATTCATAGGCGACACGCTGACCTGCACCAGCGAAGTTGTGGAACTGCGCGAGTCCCGCTCACGGCCGGAATGCGGCGTCGTTGTCTTCCGCCATTCGCTGACCAATCAGCGCGGCGAGGAAGTGCTTTCCTGCCTGCGCGCCGCACTGCTCAAAAAGCGGAGCACCTGAGCCACTTTTCTAATGTGTTGCCATTAACCCAGGCGAGTGTCATGAAGCGCGCTGACTTTGATTCGCTAATCCTTCCCAACAAGGGAGGGGCATGAGGGTGGGTTGCATCGGGAGAGGATGCACAATTTGGCCGACAAGGCCTTGAACCCACCCTCATTGATATTCTCAGTTCGCAATCCAGCTCGCAATAACCTCAGGCAATGCTGGCGACCTGGCCGGCCTCAGCGCATCAATTCGCGGACAAAGCCCACCAGACCGGTCTGGCGCGCACGGCGCAGGCGCTCGGCGGCGAGGATCTGCACGACTTTGCCGAAGCACTCGTCGATATCGTCATTGACCACGACGTAGTCATACCCGTCCCAGTGGCTGATTTCCGCCTGGGCACGTTCCATGCGCGCCGCGATAACCTCGGCGCTGTCAGTCGCGCGTGAAGTCAGGCGGCGGCGCAGTTCGTCGAGGCTGGGGGGCAGCAGAAACACCCGCACCACATCGGTTTCCATGCGCTGGTAAAGCTGCTGGGTACCCTGCCAATCGATGTCGAAGAGAAAGTCCTGCCCGTCCTTCAGGCCCGCCTTTATCTGCGCTTTTGGCGTGCCATAGCTGTTGCCGAAGACGTGCGCCCACTCGAGGAATTCGCCGGCTTCGACCATATGGTCAAATTCGGCCTGGCTGGCGAAATGGTAGTCACGGCCTTCGATTTCGCCGGGCCGCATGGGGCGGGTGGTAACCGAAACAGACAGGCGTATGGCCTCGTCATGCGCAAGCAGGCGGCGCGAAATCGTCGTCTTGCCAGCGCCGGAGGGCGACGACATGATGAACATCAGCCCGCGCCGCTGAAGCGCATCGGCCCGGGAAATTGTTCGGGTCATTGCGCTTCGCCGTCTGTGTTCTGCGCGGGATCACTCGCCGCGTGGCGCCGGTCATAAAGCATCTTGGCGATAAGTCCGCCGCCGACGACAATCGCGCCAGGGACCGAGCGTGTGGCAATGCGCGTGAGGGCAAGGCCCGCAATGCCTTTGCCCAGGCCTGATGCGGCCTTTGGCGCGGCGGGGGCATATTTGCTCACCGTGCGGTCGAGCAACTTGCCGCCGCCGATGCGGATCAGCTTGGCGATCAGGCGAGGGGCCATGGCAGCGCTGCCCGCCCGTTATTTCTTGCGGCCAAAATCGACCGATACGACATTCGACCCGGCTTTGGGCGCCGGCTTGTCAGGATCGCCGTCGCCGCTGCTGTCCGGAGCGTCGTTTTCGGCCATCTCGTGTTCGCTGCCTTCGTCGTCGGCCAGGTCTGCCTGGAAGCGAAGGCCGAAATCGACTGCCGGATCGACGAAAGCCGTAATCGCCGAATAGGGCACGACCAGTTTGGCAGGAACCTGATTGAAAGTCAGTCCGACCGAGAACGATTCATTGTCCGCCGCCAGGTCCCAGAACTTGTTCTGGAGCACGATAGTCATCTCGTCGGGAAAGCGTTCGCGCAAATGCGCGGGGATAGACACCCCCTGCGATCCGGTGCGAAAGGTGATATAGAAATGATGATTGCCCGGAAGCGTGCCGCCCTCGGCCACGATCTGGCCAAGCACCCGGCCGACAACGGCGCGCAGTGCCTCCTGCACGATTTCATCGTAGGGGATCAGGCTATCGGGTGCACCATCGTTCATGCCTGGTGAAGTGGCCCCGTGAAATCGGCCGGTCAAGGGGGCTTGGCCGGAAAATCCCCGATTCAGCGGCCCAGATTAACCAGCATTGATTCCCGCGCCTTGCGCTCTATAGGCCTTGTGCCATGCCTAATCCCCAGCGCACTGCACGGATCGAACGCAAGACCAGCGAAACCCGGATCGCGGTCGAGGTCAATCTCGACGGCACCGGGGCCTATCAGGTTTCGACCGGAATCGGCTTTCTCGATCACATGATCGAGCAGTTCTCGCGCCATTCGCTGATCGACATTACCTGCAAGATCGACGGCGACCTGCATGTCGACCAGCACCACACCACGGAAGACAGCGCGATTGCCATCGGCCAGGCCATTCTCCAGGCGCTGGGCGACAAGGCGGGGATCGGCCGTTACGGCATGGCCTACTCGCCGATGGACGAGGCGCTTTGCCGCATTGCGCTTGATATATCCGGCCGCCCCTGGCTTGTGTGGAATGCTGCATTCACGCAGGAGCGTCTGGGCGAAATGGACACCGAGCTGTTCCAGCACTGGTTCCACTCGATCGCGCAGGCGGTGGGCATCACGCTGCATATCGAACTGCTATACGGCGAGAACAACCACCACATCATCGAAGGCATCTTCAAGGGATTCGCCCGCGCGATGCGGCAGGCAGTGGAACTTGATGTGCGCAAGGCGGGGGCCATTCCCTCAACCAAGGGACAGTTAGGTGGCTGAGATTGTCGCGTTGGTCGATTACGGCGCCGGTAATCTGCAATCGGTAATGAATGCGCTCAGGACCGCAGGTGCGGAGCGGGTCGAGCTGACGTCGGACCCCTATGTCGTGCGCGCGGCGGACCGCGTAGTGCTGCCCGGTGTCGGCAGTTTCAAGGCCTGCGCCGAGGGGCTGCGCGGGGTCGATGGTATGATCGAGGCGATGCATGAACGGGTGTTCGTCGGCGCGGCGCCGTTTCTGGGCATATGCGTGGGCATGCAATTGCTGGCCACGCGCGGACTGGAGCATGGCGAAACGCCGGGGCTGGACTGGATCGCGGGCGAAGTGCGCGAGATTGAAGTGACCGATCCGGCGATCAAGATCCCGCACATGGGCTGGAACGATGTCGCGCCCATGCCGCACAAGAATGGCGCAGCGCTGATCGAGCCGGGCGAGGCATATTTCCTACATTCCTATCACTTCGTCGCTGACGATGGCCACGATGTCGCCGCGTTGACCGATCATGGTCGCAGCGTCGTGGCGGCTGTGGCGCGGGATAATCTGGTGGGCGTGCAGTTCCACCCTGAGAAGAGCCAGACTTATGGGCTGGAGTTTTTGAGCCGGTTTCTGGAGTGGAAGCCATGATGCGGTTTGAAATCCTCCCCGGCACGGGGAGGGGGACCGCCAGCGGAGCTGGTGGTGGAGGGGGCTCGCGGTCTTGCGCGCCCTTATTGAAGTTCTGCCATGCGGAGGGCCCCCTCCACCACCTTCGGTGGTCCCCCTCCCCGTGCCGGGGAGGATTTTCTGCATGATCGTCTTTCCAGCCATCGACCTCAAGGCCGGTCAGGTCGTGCGCCTGGCCGAAGGCGATATGGACCGCGCCACTGTCTATGGCGACAACCCCGCCGCGCAGGCGCTGCTGTTTGCCGAAGCGGGCGCGCAGTACCTGCACGTGGTCGATCTCGACGGCTCGTTTGCCGGCCGCGCGGAGAACCGCGAGGCAGTGGAAGCGATCCTTGAGGCGTTCCCCGGCCATGTGCAGCTGGGTGGCGGCATCCGCACTCGTGAGGCTGTTTCCGGTTGGTTCGATCTGGGTGTGAGCCGCGTGGTCATGGGCACGGCGGCGCTCAAAGACCCGGATTTCGTCAAGGACATGGCGAAGGAATATCCCGGCGGTATCGTCGTCGCCGTGGACGCGCGCGACGGTCTGGTGGCGACCGAGGGCTGGGCGGAAGTCTCCGAAGTCTCGATTTATGACATGGCCCGCCGTTTCGAGGATGCCGGTGTCGCTTCGCTGCTGTTCACTGATATCGGCCGCGACGGCATGCTCAAGGGCTGCAATATCGAGGCGACTGTTGACCTGGCGCGGCGCACCGATCTGCCGGTGATCGCCAGCGGCGGGGTTAAGGGCCTCGACGATATCCGCATGCTGGCGCTGCTGGCGCGTGATGGCATTGAAGGCGTGATTACCGGGCGCGCGCTCTATGACGGGCGGCTGGACCTGGCCGCGGCGATTGCGCTGGCGGAGGCGGCGTGATGGCCCCTCTCCAAGCTTTGCTAGCCGCCAAGGCGGCAAGCTGCGCTATCCTCTCCCCGGCGGGGAGAGGATACGAAGGCTTGGCGGCTTGTCTGCCTAGCCGCAGTTGGAGAGGGCATTTGGCCCCATGACCGTCCGCATCCGCGTCATCCCCTGTCTCGACGTCGCCGATGGCCGGGTGGTCAAGGGCGTGAACTTCATCGACCTGAAAGACGCTGGCGATCCAGTCGAACAGGCGCGGGCCTATGATCTGGCCGGGGCGGACGAGCTGTGTTTCCTCGACATCACCGCTAGCCACGAGGCGCGCGGCACTCTGCTCGATATTGTCCGGCGCACGGCAGAAGTCTGCTTCATGCCGCTGACCGTCGGCGGCGGGGTGCGCACGGTGGAGGATGCTCGCGCGCTGTTGCTGGCTGGCGCGGACAAGGTTGCGGTGAACAGTGCTGCCGTCTCGCGGCCCGAAGTCGTGGCGGACATTGCCGCGAAGATGGGCAGCCAGTGCATTGTCGCCTCGGTCGATGCGCGGCGGAGCGGGCAGGGATGGGAAATCTTCACCCATGGCGGCCGCAAGGCGACGGGAATTGACGCTGTCGCCCATGCGGTGAAGCTTGCCGAACTGGGCGCGGGCGAACTGCTGGTTACCTCGATGGACGGCGACGGCACACAGGCGGGCTATGACCTTGAACTGACTCGCGCGATTGCCGATGCCGTTTCTGTTCCGGTGATTGCCTCGGGCGGGGTCGGTACGCTCGATCATCTGGTCGAAGGCGTAACCAAAGGCCATGCCAGCGCCGTGCTCGCCGCCTCGATCTTCCATTTCGGCACCTATTCGATTGCCGATGCCCATGCAGCCTTGCGCGCCGCTGGCCTTCCGGCACGGGCTTGATGGCATCTTGACCGCGCTGGCCGCGCGCCGCAAAGCCTGCGTCATGACTGATCGAACGACCCTGGAGCGCCTTGAGGCGACTATTGCATCGCGGCGCGGCGGCGATGCCGAGGCGAGTTATGTCGCCAAGCTGTTGGCCAAGGGCCTGCCCAAGATTGCCCAGAAAGTGGGAGAGGAAGCCACTGAGTCCGTCATTGCAGCGCTCAGTGGCAGCCGCGAGGAACTGACAGGCGAGGCGGCCGACCTGCTGTTTCACTTGCTGGTGCTGCTCGCCGCGCGCGACATTCCGCTGGCCGACGTGCTGGCTGAGCTTGATCGCCGGGAAGGCACCAGCGGCATTGTTGAGAAAGCTTCCCGGAGCGAGAAGTAATGCCAATCGACGCCAGCCTGCCTTACGACGACAACAACATCTTCGCCCGCATCCTGCGCGGCGAACTACCATGCAACAAGGTCTATGAGGACGAATGGAGCCTCGCCTTCCATGACATCCGTCCGCAGGCCCCGGTGCATGTGCTGGTCATCCCCAAGGGAAGCTATGTGGGCTGGGACGACTTCGCCGCCAATGCGAGTGATGCCGAGATAGCCGGCTTCACCCGCGCGATCGGCGCGGTCGCGCGGCAATTGGAACTCACGTCCGGCTACCGGCTGATGGTCAACATGGGCCATGACGGCCACCAGGAAGTGCCGCACCTGCATGTCCATATTTTCGGCGGTCGTCAGTTCTGGGTGATGATCGCGGGTTAATTGCCTGACCGTTACGTGCCTGCGTTGACGGCCCGGTCAGCCGTCTGCCACGATGTCATCGAAAAATATCCGGGATGACAATGCTATGGCGCGGGGTGAGGGCGAGACGGCGGACTACCATGCGGACGGGCTGGCAACGCCGCGCCGCTGGTTCGCGATCATATCGGTCTCGCTTGGCACGCTTGCCTCGTGCCTCGATTCGGGCATGCTCAACGTCGCTTTGCCGACGCTTTCGCGGGAGTTGCACGCCCCGCCATCATCAGTCGTGCTGCTTGTCACGGTCTATCAGTTGGTAATGATCATGGCAGTGCTGCCATTCTCGGCGCTGGGTGAGCGGATCGGCCTGCGCCCGCTCTACCAGATCGGACTGATGGTCTATGCCGCCGCAACCTTGATGTTTTTCGTCGCCGATTCGTTGCCTGCATTCATTATAGTGCGGACCTGTCAGGCACTCGGGGCCGCGGCGACGTTCAGTGTCGCATCGGCGATTGTGCGATCGATCTACCCGCAGGCCACGCTAGGTCGCGGCATTGCTTTCAACGGTGCGCTCGGCACGATTTCAGCCTCATTGGCGCCGGGGCTGGGCGGAGTGTTCCTGACTTACATGGACTGGCGCTGGCTGTTCATGGTCGGCCTGCCGATTGGCTTGCTATCGTTCGTTTTCGGGCGAAAGTCTTTGCCCGACCCCCACGGTCACAGCGAACCTTACGACTTCGTGGCAGCGGGGCTTTGCGCGCTTACCTTCGGCATCACAGTGGTTGGGCTGGAAAGCGCCGTCCACGGAGGATCGCTGGTAATTGCTGCCGTTCTCGTAGTGATCGGTGTCGCGACGGGCACATATTTCGTCCGCCGGGAAAGCCGGCAGGCGCTGCCAGTTTTCCCGGTCGACATTCTGAGATACCGGCCCGTGGCTCTGACAACGCTGGCCTGGTTTACCTGTGCCGTGGTCAGCATGGCGGTGCTCGTCACCCTGCCATTCCGGCTCCAGCACCAATATAACTACTCCCCGCTCGAAGTGGGCCTCGTGCTCGCCTCGTGGCCGTTTGCCATGGCAGCGGCGGCGCTCGTTTCAGGGTGGCTTTCGGACCGCATCAGCGCAAGTGTACTCGGTGCCATCGGCATGGCGATTACAGCATGCGGCACCTTGACGCTCGCGTTTCTTCCGCCGGATCCATCGCACTTCGATCTTGTCTGGAGGATGATGCTCGGATCCATTGGCATAGGGATTTTCAACTCGCCGACCTCGCGGTTCATCGTTCTCTCTGCCCCGAGGCCGCGCGCCGCTGCCGCTGGCGGCCTGAGCCAGACCTCGCGGCTGGCGGGCCAGACGGTCGGCGCTACACTTTCTGCCGCCTTGCTTGCATTGGGCGTGGGCGAGGGCAACCTGCCGCCGCTGATTTCCTGCACGCTGAGCCTGTTTGCCTTGCTCTGCTGCCTGTTGGCCCTGCGGGCGGCGCGCGGCTCTTCAGCGGAGAAAACGGCGGTGATCGAACCCTCGGCGGCCTGACGCAGCCTGCTCATTTGGCTTTTGGGCCAATTTTTACGTAAGGCGTTCGCGTCGCTATCGCTTGACTGCATCTGACACTTCCCCTACCGGCCCACGCTTCCCGAGCAGGTTTTGCCTGCGCTGGATCTATTGAGCTGAACATTGCCGGGGCGCGCATTTCGCGCAAACCGTCAAAGTAACCCGGCCCCTGCGGCAGGGTGGAGCGTTCTTCGGCTCGCACAAGTGCCTCGGGGCAAGGCCCCGGTTTTGGCGCATGCGCGATTCGCGAAATGCCTTCACTTTTCGCCGTACTGGCCACCAACAAGGTGAAGAGTACTTCATGCCGACTATCAACCAGCTGGTCCGCAAGGGCCGCGTGCCGCAAAAGGCCAAGAGCAAAGTCCCGGCGATGGAGCAGAACCCGCAAAAGCGCGGCGTCTGCACACGCGTCTATACGACGACCCCGAAGAAGCCGAACTCGGCCTTGCGCAAGGTGGCGAAGATTCGCCTGACCAATGCCCGCGAAGTCATTTCGTACATTCCGGGCGAGGGCCACAACCTGCAGGAGCACTCGGTGGTGCTGATCCGTGGCGGCCGCGTTCGCGACCTTCCCGGCGTTCGCTATCACGTGCTGCGCGGCGTGCTCGACACCCAGGGCGTCAAGGATCGCAAGCAGAGCCGTTCGAAGTACGGCGCCAAGCGTCCGAAGTGACGGCCCCGGCAGGCCGTCATCCTGAACTCGTTTCAGGATCCATGGCGCCGCCAGGTCAGGTTTAGGAATTCATACGGCTGAGCTAACTGCCCGATAGACCCTGAAACAAGTTCAGGATGACGAATTCGGAAAAATAAAGTTCAAGCCGGTTGATATAAAGGAATAATGCGATGTCACGTCGTCGTCGTCCCGAGAAGCGGATTATCCTGCCGGATCCCAAGTATGGTGATCAGGTGCTGTCGAAGTTCATGAACAACCTCATGCTCGACGGTAAGAAGTCGGTTGCCGAAAGCATTGTTTACGGTGCGATGGAAACCATGGAGACCAAGGCCAAGGGCAATCCGGTCGAAATGTTCCATTCGGCTCTGGAAAACGTCAAGCCGCAGATCGAAGTGCGCAGCCGCCGCGTCGGTGGTGCGACTTACCAGGTTCCCGTCGAAGTCCGCCCCGAGCGCGCCCAGGCCCTGGCGATCCGCTGGCTGATCACCGCCGCGCGCAATCGCAGCGAGACCACTATGTCGGCCCGCCTGTCGGCCGAACTGCTCGACGCCGCCAACAACCGCGGCAACGCGGTCAAGAAGCGCGAAGACACCCACCGCATGGCAGACGCCAACCGCGCGTTCAGCCACTACCGCTGGTAAAAGGAAGACCTGATCATGGCCCGCAGCCATCCCCTTTCGATGTACCGCAATATCGGTATTATGGCGCACATCGACGCCGGCAAGACCACGACTACCGAGCGCATTCTTTATTACACCGGCAAGTCGTACAAGATCGGCGAAGTCCATGACGGCGCGGCCACGATGGACTGGATGGAGCAGGAGCAGGAGCGGGGGATCACGATCACCTCGGCTGCGACGACCTGTTTCTGGAACGATCACCGCATCAACATCATCGACACCCCCGGTCACGTCGACTTCACGATCGAAGTCGAACGTTCGCTGCGCGTGCTCGACGGCGCTGTGGCCTGTTTCGACGGTGTTGCCGGCGTTGAGCCGCAGTCCGAAACAGTTTGGCGCCAGGCTGACAAGTATGGCGTGCCGCGGATGTGCTTCATCAACAAGCTCGACCGCACGGGCGCGAACTTCAAGTATTGCGTCCAGTCGATCATCGACCGCCTCGGCGCCAAGCCTGCCGTGCTCTATATTCCGATCGGGCTTGAGGCCGACCTCAAGGGTCTGGTCGATCTGGTGCACAACCGTGCGATCATCTGGAAAGACGAAGCGCTGGGCGCCGAATTCTTCTATGAAGATATTCCGGCCGACCTGGCGGACGAAGCCGCCAAGTATCGCAGCGATCTGATTGAACTGGTCATCGACCAGGATGACGATGCGATGGAAGCCTATCTCGAAGGCAATGAGCCCGATGTCGCAACGCTGAAGGCCTGCATCCGCAAGGGCACGCTTAATCAGTCGTTCGTGCCGGTTTGCTGTGGCTCGGCCTTCAAGAACAAGGGCGTACAGCCCTTGCTGGATGCAGTGGTCGACTACCTGCCGAGCCCGCTCGACATTCCCGACGTCCAGGGCGTCAAGATGGATAGCGACGAGAAGGATAGCCGTCCGCCGACCGACGATGCGCCGTTCAGCGCGCTGGCCTTCAAGGTGATGAACGATCCCTTCGTGGGCAGCCTCACTTTCATCCGCATCTATTCGGGCACGCTCACCAAGGGCACCTACCTGAACTCGGTGAAGGACAAGAAGGAAAAGGTCGGCCGCATGCTGGAAATGCATGCCAACGATCGCAAGGACGTGGACGAGGCCTTTGCCGGCGACATCATCGCGCTGGCAGGGATGAAGGAAACCACCACTGGCGACACGCTGTGCGCAGAACGTTCGCCGATCGTGCTGGAGCGGATGGAATTCCCCGAGCCGGTGATCGAGCTTTCGGTGGAGCCCAAGACCAAGGCTGACCAGGAAAAGATGGGCATTGCGCTCAATCGCCTGTCTGCCGAAGATCCCAGCTTCCGCGTCTCGACCGATCACGAATCGGGTCAGACGATCATCAAGGGCATGGGCGAACTGCACCTCGACATCATCGTCGATCGCATGCGCCGCGAGTTCAAGGTGGAAGCCAATGTCGGCGCGCCGCAGGTGGCCTATCGCGAATACCTCGGCAAGCCGGTGGACATCGACTACACCCACAAGAAGCAGTCGGGCGGCACCGGCCAGTTCGGTCGTGTCAAGGTCAAGGTCACACCGGGCGAACGCGGTTCGGGCTTCATCTTCAAGGATGAGATCAAGGGCGGCAACATTCCCAAGGAATATATCCCCGCGATCGAAAAGGGCTTCCGCGAAACGGCTGAAACAGGCTCGCTCATCGGCTTTCCGATCATCGATTTCGAAGTCCTGCTGTATGATGGCGCCTATCACGACGTCGATTCTTCGGCGCTGGCGTTCGAGATTGCCGCCCGCGGTGCAATGCGCGAAGTTGCGCAGAAGGCCGGGATCAAGCTGCTCGAACCGATCATGAAAGTCGAAGTCGTCACTCCAGACGATTACCTTGGCGACGTCATCGGCGACATGAACAGCAGGCGCGGCCAAATTCAGGGCACAGATACGCGTGGCAATGCACAGGCGGTTGAAGCCATGGTGCCGCTCGCCAACATGTTCGGCTATGTGAATCAGTTGCGCTCGTTCACCCAGGGACGGGCAAATTACTCGATGTTTTTCTCCCACTACGAAGAGGTCCCGGCAAACGTCGCGGCCGAGGTCAAGGAGAAGCTTGCCTAAGCGGCAAGATCAGACTAGGGGCGGCGCCTGAATTAGCGGGCGCGCGTCTTTCCCGCAGATTTTAATTCAAGCGAAGAAGAAGGTTTGAACAATGGCTAAGGCAAAATTCGAGCGGAACAAGCCGCACTGCAACATCGGCACCATCGGCCACGTCGACCATGGCAAGACCACGCTGACGGCCGCAATCACCAAAGTCATGGCCGAAATCAATGGCGGTGAAGCTGTTGACTTCGCGAACATCGACAAGGCTCCCGAAGAGCGCGAGCGTGGCATCACCATCTCGACCGCTCACGTCGAGTACGAGACGGCTGCGCGCCACTATGCGCACGTCGATTGCCCGGGCCACGCTGACTATGTGAAGAACATGATCACTGGCGCTGCGCAGATGGACGGCGCGATCCTGGTGGTGAACGCCGCTGACGGCCCGATGCCCCAGACCCGCGAGCACATCCTGCTTGCCCGTCAGGTCGGCGTTCCCGCCCTCGTCGTTTACATGAACAAGGTTGACCAGGTCGACGACGCCGAAATCCTCGAGCTCGTTGAAATGGAAATCCGTGAGCTTCTCAGCTCGTACGGCTTCGATGGCGATGCCATTCCGGTCATCCCGGGTTCGGCTCTCGCCGCTCTCGAAGGCCGCGACGAAAACATCGGCAAGGACTCGAT